>Ga0209395_1000398_pt1 | contig 64224 bp, 49 predicted proteins | sample GOMGulsemesocosm_3_FD_184635 | JGI IMG/M metagenome (GOLD analysis project Ga0209395, IMG submission 184635) | Methane-oxidizing microbial communities from mesocosms in the Gulf of Mexico - GOM9D Gulf of Mexico (SPAdes) (version 2) | ecosystem: Environmental > Aquatic > Marine > Cold seeps...
TTATTGCTCTACTTTTATTGCACTACTTTTATTACTTATCAGACAAGCCGACTTTTAATGCCAATTCAGCAGCGCGATTTGCATAACCCCACTCATTGTCATACCAGACATAAAGTTTTACCTGGGTACCATTAACCACCATGGTAGATAACGCATCTATGATGCCAGAACGCTTATCTCCACGATAATCGACTGAGACTAACGGCTTTTCTTCATAACCTAAAATACCTGCCAGTTCGCCTTCAGAAGCTTGTTTTAATAACTGATTAACCTCAGCTTGTGTGGTAGCTCGGTTAACTTCAAAAACACAATCGGTTAACGATGCATTGGCTAAGGGTACTCGTACCGCATGGCCATTTAATTTACCTTTGAGCTCAGGAAAAATATGTGTAATCGCCGTCGCCGAACCAGTAGTAGTGGGTATCAAGCTCTGGCCACAAGCACGAGCACGGCGTAAGTCTTTATGGGGTGCATCCAAGATGGTTTGTGTGTTGGTAATGTCATGAATCGTGGTCATAGAGCCATGCTTAATACCTAAGGATTCATGAATCACTTTCACCACAGGCGCGAGACAGTTCGTCGTACAAGAAGCGGCGGTTACGATAGGATGCAGGTTTTTATCATAATCCCCATCATTGATGCCCATGACCACATTCAATACACCCTCTTCTTTTACGGGCGCTGTCACGACAACACGTTTAACACCTTGCTCAAGATACGCCTCTAATAAGGCTTTTTTATTCATTTTCCCCGAGGCTTCAATTACCAAATCACAGCCTGACCAATCCGTATCCCCTATCCTGGTGTTTTGGCTAGTCTTGATGCTATTCTCACCAATTCGAATCACATCATTTTGAGCCTCAGCCGTATGCTGCCATGTCCCTTGTATAGAGTCATAGTTAAGCAAGTGAGCTAATGTTACGGCATCACCGGCAGGGTCGTTGATTTGAATAAATTCTATTTCAGGCCAATCCCACGCTGCTCTAAACGCCAAACGCCCCATTCGACCAAAACCATTAATGCCTATTTTAATTGTCATTTTTCACCCATACATTTAATCATTTGAACAACAGTTTGATACACGCTCAGGCCTATCACCCATTTTTGCTAATCTCGTATTATCTAAAGCCGCAACGTCTTGATAACCTAAGGCTGATTGACGAATAATATTCAGCGCCCATTCCGGCAGGCAAGAGTTTAATCGATAGTGTATCCATTGACCTTGGCGTCTATCTGATAAAACATTAGCAGACTTCATCAAAGCCAGATGCCTAGATATTTTAGGCTGACTAAGATCCAATGCCTGCACCAACTCACAGACACATAATTCCGACTCTTGCTGAACTAATAAAAGTATTCGCAAACGAGTCGAGTCAGCGAGGCACTTCAACAGGGTTAATGCATCCAAAACAAGCTCCTCTAAGTCATATAAATTTTGATATGATTTACACACAATAAACATATGATAATTCATATATATGTAAAATCATATATTTAATATTAACAAGGTCACAACGCATTAAGATTTTAAGCGATTTAAGCGATTTAAGCGATTTAAGCGATTTAAGCGATTTAAGCGATTTAAGCGATTTAAGCGATTTAAGATGGTGTATTAAAAGAACAGAACGAGAGGAAGACAACGATAAATTTAAATATGATCAAAACATCTAGTCCTGACCATATTTAGAGAAAACACCTTAGGCGAGTAAAGGATCATCCTTAGGTAATACTTTTTGAATCCACAAGGCCAACTTGTGCTTCATATTTGGCAAATCTTCTTTATCTGGTGGTAAGGCCACAACAAGTTTATCAATCACTAATAAACGGTATAAAACCTCAACCTTTTCATTCGCAGACATAGTTGCTTTAAAACCGGCATAACCACGCTTTAAAGCATACTTTTCCCCAACTTCTACTGCTTTCTTAGTTAACTGTGACTCATTTTTTATCTTTTTCATTTAGCCTACTCCAAAAACGAATCATCTTTGTTTAACCCATTGTAATAAAATCTAAGAATAATGAGTTCAACCACTCTCATACACTACTCTATCGACTTTAGATGCCTTCATAAAGGTAAATTTAGACTAATCAGAAAGGCAAGTATGAAAAATAAAAAAAACCGCCATGAAGAGTTTTTTGAGATTTATATGCACTATAAACCCAATTCATCAAACAGTATCTGCTGATACTCTCCAGATTCCATCAGTTCATCTAAACCAATGTTAAAGTCCTTGAGCAATTGAGCGCCTCGGGGATGTTTTTTTGAAATAATAAAATGATTCGAGTATTTGTGAAAGGCTCTATCTAGGGTTTTTACATCACTAATATTTGAAAACTGCTTTTCGACATAACTCTGCCCCTCAAGTTTGTCGACGACAACGATATCAACACGACCAACTTTTAACATATTAAAGCAGGTTTCTACATCTGGTGGAGAAAAGTGGTTAGCGACACCATTTTCAATCAATGTCTTTGATAAGCCTTGCGTGGCGTAACCCTGAGGGCGGCACAGGTCAACACTACCTAAAGGCGCATTGGCAGAAATATCTATTTGATTGTTTTTTAGGCTGAAGGCTCTTTGTTCGAAGATAAAGAGCGGCTTTGAATACAAAAACTTCACTTTCCTATCCGCTTTAATCGACCAAGCAAAAGAGCCATCGATACGAACACTATCAGTTAACTTCAAAGCACGTGTCCATGGAATAAAGTCGACACTAGTTTGATAACCTGATTTAGCAAACGCTGAGGTGACAATTTTTGTTAGCGCACCACCACCGTCTAAGCTATTTGAAATATATGGGGGAAACTCTCCCGTACCTAATGAGAGCTCTTTAGCAGCAGTAACGGGGCTGAAACCTAAGATGAGCATAAAAGCGGGAATAGTAAAAATACTATTGGAATTAAATAAACACTGATTTAACTTTCTTAGATGTAATTCAAACATGCATCCCTCAATCATCAAATTAATTATTATTGTATTTCAAAACTAGCTTAATTTTCTTATTTTCTCAAAGTTCCCTCTTAATAAACAAGGCCCTGAGTACAAGAAAGTAGGTTAAGGCTCTGCCGAGCACCCTTTAACCGCCCATTTTTGACTATTCAATTAAACTCGACTGAATGATTCTATCGGAATCAGCAGATTCTTTTAAGCGCTTCAGGCCGATATTAAATTGTTTTAATATCTCGTTGACCCGGGAGTGATTTTTTAGAAAAATCATCAATAATTTTGATGCTCAAAGCACATGATCTAAGATTTTTATGTCAGCTTTTTTGTTAAATATGTCATTTATATAGCTTTCACTTTTTTATGCTTCAAGGATAAATAGGGAGACTCATTTTACTTTTTAAATGCACAAAAATTGGTGCCTATCTGGGAACCAATAATTAGGACGAACTTACTAGCATATAAGACGTTTCATCAACTAAACGACATACTCTAGAGGCTGGCACATTTACAATTCTCCATCATTAGGAACATCAAGATTAAACTGGATGAGTACAAACCATGCCGCTCGAAATAATAAAATAGATCAGAACAAATAATCGCCCTTTAACTGTATAGTGATCAGATATAAGACTATATAGCGGTTTACGCTAGCGAGTTTTAAATAGGAGATTGTGAGCTTTAGAGAAGGCTGAAAACTGAGGAACCTTCGAATAAGTTCTCCCGCCTCAGTGGGTGGATAAAATGCCTGAAATTTAAGGCGAGGAGCGCAACTTAATCGTGATTATATTGATCAGGTCCTCAACTTAGAGATAAGGCTTTTAGGTCTCAGAAAAAATGCCACCCTATTTTACCCCTTCTCGTAAGGTGCCCCATACCTCAAATAATAAGTAGATCAAAGTGACGCCTTGCTTGACGTTTCTATCTAATAAGACTGAGAAGAGGCTACTTAGTCGCAGGCTCCCTAATCTAGGTACGACTAAAAACACTCGCCCTATCCTTTCTTACTCAAGAGCAATCCTAGCTACATTCCCCCTCACTTTAGCGTAAGACACATAAGACATTAAGCCGTAAAACATCTGATTTGAAATCGTTTTAATGATTAAGGTCAACCGATCAAGACATAAACTTAATATTGAATGTGATCATATCAATGGAACATTACACTTATTAAATTGGCTGATTTTTAGACACTTTAGATAAATCCAATTTGAATTTAATCAATGTATAAGAAAATCAGACAGAAAACTGCGCTGACACACTTATGTTAAGGGCAGCTTAAACACCTAGCAAATTCACACACACCTTTATATTGGACAATGGAAAGCCTTATGAATTTCTCTGTTAAAAGGATGTCTTTACCTAAGCAATTGGGCTTGGGCGCACTTATCTCTGTCTCTATTTTTATTATTGCCCTACTCATGCTTATCTCCAATGTTTTTAATAACGCCGTAGGGGAAATAGCTGATGATCACCAATCACAAGAAATTAGCCTGATTGCACAACAATTAGAATCAGACTTTAAAACAATAAAAGCCAGCCTTGATGCTATTTCTCAGCAAAGTGCGACTCACTTATCAAATTTAACTCTCACCAAAGGGGGCACCGCCGGTCATTCAAAGGTGCAATTGTTTCAAGGTAAAAGCCCCATAGATAAACGATATCTAAACCTTTTGGCGACCAGGTTAGGCCTGCAGTTTAGCCTTTACTATCAAACCCAGAATGGTTTTGAACACCTCGAGAGTTCGTTCAAAACCACCTCAGATTTAAAACAAATAAATTCAAATAACAAAGACTTCGGGCTCTTATTTCAGGGGCAAAACCTTTATCAAAAACAAAGTATAGATAACAAAGATTATTTGGTTAAATACCAAGTTCTTTCTAGTGTGGGGGGAGAGAAGTTGGTAGTTGCTAACTACTTTAATTACAGTCAACAGCTGACTAAGATTCGAGAAAAAATAGGCAAGATTAAAATTGGTTCCTCTGGCTACATCTATGTAACAGAGACAGGAGAACAAGAGTCAGTGCTCACCATACATCCAAGTTTAGTGGGTAAAAGCCTTTATCAGTTATTCCCTCAACTTAATTCCACCTTTAAAAAGCTCTACCAAAGCAAACAAGGCAGTACGGTATATTCACTTCAAATTCAAGGTAAGGGACAGGAGGCACGCCCCTCTAAAGTCTACTTCCACACTGTCGAAGGTTGGGATTGGGTCGCCGTTTTAAAAACTTATGATGACGAGTATGCCACCCTCATTAGGGACAAGTTAATGCCCATCATCATTATCAGTATCATAGGGGCCGCTTTTTTAAGTTTGGTACTATGCCTGCAAATTGCTTATGCATTAGCACCAATGAAAGAGATCACTAAAGGTCTTGCTAAACTAGGCAAGGGTCAACTGTCGTTTCGCTTTAAACAACTTAGCGCTCGCTCAAGTCGTAATGAAATAGACCTATTAAAACGAGATATCACCGCCATGCGTGATGGCTTGATTCGTGTCGTCACACAGGTAAGAAGTTCTAGCGAGCGCCTAATATCCTCATCTGACTCTATTAACGACGCCAACTTCCAACTTAAAAATCAGGCAAGTCACAGCGAACAAGAAAGCCTACATCTTGCCTCAGCCATTGCTCAAGTCGCACAATCTATTGAAGAGGTTGCTAATAATTCAAGCCAGGTATCCAATGAAACCATTAATGCCAGTTTGATATCCCATAAAGGGAATGCTGCTATGCAGGCAGTTCAAGCAACGGTGGCCCAGTTATCACAAGCCTTTCATCAAGCATCAGACATCATTAAAGAGGTAGAAAGCAGCAGCCAAGGCATTGGCACCGTCGTTAATACTATTAATGATATTGCTGAGCAAACTAACTTATTAGCATTAAATGCCGCCATTGAAGCGGCTCGTGCTGGTGAACAAGGCAGAGGGTTTGCCGTAGTCGCTGATGAAGTTAGAGTACTTGCCCAACGCACTCAAAATTCGACCGAGCAAATTAGACAGGTCGTAGAGCGTCTACAAACAAACACTCAATCGGCCGTAGATAATATGGCTAAAGGGAATCAGCAGGTACTTGAAAGTATTGATAAAGTTGCTGATGCAGGTAGTCTTTTAACCTTAATACAAAAATCGATTAGTGAAGTTGAAAGCCGTATGAGCTCAGTCGCAGCCTCAACAGAAGAACAGAGTGTTGCCAGCGCTCAAATTAAAGTCAGCACCTTATCCTTGAAAAATAGTGCCAGTGAAACCTACAATCAGGCAGAGTCATCCCAACTACACACAGCTGATATCAAAAAACTTACAAAGCAGTTACAAAGTGACCTGAGCGCTTTCGAACTAAGCTAAAACCAAACAACAAAAGGCCTAATTCCAGGCCTTTTGTTCCTGCCTAAAATAAATAACGTCTGTTATCTCCTTAAAAAACGCCTCTAATCAAAGAAATACTAGCCTTATTTCGTCTCAATAGTGAATATTGCAACTATTGCCATATAGATAGTGCAAAAAATAGACATAAATGTAAGATACTTCAGATTTCGTATCGATAGTCATTTACATTGGGATAAAATAACGATAAATTATTAGTTATTGATAATGATTATCATTTATAAAGTATTAACCCCCCTCCACAAAGGATAGGTAATGTTTAATTTTTACTCGCGCTGGTCTCTTCCTAGGCAACTCAGTATTAGCGCTCTTATCAGCGTTATTCTCGCCATTTCCATTTTTTTATTCGTGGTTTCCACTGTGTTTTATAAAGAGATAAACAAGGTCTCTGATAACCATCAGGAAAAAGAAGTCAGCCTAATCGCCTCTCAACTCGAAGCACAGTTTGAAGCTATTATGCATATGACCCATACCCTATCTGCGGTATTAAACGATACGTTTCAAGCGTTAGAAGTCGACCCTGCAGAAACCGTTCTTATTGGATCAATCAAGAGCCCAAAGGTCAGTTTAAAAGGTGAAACGCTTAATCTAAACTTTACCAAAATAGATCAATTCACGCGTTCAACAGGGGCTACAGCGACCATATTTGTACGTGATGGGAACGATTTTTTAAGAGCAACAACCTCCCTTAAAAAAGAGAATGGAGCGAGGGCAATTGGTACCTATTTAGGTAACCAGCACCCGGGTTATCAAAAACTTATGTCAGGTCAAGCTTATGTAGGTAAAGCCTTCTTGTTTGGCAGAAACTACATGACCAAGTATGTGCCTGTGGTTAAATCAGGCAAAACCATTGCTATTCTTTATATTGGTGTTGCTTATGATGATATTTTAGCTGAGATTAATCAGTCTCTTGGTAAACTAACCTTTGGATCCTCTGGTTATGTCTTCATTACCGATACGGGTAAAAATGAAGGCCAGATATTATTGCACCCTACTCTTAAAGGTAAAAACCTCTATCAAGTATTACCTGATTTAAAATCGACCTTTGCTCAAATGTATCAAGCTCGTCAGGGAAGCATCACTTATCAGGCTAAAATTTCAGGCAGGGACCAGCAGCCAGAATATTCAAAAGCGGTTTTCCAACATATTGAAGGTTGGAACTGGGTCGTTGCCATCAAGCTTTATCGAGATGAATACCAAGGCGTTATTGTTAGCAATATTATTAATCTTGGCATTTTATCTTTAATCGGCGCTTTGATTTTGTCGGCGGTACTTTGGTTTATTATCCGTCGTGCCTTAAAACCCATGAAAGAAATCACCCAAGGTTTAGAACTATTAGGCCAAGGGCAGCTAGATTTCCGCTTTGAGTCACTTAACAATCGTGCCAGTAAAAATGAAATGGACCTATTAAAGCGTGACATTACAGCCATGCGTGATGGTCTTATTAAAGTGATTACTCAGGTACGTCACTCTAGTGAATTATTAATAGAATCATCCGAGTCAATCGACAACGCCAATGGCCAACTCAAACAACAATCCAGTCGTAATGAACTTGAAAGCCTTCAAGTTGCTTCAGCGATAGATCAGGTTGCAACATCCATAGAGCACGTAGCCAATACGGCTAATGAAATCTCTGAAGAAACAATCAATGCTCGCGTCATTACCAATAATGGTAATGACGCGATGAAAGAAGTCGAGGTGACCGTCAGTGAACTGTCTAGCGCCTTCTCCCATGCATCCAATGTCATTCAAGAAGTTGAAGCTAATAGTAAAAGCATTGGCGATGTAGTTGATGTCATTAACTCGATTGCTGAGCAAACCAATTTATTAGCATTAAACGCTGCAATTGAAGCCGCCCGAGCGGGTGAACAGGGTCGAGGTTTTGCTGTGGTGGCTGACGAGGTCAGAGTACTCGCACAAAGAACCCAACAATCTACCGAAGAAATTCGCAAGGTCGTCGATAGTCTCCAACAAAATAGCCAATCGGCTGTAAACAGTATGGAATCTGGCAGCCAACAAGTGGCCGATAGCGTGAATAAAGCAAGTAAAGCAGGTGAATTGCTCGCTCAAATTCAAGCGTCTATCAGCACGGTTGAAGCCAGAATGTCATCGGTGGCAGCATCAACGGAAGAACAAAGTGCGGCTTCAGGGCAAATTCGTAGCAGTAGTATCGAGATGAAAAATAGTGCTAGCGAAACCTTTTCTCAAGCTGAGATATCAGGTCGACATAGTCTAAACATTAAACAATTAAGCCAACAGCTACAGCAGGACCTAAGCTCCTTCAAACTTAAATAAGACAGACTAAGTAAAAGGTCAGTGATTTCACTATCACTGGCCTTTTACTCTTTCCCCCTACCTCTTAGGACATCTTACTTGAGCTGCCCCTATACGCACGAGTATGATTAAGGTATTACTCTCTTAACCCCGTTACTTATACCAACTTTAAACTTATGACCGACATGATTCCCGCTCAGAACCACCGTCACTTTTACCTAATAGAAGGTGAATTAGCTGACTGTCTCGGTTACTTTTTTAGTCTTAGTCAGGCATTAAAAAAACCTTTATTGGTCGCCTCAGATACCCGCATTTTTGAGACCGGTTCTGGGGATGCTAATAAACAAAGACAAGACATCACGGTTATCCCAAACAGCAAGCTCAAACAGCAATTGGGACAAAGCCATGAAGCGGTATTTATGGATATTGAACAGGGGTTATCGGCCAATGCTATCAGCCTTATTGCCGGTACGATAAAAGGTGGCGGCCTTTTTGTTTTATCCTTAAGGCACTTATCCCGTTGGTTAGCTCAAGAGGATGCGGAACAGGCTCGCTACCTACCTTGGCCATTAACGGTAAAAAATGCCAAACCCTATTTTAAACAGTATTTTTTAGAGACCCTTAGGCTCAGTGGTAACCCGCATATCAAACTGGACCAAGGTCAATTACCTGTCAAAGCACTCTCCCGATTGGCACACAATAATAGCCCGTTATCAGCGACACCTGAACAAGTTGATTTAATCAATCGAGTTCAATCATTTGCCGATAAATCTATTCATAATAAAAACCATCAGCTAACATCATCACAGCTCATTATTGCCCACAGAGGAAGAGGAAAATCCACTGCACTGGGTATGGCGCTGGCACAGCTGACGAATACAAATATGGCAATACGTTTTGCCATAACCGGTCCAAATAAAGCCGCGCTAGCCCAACTTGAAAGCAGTTACCATAGGGAGTTAAACGACAAAACAAGGGCACCTAGTGCTCTCTTTTTCTCTCCTGATAGTCTAATTCACATGCCTACAAGATTGGATTTACTCATAGTAGATGAAGCGGCAGCCTTGCCCTTACCTATGTTAAAAGCACTATTTGAACGTTATCATCAGCTTATATTTTCCTCCACTGACCATGGTTATGAAGGCGCAGGAAAAGGCTTCACTATCAAGTTCACAGACTTTTTAAAGCAAGTAAGCCAACACCATGAAAACTTGACGCTCAATGAACCGATTCGTTGGGCTAAAGGCGACAAGCTCGAGGCGTTTATCGATACCCTATTATTCTTACACTATGGCGATAACTTGTGTAATGTGAATAAATTAAAGGTGAATACTAAGTCATCAAACCCATTAGAAACTCTATGTATCAAACATGGGGGCTGGTCTCTAAATACTAGATTACTAAACGACTGTTTTACTCTTTTAGTGAGTGCGCACTACCAGACGTCACCAGACGACATAAGATGGATACTCGATGATCCGAGTGTGAATACCTGGATCTTAAAAGATCAAGACAAGATAGTAAGCACAGCGATTCTCACTGAAGAAGGTCAATTAGATGAGAGCTTAGCAATCGATGTCGCTCGGGGAACAAGACGCCCAAGGGGGCATTTACTACCTCAGTCTCTATTAGCCCATGAAGGTCATTTAGATGCTGGCAAGCACAGTTACTGGCGTATTAGTCGAATTGCATCTCAAAGCCTGCAACAAAACCTCGGCCATGCCAGCCACTTACTCGCATCGATTTTTCATGCTGGCAGTATGGCTAACATTGATTTTATATGTAGCAGTTTTGCCGCCAGCTATGATGTTTTAAACTTCTGGCAAAAAAATGGTTTTATCTGTATTCGTTTAGGGACCACACGTGATCAGGCCAGTGGCTGTTATTCCGTGATGATGATCAAAGCACTCAACCCTCGCGCCCAGCTCAAAGCAGATTTATACCAGCAGCATTACTTATCCAATACCAAGCTTAATTTGGCCAAAGATTACCCTGATATCAATGCAGAATTAACTCAAAAACTCCTCCATCAAGCCCCCAATGCGGTTAGCCCCAATGCCGATACGAACACATCCTTTAAACAAATCGAAGATGACAAAGATAGACAAGACTTAGCCTTATTTGCCCATCACCATAGGCCTTATGCCACCATTAGAGCTCAGCTTTATCGTCGTTATATAGCACAAGGTTATGATGTTGAAGGCGTTGATGGGGAGCAAGGAATTCGTCTATTAAGGGAAGCTCTCACTAAACCGATTAGAGAAAGCGATTTTACTCAGTTTAAGCTAAATTCTAAAAAAGCCATCGACAGGGCGTTGAGACATGCGGTGGCTCAACACCTTATTTAAATCGTTTTTTGCTTGTGACTAGCGATACTTATTATGAATCCTTTCATAAGTGCCATCTAACCTAAATTCAGCTAATTTTTTATTAAATTTTTGCATAATGGCTTTATGGTTTTCTAATTTATTACTCATGCAAAAATAAAATTTTCTAACCGGTATATCCTGCATGGGAATATAAGCAAGTTGGCCGCTTAAGCCTGCCTCTGATGCGAGATACATAGCGGACTCTAAACTTAAAAACAAAGCATCGAATCGCTGCCTTGATAACATAGGGAAAGCATTACTAATATGCCCAATTTTTTCAAACGGAATACCCGCATCATCAAGGTATGAATTGGCAGCATAACCCTCAACCGTACCCACTCGAATGTTTTTTAAGTCTTCAACATGGCGTATACCTGAGACATCAAAACCCCTTCGAACAATAATCCCCTGAGTCGCCGTGCTTAGTACATCAGAATAATAGGAATAGGCTTCCCTTTCTTTTTTATAAGCACAGGAGAAATAGCCTGAAGCATCCCCTTTTTTAACTGTATTAATGACTCGATTCCAAGGTACAAATTTGAATTGTGCCTCTATCTCGATAGCTTTAAATATCTGATCTATGACTTCAACATCAAACCCTAGCGCCTTACCAATCGGGTTCGCAAATTCATAGGGCGGAAAGTGATCGGCAAGGAAGAGCAAAGGCTCAGCCCTGCTGGTATTAATCATACCAAAGGTGAAAAGCAGAAGCAGTACACTGATTCTTAAGGGAGTAGGAACAAGTCGAAAAGCCGTCATAGGATATCCATCATAAAATTCTTTATTTTCTTTAGCATAGTCAACTTATCTCTAATTCATGAAAGATAAATGACATATTATGTAAAAAAACAGTTATTAATAAATAAGGGTTCACTTTGCTTCTTTAATGCCAGATTAGCATTAAAGACAAACAACAACTAATTGTTTTTCTTGGATATTCTGTATTGGGTGGATTTTCCCCCTTCATATTTTTATCGAGATAAAATCCTCTAAAATCCCGCTAAATAACAAAAAAAGTTAACATTTAAAGTTACTTCAAATCGACCTTAAATAAATTTTATCCTTATATTTCAACACGTTAAAGAAAACTTTAACATTGAATCAGCATAAAAAATCGTTATGGGTGATATCCCACCCATTAACCTAGAGAAAATGAGTCAGTTCGCATCCAATTGGTTAAATAAATATCGACTTCTAGTTTCAATAAAATAATAAATTTATTTAGTTTCAATAACTTAAGTAAGGAAAACATAAGTTGGCACCCTTTCTGCTATATCAATTGTGTAATAACGAAATTTCAATACCGCTAACAGTAATGTTTAAGGTATTAATCGTTTGAAAGGGCGCTATCAATAACGCTCTTTCAAGCTACACAGACAAACAATAATAAGTACCCTGTCGGAGTCTAATAAAAATGAAAAAATTAAGTCTTGTTCTTTCTGCTGCTGCTTTAACACTTGCTGCTACTGGCGTTTCTGCTAATTGCGATTCAGGTGAACGTGTTATTAAGTTTAGCCATGTTACAGGTGGTACAACTCATCCTAAAGTGGTTGCTTCTAACAAGTTCGCAGATCGCGTTAACAAAGAAATGAACGGCAAATTGTGTGTTGAACTCTATCCAAATTCGACCTTGTTTGGTGATGGTAAAGAGCTCGAAGCCCTATTGTTAGGCGATGTTCAATTACTTGCCCCATCCTTGTCTAAATTCGGTTCTTATACGGATAAATATGGTGTATTCGATTTACCTTTCATTTTTAAAGACATGGACCATGCCATTCGTTTCACTCAGTCTCATGAAGGTAAAGAGTTGCTGACAGAAATGGATTCCTATGCAGGATTTGTTGGTCTAGGTTACTGGATGTCTGGCATGAAAAACTTCTCAGCTAACAAAAAGCTTGAAGTACCTACTGACGCTAAAGGCCTTAAATTTCGCGTACAGTCGTCTGATGTTGCTAAACAAATGATTTCTGCCATGGGTGGATCTCCACAAGCTATGTCTTTCTCTGAAGTCTACGGCGCACTTCAAACAGGTGTGGTTGATGGACAAGAAAATACTTGGTCCAACATCTACACCAAGAAATTCTTCGAAGTTCAAGACAGTGTCACAGAAACAAACCACCAGCTATTGGCTTATTTGTTCATGACATCGTCTGAGTTCCTAGAAAGCCTAGATGACGATACACGCACTCAGTTCATGCAAATTGCAAGCGATGTCACGCAAGATGCTAACCAAACTGTAAAAGCGAAAGAAGCGGCTAACCGTGCCAATATCCTCAAAGCTGGCGGCAAGATTAACAGCCTAACACCAGCACAACGTAAACAATGGGTTGATACCATGAAACCAGTATGGTCTCAGTTTGATGCCTACATTGGTAAAGATCTCGTTAAAGCAGCCGCTGAATCTTAAGTTAGCTGCCAGCCAATAGGACCCTCATCCCTATTGGCTAATGTGATTACTGTGTACTTTTTCAATCTCAATTGAAGCACTAAGTACACGACTGTTTGACCTTATTCCATGTTGACTCGATCCATGGAGTGAGGTCCGTTTTACCTTACCTTCTATCTGAATACGAGTCTGGAGACTGTCATGGCATATTGGCCACACTTTTATCTACTACTATTTATTCTGATTCTTTGGGGATTAGAAAAGCGCTATCCTGACGCCATGGATAAGGCTGAAGAAAACCTCATGGTTTTGGTTATTACCTCCATCATGCTCGTTTCGTTTGGACAGGTTATTGCCCGCTACGGCTTTAATACCGGCTGGCATGCCGCATTAGAATTTACCACCATCGCCTTTTCTTGGTTAATCCTGTTAGGCATGAGTTATGGCATCAAAACAGGCTTACACCTAGGTGTCGACATAGTACTGAATGCAGTGCCTTCTAAAGTACGCAAAGTACTCTCTCTAACGGGTGCATTTGCCGCTATGATGTACGGCTTCATTCTTCTTGATTCAACTTGGTTAACACTATTGAACGTTGATGTTCGAGGTGGTGCCATTGAATATTGGAGCAAGATGTTCAAAATCGGTATCGGTTCTGAAGAGCTCAGATATCCCGTATTCCTGCAAGAGTTATTCGGCCTCAAACCCCGTGTTCACCGCTGGTTAGTATTGGTCATTTTGCCCATTAGTTTAGCCATGCTTTGCCTTCGCTCAATACAAGCGTTTGTCGCCATCTATAAAGGTGAGAGAGATATGCTCATCAGTGGTCACGAAGGTAAAGATTTGGTTGACGACAATAAAGACGTCCTAAAAGACTAACCCTTTTTAATTTGCGGCTAAGGAGCTCGTTGTGGAATCATTAATTTTATTTGGCCTTGTCCTAGGGTTACTCTTTATTGGAGTACCTGTGGGAATATCATTAGGTCTTTCTTCTATCTTATTCGTGACCTTTTTCTCTCACGATTCACTATCGTCTATCGCATTATCATTATTTGGTGCAGGACAGCACTACACACTATTGGCTATTCCATTTTTCATATTGGCTTCCTCCTTTATGTCTACCGGTGGTGTTGCCAAACGTTTGATTAATTTTGCAATTGCATCCGTTGGGCATTTCCGTGGTGGACTTGCCATGGCATCCGTTCTTGCTTGTATGATGTTTGCAGCACTGTCAGGTTCATCTCCTGCCACTGTCGTTGCCATTGGTACTATCGCCATTGCGGGTATGCGCCAAGTCGGTTATTCAAAAGAATTTGCCTCTGGCGTAATCGCTAACGCAGGTACTTTGGGCATTCTAATTCCGCCTTCTATTGTGATGGTGGTCTATGCCGCTGCAACAGATGTATCCGTCGGTCGTATGTTCCTTGCTGGTGTTTTTCCAGGCCTTTTAGCCGGTACCATGTTGATGTTAGCCATCTATGTAGTAGCCCGTATCAAAGGCCTACCGTCTGAACCTTGGAAAGGCTTTGGTAACATTGTTCGTGGTGGTAAAGAAGCCGGTTGGGGCTTGTTCCTTATCGTTATCATCATGGGTGGTATTTATGGGGGTGTATTCACACCAACAGAAGCTGCTGTTGTTGCCGCTATTTACTCTATCTTTATCGCGTTATTTGTTTACCGTGATATGGGGCCGCTAAAAGAAACACCTTGGACAGTTGAATCCGATTCTGCTATTGCGCGTGTTGGCTTTAATGGCAGTGTTTATGGCGTATCTTTCTTCCTAGTTTGGGAAATATTATCCTTCTTCGTGCTCGCTGGTAGTGAAACCATCACCTCAGGTGATCGCGCGATTTGGGGCTTGGTCATGTCGATCGCTCTGGCAATCTTTTATATCTACAAGCGTGGTCATGCCATTGATGCTCCCTTGTTCAAATGCTTGCTCGCAGGTCTCCCTATTTGGGTGCGTAATTTAGGCCAAATGGGACGCGCGTTCTTCCCTGCATTATTGGGCGGTGAATCACGCAAGGTTATGTTAGATGGCACTAAAACGACCATCATGTTGATGTTCATTATTGCTAACGCCTTGTTATTCGCTCACACCTTATCGTCAGAACGAATTCCACAGATGATTACCGAGTGGATGTTAGGGGTTGGCTTTAACTGGTTTACCTTCCTCATCGCAGTTAACGTACTGTTATTGATCGGTGGCCAATTTATGGAACCATCAGGTCTCTTGGTTATCGTGGCACCGGTTGTCTTTCCGATAGCGATGCAACTTGGCATAGACCCAATTCACCTAGGTATCATAATGGTAGTGAACATGGAAATAGGTATGGTAACACCTCCAATAGGCCTCAACTTGTTTGTCACCTCTGGCATAACAGGTATGAGCTTGGCTCAGGTCGTTAAAGCGGCGATGCCATTTGTTGCTGTATTAATGGTGTTCCTCATCATAGTGACTTATGTACCAGCATTGTCTACCTTCTTGCCTTACAGCGTCATGGGGCCAGAGCTTATTAATTAATCTATTTTCACTTAGCTTAAGGGTTCCTTAAGCTAACACGCCTAATATATACCTTAGGTTTGTTGTACAGGGTAATACGAAAGCACCATGACACTGCCCTGTCATGGTGCTTTTTTGTTTCTCATCTTGATTAGAAATCTTACTGAAAAGTGCAGTTTTCAAGAAGAAAGACAGGTCTACACAGTTTATTCATAATTCTGACTTATAACTTTATTTACTCATTAATAAAGTAACGACATAAATAGCCGTTATCTTATTTAGTTCATTAAGAACGAACCCAAAAAAAGCAACCATCGGATGGAGGCTAAGCAATAATTGAAGATCAAATCAAGGTAGGTAACTAGCATGCAAAACGCATTAAATAGCCAAGAAAAAGTGAGTCAAATTTGCAAAAGTAAAAGCACTCTAATTATCATTGTGTGCTGTATTCTGCCTTTCATTCTGATATTTGTAGGCTTTAATACCCCCGCGGCAAGTCAAAGTTTTTTTTGGCAGAACTACCAAAGTTATATGGTGGTTAGCGGCTTAGCAGGCTTATTACTCAGTTATTGGGTGATACTTTTTAGGCCTAACTTTGTGACCAAATTCATCGAAAAAGATACAAAAAAAACCTAGTTTGTATTCTTCCTTTTTTCAAAATGGGCGATGAGTAAATCACTAAAAGCTTGTGCAATGAGTGAAGGTATCGTGGCATGGGGCTGAACAATGGCATATTGCCAAGAAAGATTAGGCACAAAAGGTTTTACTAATAAGCCAGTTTCATTCTCATTAATGACTAACGAATCGACTATCGAAACCCCCGCACCTTGTTTTACCAATTCATAAACCGTTCTCTGATAACGGGTCTCTATCGCTAAGTTTGGCTGCACGCCTTCTCGTAGAAAGATTTCGTTAAAACGTGCTCTAAAAGGGCTACCTTGAGATAAGGAGATAAACGCTTCTCCAGCAAGGTCTTTCGCTTCTATCTCATCCTTATCTGCTAATGCATGACCCAAAGGCAATATACACACAGCTTGTTGGTAACATAAAGTTTGCACGCTTAGACCAACATCTTCATTCCCTGTCAGAGAAACAATACCTAACTCCAAACGCTGACTTCGTACCATATCCAGTGCTTGGATTCGTGGAGACGACTCCAATTCGATACTGACATTGGGGTAGGCTTCTCTGAACTGGGCAATCAAAGCAGGCAAAAAACTATCAACACACACAGGCATAGCCACAATCCTAAGACTGCCCTGCTCTTTATTGGCTATGGCTGCGGCACTTCGACTTATCTCTTCCAAACCAATAAAAGCACGATCCACCTCACGGTAAAAAGCTTGTGCCTCTGGTGTTGCTTCCAATCGGTTCGGCTTGCGAATAAAGAGCGTTAAGTTACAGCGATATTCCAAGTCTGAAATTAAACGACTGATTGCGGGTTGAGACACAAACAACATTTTTGCCGCTTCCGTGGCTGAGCCTGTAATCATCACAGCTCTAAATGCTTCAATTTGTCTGAGATTGATAGACATAATACGCCCCCTATTTCATCAATAATGATCCATTTCAACCTAGCATAACATTTAGTTATGCTGAGCGGTAAACTAGTGATTTGCTCTGATGCTCGCCTGAGTAAATAATGACCTTACTGAGAAACACCTCACTCAGGATAAAGTCATTGATATAGGCGTATTTAGATGGATTGGGCATTACTCATTTTAATCACTTTTTTTGCAGCGAGCGTTCAATCTGCCACCGGCTTTGGTTTTGGATTGATCGCAGTATCAGCCTTTTTGATCTTGCTAAATTCAGCTGCTGCGATTCAGCTCGTCATCATAATTACGCTAGCCACCTCATGCATTCACTGGTTTAAACTTAAACATGACGTGCCAGCCAATTTATTGAAATGGTTGTCCTTAGGGTGTTTAGCAGGCTTTCCATTGGGTGTGTTTATCTACCTTGAGCTGAATTTAGATATCTTAAAAATCTGCATCGCTGTGCTTATCATACTCATAAGCGTGCAAAACGCGTGGCACCTCTATCAACAAACATTTCAACAAAACTCAAACACAACACAATCACCTAAGACAAAATTCAATAACAAGGCGTTAGTGGGAGTCGGTATTGCCTCTGGCGCAATGGCAAGCAGTTTGGCTATGCCTGGGCCTGCGGTAATGCTTTATCTGTCACGAACCACCCTTAATAAAGACCAGATTCGTGGCACCATATTAACCTTCTTCATTTTCTCTTATGGCGGTGCCCTGTTGTTACAAGCCGGCCTGATCGGTATCAGCTTAGAAACCTGGACCACAGCCGGTCTTTTAATTCCCCCAGCCTTGATAGGTGTTGGGGCAGGACAGCTCATCTCTCACAAAATCAATCAGCATATATTTAAAGCACTGGTGCTCGCCATCCTGATGCTCACGGGACTCTTTATGCTGTTTAACCTTTAGCGAACTAGCACATTAAACACGCTTACTTTCACTCTTTGAAGAAAACGGGAATACACCATGTTGACAGACAAATACCCCAGTGTAGAGCTTGCTCATACACCGACTCCATTAGAAAAGTTAAATAACCTTAGCACTCGACTTAATGATGTGAACATTTGGATCAAGCGAGATGATTGCACTGGATTAGCCATGGGGGGAAACAAAGCCCGTCAGTTGGAGTTTTATGTCGGCGACGCCATTTCTAAAGGTGCTGACACCCTATTAACGACAGGTGCTGTGCAATCCAATCATGTACGTATGACGATTGCCGCTGCCCGTAAGCTTGGTCTAGACGTGGAAGTACAGCTCGAGAAACGAGTCGATGGTCGTCGTTCTGAATATTACGATTCAGGTAACCCTTTTTTAATGAAACTGATGGGCGCTCGCATTCATTATTACCCTGTGGGTGAAGATGAATCCGGTGCTGATAAAGCCTTATATGAAAGAGCTGAGCAACTAAAGAAAGAAGGTAAAAACCCTTATGTCATCCCACTGGGCACTGACCACATTCCTTATGGCTCATTAGGTTATGTTAAATGCGCAGAAGAGCTACTGACTCAGTTCCAGCAGGGCAATACTCAGGTTGATGGCATTGTTATCGCCTCAGGTAGCGCCACCACTCATGCAGGCCTTTTAGCGGGTCTGCGAGCTCTCAATAGTCAGATACCTGTGTACGGTTTTTGCGTTCGCCGCGACCAAACAGCACAAGCTGAACGAGTCTTCGACAAAGCTCAAAAAGTTGCCGAAATGCTCGGTAAAAGAGACCTAATTAATGCAGAAGACATTTTAGTCGACGATCGTATGCTGCATCCAGGTTATGGCCAACTTAATGACGAGTTATTGCAAGCTATGCAAATGATGGCCGAGTCCGAAGGTATTTTGCTTGATCCAACCTATACAGGAAAATCCATGGCAGGTTTGATTCACCTTGTTGAATCAGGTCAGTTTAAAGCCGGTCAAAACATCGTCTTTTTACATACAGGGGGCACCCCAGCCTTGTTTGGTTATCCCGAGATTTTAGAAAGTAATTCAGCCGATAACGACACAGGTTTTCCTTCAATTTAAGCCACTCACTTGATAACAGAGGTCAATAACAAAATGACAAGCCAGATTGAAACACGATTGCAAGAACTCAATATTAATTTACCTCAGGTCAGTGCCCCGGTAGCGAATTACCTAGGTTATGTACGTACCGGCAATTTACTCATTATTTCAGGCCAGCTTCCCATGGTAGATGGCAAGATTATTTGCCAAGGACAACTGGGAAAAGACGTTTCCATAATCAATGCCCAAGCAGCCGCAAAACAGTGCGCTATCAATATCCTAGCGCAAGCAAAGGCGGCCTGTGATGGTGACCTAAATAAGATAGCTCGTTTGGTTCGTCTCGGTGGATTCGTCAATGCCGCAGCTGATTTTCAAGATCACGCCCAAGTCATTAATGGCGCCTCTGATTTTGTCTGTGAGGTACTGGGTGAAAAAGGTAAACATGCTAGAGCGGCCGTTGGTTGCTCTTCATTACCTTTTGGTGCTGCTGTTGAAATAGAAGCCACCTTCGAACTAGAAGCTTAGAACCCTTGATCAGCGTTAATAAATATCCAAAACAAATATAACAACGGAGAAATGACATGCAAACATTGAAACATAACTTTTCCAGCATTGCCCTAGCGGGCTTAATGGCGTCATCCATAAGTGGGGCCGTGCAAGCAGAAACAAAAACCCACGTTTCCATCGGTACGGGAGGACAAACTGGGGTTTATTATGTGGTCGGTCAATCCATTTGTAAGATGGTAAACCGCACCAGTAAAGAACACGGTTTGCGTTGTTCTGCCCCTTCAACAGGTGGCTCAATTGCTAACCTCAATTCGATCCGTGCTGGCGGTCAAGACATGGGTGTGGCTCAGTCTGATTGGCAATACCATGCTTATAACGGCACCTCTAAGTTCGAAAAGAAAGGCGCAAACAAGTCCTTAAGAGCTGTATTTTCAGTACACGCAGAACCCTTTACTGTTATCGCACGTGCTGATTCAGGTATTTCGCACTTTAATGACCTTGAAGGTAAACGCGTCAATATAGGGAATCCAGGCTCGGGTCAAAGGGGCACAATGGAAGTATTGATGGGACTAAAAGAATGGGATAAATCCAGCTTTAAACTCACAGCTGAATTAAAATCGAGTGAACATTCACAAGCCTTATGTGATAACAAAATCGATGCTTTTGTTCATACGGCAGGCCACCCGGTTGCCAATATCAAAGAAGCTGCGTCTAGCTGTGATGTTAAAGTCATTCCAGTGACAGGCAATTATATTAATGGGCTAGTTAATGATAACGCCTATTATTCTTTTGCTCAGATTCCAGGAAAAATGTATCAAGGGACAGAGACAGATACCAACACCTTTGGTGTCGGCGCAACCTTCGTTTCTTCTGACCAGGTAGCCGAAAAAACCATCTATAACCTAGTCAAAGCCGTATTCGAAAACTTCGATCGTTTTAAACGTTTACACCCAGCTTTTGCCAACCTTAAACCTGAAGAGATGATCAGTAACGGTTTATCAGCACCTCTGCATGACGGCGCAGTACGTTATTACAAAGAGCGCGGCTGGCTTTAAAATTTAAGCTAAATACTATCCATAATTAGACAAGCATTTATCTGTATCGAGTGTGGTCCTTACAGCAGGGCCGCTACTGGATACAGATCTTTTTTAGCCGTAAGGGAAATACTCAGTTCTGGTGAATACTATGGTTTCAAATCAACACTCTCACGTTAACGCCATCGATATAGATGAGCTTGCCACATCGGCTGATGCCGGCGGTCGCCGCCCTTCTGGCAAGACAAAACAGGCCATATTAGCCATTGCATTACTCTGGTCACTCTTTCAAGTTTGGATTTCTTCGCCTCTCCCTTACATCATAGACGTTGAGTTTTTACGCTTTAACGGTAACCAAACTCGCTCTATTCATTTGGCTTTTGCCATCTTATTAGTCTTTTTAAGTTTTCCTCGTGGTGCCAAATCACCTCGTCATTATGTGCCACTTTCTGATTGGGCCATCGCCATCATAGCGTCATTTTGCGCAGCCTATTATTTTCTCGATTATGAGGCCATTTCTGAACGTGTCGGTGCACCCTCATTACAAGACATCATAGTCGCTTGTATTGGCGTACCACTTTTATTAGAAGCGGCGAGAAGAAGTCTGGGTCCCGCATTAGTCATCATTGCCAGTATATTTTTACTCTATAGTTTTTATGGCAACTATATGCCTGAGCTTATTCAGCATAAGGGCTATTCACTGTCTGAAGTGGTCAATCACCAATGGGTCACAACTGAAGGTGTTTTTGGCATCGCCCTTGGGGTTTCAGCTGATTTTGTTTTCTTATTTGTCTTATTTGGTGCCCTATTAGAAAAGGCGGGAGCGGGTAACTACTTTATTCAACTAGCCTTCTCATTATTAGGCCATTTTAAAGGCGGGCCTGCAAAAGCAGCTGTTGTTGCCTCAGGTTTAACCGGGGTCATTTCAGGCTCGTCCATTGCCAATGTTGTGACCACAGGCACCTTTACCATCCCCATGATGAAGCGCGTGGGTTTTTCGGCAGAAAAAGCAGGGGCTGTAGAAGTCGCCTCATCCGTTAATGGACAAATTATGCCGCCGGTTATGGGGGCTGCAGCCTTCTTAATGGTGGAATATGTCGGGATCAGTTACTTTGAGGTCATTACTCATGCTTTCTTGCCTGCTTTAATTTCTTACATGGCACTGGTGTACATAGTCCATCTTGAAGCCCTTAAAAATAATATGAACGGCCTGCCACGTCGTCAGATTAACCGTACATTAATCAGTCGTATTAGCGGCGTACTTTTAGGCTTTCTATTTGTCAGCACCATGGCAATGGCTGTGTATTACGGCATGGGTTGGATCAAACCCTTAGCAGGGGATAACAGTGGTTGGGTGATTACCCTACTCTTGATAGCTATTTATGTGCTTCTGGTTCGATACGGTTCAGGCTTTCCTAAAATTGAAATGGATTCACCTGATACTGTCATAAAAGAACTACCTGCTCCGGGTCCTATTTTTAAAGCCGGTTTGCACTTCTTACTACCTGTCGTGGTTTTAATTTGGTCACTCATGATAGAACGTTTATCACCTGGCCTCAGTGCGTTTTGGGCATCCTTATTACTGATGTTTATCATAGTCACTCAAGGCCCACTTGATGCGCTATTTAGACACAAGCACACCCCAGAAGAATCTTTAAAAAGTGCCGTGAAAAGTACCAGTTTGACCGGGTTTAAAGCACTAATCGATGGCCTAATTACCGGTGCTCGTAATATGGCTAGTATCTCTATTGCGACGGCAACAGCGGGTATTATTGTCGGTGCTGTTTCACAAACCAGTATTGGTGCCGTGCTAGCGGACGTGGTGGAAGTACTATCCTTTGGTAATATTGCACTCATGTTAGTGCTGGTGGCAGTACTTTGTTTGATTCTTGGTATGGGCTTACCAACAACAGCAAACTACATTGTCGTGTCTTCTCTATTAGCTAACGTCATTGTTGAACTGGGTGCACAAAATGGTTTGATCGTGCCGCTGATTGCTGTTCACTTATTTGTTTTCTATTTTGGTTTGATGGCAGATGTCACCCCACCCGTTGGGTTAGCCTCTTTTGCGGCAGCGGCGGTATCGGGTGGAAGCCCCATTAAAACAGGGGTAATCGCATTTGGTTATTCAATGCGAACGGCTATCCTGCCTTTCCTTTTTATCTATAATACGGACCTGTTATTAATTGATGTTTCTTGGTTTGAAGGCATCATCATCTTTGTGATTGCAACGATTGCCATGCTGACCTTTACCGCAGCAACACAAGGTTACTTTTTAACCTCATCCAGCAAGCTACACTCTGCTCTTTTATTGGTTGCTGCTTTCAGTTTATTCAGACCTGATTTCTGGATTAACCAGATGGTTGCCCCTTATCAAACGATGCCAGTAAGTCAGCTTAATAACGCCATAATGCAGACCCCGGCCGATACCAGTATTCGCCTCGCAATAAAGGGTGAGAATGAACTGGGGGACCCTATGTCATTTATTTCGGTATTAACCCTCGCACAAGGCACTACCGCTGACGAACGTCTTGCCAATTCCGGACTCTACCTAATGGAGTCAGACCTTGGCATTGAAGTCGATCGAGTGGATATCGGCAGCCGCGCTGCGCAGGCTGGCCTTGATGCCTTTCAGCAAATATCCAGCATTGAAGTGGCGAATCCTCAGCCACCAAAACAGTTGATCTATATTCCTGCTCTATTACTGATCCTTTTAGTGGGCTGGATGCAAAAACGCCATGTTCGGGAGAATCTATCGTCAGGAAAAACCCAAAAAGCTTAAACTTTTACCGGCTACTTTAAGTAGCCGGTATTTTTTGATGCCCCTCTTTTGATTTTATAAACTGCCCTATTAGGAGAATGCTTTGTTTATTTTGAAGCGTCTGTCCATTAAACAAAAACTACTTTTGATCGTCACTCTACCTTTCCTAATTGCGCTCTATTTCATTATTAATCAGACAGCAGAGTCGCAATCTCGATTGCTTGAATTAAAACATCATCAGACTATCAATTTACTGAGCATAGAAGCGAGTAAGCTGACTCATCAGCTTCAACGAGAAGCGAGATACTCCTCAGGTTTACTCAGCGGTGATGGTTTTACCTTTAGTGAAGAACTAGAGTCTCAGATTAAAGAAACGAATGTCGCTATTCTCGCTTGGCAAAGCACCCTATCTAACCGCCACATTGATGAGGCTAATGCGGCTACCCGCCAGTTAATAAATCAGCTTGAGCAGGCATTAATTCAACTCGCTCCTTTTCGGTTAGAAGTATCAGAACTCACTATGGAGCCTGCACAGGCCATCAACTTTTACCACCAGCTTGATAGCCAGCTACTTGCTTTTAGTCGTCTAATTTTTCAACAAAGTAATATTCCAGCACTCGTTAACAGTGGCTCCCTGCTTTACTACCTTCAAATAAATAAAGAGAGAGCGGCCTTAGAAGCGAGTATCTTAAGCGCCACCTTTTTACCTGATCGTTTCACTGATGATTTACGACCACGCTTTATAGGTTATCTTAGTGACCAGCAAACCTTGATCGAGTTGGCAAAAAACTATGCCAATACTGATGCACAAAAAAACATGATAGAAGCGTCTTTATTAGCCTCTAAAGAGGCTGAACTTACTAGGATACGAGCCCGTGCTTTATCTCGAAAACACAGTTTTAATGAATCAGCAAATGCTTGGTTACAAGTCGCATCTGACTATCAATCCAAGTTAAGAGAGCAAGAGCTCGCCGCTCAAGCCATATTACAAGAACAGCTGAAAGCACATTTATCACAGGCGGTAACTCAGCTTTGGCAGACACTTGCAGCAAGCATTGTCGCCATCATCTTATCTGCCATTATGATTCGTCTGATTATTCACTCTATAACCTTTCGCTTGGCTCGGTTAGTAAACATCATGAAACAGGTCGAACAGCAGAACGATCTTAAAATCAGAGTGCCTATCAATGAAAACGATGAGGTCGCCGCTATCGCCATGGCCTTTAACTTGATGCAAGATAAATTGGCACTACTGGTTCATCAAGTTCTAACCAGTTCCGCCGCCTTAAATGAGACACTCACGTTATCTAAAGGCGTTACATCTGATGTTTCAAACAAAACCCAGCAAGGTGAAAAGCAAGCACAACAAGCCGCCAATGCCATGTCTGAAATTGCATTATCAGTACAAGCCGTGGCCGATAATTGTGCCCAAGCATCTAAAATGTCAGGCCAGTCTAGTGACGAAGTCATACGGGGAGAAAGCGTTATAAAGGCCGCCGACCTTGCGATGCAAGAACTCGATATACAGCTTGGGAAAGCGAATGAAGCAACAAAACAAGTTGCCGATGGCAGTGAGCAAGTCAGCTCAGTTCTGGATGTGATTAAAAGTGTCGCAGAGCAAACCAATTTACTGGCGTTAAACGCCGCCATTGAAGCGGCACGCGCCGGGGAACATGGCCGCGGTTTTGCTGTGGTCGCTGATGAAGTCAGAAACCTCGCGTCTCAAACCCAAAGCAATACAGAGCAAATTCAAACCGTGATCGACGGGTTACAAAAAGACAGCCAACTGAGTGTGGATAATATGCAAGTAAGCCAGCAACAGGCCCAACAAACACTGGTTCAATTTACCAAAACCTTATCCCTACTCTCCAATATTCAGCTTTCCACAGAGAGCGTCAATCAGTTAAATATGCAAAATGCCACGGCCACAGAGCAGCAATCAAACAAGGTCAATGAAGTGCATAATAATTTTGCTAAGATTCAACTTAATTACCAAGAAAATATGGCAGATATGGCTCATTTATTAAGTATCAATACGGATCAAGAGAGCTTGATGAATAAACTTGTTAAGCATGTTTCAGCGTTTAAACTTAGTTAAGTTACTAAGGGACCTGCGATTAAGTCACCTCTTCTCAGTCTTATCAGAAAAACGTCAAGCAAGGTGACATTTTGATGTACTTCTTATTTGAGATAAGAGGTACCTTTCGAAAAAGGACAACACCGGATGTCATTTTTTCTGTAAGACCCGTAGGGCGTGACCTAAAAGCCTTACCTCTAAGTTGAGGGTCTGATCAATAGAATCACTATTAAATTGCATCCCTCGCCTTAGATCTCAGCCATTTTATCCACACGCTGAGGCGGGAGGACTTAGTCGCAGGCTCCCTAAGCATTAAACAATGCCAACAATTGTATATTCTTATCTTTAAAAGAATATGTTATCTAGCTAAGGGTTTTATCATTAAAGCATTCAAGTTCACATTTTATTGGCATCCCTAGCCACAAAACATCATGATGTGTGCCTGTTGCACCACTTCAGACTAAACTGGTACTAAATGGTACCAGTCACTGGTACCAACGCTTTAAGGTCTGCACCCTATAGACTCTGCAACCTAATCACCTAGCGTCATTACCTTATGGTAATAACCGATAGCGGAGGCTCTGTATGCTCAATCATCTATTCCACCTTTCTCCAGACAGTAGCTCCAGTCTTCAGCAGCAAATTAGAGAGCAGATAAGTAAAGCCATTATCGATGGACATATTCCCCCGGAAATCCCCCTGCCCTCCACTCGAAAGCTGGCTGATATGCTAGGGGTATCTCGCAATACTGTGATTCTCGCCTATGAACGGCTAACCCATGACCGCTATTTGGTTTCCCGGGAGCGGGCAGGCTTTTTCGTCAATGATGACATGCTAAAAAGCCTGGTAAAAACGGATGATCAGATCCAAATCGAGGAAGGCAAACACCCTAATTGGGATAGTTACTTAAAACTCCGTCCAAGTGAGCGAAAACTTTATAAGGTAAATCGCTGGCAAGACTATCCCTATCCCTTTATTTATGGCCAATTAGACCCAAAAATGTTTCCCGTTAATCATTGGCGAGAATGCTGTAAAGAGTCAGTATCTATTCAGGAAATTAATGAGTGGTCAGGGGATAGATACGATGGTGATGATGCATTACTGATAGAACAAATTCGTTCGCGCTTATTGCCTCGACGAGGAATTTGGGCGGATCCTGAAGAAATTCTCATTACCGTTGGAGCACAACACGCGCTCTATATGACCCTACGAATGTTACTCAATAAAGACACTTGTTTTGGGTTAGAGGAGCCGGGATATCCTGACCTAACTCATATAGCAAACTGCATTGGCTCTCAGGTCAAAAGTTTAGAAATTGATGAAAACGGTCTGATCATAAACGATCAACTAAAAGAATGTGACCTAATATTTACCACGCCTAGTCATCAGTTCCCCACCACTGTGACCATGCCAATAGCACGCCGTCGAGCGCTATTGGAACAAGCATCTCAAGATGACTTTCTAATCATTGAAGATGATTACGAGTGTGAAACCACCTTTTCAAGCAACCCAACACCTGCTTTAAAAAGCTTGGATAAAAACGATAGGGTGATTTATATTGCCAGCCTCTCTAAAACACTGTCACCGGGATTGCGAATGGGCTACATGGTGGGGCCAAAAGAGTTGATCAGAGAGATACGTGAATACCGTCGCATGATGTTGCGTCACCCCCCTATGAACAATCAAAGAGCGGTGGGGCTTTTTCTCTATAGAGGCTATCACGACTCACTTGTTCGAAGTCTGGTCCAAGTCTACGAGGAGCGTTGGAAAGCCCTAGGAGACGCCTTACAGCTTTGCCTGCCTGAATCAGCGACTCCGCCTATCTTTGGTGGTTCTGCCTATTGGGTTAAAGGCCCCCAAAATCTAGACTCCCGCGAACTAAAGCACCTAGCAAGGGAGCGTGGCGTTATCATTGAATCTGGTGATTATTACTTCCACGAACCTAACGCGCCACTCAATTATTTTAGACTCGGTTACTCATCAATTAATACCGCGCGGATTCTTCCAGGCATTGAGCGGCTCAGCAACATTATTGAGCAACTTACTAAATAAACTATGCAGTTAAAACTGCCCCATGCTGTCTATCAAAAAACTCTCCTATCCGCCTTACCAAAGAAACGTTTAAGCAAGACGTTTCTTGGGTAATTTCAAAGTCTAAATTTTCTAGCATTTAATCCACTCATTAAATCCAACGACATGGGCAATCCATCCTTACTATCTTGATCCACTCAACCCGCTCAGAAGCAATATCTTTATTAATAATAACTAAATAAATCAATAACTTGATAACTGGTTCCATGGTCCACCAACCATTGGATCTACTGCTTCTGAATCGATAGTTCTATGCTTTTTGTCCGACTAAGGCAGTAGTCCTTTTTGGTATTCACACCTTAATCCGTGGGTATACCGACCCGGCTCCATAATAATAAATATACTAGAGGTCACCATGAAAATGATAAATAGTTTTAAAACAGTACTCTCTACTTGTGTACTAGCAACATCATTGACGCTCACCGCAATACCATCCGTTCAAGCCAGTGAAAAATTGATGCTAGGCCACGCTTATCCTTCCGAACATATCTTTCATCTAACATCCACCACATTTATGGATGAACTAAAGAAGAAAGACTCTGATATCGAAGTCGACTACCACCCAGGTGGTGCCTTAGGTGATTGGGCCTCGATTTTTGAGCAAAGTATGGTGGGTGTTGTCCCTATGACAATGAGTTTTGGCGCTTCTGAGTATGACCCTAGATTAGACCTATCTTGGCTTAGTTACGTGGTTGATGATTGGGAAGAAGCTCGGGAAGTTTATGGTCCTAACGGAAAGATGTCCGACGTTTATAATGAAATCCTTAATGACCTAGACCTAGTAGTTTTAGGCATTATTCCAACGGGTTTTGGCTCTATTGCCATGCGTAAAGGTATGGAAGGGGTACCCACTAATTTCCCGGGTGACGCTAAAGGCATCAAGATTCGCGTTCCGCCAATCCCAATCGGTATCGAACGCTTCAAAAGCTTTGGTTTCACACCCGTGCCAATGCCTTTCTCTGAACTCTACACAGCACTACAACTAAGCATCATAGATGCCCGCGCAACCGCTCCTGCTGTTGAGATTTGGCAAATGCGTGATGTCATTGAATCTTACATTCTCACCAAAGATTACTTTGAACATGCTTTCTGGTTAGTTAACAAATCCTGGTTAGAAGACCTTTCTGAAAAAGAGCGTAATAAGCTATTGGCCGCATCCAATGCAACCATGAGCAAAATTTGGGATGAAGCAGAAGCGATAGATGCAGGTTTCCTTAAAAAAATCCGCGATGCAGGCATTAATGTTGTTGAATTGAATGCCAGCGATATGGCTAATTCAAAGGAAATTCTATACGCAGAAGAATGGCCTTTCATGGAAAAAACAATGGGACCAGAAATCATGGCTATGATGCGTGATATTGCTGGCATCAACTGATTCTAATCGACTCTATCTTTTCAGTATTACCGCAGCTGTTCGCAGCTTGCGGTAATACATTCCAGATATTTTTAAAATAGGATCAGTGTCATGAATAGAGATCAGTTATCTCCCGAAGCACCCATAGGTGAACCTAAGGCCAATCATTACGACCCTGATAATGGCCCTTCTTCGACCCAATCACATATCGAACCCGACCCAGCCCAGAACACGCTCGCTGACTACCTTATTCGCTTTGAGAAATGTCTCAATATCATTTTTCGCAGCATGATGTTATTAAGCTGCCTTTCCTTAGCTTGCCTCGTATTTGCCCAAGTCATCATGCGTTATGTACTAGAGTCGCCCTTTAGCGGAATTGAAGAGATGTCCATTCTTCTTGCCGTTTGGGTCTACTTTCTTGGTATGGGTTACGCCACAAGAGAACGTGAACATATACGGGGTGGCATTGTTAGCCTAATCGTTAAAGATGAGAAAAAAGTAGCCTATATACGCTTTAGCGGCTCAATAGTCTGCATGGTCGCCGCCTGTGTTTTTGGTTACTTCGCGTATCAATATGCCCTTAAAGAAATAACGTATGGCCGAGTCAGTATCAATATGCGTTGGCCTAGAGGGATATGGAGCACAAGCATGATAGTCGGCTTTGCCATGATGGTAGGCTACTTCTTAGTCGAAGCCATCCGTGAATATCGCAACATACTGAATATCCCAATACATCAAGATAAAGATTCAAACCACAACCAAAATATAGAACCTAGGAGGCTTGAGTCATGATGCTATTTTTAATCGCAATGGCGGTTATCATTATCTTGATTTTAATAGAAGTTCCGGTGGCCTTTGCCTTTGGCATAGGGGCTGTCATGTTTGCCTATACAACCGGAAACGATATCTCTTTTTTGATACCTCATGGTTATAAAACCGCGAGCAGTTTTGCCCTACTTGCCCTACCGCTATTTATCTTTGCCGGATTATTGATGGCTGAGGGGGGGATATCAGAACGCCTACTCAATTTTGTCAATTCCTTTGTCGGTCGAATAAAAGGCGGTCTTGGCGCGGTAACAGTGCTAACTTGTGCTCTATTTGGTGCCATCTCAGGCAGCTCATCTGCAGCCATTGCCGCTGTGGGTCAAATTATGATTCCACGCATGATACGAGAGGGTTATCCACCAGGTCATGCTACGGCACTGGTTGCTTGCTCCTCTGTTCTCGCACTCTTAATCCCTCCTAGCATTCCCATGATTGTTTTTTCAATCACAGGGGGAATCTCTGTGGGCGCCGCATTTTTGTCGACGATTATTCCAGGCATTATGTTAACCATCATCTATTGTCTGTTAAATATTTGGTTCTTACGTAACGATACTCACATTAAAGTTGACCCACCCCTGCCGTTTAAAAAAGCAGCGATTAGCGTCGTAAAAAGTGGCTATAATGCCATTTTCGCCTTACTCATGCCCTTTATCATTCTGATTGCTATCTATAGCGGTATTGCCACCCCCACAGAAGCCGCCGCTATTGCCGTTATTTATGCGATTCCTGTTGGTCTATTTATCTACAAGGGCATGTCTTTGAGTAGCCTAGGTGCTGTCACCGTACGAGCCGTTACCATGACAGGTTCCATTATGGCGGTGCTCTTTTTTCTATTCATCATGAGCCGAGCCATGATCCTAGAGCAAGTGCCACGGGACCTAGCCATAGCGCTGCTACAGATATCAGATAATAAATACGTTTTGTTACTCTTGATCAATCTACTGTTATTGCTTATTGGTATGATAGTTGATGATATTTCAGGTAGTGTACTTGCTGCGATTATCTTCCTGCCCATTATCAATCAATTGGGCATTGACCCTATTCACTTTGCGGCAGTAGTCGGTGTCAATTTAGGTCTGGGTAATGTCTCTCCGCCCTGTGCGCCCATGCTATTTATGGCAGGCGGCGTGAGTAAATTGTCTCTCGACCGTTATATCAAACCCACTCTAAAATTCCTCTGCTTTGGCCATCTCCCCATGGTCTTTATAGTGACTTTCATACCTGAGATTTCACTGTTTCTACCTAAACTACTGATGGGTTATTAATCCTTTAATATAGCCGTCTTACATAGCATAACCCCACCCTACTCCTTAGGGGGGGTTATGCTTATTTCCTTTTATAACAAGCTCCCTACCTCTTTAAAGCCTCTTTTTGATTGTTCAGATAATGGCGCTAGCCCCCCTATTGTCAGGGTTTATCCTCTGGTGCCACAAATAAAAGCGCTGTGGGTCTACGGTTATTACCTAGAGTGAATTTATATTAACCCTACAAACAACTTCCTCGAAAATTGAAAGATAGGGAACAATAGATGACAACTTCATATATCAAAATTAAAAATCATATTAACGGTCAATGGTTGGATGAAAACAACGGCCAATACGAACCGCTAAAAAACCCATCCACTGGCGCGGTAATCGGTGAAGTTCCCTTGTCCTCAGTAGAAACATCCCGCGCAGCCGTTGCTGCCGCTGCTGAGGCCTTTCCTGCTTGGAGTGCAACACCTCTGCCTAAACGCATGGACTACATTTTTAAAATGCAGCAGATCATGAAAGACAATCTAGAAATGCTGTCTGAGTCCATTGCCATTGATCAGGCAAAGCATATTGCTGAGGCCCGTGGTGAGGTCAATCGTGTTATTGAAATCATACAGATGGCCTGTACTATTCCTGCCCTTATTCAAGGCGATACTGTGCAAGGTATCTCCAACAATATAAATGGCCGCTTGATCAAAGCGCCACTGGGTGTATTTTGTGGTGTCGCTCCGTTTAATTTCCCTGCTCTCGTATTCGGTTGGTTTATCCCATTTGCGATTGGTACGGGTAATACCTTTGTATACAAACCATCAACCGATTCACCACTCTTTATGCAAAAAATGATGCAGTTATTGGTTGATATTGGCCTGCCTGAAGGGGTCGTTAATATAGTACACGGTGATAGAGAGACAGTTGAAGCTTGGTACGATGACGAAAATGTCACGGGTGTCTGCCTTGTGGGTTCGACCCCTACCGCCAAAGCGATTGCTCAGGGCTGTGGACGTAACGGCAAGAAAACCATGTTATTAGGCGGTGCAAAAAACTTCCTAGTCGCCATGGAAGATGCTCCTATGGATCTGATGATTAAAGAAATCCTAATGTCAGGCTACGGTGCTGCTGGTCAACGCTGTTTAGCCGTCTCAAACATTGCTGTCGTCTCTGAAATCTACGATGAATTTGTTGAACGTTTATTAGAAGCATCGAAAGATCTTAGTGTCGGTGATGCCATGAATCCCGATGTCTTTATGGGCCCTGTTATCTCTTCTAAAGCCAAAGAGCGTATCGAGAACTATATCGAAATTGGCCAAGCAGAAGGCGCAACATTGGCCCTAGATGGTCGTAACCCTGATGTGGCCGATCGTAATAAAGACGGTTACTTTGTTGGCCCTACCATTTTTACAGAGGTGACGCCTTGCATGCAGATCGCTCGTGAAGAGATTTTCGGCCCTGTTTTAAGTGTCATGAAAGTAGGCTGTATCAATGGCGCATTACGCATGATAAAAAATCATGAAATGGGCAATGGTGCTGTCATATTTACTCAAAATAGCTATTACACAGAGACGTTTATTAACGAAGCAGATGTGGGCATGGTGGGGGTGAACGTCGGTATTTGCGCACCACACCCTTACCTACCCTTTGGTGGTATTAAGGGCTCCTTAGTGGGTAATAACAAGGTTCAGGGCAAAGATGCCGTCGACTTCTTTACTCAAAGCAAAGTCGCTACAGTGCGTGTTGTTGATCCCAAAGCCAGCCAAACAAAGCAAACTGAGACACTTGATACGAGTGTCCGCAGCTGTGTAGCCAGTTAATCATAGTATTAATAATTACCCCGTTTGAAAGGAACAGTTGGCAATAGCTGTTTGCTTAACGCGTCGCAGGGCGCGTTTTTTTATACCTTATCCCCTCATTAAATTGTGATCATTTTCAAGCTAAAACCTTACCCTAAAACCACCACTTGGACTGACATTGAGTGAGTTGGTTTTCATACCAATTAGGTCAAGTCGCTGTAAATTTATATCCAGGCTATATCCCGTCATTCTCGACACTTCACTCTATAAAACCTTATTTCAAAGACCAAGGATAAGCCAAGTCTGTTGGTATCAATAAATGACAAACATTGGGTCTAAGAGAATAATGACAGTAATGCTTAACTTGTTCTGAGAAGGTGAATACTAGGACGTAAAGTTGCTGGTATTTCTTGAATTTTAACATGACTTAGTCAGGTATTTTTTATGAGTAATGCCAACAACAATCCCCATTCCACCAGCATTGAGCTAGATCGTAAGCATGTCTGGCACCATTTAGTTCCTCATAAACCTTTTGAGGAAAAGGACCCTATGATCATAGTGAAGGGAAAAGGCGTCAGGGTGTGGGATGCCAAGGGCAATGAATACCTAGATGCGGTATCGGGTGGCGTATGGACTGCCAATGTGGGTTATGGTCGTACTGAAATTGCCGATGCAATTAGAGATCAATTGGTTACCATGCATTATTTTGCTCAAACCGCAGGCAACATACCCGCCGCTCAGTTCGCGCAAAAACTGACCGAAAAGATGCCTGGAATGAGTCGCGTTTATTATTCCAATTCAGGATCTGAGGCAAACGAAAAAGCATTCAAAATGGTTCGTCAAATTGCCCACAAAAAATACGGTGGTAAAAAGACTAACATTTTGTACCGTGAGCGTGATTACCACGGCACGACCATAGCGACCCTTAGTGCCTCAGGCCAAGAAGAACGTCGGAATCAATATGGTCCTTTTTTGCCTGGTTTTATTGAAGTCCCACATTGCTGTGAATATCGAGCGCAAGAAGAGGCTGATAAAGAAAATTACGGCGTCTGGGCAGCGGATCAAATTGAAAAAGTAATCTTAGAAGAAGGCGCTGATACCATAGGTGCTCTTTGTCTAGAGCCCATTACTGCTGGTGGCGGTATCATTGAAGCTCCGATTGGTTATTGGGAGCGAGTGCAGGAGATCTGCAAGAAATATGACATTCTATTACATATTGATGAAGTCGTTTGTGGTCTAGGCAGAACAGGGAAATGGTTTGGTTATCAGCATTACGGTATTAAACCCGATATCGTGACTATGGCTAAGGGCGTTGCATCGGGTTATGCCGCTATTTCTTGTACCGTGACAACGCAAGCCGTCTTTGATGCATTCAAAGAGGATGTCGATGCGAAAATGGGTTATTTCCGTGATATATCCACCTTTGCTGGCTGTACTGCGGGACCCGCTGCGGCATTGGTTAATATGCAGATTATCGAAGATGAAAAACTGCTAGAAAATGCCTCCATCCAAGGTGAATATTTGTTCGGGCGTCTTAAGCAATTGATGGATAAGTATGATGTTATTGGCGATGTTCGAGGCAAGGGCCTGTTTGCTGGTTTTGAATTAGTACAGGATCGTAATACGAAAGAGCCCGTTGATGAAAGCCTGCTAATGGCAATTGCAGCACACTGCCTAAAAAACGGAGTCATTATCGGTCGCACCAACCGCTCTTTTGCAACCTTAAATAATAATATTTGCCTTAGTCCTCCACTCATATCAACTCGAGAAGATATCGAGCAAATTATTCAAGCACTCGATAACGCACTAAGAGACCTCACGTTAACGACATAGAAATGTATAACGCCTCCCGCCTCTGCGGGAGGATGACTCTCTTAGCATTTGAAGTAAGAGCGACACCTTAAGAAATGTGTGAATAGATCCTTCTGATCTCGAGTTAGGAATAAAGTCGCTGACATTAACCTTAAGACCTTTAGCTCACTCCCATCATTTCACCTTCATCTTGCAGTCATTTATTGTATCCCTCTAATACCTGATTAACGCCTTCATAGATGTCACTATCCCATTCTTATGCTTTCTTAAGTAATTGCTTTTCAATTACCTTGCTGTTGGTTTGTCTTTTTCCATACAAACACTTTATGAAACCTTTTAGTTTACGAAGAAAAAAAAGATAAGTATGAGCAAGTGTATTTATAATGCGTTATAAGCTTGCCATATCATACGGAATGCCAAAGCGGTAAGGATAAGATTAAAGGTCCGATTAAAACTTTTATTCGACATGTATTTCAATACTTTAAGGCCGATAAAAGTACCTATTGCACCACTCATGATCATACAGAACAATAACGGTAACCATTCTAATAACGAAAAACCGACTTGATAAAAAACAGCAATTTTTAAGAGATGCTGACAACTCATAGCAACAGCAAAAGTAGCGACTGTGGTGAATTTACAGACGTGAAGTTGCTTAATAAATGCAGCAACAAGTGGACCAGAAGCACCCACAAAAAGAGTTAAAAAGCTGGTAATTGCGGCTGCTACGCCTGTACCTAAAGGCCCAAGTACCAATTTTGGCAGTTTTGGTCCCCAGCACAGATAGAGTATAAAGAAAGCGACCGACAGATAGATAACGGCTGGCGATAAGCTCACAAGGAGTAGGCTTCCGAGTATGATCCCAAGTACAGCCCCGGGTAAAAAATGTGAAATCAAACGCCAATCAATGTAACGCCAGCTCATTAACGCACGTCCACTGTTTGAGCCAAGTTGCACCACCCCATGCAATGGAATGATCACCTGAGCAGGCAACACTTGAGCCATAGCCCCTAACATCATGACACCGCCACCCGCACCAAACACAGCAGTCACAAAAGACGTCAAACAAGCAACCGTGACTAAAAAGGCAAATACTTCAATGGAACTAGTGGCTAAGATTAATGACTTGCTTTGTTCGACATAGGCAGTTAAATCCATAGATATCCTTATTTTCAGTGCCAAGGCAAAATTATATGGTTTTTAAAATTCATTCTATTTGGGCTTCAATGATATGCCTTTGCGCTGCAAGTAAGCGGCTGACCGTAATGGGGTCTTGCTGCATATCAGCGCTACCTAGGCGGACATAGGTCCCTCTTAATGGATCGGTACTGATATAAATAGGTTTTTGTTGAGGAGGTGCTTTAGGCACTAAGATATGAATGATATTTTTGCCCATAATGGTGACAACTTTAATCCAATTTTTAGGGATAAGGTTGCTATTCGTTATGGCTTTATTGTTTAACCCTTGCCACAACTCATCGATCACTTTTTGCGTATTTTCAATTCCTGCCAGTTGGTAGGTTTCATCGTCAAGTTCTCTCAAGCCAAGCAAAATATCACCGCCATCCGTGTTTGCAAACGCGCTATAGCTTTCCCAGATATCCTCTGGGAGCTTGCCTTTTCCGTCCCGACCTTGGGCAAGCTTGCATTCCACTTCTGATGACTCTCTAAGGGTGGCGATATCGCCTAAAGTTTCAATGTTAACCATGGGCATCTCCTAATAGCTTATCTATAAAGGGTGCTTATTTATAAAAGTCCTTATCTAAATCATATTTCCTCATTTTGTCATATAGGGTTTTACGGGGTAAACCAAGGGCATCCATAGTCCCTTTAATCGACCCTTTTTGATGAGTTAGTTCTTGTTCCAGTAGGGTTTTTTCAAACCTTTCAACCTGCTCTGGAAGGGTCATCACACCCGGGTTATTCTCATTGCTCGTGATTATTTGGTCAAACTCAAAAGTACAGGTCTCCCCCATAAGTACATACCTTTCTGCCAAATTACGCAATTCTCTCACATTGCCAGGCCATTCATAGCTCAGCAAACTGTGCATTCTAGACGCGGTAACAGGTTCAGATTCACGCTTATATTGGGCAGTTGCGACTAAGCAGAAATGTTGCCAAAGCAGAGAAATATCTTCCGGCCTTTCCCGTAAACTGGGGATATCTACCCTGACGACATTCAGACGATAGTAGAGATCTTGTCTAAAAATACCGCTTTCACTTAAACCCTTTAAATCAACCTTGGTTGCAGCAAGAATACGTAAATTGAGATCGATACCTTTATTCGAGCCAAGGCGCTCAACTCGACGCTCTTCAAGTACTCTTAGCAGTCGGACCTGCATAGACATGGGCATACTTTCGATTTCATCTAAAAATAAGGTGCCGCCATTTGAATGCTCAAGCTTTCCAATACGTTGGGTTTTAGCATCGGTAAAAGCGCCCTTTTCGTGTCCAAATAACTCGCTCTCCATAATGGACTCTGGCACAGCGCCACAGTTAATCGCGACAAAAGGCTTTCCTTGGCGACCACTGTGCTCGTGAATATAACGGGCCACCAGCTCTTTACCTGTGCCCGTTTCGCCATTAATTAAAATATCAGCTGCCGTATCGGCCACATGTAATAGGGTTTGGCGTAAACGATTAATACTCGGCGTATTACCAATAATACGAGGGCCTGGTGCATTTTGAGCTTGTAATTCTTGCCTTAGTCGACGGTTTTCAAGGATAAGCTTTCGCTTTTCCATGGCATGGCGAATCACATCCAAAAAATCATCATTGGAAAAGGGTTTTTCGATAAAGTCATAAGCACCATCTCGCATGGCACTCACAGCCATACTGATGTCCCCATGACCCGTAATAAAGATAACAGGGATGCTTTCGTCGACTTGCTTAACTAACTCAAATAGCGCCAGACCATTTAACCCAGGTAAGTTGATATCACTGACGATTATGCCAGGCCAGTCAACAGAGAGTGCTTCTATGACACCCTTGCTATTGGCATATTCTAATACCTCAAATGACTCTAGTTCTAAGGTTTGCGAAATGGCAGATCGCACCATAGGTTCATCATCAATTAATAATACTTTACCTGAACTGTCCATGCCTCTAAGCATCCTCTTGATCGACTATACCGCTTTTAAGGTAATACTAAATTCGGCGCCCATATTAGCATCTTTGTAACATTCTGAATGCTTACCTTGAGTAAGGTTGGCTGCACTGATGTTTCCACCCATGGATTCAACAATACGCTGACTAATAGATAAACCTAACCCCAACCCAACACCATCTGCTTTAGAGGTGAAAAATGGTTCGAACAACGACGCCATAACCAATTCATCCATGCCGTTGCCCGTATCCAATACCCGTATTGTCAGCCAGCGCTCTTGCTTATCAAGATCATAAGCCAGTTGCTCTATTTTAAGCTCAATGCGATTTTGAGTATGTGTAGATTCCATGATGGCATCAATAGCATTGGCGATAAGGTTAACCAGTACCTGTTCCAACAACACCAGGTCCCCAATCACCTTTTCATCCCCAATATCAGGAATAATACACTCAATTTCAGACTCTTTTAAACGAGGCATCATTATGGTCATGGCACCTTTAATGACAGTATCGATAGACACAGGTGAATGTTGAAAATTTCCCTTTCTAGCAAAGACTTTGAAGCGGGAGATGATGTCCGACATATGCCCACACAAATTAACTATCTTGTTTAAATTCCCCTTAACCTGCACCCAGTTATCACGCTCGATAAAAGTTAAGGCGTTTTCCCCAAAAGATCTCATCGCCGTCAAAGGCTGGTTTAATTCATGATTAATGCCCGCGCTAAGCTGTCCTAAAACAGCCAGCTTTGCCGTTTGAATCAGCTCTTGCTGGGTCTCTTTATGGTGCTGAATTTCATCCCTTAACCTTTGGTTCGACAGTTCTAATTCAGATGTACGCTCAACCACTCTGTGCTCAAGTGCACTTCTCGCCAACATAAGCTCTTGCTCGTATTGCTTGCGCTCCGTCATATCATGGAAGGTCACCAAATATTTAAGACTATTGGGCAGATTCATTTTGCACAGGGTCATTTCTACCGGAACATGCTTAACCGTATTAATATGAATTGGACGACTTAACAAAAGGACCCCTTCCGATGCCGTTACATTCAAAGAACCAGACACCTCTGAAAATAGTGCCTTAGACTTTCCTTCCGGATCATCTGAATTTGGCAGGTAAAGTTGATTAAAGGGAAGACCAACTAAGCCTGTTAAAGGGTGACCTATCAGGGTCTCCATCGCCGGATTATAAGATTCAATTTTGTGTTCTGCATCTAAGGTAATTAAGCCCGCTTGGGTATTGTTAATAATTTCACGGATATAAGCTTGAGTATGCCGACTCATTTCTAATGCTTGAGAGCGCTCACTGAGCATGCGCCGCCTTAATCTTGCTGTAATTAACACTAAAATCAGAATCATTAAACAGGCCATGAAGATGGTTCGCCAAAGGGCAATTTCTTCTTCAATGACTGTAATTGGAATGAGTAGATCAACTTTAAAGCCCAGTGAATAAATAGACTTAGATAAATGCAAATAGCTGATTCTATCTATTTTTTCATCATCTCCTATTCCCTCATTTACTTCTAATAATTGTAATAAGTTCGCTTCTTCATCAAATGCCTTTTCTGCCACTATTGGCAGTTTTTCAAACGCTTGTGTTTTATAACGACGACTTTCAACGATACGTTGCAACTCTTCATGGGATAATTGATTAATGGTTTTGTAGAGCCATTCTTGACGAGAGCTACTAAAGACAATGCCGTCTGGATCTAAGAGTAAGAAGTTAAATTTATTGTTTTTGAGGCGTGACTCGAACTGATTAAGGTCCACCTTAACAACGGCAACACCAATAATTTTATGGGCACTTTTAACAGGATAAGAAAAGTAGTAACCGCGTCGATTAGTCGTGGTCCCTAGCGCATAATAACGGCCTGACAATCCCACCATTGCCTGTTTAAAATAAGGCCTGAAAGAAAAGTCTTTTCCAATGAAACTGGTTTCCTCATCAAAATTTGAGGCGGCTATCGTGACACCCGAAGGGGCAATAATATAACTTTCAGATGCTTCCGTAATACGACTAATCTGCTCCAGCTCTTCGTTTAGCTGTTTAATATCATAGGCTCGTGCATGCTCTAATACCCTAATGACTCGGCTATTACTCGCCAATAAGGTGGGCATATGCTGATATTTTTCAATCGCACTCACAATGACCTTGGTTAATTGAGACAACTCAGCAGTGGATGATTGTTTTAAATTATCAATCTGTCTTTGCTTTAATATATCGCCTCCTTTCCACATAAGAACTAAGCTCATACAGAACAGAGTGATATATAACCAACGTAATAAATATAATGGCTTAGTCGTATTATTGAGATAGGACATAAATGGACAACTCAAGTAGATTCATGTTCAACTTAATGCTTGTCTTTTAGTTTAGCTTTATTAATTATACTGCTATCACTGAATCGACTTTAAGTTCTGTTAAAACAATTTCACCGTAAACTAATAGAGAAAACATGCATAGTAAGAGTTTTCATTGTATCTCAATTCAAGAGTTTGAAACTGTTTTAATCAGCTTAAAGCAGCCTGACCTAATTCAGTTTTATAGCAATACTGACATTACTCTGGTTAGGCCATGGGTCGATTTATTAACACACTATTGCCCTAATTCTTGTCGCATCGGCATGTCCAGTGAAAAACAGATTTTTGAGGGTAAACCTCAGCTTGACGGTGTTACGCTTATTTGCAGCTATTTTGAGCACACCAAGCTAATCCATAATGTAGCCTGTATTAGTCCGAGCATGATTGACGAGTCGAGTCACACTTTATTCCAACCCATGATGGATCACCAAGGTGAGTCCATCCCCGCAGCCATTGTATTGGCTGATAATTTGTCGATTACCAGCCCCAGCTTATTTAGTCAGGTAAATGCAAGTCAAACCAAGTTCTGCGGTGGTTTATCAGGATTATTTAAAAGCGATAAGACTTGGGTCCTATACCAGAATCAATTATTGCAACAACACGCTGTGATGGTTGCCCTTGTCTCAGATCGACTCATTATCGATAACGATGCTTTTGTTGATAGCATAGATATTGGTAAAAAAATGCGCATTACTGCGATGAGTGACAATCTTCTTCAGCAAATAGATCATCTGCCTGCTCAGCAAGTTTTTAATCGCTATCTGGGTAATGGCACCAATACCGACATTAAGGTCATGAACCTCTTTGCCCTTAAATACAAAACTAGTCATAAAGAAATTCATTCTGTGCCGCTTCATTTTAGTGATAATGGCGGCATAATGATGAGTGAACCCTTACCAGTGGGAGCCCAAGTTAAATTTGTCTATTTTCATCCTTGGCCTTCTTTACAGGGCACACTAGAGAAACTGAACCAGCTTTATCAGCATCCTCCAGAATCTATATTTACCTTCAATTGTATCAGCCGAGACAAAGACCCCGTTCTCAATGAGAACAGCAAATTAAATTTACTTAGCCAGATTCAGACCATAAACGGCAGTTATTGTTTTGGAGAGTTTTTTACATCAGATACTTCAACTAAGAGCCTGCAACACGCACTGACTTACATAGGTTTAAGCGAGACATCGAATGAATCTAGACATAATAATGGCTGTATTAAAACCCAAGCAGATGACGTCACTTTAGCGGCTATTTTTAATTTAATGAATAATGCCTTTCAAGACCTTTCTCAAGAAAAAGATGCCCTGATTCACCTATCCAAGCACACTGATGATGATTCAAGAGATTGGCTCTATGACTCTCAAACAGGCCTAATGAATCGCTTTGCACTATTAAGTCGACTGCAATCAGCAGAAGAGCATGACCATAAAACCCACCTGACATTATTTAGGATTCGAAACTTCCGCCTTATCAATGAGCAATATGGTTATGATGTGGCCGATGATTTACTGGCCCAACTTTCTCTTTATTTAAAAAATCGCATGGGTGACACTTTTCTCTCACTCGACTTTTCATGCTATCGAGTTTCGGCCAACGAATTGGCCGTATTATTACAAAGCGATATGCCACCTCGTAAAGTCACTAAGTTCATGTCTAGATTAAGTGAAGATGTAGAAAATAACCCTTTCTTTACTTCCAACCAGGCAACCGATGAAATCAACCTAAGTTTATCTGTTGGTATTGCTTCCATTTTCAGTGATACGGGGAACCTGCTCTGTAAAAAAGAGCATTTGCTCATTAAAGCTAACGAAGCAAGACGCCGCGCTAATGAAAGTAATCACCTGACATTTTGGAATGGTGACCTAGAACACACAGAAAAACAGATAGATAACCTTAATTGGATTGTTAAGATTAAACAGGCTCTAGAAGACGATAATATCGTCCCTTATATTCAGCCTTATTTTGACGCATCAACAGGCAAGTGTGTTGGTGGTGAAGCTTTAATACGTGCCAAGATAAATGGCGAGATAGTGGGGCCAGGAAGGTTTCTTGACCTTATTAAACAAACCCAGCTTTACCCTAAACTAACCATCAAGGTGTTAGAGACTTGCGGGCAATTATTAAAAAAAGACCCTACTAGCCATCTTGCTCTTAACTTATCGGTAATGGACTTTAAGCACTACAGCACCCTTAAAGCGTTAAGGCAGTTCTTTCGAGAAAATGATGTGGCCGGTCGTTTAACTCTGGAGATTACAGAGTCTGAAAGTATTCAAGATTACCAATGGATCACCTCCATAGTCTCTGAATTTAGAGAAGCAGGGGCATTACTCGCCATTGATGATTTTGGCTCAGGCTATTCCAACCTTGAAAAGCTAATTGAACTACAACCCGATGTTCTTAAGCTTGACGGCAGTATTATTCGCACCATAGATGTTGACCCTAAATTGCAAATTTTAGTACGCCATATTAATAGCCTTTCCCATTCTTTAGGCATCAAAACTCAAGCTGAATTTGTCCATAACCAAGCGGTCCAAGATATATTAGTTGATATGGGTGTAAACTACTTACAGGGCTTCCACCTCAGTGAACCCATATCTATCGAAGAGTGGAATAACTATACCGTTAAGCCCCATGCTAGTTTTGAAAAATATAATAAAAAGACGCAATAAGATCGCTGCTATTTAGCGTCGTTTTTAGACTCTTTCTTTGGCGAATGGCATCACCTCTTGTATGTCTTGACTCTGACTTAACACCATTAACAGCCTATCTATACCTAACGCCACACCCGCACAATTTGGCAAACCTGCCGCTAATGCCCCTAATAAATTCTCATCCAAAGCCCTGACCTCCTTTCCTTGCGCCATTCTTAGCTGATTGTCCCTATTAAACCTGCTTGCCTGCTCCTGTCCATCTGTCAGCTCATGGTAACCATTTGCTAGCTCCATTCCACGCCAATACAATTCAAAGCGTTTAGCTGTCTCAAGCCCTTCAAAGTTTTGCTTTGTTTTTGCAAGAGCCGCCTGAGAGGCAGGATAACTATGAATAAAACAAGGTCGTTCAAACCCTATTTTAGGTTCAATCAAGGCATTAAAAATAAGGTCTAACAAGGCGTCCCTATCGGTTTCATCAAGACCATATTCTGTATGTTGATGTGCTAGCTGTTGCAGTTGACTTAACTTGGCCTCAAAAGGATCCACATCTGCATAGGTTAAAAAGGCATCTTGATAGCTTTTATAATCACAACGCAGGCTGGCATCCTGGCTGACACTGATTATGAGCTCTTCGACTTCCGCCATTAGCTGCCAATCATCCAATCCCAGTCGGTACCATTCTAATAAGGTAAATTCGATGCTATGGCGTCTACTATTTTCTTCTTTGCGAAACACCTTAGACATTTGATAAATACAACCCGAGCCCGCGGCTAACAATCGTTTCATAGCAAACTCAGGCGAGCTCTGTAGATAATAAGTCTGCTCTTTTCCCAAGCATTTGGCGCTTGTACTTAACACCTCTATATAAGGGTCGCTAATGGAAGTAAGTGACAAGACTTGAGTATCAACTTCAAGAATCTCCCTTTGCCAAAAAAAATCACGAATACTACGTAACAGTTTCGCTCTTGTTTGTAACATTTGCATACTGGCAATAGGTCGCCACATTTCAGGCTGAGACATAAATTCACTTCTTTTTAAACTGTTTAATTATTAAAAAAATTATAACACCTATCTTTTAATCTTCGAAAACAAAAACTTATAGCAATTAAATTGAGTGAGTTACATAAGGATACATCTGAATGTATTTTATCTATAAAAAGTAACAAAGTTATCCCTGTAAAAACTGAACTAGTTCCTATAATTAATTTGCGCAGAGACATTTGCGCAATGGAAAGCACTCTGGGTTGATGGCCTATTGACCGCTCTATGCTTTTCTTTTTAGCGAGGCTCTGGCTGAGTCAGAGCTTTGCTTCTTATTCAAAGTTTAGGCACGCGGATTGGAGTAAAGTGGTTCATTAAGTGTGTTTAAAGCTCTATAAACAAGTCAAAGTAATTAGATTTATAGGGCAGGTGCGTAGCACCCATTGCAGAAATAAAACAAGAGATACTAAACTTGTTTTATCGTCCTAGAAAGGCAGGCAGAAAGAGAATAATGTGCGCTTGCTTTTAACGAACCAGTCGGGTTTATAAGGTTCGTACCGCTGTGAAATTGCAAAGGCATCACAGCGAGATTTTCAGCTTTAATAATTCGCGATGAAGAGCTGTTAATTAGCGTTACCGAAAGCAACAAGGCTAAATTGAACATTCATTTGGCTTAAATGAGCACTAATATAATTAAGTGAGGTTTGATCGCTAGAGAATGATTAAATTGGCACGCCTTAGGTAATTACAAGCAGTCATGTGAACACCCTATGCTTGTAAAACTATCAAGTAATAGGCCTTGCCGGGCACAGTACAGATAAGTACAGAAAAGGTAGAAATAAAAAAAACGTAATATTGAACTATATTACCGGTTAATTCGGTTATAAAAACCGTCTCTCAGAAAAGATATTGAAACTTATGATGTATTAATGGTTTGTCTGTTATAAGTAATAATGAATGAATAGCCAAACTAAATTAAACGTCCAGAACGAGTGTAATGACACTCGTTCTTTCTGTGCGTCATCTAAAAAAGATAACTTACTTACCTGTCGCACGTGATACGTATTCACCAGAGCGAGTATCAACTCTTAATACTTCACCGATATTGATAAACAAAGGAACACGAACCATAGCGCCGGTTGTTAAATAAGCCGGTTTAGAGCCACCATTTGCAGTATCACCTTTCAAACCTGGATCAGTTTCAGTCACTTCAAGCTCAATAAAGTTAGGCGGTGTAATCGCAAGTGGCGCACCGTTATAAAGCGTGACGACATACTTCTCTTGCTCTTTTAGCCACTTAACATTATCAGCAACCGCTGTTTCGTCTGCAGCATGTTGCTCAAAAGTGCCATCAGTCGCCATGAAGTGCCAGAACTCACCATCTGTGTATAGATATTCCATATCGGTATCCATTACATCAGCAGCATCTAAAGAATCACCTGATTTAAAGGTGCGTTCCCATACGCGCCCAGACTTCAAATTACGCAACTTCAGACGGTTGAATGCTTGCCCTTTACCTGGTCTTACGTGTTCATTGTCTAGGACGGCACATGGATCGCCATCAACCATGACTTTAGTACCACTACGCATATCACTAGCAGAAATTCCCATTACGATTCTCTTCTTTCAATCACCCAGCCTTAGCTGTTGGTGGTTAATATTAGGATGGATGGTTTAAACAAGCTCTCAATTCACCACACACAAGTTGACGCAGATTATACATTAGATACCAAGCTATAGATAACCCCAGAATAAGGCTGTCAAATGGATGAATAACCACAAAATTACGAGTCAGAACTTTTAATTGGACTGATATCTTCTTTATCAAAAAGTACATCTTAGTCTCAAGTACTAACTTCTGCTTGCTTCATGACTTAATCTACAGAGATAATCCTGCCACCTAAATCAAGAATCAACATTTTTATGTTTAATCCAGCCAACCAGGCAGCCAGTACTTTAGATAAAATAACCCTTACATCAATAGATGATAGCCCCAACTGGTTGTTAGAAATTAAGCAAGCGATTAAAAACTTTGATTCATTAGCGGACAATTTAGAGCTTGATAGAGACACCCTAGTTACGGGACAAGCAGCACATCAAACATTTCCATTAATGGTACCTAGACCCTATTTAGAGCGTATCGAAAAAGGCAATCCAAGGGACCCCTTATTATTGCAAATATTACCCCTTAAGCAAGAAATGGTGCCGGTTCAAGGTTATGTAAAAGACCCCCTATCAGAGCAAGATCATAACCCCAGAAAAGCATTAGTCCATAAATACACTAGCCGCGTGCTAGTTATTACCTCAGGTACCTGCGCAATAAATTGCCGTTACTGTTTTCGCCGTCACTTCCCCTATTCTGACAACCATTTAAAGCAGTCCGAGTGGTCATCTTTAGTTGCTTATATCAAACAAGACCCAAATATAAATGAAGTCATTCTAAGTGGTGGCGATCCATTAATGGTGAAAGACAAACAGCTCGCTCAACGTATTAGCGCCCTAGAAGAACTACCTCAGATAAAACGTTTACGTATCCACACTAGGCTTCCAGTGGTAATCCCCTCTCGTATTAATGAGGAGATTTTGCAATGGATTAGACAGACACGCTTAAAGGTCATCATGGTTTTGCATATCAACCATGCCAATGAAATAGATCAGGCTGTGGCCGATGCCGCGGCAAAATTGGTTAAGTCTGGCGTTACGCTCTTCAACCAAGGCGTTATTTTAAAAGACATTAATGACACCGTGGATGCACAAGTCGCTTTAAGTGAAGCACTCTTCGAGGCAGATATATTACCCTACTATATGTTCACTCTTGATCCAGTGGAAGGCGCAGCCCATTTTGATATTTCACTAATACAAGCCCAAAAATTAATGGGCGAAGTTGCAGCTCGACTTCCTGGTTATTTGGTACCAAAATTAGCAAAAGAAATTCCAGGTAAAACGGCAAAAACCCTGTTCGCCCCCCTCCTTTCTGAACCAAATTAAAGCAATAATCTCGATTTAAATGCTAGGTTTTACCCTAAAAAATCAGCATTCATTTTTCACATAATAAAAATGAATGCTGATTTATTAAGTACATGAATTTTGCTTATTCTAAGTATCACTAATATCTATTATTACAAGTTTCATCATTAATGCTATTAATAATCTAACTCGTCAAAATTAATTATGTATAAGTGGTGATCAAGATGAATTCAGGTGAACAAACACGTCGTGAAGTAATGGGTGATACATTTGTTGATAAAGCAATGGATCAAAGTAATTTGTTCACTGAAGACATGCAGGATTATATCAATGAACATTGTTGGGGCAGTGTCTGGCAGAGCAACGCCATTAGTCGAAAGACTCGTAGTTTATTAACCTTATCTTGTCTTGTTGCACTAAGAGCGCCAGAAGAGCTCAAAGGGCATATTCGCGGCGCCATTAATAACGGCTGCACCCTCATTGAAATCAAAGAAGCCTTACTACATACCGGTGTCTATTGTGGTGCACCTGCATTGCAGCAAGCATTTCGTGCCGCGAATGAAGTTTTGACCGAAATGGATTTAATCCCCAAGTCGATGACTAACCACGACTCTCTTTAAGCGTTACGCCCTTTAATAGGTTGTCCTTAGAAAAGAAGAAAATCACATTACATATAATTGGCTAAGAACTTAGTCAATTATATGTTTATCTCATTGTCACCAATTAATGCAGCGCGTATTCGATTGGCATTCGACTAATAAAGAACTCACCTTTGGCTAAACTGCTTGATGCTGGAAAAGGTGCTGCTCGTTTAACGGCTTTAATCGATGCCCTGTCTAAACGTTTTTTGCCTGAACTTTGAATAACCTTCACCTCAATTAAAGAACCGAGATGTGAAATTTTAACTTGAATCACAACCGTGCCCGTTTCGCCTCGCTTACGTGAAGCTTTCGGATAGGTATTTTTATTGGCTATCATAGCCTTTATCAGATTTGCATACCGTGTCTTGCCTTGAGCACCACCCGCTAAAGCCGTTGAAACGCCAGTACCTGTGCTCGCCTTCAGCTGATTAGCCAAATCATTAGCTGTCGTATTAGATTCTTGGCTTAATTTACTAGCAGGCTCTCGGTCAAGATTATTAAGGTCTATTTGAGCATCCTGTTCCTCTTTTACTTGAGCAAGGGGCTCGGCTTCTTCTATGTCTTCTGGCTCAGGTTCTGGTTCTGGTTCAGGTTCAGGTTCAGGTTCAGGTTCAGGTTCAGGTTCTGGCTTTGGTTCAGGTTCTGGCTTTGGTTCTGGCTTTGGTTCAGGTTCAGGTTCAGGTTCAGGTTCTGGCTTTGGTTCAGGTTCTGGCTTTGGTTCAGGTTCTGGCTCGGGCTTTGGTTCTGGCTCGGGCTTTGGTTCTGGTTCGGGAGTACGGATTTCCTGTTTCACGTCCACTTGAGCTAATTGAATGACTTCACTAATTTCGGCTTCTGGACTTTCAATGCTAGGCACTCGCTTTTCGGGTATAAGCGGTTTAATTGTCTCAACTTTTTCAGGTATTTTAGAGGCTATCTTGGGGGATAGTTTAGGGGCATATTTAAGCTGTGTTTCTGGACTTTCACCTAAGTCACCCTGCATACCAATATCGATATAAATTCCTTGCTCGCCCGCTGCTTGGGCACCCTCAATGGTTGGCCTTAAAAGCAGTAGCAGCAACAGAGATAGACATACGAAAGCAGAGAGTGAGGCACTTAAAAAATGTTTCCAGTTCAACATCGTTTTATCCTAACTTGCTTGTTTAAGCTTGGTCACAAGAAAGACACGAGTTAAGCCAGCCTTTTCTATCTCATTCATAACCTGTTGCAGGCGTGACACAGGTAAATCAAAGTCGGCACTAATTTGCACCATAAAGTCATCCTTAGACTCACCTTGTATATAGAGCTGTTTTAATCTGGATGAAAGCTCAGTCTGATTAATTTTATCACCATTTAAATACAGCCCCTGCAGAGTGCTCACCAGTATTTTAGCCGGTGACTCTGTTTGTTTTATGTCACTTAGTGAATCAGGTGGCATGATAGAAACCGCATCTGAGGCCCTTATTTGACCTGCTACCATAAAGAAAATAAGCATCAAAAAGACAACATTGATGAGGGGAACAAGATTGTCATCTGTGCTTTTATTACTCGTGCCTAGTGGGTTAAATTTCACGTTATTGTCCTTTTAACGTCGCTGATAGAGATACATTTTTTGCGCCAGCTAAGGTCAGTTGATCCAATAAGGCAAGCAAAACACCCGTTTCGACATCCGCTTTAGCCTTGATTAAAAATACGCTGTCTGGAAAGCGCGCCACTAACAACTTTAGTCCCGCCAGATTTGACAAAACGTAAGCATGTGAATCAAATAAAAAAAGCCCGTTATTATCAAGTATCTCCAATTTCACCATTTCATTATTAGAAGACGAGCTCGCTGTTGGCATAGAGATATTAATTTGACGCCAAGGCACAAAACTCGATGACAGCATAAAAAACAACAACAAGATGAAAACGACATCAATAAGGGGGGTTAAGCTTATCGCTTGTCGTCGTTTTTGGTGAGTACCATTAAGCCGCACAGTGTTGCTCTTCCACTGATTTATGTACATCGACTAGACTGATAAATGTCTCGGTATCTTTACCTTGAACTGTAAACACTTGAGTCACAGCATCATTCATAAGATGAAGGATACGCTCCACCTTACGCTCAAATGTGGCATGAACCGCTACCACTGGAATTGCCACAATTAAGCCAACAGCCGTGGTTAATAATGCTTGCCAAATCCCACCAGATAATACAGATGGGTCAACTTGACTACCGGCAGACTCCATATTTTGAAAGGCGACAATCATCCCCATCACAGTTCCTAACAGCCCTAATAAAGGACTCAAGGTGGCGATCACTTCCAATGGCCTTAAGTAGGCTTTTAGTGCTTGGATTTTTTCATCGGCAAGACGCTCAATTTCTTCTCTCAGTAACAAACCCTCATGCCGGCCTTGGCTTAACTCTGTCATAGCGTAAGCCACAACAGCGGATACAGGTCGCTTGGTTTGTAAGGCCTTTATTGCTTGTTCTGGACACGATTGTCGCCATAGTGATAAGGCTAAATTTAGATCTTTTTTGGACTCAACTTGGTAAATACTAAACTGCCAACATTTAACAAAAACTAGCGTTAATGAAAATAATGAAAATAGACATAATATCCAAACAACAGGTCCTCCCGTTTGCAAAAACTCAATCAAGGGTGCGAGCCTTTCGTCTTGCAGCAAGATAGAGAGCTGACTAGATGAGCCTGTTATTGACTCTGTAGGCGTATCGGGTAAAAGCGCCAGTTTGTCCGTTTCTGAGCTCACACCGCCATCTGGTATTAATGGGGCCAATTGAGTATTTAAATTTGAAGCATCTAATAGGGGGGCTGAGTTTTCAGTTGGCGTCGTCACGTTCAAAGTATTCCATTACCAATAAATATGCACAAACAATAACCGTTATCATTAGCATTTGCAACTTTGAAGTTTCATCACTGTTACGTTATGTTATTAATCAGATTAATATTAATGATGAGTTATTTGAGAGGTATTCGATTTCTATCTATGGTTTTATGGAAAAGGACGCTTTCTGTGTTAGCAAATGTGGAGATTATTACCTTTTGTAAGAATCCACTGTAACTCGTACATTTTATTCCATTACAATAAGGAGGTAATGTGCAAATATTTAATTTAGCGCTTAGCTCACCGTCATTTTTCCAAACGTTAGAAATCTAACCTATTAATATTCAAGATTATTTAAAAATGACTTACACTTCATAACATTATAAATTTGTAAGTGTGCAGCTAATGCAAAGAAAGACATAAGTAGATACAAAATAGCCACAGTAAAGCGGGAAAATTAAATTATATTTAAACGTAAACTAAACAATTAAAAAGTCTTCAAGCATCAATAGCAGAAGCCTCTACTCTCGATTATTAAGGATTAATAAGAGCTGAAAATAAGGACATTTTTCATCGTTGGGGTATTTCAACATACGTTAAATGAGATCTTATGATTTTAGTAAAAATTACGCTTCTTTCTCTCCTACTTATTTTTAGCCAGTTAAGCACTGCAGAAGAAAGAATAGATGCGCTCAAAGAGTCCAGAGCGAAAGTAAATGATGCCAGCCAGCTAATAAATCAGTACTGGCAAGGGCCGACTTCAGGTCCAAAAGCAGCTTCCGATAAAAATATCATTTTTGTGGCTTCTGATCTTAGAAATGACAGTATCAAAATCTTAGCCCATGGCGTCATTGATGCGATTGATAGCATTGGCTGGAATGTCCGGTTTCTAGATGGTTATGGATCAGAAAATGGCCAAGCGAGCATGCTAACAAAAGCCATATCAAGTAAACCCGACGGCATTATTCTTGCCGGTGTTGATACGAAGAAGCGTCAAGAACTGCTGAAAGCGGCCAAAGACCTTAATATTCCTATTGTTGGCTGGCATGCAGGAAGCATTGCGGGCTCATCACCTGACAATATGATTTTTTACAATGTTTCCACAAACCCTATTGAGGTTGCTGAACTAGCGGCCCACTATGCCATTATTGATGGCAACGGGCAGTCCAACATTGTCATTTTTACAGATACCAGCTTTAGTATTGCCAAAACAAAGTCTGACACTATTATCCACACCATAGAAAAATATTGCTTGGAATGTAATATTCTTTCTGTAGAAGATATGCCTATCTCTGACATACCTCAGCAGATGCCCATAACCATAGGACGTTTAATTAAAGATTATAAAAATCAGATTACACACTTTATTGTGATTAATGATCTCTATATCGATTTTGCCTTACCATCATTACTTTCTTCCAAACTTTCTGCCCAATACATACCTCGTAGCATCTCTGCGGGTGACGGCAGTAAAGCCGCGTATAAAAGAATTAGCAGTAACACCCTTCAAGTTGCTACTGTCCCTGAGCCTTTAATTCTTCAAGGCTGGCAGATAGTTGATGAACTGAATAGAGCGTTTAATCAGAATGAACCCAGTGACTATATCGAAAAAGCACAGATTATTAATCGTCAAAACATTAAACAATATGTTGATAAGAGCAATAACTATGACCCAGACCAGCAATATCGAAAAGCCTACTTGCAGCTTTGGCACTAAGGCTTACTGTTTATGAATATACCTAAAATAACCCTAGGGTTTCGGTTTATTTCCTCTGCTATGGTGATTCTTGCACTTCTTTGTTCACTGGGTTTTTATGTCATTAATTCGTTATCGAATATTCGTACCATCATAGATTATCAGTCTAATCAGCATATCAATAAATTAGCGATAAACTCGTCTGTTAGTCGCGAGATGTTTGCCCTCTCTAATCGTGTTCAATTACTTGAGCAATCCTTACTTTATGATAAAGAAATCCTCAATAAAGAAGGTCTGTTTATTGAACAGAAGTTGAATGAAATTAGAGCGTTATCAGACTCAACCAACTTTTCTCAATTAACGGATGTCTTTATCCGCAATTTTCATCGATTTATTGATAACTCACTGTCCCTCAATCAAATATTGAGAGAGTTACAAACGGCAGATAGTGAGCTTTTAGACATTTTAGATACGCTCGACTTGTCTGTTAGTGAGAACCATTTAAATAATGTGCTACTTCATGAAAAAATGCATATAACAACACCTGGTGACAGCTTTCATACAAGCAACAATGTGCTTGAAGGCGCCATTACTCGCTTACGTGTCACCTACCTAACAATCGGAAAATTAACGGCTACCATTCGCAGTCGAATCACACCAGACACAGAAGAAGTTCTTATCATTGAGATTGAAAATCAACTGGATATTTTTGAGCTTCACCTGTCAAATTTGAATGGTTTATATTCCCCTATTATTGAAAGTAAATTAAAAACCAGACAGAGCCTTGAGCAATATCGACAGATACTGAATAAACTACAGAGTAAACTCGCTCAACGCTGGCGCATTGTGTCCTCATTGGCTAAATCTGAAGATGTACTTTTATCCCAAATAGAAAAGACCGAGGGTAGCGTTAAGTTCAGCGCCATATTGTTGAAGAATCAATTAAAAACAGAGATTCAAACACTCAGGTTAGAAGTAATTTATTTTGCCGGTTTTATCCTTATTTTTAGCGGTATTATTTTTGTTCGTCAGATCCATCAACATATTAAATTACCGATTAAAACAATTATTACGCGCTTTAATGAAGTCGAAGCAGACCAATTTAATCAGGTCATTCAACTTAAGCGAAATGATGAGTGGAACACCATTGAAAAAGCCTTTAATAAAATGAGTAAGCGCCTTGATGAAACTTATCAAGAGTTACAAGCTGAACGAATTAAACTGAATCATCTCGCTCATCATGACGTACTAACAGGGCTTGCTAACCGTCTTCAGGTTTATCAAGACATAGAACATTGCATTAGGAAGTCTCAAAGTGAACATACCAAATTTGGTTTACTCTTCCTTGATATTGATCAGTTCAAACATGTAAATGATAGTTTGGGCCATAGCATGGGCGATCAATTACTCAAGTTGATTGCCAAACGTCTACGTGAAACAGTGGCTTCCGACGGTATCGTTGCTCGCTTGGGAGGTGATGAGTTTATGATCATTTATCCGGATGAAGGTGACTTGGGCGAGCTACAAGATAGAGCAGAAGAACTAAACAGTATTCTAAACATGCCATTCGAACTTAATGCTACCAGCGTATTTGCAGGTAGCAGTATTGGCGTATGCCTCTATCCACAGCATGGGGACACACTTGAAAGCCTTGTCAGTAATGCTGACGTTGCCATGTACCATGCTAAACGCAAGGGTCGTAATACTTACAGCGTTTACGAAAGTAGTATGTCATCTGAAGCCCATAAACTATTACAACTGAGCTCAGGTATACGCAAGGCAATTGATAATAATGAATTCTTTATTCAATATCAGCCTCAATATAATCTGTTAACTAACAAGATTATCGGTGCCGAAGCGTTGATACGCTGGAACCACCCAGAAATGGGGCTAATTACACCCGATAACTTCCTGCCTATCGCAGAAAAAACCGGCATCATTACAGAAATAGACAGCTGGGTGTTTAAAAATGTCGTCAAACAAATTGCCCTATGGAAAGAGCAAGGAATCGATATTCAGGACAAACTGTTCGCGATCAATTTCTCGGCGCGTAAGTTTTTAAACCCTGATTTGCCGGAAGAGTTGTCACAGATACTTGAAAAATACAATTGCCCCACCAATTGCATCACCTTAGAAATCACAGAGCAGGATCTGGTTGCCAATTTAGACCAATGTTCTGATGCCATTATTGAGTTGCAGTATCACGGCTTTAAAGTTGCCATTGATGACTTTGGGGTCGGTTACTCTTCCTTAAATTATTTGAAACGCCTACCCGCCCAATGTTTGAAAATTGATAAATCCTTTGTTGCTGATCTAGACACTGATCAAAAAGGCGCTGATTCAGCCATTGTTAACGCTATTATCAGTTTAGCGAACAATATGTCGCTAACAGTTATTGCTGAAGGCATAGAAACGGAGCAGCAGAAGCAAAATCTGATTCAGCAAGGCTGCATAACAGGCCAAGGCTACCACCTAAGCTATCCTATCGCCGCCAACAAACTCACTGACTTAATGAGAATTAATGTTAAAAGCGCTTGAAAAAGCGCTTAACATGCCACATATATTCTTATAGACCGTTTTATATTGATTTAAATCAATGTATTTGAGGTGCTATTTCAATGTTAATCTCTCGGTTTCAGAAACATAGAGGTTAAATGTAATAAATGGGATTATTTTTTGGCGACCTTTATGAGCTCAGTTTCTATCCTTTCTACCTTCACGCACCTTTTACCTGCTTCTGTGAATGCAGATGAACTAGGTTGCCTAAAAATCTCAGGCCAGGACAGCATTAAGTTTCTCCAGGGCCAGACCAGTTGTGACTTTAGCCAACTGACCCCAGAGAAAGGTTTGCAAGGGGCTATTTGCAATATAAAAGGCAGAGTGATTGCTAACTTTTATGCCCTGCAACAGGCCGATGATATCTTACTCATTTTAGCCTCAGATTTACTGGAAGAGATACTCGTCCATCTCAAGAAGTTTGCTGTCTTTTTTAAAACTCAGTTAGTGAATGCAGAAGACGAGTTTCAGATCGAATACCTTTTTAATCAAGAAAGTCTGTCACCTGAGCAGGACACACCCTATTACTGCCAGCAAAAAGAACAGCAACACTCGCTCACACTTATTAGTCAGGGTGAATTAAATCAATATCTTTATCTTCGCCCGAAATCGGACCTTAGAGCCGTTGGGCTCCCGCCAATCAATGATCAGCTTAAAGGTCTCAGTTTTATCAGTGGACAAGCGATTATTCGTAAGGAAACCAGTGAGAAATTCATTCCTCAAATGCTTAATATGCAGTTGACCCAAGGCATTAGTTTTAAAAAGGGATGTTATACCGGACAAGAAATTGTTGCTCGGATGCAATACCGAGGAAATTTGAAAAAACACCTTTATCTATTAAGCGCCCCTGTTGGGCTCGCGCTACCTGCGTTAACTAAACTGAAAAACCAAGACGATAAAGACGTAGCTGAGGTTGTTAATTCAGTCACCATTGGAGAGCAAAGCTTTATTTATGCCATCATTGGTGATGAATCCGCACAGGCTCCCTTATTTTACTTAGAGACGCCTTTAACGCTCGAACCTCTGCCTTATTAGTAACAAAACCGTAAACGCACTTAACACAAAGTAAAAACGGTTAGGAGGCTATAGAAAACCTTCTAACCTGGGTAAATCAATTAAAAAAGAGAGAAGGATTGGCCCGATTGCGTATCTTGTTCAGGTACCGCCCAGTCGATTTCTGGTTTTCCCTGTTTTCTTAAATACTGGTTAGCCGATGAAAAGTGCTGACATCCAAAAAAGCCTCGATATACAGACAGGGGAGATGGATGAACGGCTTCTAGTACCAGGTGTTTATCCCTATCTATCGCCTTCCCTTTCTGCTGAGCATAACTACCCCACAACATAAATACCAAGCCATGGTGCTCTTGATTAAGTACTTCAAACACCTTATCCGTAAATGTTTCCCAGCCTTTACCCTGGTGAGAGTTTGCTTTTGACTTTTCCACGGTTAAAACACTGTTTAATAACAAAACGCCCTGTTGCGCCCAACTTTCTAGATTACCGTGATCAGCAATAGGGATTTTAAGGTCTTGATTTAATTCTTTATAAATATTCAATAAAGATGGCGGTACTTTCATGCCAGGTTTCACTGAAAAAGATAAACCATGGGCTTGATTTGGGCCGTGATAAGGGTCTTGCCCCAGAATGACGACTTTCACTTGTTCAAAAGGGGTTAGCTTAAATGCATTAAAACAATCATCTGAACGGGGAAATATTTCGATACCCTGTTCTCTTTGCTTAGCAATAAAGCTCTGTAGCTCTTGCATATAATTAGCGTCTAATTCCGCTGCTAACCGAGTCTGCCACTGCGCTGACAATTGCATATTCAACCTTCATTAAGTGTTCATACCTAAAAAGTTTAAAGGCGGTCGGCTTTAATTCGCACTATATCCTCTAACACTTCTTGCTTAAAAGCATGATAACACTGTATTGCCTCCACATCCTGTGGGGTAGATATATGCTTAAGTAACAACCATGCCATTTCTCTCATTTTATACAGAACTTGATAGTTAACGAGGTCATCAGACAGTGCATTAAGGTCGAGAGTGTCGTCATAATGGCTTAGAAAAAGTGCTTGTTGGCGGGGGGTGAAATTGTGCGCCGAGAAAATCAGAGCGATATCAAACAGGGCATCACCCATGCCTGCATATTCCCAATCGATCACCCAGAAATGCAAATCATCTGCTAAGCAGTTTTTCGGATTGATGTCGTTATGGCACATAACAGGGCTATATGGTCGGATTTTTTTCAAGTAAGAAAATGACAAATCCTGTAAAAAGCCAACTTCTTGTCGTAATAAATCATCTTTTGATAACTTTTTTTCACAAGCACCAAGGTAGCCTAAAATGATTTTATCAAGTTCATAATGGGCCTGATTTGACGACATTTTATGGATCAGTTGGGTACTTTTAGCCAAACGAAGTAGATCATAATCAGTATGCTCAACCTGCCAATCAAATGCTTTTTGTGCCACAAATTGGCTCACCATCAAACCACTAGTCTCTTCAAAATAAAGACAAGAAGGCGAGATTTGAGTCTCTTGGGCGTCACTTAAGGCTATTTTTTCAGAAATTCGAGAGATTTGAAAATCGTCTGCATCAAGACCTGGTACACGTAAAACCCATCGAGGTCGACCCTGCCAAGACAAGCAATAGACCTTATTTGAATAGCCACCTTCCAATACATCGATGCTGAGCTCGGTTGCAGGGGGGATGAGGTGCTTAATTTTATCTAAATGTTCTAATAATGTTGTCATTTTCAATCATTTTATTGCCAGACTTAGATACGGCTGTCAGAATGACTAATAGTCGTATCTGAGTCAATAGACAGGCCTAAACAGAGCAATGAATAAACACGAAGACATAATTCGTAAAATCCAGGATAAACTGGACACACTAAGCAAATCTGAACGTAAAGTTGCGGAAGCAATTTTGTCAGATCCTAAATCAACCATTCACTCCAGTATTGCGAAGCTTGCTGCTCGCGCTGAAGTCAGTGAACCAACTGTTAACCGTTTCTGCAGAAGTTTAATTGGCAGTGGTTTTCCCGACTTTAAAGTCGCCTTGGCTCAAAGCCTGGCAACGGGAACACCTTATGTGAATTTAAATGTTGAACCTGATGACGCACCAGGCGCCGTCACTAACAAGATATTTGAAGCCGCTAAAAACAACCTCACACGGGCGCAGGATTTACTTCCCGCTTCGCTCATTAGTCGTGCGGTTGATATTTTAGCTCAGGCTCGTCGTATTGAGTTTTATGGTTTGGGCGCCTCTGGCCCCGTAGCTCAAGATGCCCACCACAAGTTTTTCAGATTGAATATGCCTGTGGTCGCCTATATCGATATCTTGGTTCAACGCATGGCAGCCGCTGGGACTCACCCGGGTGACGCTGTTGTGGTTATTTCTTATACAGGTCGCACTCTGCCGCTGATTGAAACAGCTCGCGTAGCGCGTGAAGCCGGAGCAACCGTAATAGGGCTTACCAATCCTAATTCACCTTTAACCGAGCATTGCTCTATTGTTTTACCTATAGAGGAAACAGAAGATACCGATATCTATACTCCAATGAGTTCACGTATTGTCTATCTCACTCTAATTGATGCATTGGCTACCGGTGTTTTGTTAAAACGGGGACCAGAGTTTAGTGCACATTTGCGTAAACTGAAAACCAGCGTCAAGGATACTCGTTTACCGAAAGACTAGCTTATTCGCTATCCGTTAAAAGAGGCCCGTTGAATAGATTATTTAACGGGCCTTTTTATGTCTAGCATTCCTGTTTAGCACTTTGCTTTTATAGCAGAAGTTCCTTTCATTAGAAATTTGTAATCAACAAGAGCATTTCGAAATTTTACCCTCGTTTTATGAAAGACAATTCACTTGCCTAACACCTAGACTCTCGCCACTACATTTTCGTAAACCTTAAACGGTGAAGTGGTTTCAACTCACTCTAAAAAATAATCAAAAAAACTTATTAAAGAAAAGACGAACCAGGAAAAAAAATGATAGAAAACAACTTAATAATTAGCTTTACCTTCCTTGTCTACCTTGCTGTTATGCTAGGTATTGGACTGTATGCTTACAAACTAACGTCCAGCTCTGAAGACTACTTTTTAGGCGGCCGCTCTTTAGGTCCATGGCCTACTGCGTTATCTGCCGGCGCATCCGATATGAGCGGCTGGTTATTACTTGGCTTGCCTGGTTATGCTTTTGCATCTGGTATGGAATCATTATGGCTAGCAGCTGGGTTGTTACTCGGTACTTGGTTAAATTGGCAGATTTGTGCCAAAAGGCTTCGTACCTACAGTATTCATGTTGATAATGCGCTAACCATCCCTGAATACCTATCTCGCCGTTTCCAAGATAACTCCAAATTACTGCAAACTATTTCGGCATTTTTTATACTGTTATTCTTTCTTTTCTATACCAGTTCAGGCTTGGTTGCTGGCGGTAAACTGTTTGAAACCGTCTTTGGTTTAGACTACTCAACTGCGGTAATCATAGGCACAGTATGTGTTGTGTCCTACACCCTATTTGGTGGTTTCTTAGCCGTATCTTGGACCGATTTAGTACAAGGCCTGCTAATGTCTGCAGCGCTTGTTATCGTCCCAATCGTTGCCCTTGATGGCTCTATTAGTGATTTGAGCAACAGCCTTCAAGCTAAAAATCCTGAGTTATTAACCCTTTGGAATAATACCAAAGGCGAACCTCTTACCTGGATTAGCATAGTCTCACTTGCAGCTTGGGGATTAGGTTACTTTGGTCAGCCTCATATCCTAGCCCGTTTTAAAGCATGTCGCTCTAATAAGGACATCACCACGGCACGTCGCATTGCAGTATCTTGGACAGCGATATCTATGGTTGGCGCTTTATTGATTGGTTTTGTTGGTATCATTTATGTCGATTCTAACCTAGCCGGTAATCTGGCCGATGGCGAAACCATTTTCATGGTACTGGTAAACGCAGTATTCCATCCTGTTGTTGCCGGCATATTATTAGCTGCCATCTTGGCCGCGATTATGAGTACCGCCGACTCCCAGTTACTGGTTTCTTCTTCTGCTCTGGCTGAAGATTTTTACAAGCAACTTATCCGCAAGGATGCCAATAGCAAAGAAATCGTCATGGTCGGTCGCATCGCTGTTGTCGTTTTATCCTTGTTTGCCTTGATGCTTGCCCTCAACCCAGATAGTTCGGTATTGGGTCTTGTATCTTATGCTTGGGCCGGTTTTGGTGCTGGTTTTGGCCCTGCTATCTTATTCAGTTTGTTCTGGCGCAGAATGAACCGTAATGGAGCACTAGCAGGCGTATTAGTCGGCAGTATCACCATCGTTATTTGGAAGCAGATAAGCGGCGGTATCTTTGATATTTATGAGATAGTACCCGGCTTTATCTTAGCGTCAATTGCGATAGTGCTTGTTAGCTTGATCACATCTTCCAATGATGAAATCGAAAACACCTTTGATGAATACGAGAAACAGCTAGATACCATGGCTTAAACTCAATTCACAATTTGAATGGCTCGCTTTCCCCTCGAAGCGGGCCATTTTTTATTGTCATCTTATAAAAATTTATCGATAACACTTTGCTGTTGTTGCTTACCATCTGGATCTGCTTGCGTTTTAAGTTTGCAAAAATCATTCGACCAAGCTGATGTACGTGTTCGAATAGGGGGATTTTCACGTTGAATGCATTCAAGTACCACAGCAGATACCTCATCACAGGTTTGATATATTCCCGTATCATTTCGCCCCTGAACGCCGCCTATGTATTTTTGTAAAATAGGTAAATATTCATCGTCTAACATGCCACCCGATTGAGTCACCTGTTCCATCACATTATTTGCAAATTCAGACTGAATACCACCGGGCTCCACCAAGGTAAATTTCACGTTAAAACTGGGCTGGATATAACTCGCCATGGATTCGGTATAGCCTTCAACGGCAAACTTAGCTGCGCAATATATTTCGTTAAAAGGCTGACCGACTAAACCTCCCACAGAGGAGATGTTAAGAATATGACCCGCTCTCGCTTCGCGCATAAAAGGGAGTACTGCTTTAGTACAACGAACCACTCCCATATAATTTACATCCATGACCCACTTAATATCCTCTTCACTCGCTTGCTCTGTATTTCTAACAAAGCCCGCTCCCGCATTATTGATGAGCACATCAATTTTGCCTTCTAAGGCAATAATATCAGCCACACATTGATTCACACTGACACTATCCTGCACATCTAATTGTTTAATAGTCACTGTCATATCAGAGGTCATTGCCGCCTCTAATTCAGCTTTTTTAGTTAGGTTTCTCATAGTGGCATAAACATGAAAGCCTTGTTTTGCCAACATCAATGTCATACTCAGCCCTAAACCTGTTGAGGTTCCTGTAATCAAAACAACTTTTTTCATAACCTAATCCTTCACAATAAATAAAAGTAAACTATACCGTGCAGTTTATTTAAATATCACAACAAAGTAAACCACTCAGTGTAGTTTTAATTTTTTGCAAAAAAAACCGGCTAAGCCGGTTATAAAAGTACTGCTGCGTGAACAGGTTTAATATTGCACTCGTTTACAGTGACGTAAGTTGAGTCAGTTGTGAATGAATAGCCTTAGCGGATACCAAGATAGTATTACCTTTAAACAGACCTTCGTTTTCTAAAAATTGATTAGTACTCCCCCCGGCCTCCTGCACTAAAATCAATCCCGCTAAACAATCCCATGAATTAATGTGAGGTTCGTAATAGCCTATTAGCCTCCCTGCTGCGACATAAGCAAGCATGAGAGCGCCCGAGCCATTGCGTACAAACATTCCTCCTTGGCCTAACAAACCTTCAAGAAAATGCAGGCAATGACTTGAGGAGACCCTATGGGAAGTTCCAACGCCCATTACACCCGCTTGAACCGAGTCGACTTCCAGTGCCTTTACCTCTGCCTCATTGATCTGACAGCCATACCCAGACAAGGCACTGAATAACTCGTCTGCATTAGGATCATAAACTAATCCAAACGCTATTTTATCATTCACCATAAGTGCGATAGAGATACACCAAGCAGGCATACCATTAAGGAAACATGAGGTTCCATCAATAGGGTCAATGACCCATAAATACTCATTATCACCTTTTAATATGCCTTGCTCTTCACCCAAAAAATTATCGTTTGAAAAACCTAATTGAATCTTGCTGACTATAATGTCCTCAACATTTTTATCTGCAATACTGACCACATCTTGTGGTTCAGATTTGGTTTCTACTATGAGCTGATCTCTATTCTTGAAATAATCCAGCGCTTGCTCCCCTGCGGTTTTAATAACCTGTTTGGCAAGATCAAAGCGTGTTATCACATTAGCATCCACTAAATGACTATCTAAAAACATAATTTCCTCTCTAAGCTAATTCGCTTTAACCAATACCAGCCCACGATCAGCAAAATCAATATTGACATCAGCCCCTACGATCAGAGACTGCTTTAGTTGATAATCAACAACAAAAAGCGTGCCTAACTCACACTCAACGTCATATTGCATTTGATTGCCTAAATAAGTGGCATGGCGAATATTTCCTTTTATTCCCGATGTTTTTTGGGACGCGTGTTGTAGTTTTATTGCATCAGGGCGAACGGCCAATTGAGCACCACCTAAAGCAAAGTCACGTGCAGGTAAATATTTTTGCAGACCCGCGATATTGACATTTGCCATGCCATTAGCCGTGTCGACTAGCTCAACATCTATCAAGTTTGCATCACCGATAAAATCAGCGATAAAACTTGAGTTTGGCTCATCATATAATTCTCTTGGGCTGCCCTCTTGCGCAACGACAGATTTATTCATCACTATGATGCGATCTGATACCGCCATAGCTTCTTCCTGATCATGGGTTACATAAACGGCGGTTAATCCTAGTTTTTGTTGCAACTCACGTATCTCTTCCCTGACCAGTCTGCGTAACTTTGCATCCAAATTAGAAAGTGGTTCGTCCAACAATAGAACTTCTGGCTCAAGTACTAATGCCCTAGCGACAGCCACCCTTTGTTGCTGTCCTCCTGATAATTCACTTGGCAAACGCTGGCCATATCCATGCAGGCCGACTAACGCGAGAGCCTCTTCACTTTTTTCAGCTGCTGCCAACTTATTGATGCCACTTGCAACCAAACCATAAGCCACATTTTGCAGCACAGACATATGAGGAAACAGGGCATAAGATTGAAACACCATACTCACATCTCTGTCCGTTGCGGGTAACTGAGTCACATCTTTGCCGCCAATAAAAATTCGGCCTTGGCTAGCATGTTCCAAACCAGCAATCATGCGTAATGTCGTTGTTTTGCCGCAGCCGCTGGGACCTAATAAGGTCACCAAGTTGCCAGGCTCTACCGTAAAAGAAACATCGTTAATGGCTGTCACATCACCATAGTTTTTAATGACATGCTCAAATACAACACTACCTTTTGCGTAAGTTGCGCTCATTACTGTGCCTCCTGTAGTTTTAACGATCGGTTGTTATTTTTTTTAGTCCCAATACCGAGACGATTGCTGCGTCGTAATTTACGCTCACCAACAAAGAAGTTAATCGCAAATATCACAGTTAACATGACGATAATTAAGACACTGCAATAGGCAATAGCGATACCAAACTCACCATTTTCAACCAATCCAATAATGTAAGACGTCGCCATATTATGATCAGCACTGACAAGGAAGATAACTGCACTAACCGAGGTAATTGCACGCACAAAGCTATAGATAAGCGCCGCGATAATGGCCGGTCTTAATAGGGGTAAGATGACATTTTTAAAGGTGCTAAAACTGTTCGCTCCCAAGGTCAAAGAGGCTTCATCAAGACTTTTATCCAATTGGCTCATAGCGGCAATTCCGCCTCGAACACCCACCGGCATATTCCTAAAGACAAAACAGATAATGAGTATGATGCCAGTCCCCGTTAACTCTAATGGCGGTACATTGAAAGCGAGGATATAACTGATGCCAATGACAGTGCCTGGAATAGCAAAACTAAGCATGGTGCCAAATTCAAATCCCGATTTCCATTTGAACTCTTGTCGCACCAGAAGGTAAGCGGTTAATAAGCCTACAGCGGCGGTTAAAGGTGCCGCGATGGCGGAGATACTTAAGGTTGTCCAAAATGAATCCCAAGCAGCGCCTTGCCAAACCAGCCCCATTTCGGTCCAATTCAATGCAAACGCATCGTGATAATGCTGCAGCGTAAAGCTGTGATCGTAACCCCAACTTTTTACAAAACCACCAAACATTATCATGCCGTAAATGACCAAGGTAAGCAGAGCCCAAGGCAAGGCGACAGCGTAACAGCTCATTTTCAGTAACGGATTCAATCCCATGTGGACACCAGAATCAGCCTTACCAGACACGGTCACATAAGACTTTTTCCCTAACCAAGCACGTTGAGCAAAAAAGGCACTCAAGGTAAAGGTTAATAATAAAATCGCCAGTACCGCGGCATAACCTTGGTCATTTTGCGCTCCCACTATGGCAAAAAATATCTCGGTGGATAGCACTTCAAAGTTGCCACCTAGTACCATTGGGTTACCAAAGTCAG
>Ga0209395_1000399_pt1 | contig 64180 bp, 54 predicted proteins | sample GOMGulsemesocosm_3_FD_184635 | JGI IMG/M metagenome (GOLD analysis project Ga0209395, IMG submission 184635) | Methane-oxidizing microbial communities from mesocosms in the Gulf of Mexico - GOM9D Gulf of Mexico (SPAdes) (version 2) | ecosystem: Environmental > Aquatic > Marine > Cold seeps...
TTAAGGAATAATTTCATCATAATAAAATCTCATGAAATTTAATAACGTTGAGAGTTTGAACTTATTGTAGTAGATATGAGTTTTTTTTATGGAAAATGTAAACTAATTTTATCTCTATAGAATGCCCCGAAAAAAATTCGCTTAATCGTGAACTCTAGTAATTCAAAATCAATAAAGGAAAGCATTCCATTAAATAAAGCGATTAAATATACCTTCATAAATGACACTAAGATATGAGGATTTTGCGTCAGAGAATAAAACCGTAACTGTTAACTTTATTGGTTAACTAATATTCATTTCTGTATTTAAGTCCTAGCATTCAACAGTGAAGCTCCGTTATTACAAATTCGGCTCAAGCAGCTGATAGGTTAATATTCGAGTCTGTCTGATTAGAAACCCTTTTTTTTATATAATTATATGTGTCTTGCCAGCCTTCAGATTTTATCATTTTTAACCTAAGAAAATTTTTGTTATTTTCGATAATACGGCCACAAAATAGAAAGCTCAAGCCATCTAAAATATACTTAATTTCTATAGTTTCTTGTCCTTTTAGATATAAAGGATCGGGAGAGTATAATTTTGCTCCTGTCTCGGAAATATCTCTGATGATACATTTACTTTCTTTATCAGGAAGAACTATTGATATTTTTTCCCGCACTTTTTTTAAACAAAGGCGACTATTATTTCTTCTTTCAATTTCGAGAAAGCCCATCGACAGTGAATTGAAAAATCCAATGAGAAAATTAGTACTCAGAATCAATATGAAATCGCCTTGATTAAATTTTACTTGCTGTTGCACTAAGTTAGTCATTTCCATTATAAAATATGATGCGATTAACATAACGGAGCCTTGAACAACTGAACTTTTCCAGATTGGCTCTTGTTTTAGTCCGCTTATAGGATTAAATTTTATGGAATCGAATCGGTAACAAACAAATAATGTAGTTAAAGCAGGGATTAGAGGCCACAAGTATAGTTCAATTCCCATTTCTAGTGATTGAGCTGGTATAAAGAAGTAGATAATTCTGAATATTATGGTAGTTACCACATAAGAAATTAAAGAAAGCAAAAGGTATATATTCCAAGGACGATTTCTAATATTCATATAGTATTTATCAAAAGTTACTTTTCTCCATATTTCAGAACGACTGAGAAAATACCTGCCATAGTAAGCAATCAATAATGCTAAACCAAACATAAATGCGCTGTAAATTAGCCAAACTAATGTAGCGTGAACGGGATTACCATATTCTTTAAAGGAATTAGGGGCGAACAATTCAGGTATATTGGTTTTGGCCATAAAAAAAATGAAGCAACTTGAAGCAATAACAAATAAAAGAATAGACGTATGAATCAGCACGTTATTAAACTTTGCAAATTTTTCTACTGAAGTTTGTTTAACTTCAAAGCCCATTTTTTCCATTATTTTTTTTGAGTCAGAGAAAGATTTCCTTTTGTCAATTAACGAGCATGTTATTAATGTATAGATTAATTTCAATTGCTTCATTATTTTAATTTTAATATCTGAATAATCACTATTTTCCTTATTACTTTCTTCTTTAACCTCCTTCATTAGAAAAGTATGTTGAATTCGTATTTGAGCCAAGGAAAACGCAACCAAATCTACATTATCAATTATCAGCTCCCGCCATTCATTTTTGGTTAATTCGTCGAACAAGTAGCAATAACGCAACCATATTCTCGGAAAATAAAGTTTTGAAGTAGAGCTTTTAAAGTCAAAAAAATCTTGTGAAAACAAGACTCTGTCATATGTGTGGGATAGAGGGATTAGTTTATCATCTCTTATTGCGTTGTCTCGTAAAAGCGCATAGATGTTTCTTGCTTTTGAAGGGATTTGTGCTTGATTATGAAGGAATTCCTTTGTTCCAGTCATTAATTTTTCAATGAACGGTAAATAGGGAAGGAGTCCACTAATAACCATAGCAACCATTATATTTGTAAGGACAGGATTGGAATTTTGGATATTCAGAAAACCAGAAATACTTGGCCATACTAATATCAATCCTGAGTACAATATCAATAATGCACAAACATAAAGAATATTGAATAATCGGAATCTCATTTTACTAGAGAGTATTCTTGGGGAAACTTCACCAATATTTATTAAACCTTCAATGGTTTCATCATTGAAATGATCTAAACAGTATTCTGGTAAATTAAATGAGGTACGGCCGTATGAAATTACAACCATGCATCCTAGAACATATGAAACAATAAGTTCAGTGGTCACTTTATTAACATCCGTTGTCTAATAACTACTAGAACATATTAGTACAAAAACGAAGTTTAGCTACTTTTTACGAATAAATAATCATCCTTTCTTAGATACCTTTATTTTAAATATTAATTGGTTACTGAAAAATCATAGTAAAATTTTTGGTCGCGTTTTACGTTTTATATAAGTTAGCTTGTGGTGTGAACAACGTCATGACAATTCAAAAAATTCACCGATGAACTTAAAAGTTTTGTGTATCTATCTTCACTCTTTTAATACTGTTACTTTTAATTTATTGAAAATTAAATGTATTATAACAAGTGGAGGTCGGTAAATTTAAAAGAGGTAGAAGTGACAGGTTTATAGACCTGAAGGATTAATATTAAGGAGCTAAGCCCTAAACATCTTGAAGTCGTTCTAGTGAGTATAATGATCATCTTGTTGATGTATTTGCCAGTCTCTACAAGTAGTAATTCTAGAGAATCCTTTAGATATTAGTGTTTTATAGGATAAATAGATTTATACTTAAGGAGTTGGCTATTATCAATGATCTTGATTGTTGTTACATATTTTCTACAAAAAAACAAAATAAAATAACGATAATTGTAAGTTAGTGAGTAAACACGCTGAAAGCGTTGAAGAAAGTGGTGGCCCCTCCCTGACTTGAACAGGGGACCTGCCGATTATGAGTCGGACGCTCTAACCAACTGAGCTAAGGGGCCATATTTTGACTATTTATATTGCATATCCAATATGCTCTAACCGCTATATCAATAAGACTAAGTGATTATTTTAATAATACCGCTTCAATCGAGTAATCAATCAAAAGCGGCGTGCAGTATAAGCATTTTTTATTTTGTTGTCACCACTATAAGCTTAAAAAAATGAGAAAGAAGAACTGTTCGCTTATTTCTTAGCCAAAACAGTTCATATGTGCACTTCCAAATCATCTTTCTCTTTGTTTTTGTTTGTGTTGGCTTGATATCGTTAGTTAAAAATCGGCATTATTCATTTTTTTTATCTGAGTTGTAGGGAGCTCGTAGAAAAAGAAATCTTTCTCTTTGTTTTTGTTTGTGTTGGCTTGATATCGTTAGTTAAAAATCGGCATTATTCATTTTGTTTTATCTGAGTTGTAGGGGGCTCGTAGAAAAAGAAGAAGTAAGATAAGTAACAGGTAAAAATTTATCATACCGCCGCTACCACTACCTCCACTCGATTGTGGCGTAATGGTAATGACTTCTGCAATAACGGTAATGGTTAATGATGCTGTAGTTATCGCTCCTTTATTGTCCGTTACTGTTGCCGTAAATATCAATGTTCCAGCCGTTGCTGGCGCTACAAAAGAAGTATTAGCCTGTATTGTTGATGCTAATGAAACGTCAGTGCCTGATGTTTGCTCCCATAAGTAAGTGAGTAGATCATTTTCATTGTCAGTTGCAGTAGCGACCAAGTTCACGGTTTGTCCCGCGTTTACTTGAATGTTTTCACCTAAAGATAATAGTGGAGCAGTATTGGAATCGTCATCTGAAATGGTGATTGTTATTTGTTTATTAGCACCAAGTCGGCTGTCATCAACGGTTTCTAATAACAATATAAAACTTTCGTCATCTTCTTGAACATCATCGTTAATTACATTAAGTATAATAGTTTGGTTCTCACTTTCTCCATCAAACCAAATTAAGGTGCCGGAACTCTCTTCAATATCGGCTCCTAATTCAGCGTCAATGCTTTGTAAGTGATAGTTGATTGCGACCTCTCCGTTGCTGCTACCATCACGTGAAACTTCAATGGTGATGGTGTTTTGGTTTTCAGCAATAGTAAGTTCACTCTGTATAAAGCTGATTGCTCCACGGTCTACTAATCCGTCAACATTAACGGTCAAATAGCTTGGAGGTGATAAAGTTACGCCATTTTGAGGGTCATACAATCGAACATAGAAGTCCTCCTGGAATTCTTCGCCACTGGTATCACTGGTCACATCAATGGCTATTGTTTTGTCACTGCTATCATTACCTTGCCAAGTTAATATTCCCGAAACAGCAGTGTAATCATCATTTTCTTTAGCACTTCCTGATAACAGTTCATAAGCTACGGTAGAGGTAGTTGCAGCATCATTAACATTAAATCGTTGTACTGGTATTTGCAGAGACTGACCTTGTATAGCCGTTATATTTTTGTTTTTGAAAGAAATCGTTCCTTGTGTTGAGGAGAGAGTATTATCTTTTAATATATATAAGCCACTGTTGATATCACTGATTAAGATATTGCCTGATGGTAAAAAAGGATAAGCGCCCCAAGCACCTGCAAAACTTGCATTATTGGAAGGTGTATAAGTATCAAAATTACCAACTTCAACTGGAGTGGCTGGATTGGTAATATCAAGTACGGTTAAGCCTCGTTGGTAATTAGACATATAGTAGCGATTACCACGAACAAAGCCGTTGTGATCAATCGCTTTTGTTGTTCCTGTCCATTGACCAACTTGTTGAGGATTATTTAAATCTGCAATTGAAAATATACGAACGGTAGAATTTAAGCCTCCTTTGTATTCATCAAACTCATCATGTAAAAATATGAATTGTTTATCTTCACTACCCCAACCAGAATGCACATACTGGTTTTCCTTATTTACGTCATTGTACTCTGCAATACCGAGTGCTTTAACATTATCAGCATCTGATATATTCCAAAGTTTCATTTCTTTTTCATTGAAATCGATAAAAACAGTACAATTTGCATCACTGGTTTGACAGTCGGTATTTTTTCTATTGTCAGTAATATTTAATGATGCACCATCATGAGTATAACCATTACCTCTTGACGTCACGTTTGAAAGTGGTGTTAAGGTGGCTGGATTTGTTAAGGAATAACTATTAAACGCACCGCTAAACTCATCGCTGCCAACTATTTGCAAACTAGGTGTTAAACCGGGCAAAGCAATATTTAAAGTATGATCAACATTTGTAATATAGATATTGTGTGCCATGGCTACGGCTCTATTGCGTTCAACAAGATTAACGGAATGCGGTAAATGGTTTAAATCGATAATAGTGATATATTCAATACCTTCAACATCCATACTTGAATAAGCATAGGCACGCCATAAGTTAAGGCTTTCGTCAAAATGTTGATATACTTTTACATCACGCCAGCCTGAACTAATGCCATTAATCGTTCCTACTTCTACGGGACTTATGGGGTCACTCACATTGACAACTGCGACACCATTTTTTATACCAAGAATAGCATATTCGTCACCTGTGTTTAAATCGACATGTCCCCATATATCATTGGCTGCACTGGGTTTTGATGAGAAATCACCCAATGGCATATGTGCAAGTAAATCAATGTTATTACAATCAAAGCTACCGGCTTTATTATTAACACAATTGAGCTCAGCTTGTTTCTGGCTCAATTGATTGTAATCAGAAAATTTCTCTTGTAGTGCTTTATCAAGGGCTAAACTTTTACCATCTGCAACCACAGTAAACCCTGAATCTCTTAGATCTTGTGCTAACTCTACGGGAACACCTGTTAATACAGTTAAATTGCTCTTAGGGCTTTGACTTTGAAAGTGGTCATATCTGTTGTAACCGCCCATTACCGGAACTAATTCGCTTTTGAAAAAGAACAGTTCTTCGCTTGTGGTCACTGCGTATTTTCCTGCCGATACTAAGACTTTATCTCCTTTGTTGGCTTGACTCACAGCATAAGCAATCGACTTACATGGACGTAAGACGTTGTCGCATTTTCCAATGTCTTGGCCTTGTACAGCAACAAAACGGACTTTGTCGTGCTCTGAATGAGCCAAAGCAACATGGTTGATCATTACAAGTGAAAGGGAGTAACAAATGAGAGCGAACTTAAACATTTCTGTGAACCTTAACAAGGTAGCGAACAATAAGTATACGATAAGCTTTTGCATCACGAGTGTAAATGTTATATTTTTGTTAATGATAAAAATAATTTTCAATGTAAATTAAAAAATATGTTAATTAAATCTATAAAAATCATGTTTATACGCTGTTTGCTATTATTGTTTATTTCTTGTCATTTAATAGGATGTTCAGAACAAAATAGACCTGTAGAACAATTAACGTTTTCGCCAAACTATGGCGGTATTGCTTTAAATTGTCAGAGTATTTTTAATCTTGAAAATACAGCGTGGCATTATCAACAATTACAAATGTATGTTAGTAATGTTGAGTTATTTGAGAAAGAGAGCGGTTGGAAATTATGGCCGATGAAAGTAACACCATATCAACATAGTAATGTTGCATTACTGGGGAGTTACTGTGGAAATGACCAACAAATAAATGCTCAATCAAAAGAAAATACCAATTGGCAGATAATACTAGAACCTATATTAACTCAAAGAGTTGCAACTAAGATAAGGTTTACGCTTGGAGTTCCTTTTGAACTCAATCATCTTAATCCTTTAACCCAGCCAAGCCCTCTGAATGTATCTTCAATGTTTTGGGTTTGGCAAACAGGACATAAATTTTTACGTGTAGAACTTGCTAGCCACGATGAAAATTGGTTATTTCACTTAGGTTCAACAGGTTGCAGTGCGCCCAGTGTTATGAGAGCACCATCACACCCCTGTAAGCAGCCGAATACGGTTGTGATTGAATTACCCTTTAACCTAAACAGTAAAAATATCCACTTTGATATGGCTAAATTACTTGCAGGAATTGACGTTACTCTCGATACCAGTTGTCAGTCGGCAGTTGGCGATGAAAATTGTTTGCAGCCTTTAAATAATATAGGTATTACTGGTAAACAGCAGGTTTTTAGTATTGAAGGCAAATAAATAAATGTTGAAAATACTGAATAGTTTATTGATGATCAGTTTATTGGTTGCTTGCAGCAAAGCACCAGAGCAAACTTCAAATACAGCATCATATCAATGGCCAATTATAGAGGGGTTCCCAAAACCGCAAGTGCCCGGTAATAATCCAATGAGCATTGAAAAAGTTGAGCTTGGAAGAAAATTATTTTATGACGTTAATTTATCTTTTAATAAAACACAATCTTGCGCTAGTTGCCATATACAGTCACATGCATTTGCGGAGCCATTAGCTGTCTCTATTGGCTCAACTGGACAACCGCATCGCCGTAATGCTCCCGCATTAGTAAACATTGCCTATAACAAAACACTAACTTGGGCCCATGACGGATTAACCACATTAGAACGACAAATTCTATTACCTATGTTTGGTGAACATCCCATTGAGTTAGGGATAACAGGCCATGATACCGAGGTATTGCAACGCTTTGATACGCCTATATATCGCGAACTATTTACTCAAGCATTTCATGGGGAAACGCCAAGTTATGAGTTAATTGTTAAGGCGCTTTCAAGTTTTGTCCGTAGTCTTATTTCACTTAATTCCCCGTTTGATCACTATGCCTATCAAGGGAATGATAATGCCATTTCAGCATCTGCGTTACGGGGAATGAATTTATTTTTTTCAGAAAAACTAGAATGCCATCATTGTCATGGCGGGTTCAACTTTACTCAATCTACAAGTCATGAAAAACAATTAATTGACCGTCGACCTTTTCATAATACCGGCCTTTATAATGTTAAATCCCCAGTAAGTTCGACTACCTCTGTTACAGGTATTGGCGGCTATCCAAAAATTGATATTGGTTTAGCCGAAATATCTCAGAAAAGTGAGGATAACGGACGTTTTCGTGCACCCACCTTAAGGAATATTACAGTATCCGCACCTTATATGCATGATGGTAGTATTAAAAATTTAAGTGCCGTGCTCGACTTTTATGCTGCTGGGGGGAGAGAAATTAGCATAGGGATAAACCAAGGCGATGGTCGAAAAAACAAATTTAAAAGTGTCTTTATCAAAGGCTTTAAAATGAGTGAGCAAGATAAAAAAGACCTGTTAGCTTTTTTGCATACACTTACAGATAATTCGTTTTTAACTAACCCTGAATTTAAGAAACCAAGGTAACGTAATACTGTTAGCCATTATTAGTCGATATTAACATTGCTTTAAGTTCTATTTTTGCATCAACTTAAATTCGATGACTCTTTAATTTTACCTTTTTAAAATTGAAAGTTTTAAGTATGTAAATCAGTAGCTTTGTAGCCGTTAGTTTAATCATTTTGGGAATATTTGTGCACAAAATTAATACCTGCAATGAATAAAATCTATCTATTTTCACTATTGTCAACTAACGTCAATAGATATGGAAATAAAATACTGGGGTTAGCTATCCTAGTGCCTTGAATCGAAGGGAGAAAACATCCATTGAGTTGCCCCGATATTTGTTTAGTTAACATGCCTTATTCTTCAATTACTCGCCCCTCACTAGCATTAGGGTTGATTGAGCGTTATATCCAAGAATACGGACATGATGTTGATGTTATCTATGCCAATGTTGAATTTGCTAAAGAACTAGGCTTAGCAGCTTATGACAGCATAGATAACTCCTTCTTTGAGCACCTTTTTGGTGAGTGGACTTATTCTCGAGCGGCATTTCCAGAAATGGATTTTGATGATGATGGTTTCTTTTCACTGTTTAGCGATATTAATGATGATATTAAACAGCAACTATTTAACGCGAGGAATAAAGCTGAAACTTACCTTGAACAACTTGCGCAACGCCTATTACAAAAGTCTCCTAAAGTAATCGCCTGTACCTCAACCTTTCAACAGAACTGCGCTTCGTTGGCATTACTGAGAAAAGTTAAAAAGATTAAACCTGATATTATCACTATGATGGGGGGCGCCAATTGTGAAGGGATTATGGGGCAAACCCTGAGTGAGTATTTTCCTTGGCTTGACTATGTATTCTCAGGAGAGTGCGATGATGTTATCGGTGAATTTATTGATTCATTAATACATGGTGAGTCAATCAGTGCACAGCAGTTACCTTATGGCTTTATTTCACAAAAAAAAGATAATTTATGTATTGTCGATGTTGGTGCTAACAAACAAGTACCGCGCGGTTATATTGATGATATGAGCCAAGTTTCCTCCCCTATTTTTGATCGTTATTTTGATACAATAAAGCAGCTAGGTTTAAACAAAAATATAGAGCCAGGATTATTGGCAGAAACGTCTCGAGGTTGTTGGTGGGGAGCCAAGAAACACTGTACTTTTTGTGGCTTAAACGGCGTCAGTATGACTCACAGATCAAAAAATCCTGAAACCGTTATCGAAGAATTTAAGTTATTATCAACAAAATATAACATCAATAAATTTGAAATCGTTGATAACATTTTTCCGGTGGAATATACAAAAACGGTATTACCTTTACTGAGTAAAGAGCCGCCCTATAATATTTTTTATGAAACAAAAGCCAACCTCAAGAAAGATAATATTGAGCAAATGGCTAGTGCGGGTATTAAATGGATACAACCTGGTTTTGAAAGTTTACATGATGATTTTCTTAAATTGGTTGCCAAGGGTACAACGGCTATTCAAAATATCTCTGCGCTTAAGTGGTGCCGTAATTTTGGTGTGAGAGTTTCTTGGAATTTACTCTGTGGAGCACCTTATGAAAAAGATCATTGGTACGATGAAATGGCTAAAGTCATTCCACTTATTTCTCACTTACAACCGCCATTTCATGAACTGATAAAAATTCGCTTTCCACGTTTTAGCCCTTATTTTAAAACACCAGAAAAATATGGCTTGGTACTAGAGCCGTTAAAAACTTATCAGTATATTTATCCTCTTAATGGGCAGTCGTTGTTTAATATCGCTTATTTTTTCGACCATCAAAATGCAAAAAAAAAAACGGGTGTCTTTAGCTTACAAGAAAATTCAACTTATCAAAATGAGAGTCATAAAACCTTACAAATAGAAATAACACAATGGGTGGATTTGTGGGAAAACGTTAGCATTCCATTATTGTATATGAGTGACCAAGGTGAAAAACTTGTCATTATTGATACTCGTCAAGTAGCAACCAGTTTTACTCATCAATTAACAGGGGCTTCGGCAATAGTCTATCGCTTATGCGCTGAACCCATTTCAGTCAGCAGGTTGTCAGCTAAGCTAGCAGGAATGGAGCAACAATTAGAGCAAAGTGATCTTGATGGTATTTTAATGGAATTAGTTAATAATAAATTATTATTATTTTTGAGTAATTGTTATCTAGCGTTGGCACTTGTTGGTAAAACACCAGTATTGCCTGAAGAGAAAGATTATCCGGCAGGCTACTTAAAGTTAGATTGATTTTATTGGTTGTTGTGGAAGTAAAAAATATATTTTATCGAAGAGCCATAAAGAGCTAAGCAATATTTTGCTTGTCTTCTTGTTTTGTTTCTTGTGCAGGCCTTTGTATAGGCGCTACTTTACAAACATCTTCCATCACTAGTGCGACATAACGAAAAGTTTGAAATGCACTCATTTCTACTATCTTATATTGCTCCTCGGTAAGTGGTAATGCATTTAAGGTTTCAACGATGTCTTGACTATGTTGCGCATCAATTACAGCGTGCTCCATAATCGTACTAAAACCTTCGACTGGCAGTCCTGATTTTTTAATCAAGTTTTCAACATACTCAGCTGTAGGATGATAAACCTCTAAACAAGCTATATAACCCATAAACGCCACAGGATGATGATGCTGTAACCAATAGTATTGTGAACCTACAAGTGCGGCAACATTAGGAGGAGGTATTCTGGAAAAAACTTTTTCTCGTGATATGCCTAAAGTCTCTAGATCGTTGGCATACCATTGGTCGTGATCGGTCTCTTCAGCTATATGGCGAGTCATATATTTTATTAAAGGCGCACTGACAGGATCATCGGGCTGTTGCTGAGCTTGCTGTACTACGGCTTGCATAAGAGGAACAGTCGCACGTGCAACCATTTGGTTTACCCAAATATGTTCAATACAAACCTCAGGATGATGTGCTAATTTATTAAAAACAGAACCTAAACTACGAGCTCGTAAGCTCATGTAATTTAGGTTTTGAGTTAATCGTTCAAAATGAGTTATTTGACTACTTTGGACTGTCATTAAAGTGTAATGCCTACACCCGAACCCGAGGTGCTCTTCATGTTTTTATCGATAGATTTTAAATGTTCAATTTCTTCTACCGATAAGCTATCTAGTGCCTTTTTATGCCCTTCATCTAGAGCATCTTTATCAATGATCCCTGCTTCGTGTAAATGATCAGTATTTGTTTGATTGTCATTCATATTATGTCCTTATGTGTTTTTGTTCATCATTGAATACGTCTTGTATTTTCAGTGAATCATTGCCTTTTTAAGTGTAACAATGAAAATATTACTTTATTTGTTATAGCGTTAAGCTTTACTTTTTGCAACTTTTGATAACAATAGAGTAAAGCAATAAAATAATTAAGAGCTTTTTCATGCGACTACCATTATTTTTCTTCGTGCTACTACTTCTTTATTCTGGTAGTTCATTGGCTATTAATACGGCTTTTCAATTTAATCGTATTTCAACTGAGCAAGGTCTATCACAAGTAACAATACATGATGCTTTACATGATACTGATGGTTATTTATGGGCTGCTACAGAAAATGGTTTAAATCGTTATGATGGCTATCAGTTCAGTGTTTTTCGTCATGATCCCGATAATAAAAGTTCAATTTCAAATAACTATGTTTTATCGCTATTTGAGGATGATGAAGGCGTTTTATGGGCGGGTACTAATGGTGGTGGTTTAAATCGTTTTAATAAAAAAACAGAATCCTTTACGCATTTTCAGTTAGAGCAAGACAATCCCCGTTCATTAAGCAGTAACGTTGTTAAGGCAATAGTTCAAGATACTGACGGTGTTCTTTGGTTGGCAACGAATAATGGTTTAAATAAATTATTGATAATGCGAACGAATCAAACCACAAAACAATTTGTTTTTACACACTTTTATTTTAATGAAAATAACGAAGATAACAGGCAAGGTAACGATATAAATGTTTTAACGCTCGATAATCAAGGAAGGCTATGGGTTGCATCAGCGAATGGTGATTTACATTATTATGATAAAAATATAAATCAGTTTATTCAAATTAAACTGGCGACGATCAATACACCAATCACGACAATTAGAGCAGGAAAAAACAATACTTTATGGTTAGGCACTGAGCAAGGTTTGTTTCAGTACGACACCGTTAGTAATACATTGATTATTAATAACAACGAAATTAATACACTAAATGGGCAATACCTAACCGCTCTGTTATTAATAAATGACGAGTTGTGGATTGGCACGAAACAGGGAGGGTATCGTTATCATACTGTTAATAAAGAGCTTGAACATTTTCAGTATCATGAAAATCAATTAACGAGTTTAAGTCATGATCAAATTACTACTGTTACTGCTGATGGTAACGGAGGTATTTGGCTTGGGACCTTTGTTGGTGGCCTTAATCGTTTTGATACGAATAAGGCGCAGTTTAATCATACTCAATCTGACCAATCATCAAACAGTTTAAGTAGTAATATTGTTATTAGTTTTTTAGAGCAAGAAGACAACTTATTTATTGGTACTTATAACTACGGTTTAAATATTTACAACAAACTTAACGATAGTTACGCTCTTTTTGAGCATGATGTCATAGATGAAAAAACGATTAGCCAAGGTATTGTTTCTGCGATAATCGCTGATGAAAACGATGATGTGTGGATAGGGACTGTTGGTGGTGGTCTTAATCTCTACGATAAAAATACAGGTAGTTTCAAGCACTTTCAATATGATAGCAAAGATAAAAGTAGCTTAAGCCACAATAATATTTTGACCATGGTTAATAATGAAGATGATTCTTTGTGGTTAGGTACATGGGGAGGCGGCTTAAACCACTTTGATAAAAAGACTAAACTATTTAGCCACTTTAAACAGGATAAAAATAATAAAAATAGCTTATCAGGAGATATTATTTGGTCTTTGCTTAAAGACAATCATGGTATTTTATGGATTGGTACTGAAACAGGTGGTTTAAATCGGTTTGACCCAAAAAGCGGCCAGTTTACTCATTATCAAAATGAAGCTGAAAATAAAAGTAGTCTTAGCAATAATCAAGTTTTGTCTATATATCAAGACAAGCAAGGTATTCTTTGGCTAGGTACCGCTGGAGGCTTAAATAGATTTGAACCAAAAACGAAACAGTTTACCCGTTATTACGAAAAAGACGGTCTTGCTAATAATACTATTTACGGTATTTTATCTGATAATCAAGGATATTTATGGCTTAGCACTGTCAATGGAATATCTAAGTTTGATCCCAATACGGAGCAGTTTAAAAATTATGACGTTAATGACGGTTTACAAAGTAATGAATTTAGTGCGCTAAGTTATTATAAAAGTCAAAGTGGTGAATTGTATTTTGGTGGAACTGATGGCTTTAATCACTTCTATCCAAAAAATATTAAAGATGACACCACACTGCCTCACGTGATTTTAACCGATTTTTTAGTACATAACGAAGTTGTTGCGATTCGTACGAATCAGGATATCGAGAGTAGAGAATCATTTAGCATTAAATCCGTTATCAATGAACTCGATAGCCTGACCTTAACCTATCATGAAAAACTTATATCGTTTGAGTTTACAGCGTTACATTTTGCTGAACCAATGAATAATCAATATGCTTATAGTTTAGAGGGCTTTGATGATGATTGGATTTATACTGATGCTAAAAATCGTCGTGCCACATATACCAACTTACCTGCAGGTGAATACACCCTCCGAGTGAAAGCCAGTAACGGTGATGGTTATTGGGATGAACGAGGTAAATCATTAAAAATTAAAATATTACCTCCTTTATGGAAAACATGGTGGGCATATACCTTTTATTTCCTAACAATTATATTGGCACTAGGCTCGTTTGTTTATCGACAAAACTATAATCGTTTAAAAGAGCATGCTATTAATATTCGTTTAACACGAGTTGACCGTCTTAAAGATGAATTTTTGGCGAATACTTCACATGAATTACGTACGCCATTAAATGGGATTATTGGTCTTGCAGAATCTCTAATTGACGGAGTTGCAGGACCATTGCCAAAGGATGCCAATAAAAATCTAGCGATGGTAGTCGCTAGTGGTAAGCGTTTATCTAATCTTGTTAATGATATTTTAGATTTTTCAAAGCTCAAAAGCCATAACTTAAGACTAAATACTCAAGCCCTTGATTTATATAGCATGGTTGATGTGGTTTTGTCGTTGTCAGTTAATTTAGTTGGAGACAAGAACTTAAAATTAATTAATGGTATAACGAAAGGTTTTGTTGCAGTAGATGCAGATGAAAACAGAATTCAACAAATATTACATAATCTTGTTGGTAACGCGATTAAATTTACTGAACATGGCAGTGTTACGATAACCGCAACCGAGCAAAATAACTGGGTAAAAATTAGCATTACTGACACGGGAATAGGGATCAGTGAGGGGGATTTTGAGCATATATTTAAATCTTTTGAACAACTTGAAGGAGATGAAAATCGCCATTATGGTGGTACTGGATTAGGATTAGCTGTAAGTAAGCAACTGGTTGAATTGCATGGCGGTATCATTAAAGTAGAGTCCGTGGTCAATGAAGGCAGTACCTTTAGCATCACTTTACCGTTATCACAAAAGAGTACTGTGGTATTGGTCAGTAAAAATAAAATGACATCAAGATTGGAGCAAGAAAATAAGTCATATTTATCCCAAGAAAGTGCTGATAAAAATAATATCAAAGAAACCGATACTGATTCTCAAACGACTTGTTTAAATAGAGAAAAAAGCCGTTTTCGTATTTTAATTGTTGATGACGATGCGATTAATCGTCAGGTATTATTTAATCACTTATCAGTAAAAAATTATCAACTTGAGCAAGCCAGTGGTGGTGAAGAAGCTATTACCACTATCATAGAGAATGGCCCTTTTGATTTGGTCTTACTTGATGTGATGATGCCAAAAATATCGGGGTATGAGGTATGTAAGCGCATACGTACATTGTTCTCGATTAGTGAGTTACCTATTATTTTCTTAACGGCTAAAAATCAAGAAGCAGACTTGGTACAAAGTTTCTTAGTGGGAGCTAACGACTACTTGAGTAAACCCGTTAGTAAACATGAATTATTATCACGGGTGAAAACCCATCTTAATTTGATTGATATTACTCGTGATTTGGAAAATAAAGTCATTAAGCGTACGGCGGAGCTAAAAAAAGCAACAGATAAAGCCGAGCACGCAACAAATGCAAAGTCTGAATTTTTAGCGAAAATGAGTCACGAAATTCGTACGCCTATGAACGCGGTGATAGGTTTAAGTCGACTGTCATTAAAAACACACCTTAATGAAACACAAAAAGATTATGCAGAAAAAATATTAGATTCAGGTGAAACATTGTTAAGTTTGATTAACGATATACTGGATTTTTCCAAAATTGAAGCCGGTAAGGTCACCATAGAAAACGTTCCATTTAAACTTGAAAAATTACTACAACGATCGATTAATTTAAGTGCAATAAATGCACATGCGAAAGGTTTGGAGTTGGTTACTGATGTTGAGAATCATTTACCACAAATCTTAATGGGAGACCCTTTAAGGCTACAGCAAATAATTGTCAACCTAGTTAATAACGCTGTTAAATTTACCGAGCAAGGCACTGTTTGCATTAAAGTCACGTTAAATGAAGAAAGTGAAAATGATGTATCCATACAATTTTCGGTAATTGATACGGGGATTGGTATGAGTAAAGAACAGCAAAGTAAAATGTTTCAGTCATTTTCGCAGGCGGATGAGTCCGTTACGCGAAAATATGGCGGTACAGGGCTAGGTTTATCAATATCAAAGCAACTGTGTGAATTAATGGATGGTGAAATTTGGTTGGAAAGTGAAGTGAGCGTTGGCTCAACTTTTAATTTTTTGGTTAAGTTAGATAAGACGCAGCAAGATATAGCAATACTACCAATTGATAAAGCTCGTGTTGCACAATTAAGAGTCTTAGTGGTTGATGATATTTCCTTAGCGAGAAATGTTATTTTATCTTTATTAAGTGAAATGGGAATTGAAGCAGAGCAAATTGACAATGGAGTAGAAGCTATTGTTATGGTGCGACAAGCCATTATCGATAGACGTCCCTATGACATAGTACTAATGGATTGGCGCATGCCTGAAATGGATGGTATAGAGGTTTCACGCCTAATGTATCAAGAACATCACGATAATACACCGCATATTTTAATGGTATCGGCTTATGATAAAGATGAAGCAAAATCACAATTGTCAGGGTCAATGGTGCAACAATTTATTGAAAAACCAGTGAATCAATCGATATTAATTGACGTGATTACTAACATGATGGCAAAAGCCGGTACTTATCGCGTAATTCCATCTATAGACGATCAGACACAAAACACGACAATACCCCAGCTAGCAAAATTTAAAATTTTGTTAGTAGAGGATAATGCTATTAACCGCCAAGTGGCTATTGGTTTTTTACAAGATACGCAAGTGAAAATAGACGTTGCTGAGAATGGTTTAATTGCCATCGATAAATGTAAAAAAATAGATTATGACTTGATATTGATGGATATTCAAATGCCTGAAATGGATGGTTTAACGGCAACAGAAGTGCTTCGAAAAGACTTGGGGATGACTCAATTACCGATCATTGCTATGACGGCTCATGCAATGGAAGCAGACATAGAGCGTAGTAGAATAGCGGGCATGAATGCTCATATCACTAAACCTATTGATCCCGATGTTTTATATGACACAATTTCAAGTCACCTATTGACTGATAATAATGGTACTGGAAATTCTGATAACTCGACAGGTTTGCAAAATGATACAGAAGAGACAACAGATGATGCTTTAGATATATTTTCACAATTGCAATCGCTTGAAGCGATTGATGCTGATAAAGCATTAAAACAAATGGGTGGAAGAAGAGATTTATATTTAAGTTTAGTTAAAGGGTTTAAACGAGAACAACAAGAGCTGACGCAAAAGATCCAACAATTATTTTCTGACCACGATTGGCAAACATTATATCGTCTTATCCATTCATTAAAGTCAAATGCTGCCTATATTGGTGCTTATAAATTATCGGCGATAAGTGCGACATTCGAAGCCTCTTTAGAGGAAAAAGAGCAAAATGAAAAGCTTTTGGCAGAAGTAGTAACTGATTTATCGTCATTATTATCTGATTTACAGTATGTTGAGCTTGAGCCCTCAATATTATTAAAAGATGATAAGTTTTCGATGGTGCGATTAAAGCATGGCTTAGTTGAGTCATTGCCACTTTTAAAAGCCTATGATTTTGCTGTTGAAGAAATTATTTTAGATTTACAAAATATATGTTCAACGAGTGATTTCGAGGGGCGTATTAATATCATTGCGGCGTACATCAATGATGTTGAATATGAGCAGGCGAGTACTGCCGTCAATAAACTGCTAAAAGAGCTTAAAGGTATTATGGATGCACTTGAATAGCTGTTTGTTATAGACTATTTTTTTTATTGTGGCTTCAAAGTTGTAGTACATCTTCACTTATGTGTAACGAGACAAACAGCTATTAGGGAAACCTACCCAAATTTATACTCTGATTTCTATTGCTAAGAAACATTTTCATTATGAAATTTTAATGTCGAGTGGCTTTCTGCTTTTCAAAATAATTACAAATGTCTATCTCTAGGACCTGTTTTATAAAGCGTTACACGATTTTTTTTGGTTTGATTAATCACCTCAAGAGATTTTATTGGCTGAATTGGTGATGAGGAGTTTGTGGTTTTACTACCAGATACTACAATTGAAGATGTGGTTAAAATAATATGACATGTTGTAAAACAGTCATAGCTTTACAAAAACTCTATGGAGGCACTGCGAACTTTGAACATCTTTTGGTAAGTCTTGGCGGTATTAGCTATTGAGTAAATGACGATAGTTGTCACAAAATATCGCTTAAAACTCCAGATAAGATGCTTTATAAAGCAAAGCATAGAAGCAATAACTGTGCGGTTTCACATAGTGCTTCCGGTTGGTTTCGAGATAATCGGTCAATTCACAATTTAAAGCAGAAATTTAAGATATGGATATTAAAAATTTGAATGTTTTATTAGTCGATGATGAGAAGGCAAATCTTAAGGTTTTGAGTAAGCTGTTACGCAATGACGTTAATATTAGGTTAGCTATAAATGGTCAAGAAGCCATTAATAAGGCCGTAGCGTTTCTACCAGATCTAATCTTACTTGATGTGATTATGCCAGAGATGGATGGCTTTGAAACCATTAAGGAACTCAAAGCAAATCCTTTAACAGAAGATATTCCCGTTATTTTTATTACGGGACTTAACTCAGCGGATAAGGAAGAGCAGGGATTAACCTTAGGTGCCGTTGATTATATTCATAAGCCTTTTAATCATGAAGTGGTAAAAGCACGAGTTAGAACACAATTGGAAATCGTACGCCAACGTAGAGAACTACAAATATTATCCGCCGAATTAAGTCAAGCGAGTGAAATTAAAAGTCGCTTCTTGGCGAATATGAGTCATGAAATAAGAACTCCGCTTACCGCCGTAATTGGTTATGCTGAGTCGATATTAGCTGGCGAAGTCATTGAGGAAAAGCAACTTGATGCTGTTGCTATTATAAATAATAGCGGCCAACATTTATTGTCATTAATCAACGATATTCTTGACCTTTCAAAAATGGAAGCGGATAAACTAACCATTGAATACTTGCCTGTCCCTCTTTTTAAATTAATTAAAGATGTAAGTTTATTGATGGGGCATAAAGCAAAATCAAAAGGGCTAGATTTTTGTCTTGATTATCATTTTCCATTACCATCATTGATCATGACGGATCCCACAAGATTAAAACAAATCATCATTAATTTGGTGGGAAATGCGATCAAATTTACAGATTCTGGTTTTGTGCGAGTAGAGGTTAGCATTGACGATGAACAACTGATTATAGCTGTTGAAGACTCAGGTATTGGTATCAACAGTGGTAATATGACAAAGCTCTTTGGCGCATTTGAGCAGGTGGGCGACAATCCGACGAGCAAATTTGGCGGTACGGGATTGGGGTTAAATATCTGTCAATATTTAACAGAGAAACTGTCCGGTGAGTTAACTGTAACCAGTACACTTGATGAAGGAAGTTGTTTTACAGCTAAAGTGGCGTTAATACCTAGTAGCCAATGCTATTGGGTAAAGTCTACAAACGATATATCTTTACTTAAAGAGTTCAAATACCAACAACAGGTATTAAAATCAGATTTAATTGGTAAAGTTTTATTGGCCGAAGACAATGATGCTATTAGACAGTTGATTGTTGTATTGCTTGAAAAATTAGGCTTAAGCGTGGTTAGTGTGATTGACGGAAAGCAGCTTGTTAAAAAAGCGCAAATGGAGTCTTATGATTTGATTATTTCCGATATTCATATGCCGAGAATGGGTGGTGTAGAAGCGATTCAAATATTAAAAGCAGCAGGCTGCACAGTGCCATTTATAGCACTTACCGCTAATGCGATGAAAGATGACATCGCTTCGTATTTATCGGCGGGTTTTGATGGTTACCTTGGTAAGCCAATTGAACGAGAGAAATTTGTACAGGTAATATCAACGTTACTCAATACTAAATTAGTCAGTACTGAACTCGTAAGTGAAAAGTTAGACGTACCACCGAAGATATTAAATGAGCTTCAACAAAAGTTTGTTTCTGAATTACCTAAAAATGTTGAAGAATTAAAGTCGGCCTATCAAAATCAAGACAAAGAGCGGTTAAAATTTTATGCCCATCGATTAAATGGTGCAGCCTCTGTTTTTAAGTTCATACAAATTAGAGATGCAGCAGCAAGCTTAGAAAATGGCTTAAGGAAGGATGAAATTATAGCTGAGAATGAAAACTCTCCACAATTAATAGAAACTTTGGTTAATGCGATGTCAGAGGCAATAGAAATACGTGCTTAGCCTTAAAAGCGAGATGAATGTTGAACTATCTCAAAGACAAAAGTTTTTTAATATCCTGAACATCTCCATCTTTCACATCGGTATATATAAAAGTAATTAATGGCTCGGATAAGTGAACAGGTTTCATTACTTACGTGCGCGTCAGTGCTTAACTTGAGTCAGGAACCATAAAAAGGGCATAGATACTTACGATTTGTCTGAAATAAAAATGATGAACACTCATTCTGAAAATAAAAAATCCAGCCGAGACTGGATTTTTATTTAGATTGAGTAAATCATTTAACTTTATTCACCGTCTAAGAAACTTTTAAGTTGCTCAGAACGAGAAGGGTGGCGCAATTTACGTAACGCTTTTGCTTCGATTTGACGAATACGCTCACGTGTTACGTCAAACTGTTTACCAACTTCTTCTAAAGTATGGTCAGTGTTCATATCGATACCAAAACGCATTCTTAATACTTTAGCTTCACGAGCTGTAAGGCCAGCAAGTACCTCATGAGTAGCATTTTTAAGATTTTCAGACGTAGCTGAGTCTACAGGTAATTCACCGCTGCCATCTTCAATAAAATCACCTAAGTGAGAATCTTCATCATCACCGATTGGAGTTTCCATTGAAATTGGTTCTTTGGCTATCTTCAGAACTTTACGAATTTTATCTTCGGGCATTACCATACGTTCAGCAAGTTCTTCCGGTGTCGGCTCTCGACCCATTTCCTGTAACATTTGACGAGAAATACGGTTTAACTTGTTGATAGTTTCAATCATGTGTACAGGAATACGAATAGTACGTGCCTGATCAGCAATTGAACGAGTGATTGCTTGACGGATCCACCATGTAGCATAAGTTGAGAACTTATAACCACGACGATATTCAAATTTATCAACAGCTTTCATCAAACCAATGTTACCTTCTTGAATAAGATCCAAGAACTGTAAACCTCGGTTTGTATACTTCTTCGCAATTGATATAACAAGACGTAGATTAGCTTCAACCATCTCTTTTTTAGCTCGACGTGCTTTGGCTTCGCCAATTGACATACGACGGTTGATATCTTTTATACCGTGTACATTCAAATATGTTTCTTCTTCAAGCATATTAAGCTTGTAGATACAACGCTCAACATCAAGCTCTATATCAGAAAGTTTGCTTGAGTATGGAAGACCAGCAGCTTTTTGTTCATCAAACCAGTTTTTAGATGTTTCATTACCAGGAAATATTTTAATAAACGTTGTTTTTGGCATACCTGCACCAACAACACAATGTTTCATGATTAAACGTTCCTGAACGCGTAAACGGTCCATCACACTACGCATGTTTTTAACAAGCTTATCAAATACTTTAGGGACAATTCTAAATTCTTTAAAAACTTCAGCCAGCGCGTCAATAGCTACTTGCGCATCAGCATGACCACGACCTTTAGCGACAATGACCTTGTTAGCATTTTCGTAAGCTTCACGTAAATCGGTGAATTTTTCTTTTGCTAATTCAGGATCTGGACCAGTATCTTCTTCTTCTTCATCGTCTTCATCAGATTTATCTTCTTCTGCTAATTCTTCTTTAGACAATTCGGAGCCAATATGAGTCGCTGCAGCAGGGATTTCCTCTTCTTCAGCATCGGGGTCTAAAAAGCCAACAATGATGTCACTTAAACGAACTTCTTCCGCTTCAAAGTTATCCCATTGTTCTAAAAGATAATTGATTGCAGGAGGGTATTCCGACACAGAACGTTGAACTTCTTTAATACCTTCTTCAATACGTTTGGCGATAACGATTTCGCCTTTACGTGTAAGAAGTTCAACTGTACCCATTTCACGCATATACATGCGGACAGGATCCGTTGTGCGGCCGATTTCGCTTTCTACTGTGGCAAGAGCCGCAGCAGCAGCTTCAGCTGCATCTTCATCAGTATTTTCTTCGTTCATCATCAAAGTATCGGCATCAGGCGCATTTTCAAATACCTGTATACCCATGTCGTTGATCATACGTACGATGTCTTCAACTTGATCTGAATCGATGATTTCTTGTGGAAGATGATCGTTAACTTGTGCAAAAGTTAAATAACCTTGCTCTTTACCTTTAGTTATTAACTCTTTAAGTCTAGATTGTGGGGCTTGATCCATTGACGAGTGTCCACCTATTTATGGCTATCAAAATGAAAACAGTAAGCCGGAAATTTTAGCAAATAGCTTACTAAATTACCAGCGATAAAGTTTCTGCATTTTGTGAATTATTTAAAATTATAGCAGTTAATTATTACTACACTATACGAACTAGGCATTCAACAAGGTTTGTAGCTCTTGTTTTTCGTTTGGACTCATTTGTCCTGAACGAGCCTTTTGCAGTAATACTTCTGTTCGCTGCTCAACAAAGTTATCTAACAATTTCTCTATACTATCTAAAAATACATTTTCGGCGGCGTCAACTTCAATGTGATGTTGCCAACACATAAGCTTCGCTAATTGGTTGCCAGATTCAGTATCTCTAAAATACTCAATGAGTTGCGCGCTATTTACTTCTGGATTTTGCTTACATAATTGTAAAAGTTGATTTAGCAAGGCTATGCCTGGCATATCTAACTCCTGCAATATTGTTGCATCAGGTAGCACATTTACTATATGGGGATGCTCTAGTAATAATACAATAGCTAAACGAACAGGGGTTATTTTTGTTTTTTTTCTTTGCGCTTTACGTGGACTAGAATCACCAAAATTTTTATTGAGCTTTTCAAGTTGCTGAACACTACCAGCTCCAAATTGGTTAGCCAACTTTGTCTTCATACCATCTTTAATTGAGCTTTCAGGCATCTTACTTAAATAGGATTGAAAAGAATCCAATAATACGGCTTTTCCTTCTAAAGAATTCATATCTGTTTTTTGCATTAATTGTTCGAATATGAATTCAGTGAGTGGTGTTGCATTATCGAGTATCGTTTCAAAGCTTTGTTGACCTTGTTGGCGAATTAAAGAGTCAGGGTCCTCACCATCAGGTAAAAAGACGAATTTCAAAGAATATCCATCTTGTATTAGAGGCAAGGCGTTATCCATAGCGCGCCATGCGGCATCACGACCTGCACGGTCACCATCATAACAACAAATGACTTCTCTAACGGTACGAAATAGGGTTTGAAGCTGCTCTGGTGTGGTTGCTGTGCCGAGTGAAGCAACAGCGTAATTTACACCATGTTGAGCAAGAGCTACAACATCCATATAACCTTCAACGACAACTAAACGCTGCAATTGCTTATTTGCCTGTTTAGCTTCATAAAGACCATAAAGTTCTTGGCCTTTATGGTAAATACGGGTTTCCGGGGAGTTAAGATATTTTGGTGTGCCATTGGCTAAAACACGTCCACCAAACCCAATGACGCGCCCACGTTTGTCTCTAATAGGAAATTGAATACGACCACGAAAACGGTCATAAGGTTTGTTCTTATCACCTTGAATAGCCATACCTAAATCAACAAGTTGCTTTGTTGTTGCTGCGCTGTGACCAAAAACGTTCATCATACCATCCCAAGCATCGCTGATATAACCCACACCAAAGGTTTTAACTATTTCTCCGCTTAAGCCACGACCTTTCAAATAATCTATTGCCGTTTCTTTATCACTCGCAACTTTTAATTGTTGTTGGTAAAAACGACTAATTTGCTCCATGAGCTGATAGTCATCTTGTTTTTGTTGATAAACTTGTTGTTGCTGTTTTTGTTGTGCAGGTGTTTGTTTATTTTCCTCACGCGGAACTTGCATGTTGTAATGAGAAGCCAGATCTTCGATGGCATCTGGGAATTCGAGACGTTCAAACTCCATTAAAAATGAAATGGCATTCCCGTGTTCACCACAACCAAAGCAATGATAAAACTGTTTATCTTGACTTACACTAAAAGAAGGTGATTTTTCGGTATGAAAAGGGCAACAAGCCTGATAATTTTTCCCTGCTTTCTTTAAAGGTACTCTACTATCAATTAATTCAACAATATCGGCTCTTGCCAATAAATCATCAATAAATTGTCGAGGGATCATACCAGCCATTAAAATGTAAACTCTTTTAAAATTGCGCTCAAAATGCGTTGTTCATTGTAGGTGATCTATTATTGAGATGATAGGTGCGAGTAAGTGAAATTTACAGGTCGGGAATATTTAATGGCACGTTGTTGTACTACATACACGAATGATATTTCCCATTAAGGTTACTAATGACTTTTCTGTAACATTACTTTATTTGCTAAGCTGGCTGTTTATCCTAAATATCCTTTCACATTAACATGCATGAAAGCATCAGTGCCACAATGATATGGATGACATCATGAGACATTGTTCATTCAAACATCGTCATTCTTTCACATCCATATGGTCATGACATACCGTTCATCCTGAACATGGTCTCTCTTTCACATCCATGTGACCGAGACATACCGTTCATCCTGAACATGGTCTCTCTTTCACATCCATGTGACCGAGACATACCGTTCATCCTGAACATAAAAAAACCGCGATGCCTAGGCTGTCGCGGTTTTGTTTTCAGCAATTAACAGAGCATAATTTCTGTTAAACGAAATTAATACTTAACTATTCAGCATTGCTCTAACTTGGCCACTTACGGCGCCTAAGTCAGCCTTTCCTTGCATCGCTGGTTTTAATATTGCCATCACTTTACCCATATCAGCCATTGATGCTGCATCGGTTTTTGTAATCGCGTTATTAATTAGTTGATTAATTTCTTCACTGTTTAGAGGTTGAGGTAAAAACGTTTCAAGAGCTTCTACTTCAGCAGCTTCTTTAGCAGCTAACTCATCTCGACCACCATCAGTAAACATTTTGATAGATTCTTTACGTTGCTTAACCATTTTGGTCAGCACAATAAGAATATTATCATCTGTTGGTTCGATATTGTGATCAATTTCAGCTTGTTTAATTGCTGACAATGCCATGCGAATAACTCCAAGACGTAATTTGTCTTTGGCACGCATAGCATTTTTCATTTCATCTTTTAGTTGACTAAGTAGACTCATTAAGTTGACTCAGTAGACTTAAGTAATACTAAGATATTCTTAGTACATACGAACGCGACGAGCGTTCTCACGAGAAACTTTTTTAGCAGCACGTTTAACCGCGGCAGCTTTCTTACGTTTACGTTCCCAAGTTGGCTTTTCATAACATTCGCGACGACGAACTTCTGAAAGGATTCCTGCTTTTTCACATGAACGTTTAAAACGACGTAGTGCTACGTCAAATGGTTCGTTTTCTCTTACTTTAATTACTGGCATTTTTGTCTTTAACCTTAGTCTTTATCTATATGATTGGTGATTAATCTCAGCAATAGTGCCTCGAATTCACCCGCTCTATCAAAATTGGGTGACATATTCTAATGCGAACTGCTTTGCAATGTAAAGTAATAATAAGATTAAAGGTGGAGAATTAAACTAATGGTAGGTAAAATCGGCGTGTTTAAGAATATTTTATAAGAGGAATGACGGCAAATGCGTATTTTGGGTATTGAAACTTCATGTGATGAAACGGGCATAGCTATTTATGATGATGGTCTAGGTGATTTACCTGAAGGAATAGTTGCGCATCGTTTATATAGTCAAATAGCCGTTCATGCAGATTATGGTGGAGTGGTACCAGAACTTGCTTCACGTGATCATGTTCGTAAGACTATTCCTTTAATTAAGGAAGTACTTAGTGAGGCTAATTTAACTCCTGACGATTTAGATGGTGTTGCATATACCGCAGGCCCAGGTTTAGTCGGAGCATTATTAGTGGGGTGCTCTATTGGTCGAAGTTTGGCTTATGGTTGGAACTTACCGGCTGTTCCTGTACATCATATGGAAGGACATTTATTAGCTCCGATGCTTGAAGACGATAAACCTGATTTTCCTTTTGTCGCGTTGTTGGTTTCTGGTGGGCATACCATGTTAGTGCGTGTTGATGGTATTGGTCATTATGAATTATTAGGTGAATCTGTTGATGACGCCGCAGGTGAAGCATTTGATAAAACAGCAAAATTATTAGGTTTGGATTATCCAGGAGGTCCTGTATTAGCTAAAATGGCTGAATCAGGCGTTGCAGGACGTTTTAAGCTGCCACGACCTATGACTGACAGGCCAGGACTTGATTTTAGTTTTAGTGGTTTAAAAACAGCGGCATCAACAGCCATACGTAAAGAAAAAGCAAAGGGTGATATGGATGAACAAACTCATGCCGATATTGCCTATGCCTTTCAAGAAGCCGTTGTTGATACTTTAGCAATAAAATGTCGTCGGGCGCTTAAGCAATGCCAGCTAAAACGATTGGTTATAGCCGGTGGTGTCAGTGCTAATACAGTGTTGCGAGAAAAGCTTGCGATGATTACTCAAAAACTTGGTGGTGAAGTGTATTATCCTCGTCCTGAGTTTTGTACTGATAATGGTGCGATGATTGCTTACGCTGGCTTACAACGATTAAAGGCAGGAACCGATGCCGATTTAACCTTTAAAGCTAATCCACGGTGGCCATTAGATACTTTGGATGCAATATAAGTAGTTCGCTCTTTATAAAGGCCTATAATTTAAATTTTTGTTGAAATTTTACTTTCTGTGCCTTTAATTAGACGAATAATATTTTCTCTATGGCGAAAAATAATTAGTGAAGAAAGCATGATAACTGGGTATACATAAATTGGTTTGATTAACCAAGTATATATAGGGGCAAGGCTAACCGTAATAATCGCAGCTAAGCTTGAATATCTTGTTGTTTTAGCAACGATTAGCCAAGTTACGATGAGTAATCCCCCTAGACTTAAGCCAATGGGTAATAATACTCCAAATGCAGTGGCTACTGCTTTTCCTCCCTTAAAGTTAAAGAATATTGGATACATATGCCCTAGGCAAGCAGCTATACCAATAATCCCTAATGAAATAGGTTCAATACCAAGAAAGTAAGCAATCCATACAGGGGTTGTACCTTTGACGATATCAAAGATGAGTACGGCAATAGCGGTAGGTCTATTACTCATCCGTAAAATATTGGTCGCTCCAGGATTTTTAGAGCCGACAGTTCGTGGGTCAGGTTGTTTTAATAACTTACATATCAAAATAGCACTGGATATCGAGCCAATGAAATAGGCGAGAACGGTTATTAAAAATGTCATCATTAAAAGAGAAATGGTTAACTACTCATAAACGTTGGTGTCAATTATATTTATTGTATATTTAACGATCGAACAAGCCAAGAAAATAACTGGTCAATCTGTTAATTCGTTGTGTATGACTAGTTTTTCTCTACTCGCGGAGGTAAACTCGCCTCTATATTTGAACAGTTTGTGTATTTGATTAGCAATGGATAAAGTTTTTATCAATGGTTTGAGTATTCAAACCACAATTGGTTTTTATCAATGGGAAAAAGAAATAAAGCAGACCTTGATTATCGACCTTGTGATGGGATGGGATACAGCTAAAGCCGCTGAAAATGATGAGCTGGCAAAAACCCTTGATTATGCAGAAATTTCTGAACATATAGCGATATTTGCAAATGAAAATCCTGTCGATTTATTAGAAACACTTGCTGAACGATTAGCACAGCATTTAATTTCTCACTATCAGATACCTTGGTTAAACTTAAAAATCGGTAAGCCAGGGGCGATACATAATGCCAAATCTGTGGGCGTTGAAATAGAGCGGAGCTCAAAAATTTAATGGCACATGTTTATATTTCGCTAGGCAGCAATATCAACCGGGAACATTATGTTGTGCAAGGTCTTAACGCCTTAGAAGTGGAATTTGGAAAATTAAGCTTATCATCATTATTTGAAAGTGAGTCTATCGGCTTTGATGGTGCTCCCTTTTACAATATGGTTATTGGTATTATTACTGGGCAGTCTATAGATACAGTGACGACAGTATTACGAAACATTGAATATACTCATGGCCGAATGACTAATGCAAAGAAATTCAGCCCTCGGACACTCGATTTAGATTTATTATTGTTTGATGATCTAATTTTATCCACGCCTGCACAAATCCCTAGAGATGAAATAACTAAAAATGCCTTTGTGCTTTGGCCCTTGGCTGAGCTTGTTCCAGATAGAGAGCATCCTATTCTTCGATTAACGTATCAAGAGCTTTGGCAAGCTTTTAATAAAGGCAGTCAGCAGTTACGAAAAGTACCTCTTAACTGGCAATCAATACAGGATTAAAGCAACAGATGACCACAGTAGAAATATTAATTTTGGCAATAATGCAAGGGTTAACAGAGTTTTTGCCAATATCGAGTTCAGCACATTTAATTTTGCCTTCCGCAATTTTTGGGTGGAAAGATCAAGGCTTAGCGTTTGATGTCGCAGTACATGTAGGAACGTTATTAGCGGTACTACTTTATTTTCGTAAAGAAGTTGGTTGTATGGCTGTTGCTTGGGTAGGCAGTATAAAAGGGGAGCGAGATAACTTTGATGGTAAGCTTGCATGGTGGATAATATTTGCAACGATCCCAGCTGGATTGTTTGGTTTACTAGGTAAAGACTTTATTGAGGAAAACTTGCGTAGTGCCTTGGTAATAGCAGCAACAACGCTTCTTTTTGGCGTTTTACTTGGTTTTGCTGATATTAAGGCGGGTAAAAGAACAGCGGAAGAAAATGTAGATATTGAAAAACTTGGTTTTAAAGGTGCGATGTTAATCGGACTCGCTCAGGCTGTTGCATTAATTCCGGGAACATCTCGTTCAGGTATTACGATGACAATAGGTTTAATGTTGGGATTAAGTAGAGATAATGCCGCGCGTTTTTCATTTTTGTTATCGATACCTGCCATTGCCATGGCAGGAAGTTATTTAACACTGAAATTAATATTGTCAACGGAAGGTGTTGACTGGCAGGCAATAGGCTTAGGCAGTGTAATATCTTTTGTGAGTGCTTATGCATGTATACATTACTTTTTAATATTGTTAGAAAAGTTGGGTATGATGCCATTTGTGATTTATCGTATGGTTTTAGGTTTTGGTTTACTTTGGTTTGTTTTAAGTTAAATAAATTATTAGTTCGCTTTTTTCAATTTTCTTTTATGAGACTTAACAAATACGTCGTTATTGTTGAGTCTTCCTCATTTTTTGACTAACTATCCATTATTAACTTTCACACAAATCTAATTGTTTGCACTTTACGTTAACGTCAAATAAAGGGTGAATAACCTTGTATCTTTGTTTATTATATATTCATATGAATAATACCTTAGTGAGTAAGTGTGATGGATCTTTCGTTAACAGAAGAACAAGCCATGATCCAAGCAATGGCGAAAAAATTTGCGGAAACTGAGTTAGCTCCTGTTGCAGCAGAGCTTGATGAAACACAGAACCAAGAAAAATTCTTAATAAATTTAGCTCAATTAACAGAGCTTGGTTTCATGGGACTTAATATTAAAGCTGAATATGGCGGTGTTGAAGCAGGTTCTGTTGCTTTTAGTTTGGCAATAACAGAAATCGCCAAGGCGTGTGCCTCTACAGCTGTCACTACGTCGGTTACGAATATGGTCGCCGAAGTTATTCAAGCTGTTGGTAACGAGCAACAAAAACAAAATTACTTGCCTAAATTGTGTAGTGGAGAATATCGTGCGGGAGGATTTTGTTTAACTGAAAGCAGCGCCGGCTCAGATCCTGCGGGAATGAAAACAAGTGCCGTGAAAGATGGCGAAGACTATATTCTAAATGGCAGTAAACTATTTATCACTAGTGGTAGCTTTGCTGATTTATTTGTTGTTTGGGCGGTAACCGATGCAGAAGCACCTAAAGGAAAAGGTATTTCCTGCTTTTTAGTCGAAGGTAATACTGCAGGTATTACGATTGGTAAAGCTGAAGAAAAAATGGGACAAAAAGCCTCACCCACCAATGAAGTTCATTTTCAAAATTGCCGTATTCCTGTTTCTGCGATGATAGGGCAAGAAAATAAAGGATTTTCTGTTGCTGTAGGTGAGTTAGCAGGTGGTCGTATTGGTATAGGATCACTGGCATTAGGCATTGGCATGGCTGCAATGGATTATGCGCGTCAATATCTCACTGAACGTAAACAATTTGGCCAACCGTTAGCAAATTTACAAGGATTACAGTGGAAATTAGCCGAGCGCTATACTGAACTTGAAGCTGCGCGTTTATTGTTAATGCAAGCAGCATATACTAAAGAGCAAGGGTTACCTTTTGGCAAAGCGGCATCTATGGCAAAACTCTTTGCTGCTGAAAAGGCAAATACAGCATGTTATGACGCTTTGCAGATGATGGGCGGTGCAGGTTATATCAAAGAGTATCCCCTTGAGCGGATGGCACGAGATGTACGTGTGACTTCCATTTATGAAGGCACAAGTGAAATTCAAAAAGTGATTATCGCACGTGCTTTATTAAGCGAAATATCTTAAAAAAGTCGTCGGTAATTTGCCAATGGAAGCCGACAATCATTTTATTGTCGGCTTTTTTATCTTTACACTTGTAACTTTCTTGTTTTGCCCCAAAATATTAATGATAAAAGATTAATTGGAATACATCGTGACGCCAAACACTGTAGTAATTACATTAGAAAATTTTCAACAAGTTATCCTTGAAGATTCAAAGTCGACATTAGTACTTGTTGATTTTTGGGCTGATCAAGTACCTGAAAGTATTGAATTAAGAAATAAGTTAATCGCAAAGGTTAGCCCTTTTCCTGAACATATGCTTATGGCAACGGTAGACTGTCAGACTCAACAACAAATAGCTCAACAGTTTGGTATAGAAGGTTTACCAACTGCTGTATTAGTAAAAGATGGACAACCTATAGATGGTTTAACCGGTCCACAAACCGATGACAGTATTCAAGAGTTTTTGGATAAGCATTTGCCTAAACCACAAGACACCCTATTGAAACAAGCCAAAGATGCCATTGCTGAAAACGAAATAGCTCAAGCGTTTACATTAGTTACTCAGGCTTATCAATTGGATAATAAACGGACTGATATTAAACTGGTTATGGCTGACGTTTATATACAAACAGGTAAAATCAATGAAGCTGAGGCTTTATTGTCTACCATATTGATGGTGGATCAGGACAGTGAATACCAAGCCGTTATGTCAAAACTGGAATTGGCAAGCCAAGCTGCAGATTCTCCTGAAATTCAAGCGTTGGAAGTACAACTTAAAAATGATGAGAATAATGTTGAATTGCAGCATCAACTTGCGGCGCAGTATAGCCAAGTTAACCGAAATGAAGAGGCTTTAACTCTACTCTTTAGATTAATGCAAAAAGGTAGTTCTGACGATACCAGTAAAGAGCTGTTTCTTGATATATTAAAAGCTCTTCCTGAAGGTGATCCTCTAGCAAATAAGTTTAGACGTAAACTTTATACCTTAATGTACTAAGTGTGTTATATACACATCACACTTCGAGATACAGATTTCAGCAAGTCGAAAAGGGTTAGCTACAAGGCATTGATTGAAGAGAATAGTCATTCTATTGTCTAAATCAATAACGCAGGAGATGACCCTTTATCGCCTTGCCCGAAGGGAGCTAAGCTAGAAAACCAGCTCAGCGTTGCGATACTTGATAAGGGAAGAACCATTATCATCGCATCACGCCTTGATCTGGTTTCCTAGCTTAGCTCTGAAACTGCATCTTGAAGTGCGATGGGTATACAAGCAGCCTAAATTACCGATAAATTATTTAAGCTTGCTTGCAAATGTTTTTCTAAATTTTGCTAATTTAGGCGATACAACTGCTTGGCAATATTGATTTTCTGGATTTTTTGCAAAATAACCTTGATGCAAATCTTCACCGCAATGAAATTTTTCTGCTTTGATAACTTGAGTAACAACAGGATCAGACCAAATCTGCTGATCATTAATCTCTTTAATAATAGTAACTGCGGCCACGTCTTGTTCAGGAGTATGAAAAAATATTGCTGAACGATATTGGCTACCTACATCATTACCTTGTCGATTCAATTGTGTAGGATCGTGTAGTGCAAAAAATATCTCCAGTATTTCTCGGTTGTTAATTATTTCAGGATCAAAGGTTAATTGTACAACTTCAGCATGCCCAGTTGTGCCTGAACATACACTTTCATAATGAGGTTGCTCTGTAGTGCCTCCCATATAACCAGAAATAGCACTCAATATTCCTTGTACATTATTAAAAGCTGACTCAATACACCAAAAACAGCCGCCAGCTATGGTGATTTTTTGATCTGACTTGGACATTATTCACTCCGAAAGGACTAGTAAATTGATAATTATAATTAATTAACGCCTAGATAAACAGTGGATTTATTCGAATTAGCATCAATATAAAATATAGGCTGTTTACCTTTTAAAGGTTATACGCAATATGTTGATGAAATCTTGTTAATAATTCATCTTTGTTTTGTGGTATTTCTAATTCGCTAGCCAATAATCGCATGGCTTGTTCAATTTGATTGGCAAACCGACCAAATCCATATTCATTGATGTTTTCAGAGGTAGCGACAAATATCAGCTGAACATTATTGACAAGTTCGTCAGCTTTCCATTTACTCAACAATCCACAAGGGCTTTGTTCAGGGTTATAACCGAGCATCTGTAATTCACCCATTTTTGAAACTATTTCATGTAGGCTATGGCGTACAATAGGAACTAAACCATTGGCTATTAAGGCGCCATTATTTAAATTAAAACGTTTAGCAACAAAAGTAAAAGTATCAGTTAGGTAGGTATATAGAGGGTTGTACGGATCTGTTGAGTTGGGATCTATATCAACAAGTTTTAAAATACGATTATTGATTTCTATATTAATCACCGCATATGTCATTGCAGAATGAGCCTCCGGCAATATTACATTCTGGCTAAGGTATCTTGTTGCAACAGCTCTTAATTTATGTGCTTGGGTATTAATACATCCTTTATTCTTTGCGAAAATATCGTAGGTCATGTGTTGGTGATCTCTTAAGCGAATACCATCATTTGTGAAAGAGAGCTTTTCTTGTAATACCTGTAACACCTTACGTACTTTGCTATGAAAACTCGCTGAATTGATACGAATGTCGTCACCAGTAGCTAAAAATAATAAAGATATTTTTTTCGCTCTAAGACCTGCATCAAAAAAAGAATTTTGTAATTGATGTAATTTAGGGTCGTAATAAAAAAGTATTTGTTGGCTCGTTTGCCATTGATGCATCTCTTGGCTATAACGAACGCGCACTAGTTTATCATTGGCAATAAATACCGAACTACTAATTTCAAATTGATTGCTGAGCGTAAATAATAACTCAGATAATTGTTGATAGAAGTGAAAATATGGCTGCTTGTTTTGCAGAGAAATATTCGGTGATATTAATTGTATGAGCTTATCTGAAATTATAAACTCGGCTAAAAGGTATTGATTGTCTCGAGCATTTGATGGAATGTAGGTTTTGTGTGAAGCGCTACGTTTTCTGACGATTGACATACTTTTCCCTGTGATATTCGACAAATTTTGGAAGCAGTATAAATGTGATATATGACAATTTTATGTCGCTAACATCGACAGAAAGCTTAAAGAGGGAAAGTTTTAGAGATTATTTTCTGTGGTGTGGTCAGTCGATAGCGTTTACATAGCATAATAAAGCTATCGACTTATGCTATTCACATATTAAGTTCGCGCTGTAACTTCTAATAAGTGGTAGCCAAATTGTGTTTTAACCGGGCCTTGTACGGTATTTAAATCGGCACTAAAAACAACCTCATCAAATTCAGGAACCATTTGACCGCGGCCAAATGAACCTAAATCACCACCTTGACTTTTTGATGGGCAATTTGAGTGTTCCTGGGCAACTTCTGCGAAATCTGCGCCATTTTCGATTTGTGTTTTTAGTGTTAAACACTGTTCTTCGGTGTCAACTAATAAGTGACGTGCTGATGCTTGAGTCATTGTATTCTCTATCTTGTTAAATTCGGCTAAACAATAACTTACTTTTACTCAAAATAAAAGGCGTAGCAGCTATGTCTTAAACTACAAGTATTAAAGAAAAAACGAGAATAACTAATTTTTAATATGAGATGTTTTGATCAATATAAAATATTCCTAGACCAGAATAATGGAGATAAGAATTATGGAATATTCAAAAGTTATACGCGTATGCTTTTTATGTAAAAGCTAGGTAAATATACTTGTAGTCGATGAAAGATAAATTATTAATTGAAGATTTTTCAATAGTAAGTGATTCTTCTTAGCTACTTTTGTCATACTACTGCTTAATATAACATGATAGATGAGGGGGTTGATTAGCTGGCTGTACACGTATGTCCCTTTTTTCACTTAGTTAGGTTATGTTGGGATAGATATACTTCTTTAATAAGTTATTGATTTTAAATGTATTAAGGTCGTTAGGTGATTGGGGGTTGTTATGTCGAGTTGTCCAGTGAGATAAACCTGAATGGTATAATACAAATTAAAAGTAAAAACTTTCAAACTTTTTACTCTGCTATCTCTACATTAGTAATATCGATAAAATATTTAATAAACATTATAGGATGATATGTGTTTGAACGAAGTGATGAAACGCTAGTAAAGCAGGCGCTAAACGGTAAAAAATCTGCGTGGATCACACTTGTAAAGCGCTATGAAAAAAATCTATATAACTATACGTTACGTATGGTAAGTAACCCAGATGATGCCATGGATTTGATGCAAGATGTTTTTATGGCTGTTTTTCGAAATTTAGCAACGTTTAGAGGGGAAAGCCCATTTAAAGGTTGGATGTTTAAAATAGCCCACTATCGTTGTATTGAATTCTATCGTCGAAAACGACCGACTCAATCGTTGGACGATGTACCTGAACAAGAAGAAGTGGATGATGTTTGTCCTGAACAGCAAGTTGTATATGGTCAGCGTGCTGATGCATTACACCAAGCGGTACAGTGCTTACCTGTGAACCAAAAATTAGTAGTTGAATTGAAATTTTTTCAACATTGTACATTTGATGATATTGCGATTCAGTTGGGAATATCAGTGAATACAGTAAAGTCGCGTTTATATAGCGCACTAGATAAATTGAAAGGTAAGTTGGAGTTTGACTATGTTTGATAAAATGACATCGTCGAATAAAGAATCTACTGATAAGAATCAGCGTCAAATAAGCAGTCCTTTGATAAAAATAAACAAAGTCTTCTTATTTAACATCCTAGATAAATTGAAAGGTAAGTTGGAGTTTGACTATGTTTGATAAAATGACAACGTCGAATAAAGAATCTACTGATAAGAATCAGCGTCAAATAAGCAGTCCTTTGAATAAAAGAACCAAAGTCTTCTTATTTAGCACACGAGATAAATTGAAAGGTAAGTTGGAATTTGACTATGTTTGATAAAATGACAACGTCGAATAAAGAATCTACTGATAAGAATCAGCGTCAAATAAGCAGTCCTTTGATAAAAATAAACAAAGTCTTCTTATTTGACATACGAAGTAAATTGAAAAGTAAGTTGGAGTTTGCTTATGTCGAATAATGAATCTTCGGATAAAAAAGCAGCATCAAATAAAGACGGTGTTTCTGATAAAGAGTTAGAACTTGAACTGCAATTTTCAGATTGGCTTGATGGGAAACCATTAAGTAAAGCGCTTGAACAAGATGAAAAGTGGTTGCAACGTATACACACTGCGAATTATGTCGGTCATCAAGCTGATGTAACACCAGAGCAAAAAGTACCAAACTGGGATCGTGGTGCAATGTTTGAAAGTGATAAAAAATCTTGGTGGCAATGGCAAGGCTTGCCTGCAATGTCAATGGCTTTCTCGATGTTTGCTATGGCATTGGTACTCTTTAAAGTTGAACTGGTTTTTCAGGAAGAGGGAGTCTTATTAAGTTTTTCTGGCAGTATTAGTCAAAATCAGGATGCAAAAATGTCTGCATTAGTTAATTTAAGGTTGAAAGAGTTTGCTGCTGAGCAGCAGGTCGTATTAGCCAATTATGCTACTGATATTCAAGTTAAACAGCAAGATAGTAATCTTCAACTAGCGAGTTATATCATGGGAGCCTCTCGACAAGAACGAAAGGAAGATATGACCGACTTTATTCAATATATCAATGAACAACGTCAAGATGAAAAGTTTGATCAAAAGATTAAATTTCAAGAGCTTGAACGAAAAATACAATATCAAAAAACAAGTCTACGTCATGACCCAAACGACATAGGTTTTAATCAAGATAATTTAAAAACTGTGCCAACAAACTGGAATTCTGAGGAGTAACAACGATGAAAAAACTATTGACAATTTTTCCATGTGCACTACTAGCACTAAGTGTATCAGCAGCAAACACTACCAAAACAAATTATGTGAGTATGCAAAAACAGCTCAATATTATGAGTGATATTATTAAATCATCAGTTGGTGTGCAAAAAGGACGTAAAAACTCAAAAATTTCAAATATTCAAAGTACCTATTTAAGCGGCCAAGGTGTTGTTTTTACAATAAGCTCAGGCTCACACACCAATCACTGGGGTAATTTCAACTTTAATTTTACTATGCCTGAAATTCCTGTAATGCCAGTTGCGCCAGTGCCACCTGTTGGTGCACGTGATGACGATGGGGAACATTTTTTCTCTCAAGATGTTAATGAAAGAATCTCAGATGCTTTTGAGTCAGCCAATAGAGGATATGAGCGAGCGATGCAGTCTATGGAAAAAAGTATAGACGTCTATAGAGATCTAAAGAATGAGCAGCGCGATTTAAGAAATGAAGTCCGAAACTTGCAAAGAGAAAAGCGCGATGTAGAGTATCAAATACGTCGAGCAGATGATAAATCGAAAGCTGCATTTACTAAACAAATGGCAAAGCTAAACAGCAAACTAGCTGAAATTGAAAAAGATCGGGTCAAATTAAGTCAAAAATCTGAACAACTGCGTAGTAAACAAGAATCACAACATAAGAAACAAGAAAATGAAAGAATAGCATTTTATAAAGATTTAAATCATTCTTTAGCAGAGACACTATGTTTATATGGTAATGGTTTAAAAGCTCTGCCTAAAAATGAGAATGTTAGTATGATCATTAAATCAGGAGGCATTAAAGAAAATGGCCGTTATAAAGACCAAATTTTTGTTTTTACTAAAAAAGATATTAACGCCTGCTCTAATGACAGAATAACCTCAGAAAAACTTCTAAGCGAAGGAAATGGTTACCAGTTTTAAATGATGAAAAATCTAGTTTTGATAGTATTTATAACGAATTAATTAAAATTATTTTACTACCAAATTAGATTAGGAATGTATGCGTGTATAAATATTAATTAAAAGGAGGAAAAGTTTAAAAATATTAAACGCAATTAATTGCCCAAATAATTGATGGACTCTATATCTTTAAGTTATTAATTTATACATTGTAAAAATATTGAAAGCGATTATTTCCTCAAATAATCGCTTTTTTCTTGCTGTAATACAGGGGTGGAACATATTTTGCTTGAAATATAAATACATTGTTCGAATAATCGTAAAAGATCTGTAGGAATTCTTATGCCACATGTGAGTGTATTACCCATAGCACAGCCTCAAGCAACTGATGCTAAAGTAATTAATCAACAAGGTTCTGATAATGCTGCTAACAAAGAAAGCACTTTTTCCGGTTTAATTGAACAACACTACCTTGACGAAAGTGGCGGCAAAAAATCAAAAAATGACGGCAATGACAAAAATAACATTACCTCTATTGGAAATAATAACAAAAACTCTGATAATTCATCGTTATTAGCGCAAGAAACAAAAGTGAGTATTGAAGATCAAAGTCTCGCTCCTGAGGGGGCAGATATTGTTGAAGCGAATGATATAGAAGAACAAATTACAGTTACTAAAAATGTTGACCAAACGATTAATCAAGATGCAGCCTCTCAGTTATTAAGCTTTATGACATCGTCAGATAAAACGCTGTTAAAATCAGAGAAAACGGACGACTCATTAATTGCTAAAGAAGAAGCGGGAAAACAATCCTTTATCGAAGAACTGTTTATTAAAAATAATATTCAAGAAGAACAAAAACCGAAAGCATTAACAGCTGAAATTATTAGTAATAACAATGAGAAAAATCCAGAAAAGTTAGCTGCTGATCAACTTTTAATAGACTTAGTTAAGTTAAAAGATAAGCCACAATCAAAAAATGGCGATGAATTAAGTAAAGATGAATTAAGTAAAAATAAATTAAGTAAAAATAAATTAAGTGTTGATGAGCCAAATATAGATAAATCAGGTGCTGATGAGTTAGTGCTTAAACAAGGTAAGGTCAAAAGTCATGATGGAACTGTAGCTGCCGATAATAAGGCATTAGCAAAGTCAGCAGAAAAGAATTATGCAGTAGGTGAATCTATCGATAAAACTATTGAAAGTGATTTAGCTGTAGAAGAACGAGTAAATGAAGGCCAGCAAGTCGTAAATGATACTAGCAGTAATGAATTTAATATAGCTAAAAATACAAACAAATCGGAAGTGTCAGATACAAATACAATGGATAAAAATAGAGATGGAAAATTTGCTCATCTTTCAGCATTGTCTTCAGATAAATTGAGTAGTGAAAATATCACTTCTGATAATGATAATACAGATCAAAAGGTTAATCCTGGTGTGGTTCCTTCAGTTAATACAAATTCAGAAAAGACGACTGTTTTGAATGAAAATGGTCAAAATAGTGCTAGAACAATTAACCAGTCAACATCAAGTTTTATGGAAAAAAATAATACAGGTGATCAACAACAAAGCTCATCAGATCCACAAACGAGTACTAAAGATCAAGAATTGAGTATTACAGCAGAAGAAAGTGACGTAATTATTGACAGTGTCAAAAAACAGACGGTTGTTGATATTAAAGATAAAACAAATATAAACCCGATTATTGAGTCAGTATTACCTAGGACAATAACATCAGACAACGAAGGTATACGAGCAAGTCAAAGCTTTGAAGCGATGATGAGTAATGTAACGTCCGAAATATCACAATCACAGAAATCGATAGTCGCTTTACAAAGTGAAAGTATAGCGGTATATAAAAAAGATTTTGCTAATGCCGTTAAAGATAAAGTAATGGTGATGATAAACCAAAAAATTCAACAAGTTGAAATACAACTAGACCCTGCAGAGCTGGGCAGTATGAATATTCGTATTAATTTACAAAATGAACAAGCTGTTGTGAGCTTTATGGTTCAAAATCAACAAACGAAAGAAGCCGTTGAAGAAAATATTGATAAACTTAAAAATATGCTAGCAGAAAGTGGGGTTGATGTTGGAGATGCCAATATTGAGCATAAAGACAAACAAGCAGCAGATGAAGAACAAAATGCTAAAAGTCAAAATGCTAGAAATACTATGGAAGAGGATGACCTTGAGCAAAACATCGAAATAAATCCAGACAAACTGGTTAAAGCTTCGTCAACCGGTGTTGATTATTACGCATAATACTAATATTTAAAGAAAACACGTTGGCTCAATATGCATTCAAGGATATAGTTTAGTTATCGAAAACGAATGAAGGTCAGATCATGGCAGATGATAAAGAAAACGAGTTGGAGTTGGATAACTCTGGCGGTAAAAAGAAAAAGATGATCATGATAATTGCTGTCGTTGCAATTTTAGCAATAGGGGGCGGTGCTGCATTCTTTTTCATGGGCTCAAGTGATAATGTCGCTTCTGCTGAAGTTACAGAAGGATCTGCTGATGGAGAGTCGAATGATGGTGGTGATGGTATTCAAGAGTCTACAGATGTAAGTGTTGGTACTGCCATTTATGTTCCTATGCCACGAGCTTTTCGCTTTAATGTGCCTGGAGCTTCTCGGGATAGATTTGTAGAGATTCGAGTGCAATTATTGGTGAGAGGTGGCGATAACGAAGAAGCTGCTCGAAAGCACATTCCTTTAGTTGAAAGCTCTTTACTGTCAGTTTTTTCATTAGCAAATGCTGATGATTTGGCAACAAGTGCAGGTAAAGCATCACTTAAACAAGATGCCTTAGTTGAAGTGCAAAAAACTATGGCTGATATTGAAGGTAGTAAAGTGATAGAAAAAATCTTATTTACCGGTTTTGTAATGCAATAAATAATAATCATAACCACATTATAGAATGAGAGTTCTTGACGGTTATGAATGAATGTAGATTGATCATGAAATGAAGAGACTAACAAGTGAGTGATTTATTATCCCAAGACGAGATTGATGCTTTATTACATGGCGTCGACGATGTTGAAGAAGAAGAAGTCGTAGAGGATTTTGCCGAAAAAGAGGGCATGAGTGACTATGACTTTTCATCTCAAGATCGCATCGTTCGTGGCCGAATGCCTACGCTTGAAATGGTTAACGAACGATTTGCCCGTCATATGCGTATTAGTTTATTTAACATGATGCGACGTACCGCTGAAGTTTCAATTAACGGTATTCAGATGATTAAATTTGGCGAGTACGTACATACTTTATTTGTACCTACGAGTTTGAATATGGTCCGTTTTCGTCCTTTAAAAGGGACGGCACTGATCACTATGGAAGCTCGACTTGTTTTTATTTTAGTTGATAATTTTTTTGGTGGTGATGGTCGTTATCATGCAAAAATCGAAGGTCGAGAATTTACGCCGACCGAACGACGTATCATTCAAATGTTGCTAAAGCTGATTTTTGAAGATTATAAAGAAGCTTGGTCGCCGGTGATGGATGTTTCTTTTGAATATCTAGACTCAGAAGTTAACCCCGCGATGGCGAATATTGTAAGCCCAACAGAAGTTGTTGTTATCAGTTCATTTCATATTGAGCTTGATGGTGGTGGTGGTGATTTCCATGTGGCTTTGCCATATTCAATGCTTGAACCGATCCGCGAATTGCTTGATGCTGGGGTGCAAAGTGATAAAGAAGATACTGACATGCGTTGGTCTAAAGCACTTCGAGATGAAATTATGGATGTGCAAGTAGAGCTCACCACCAAGTTTTTGGAAGTTGATATCCCTTTATCACAAGTTATGGAGCTCAAGGTCGGAGAGATTATTCCAATAGAAATGCCAGAGTTTGTTACCGTATTGATTGAACAATTACCTAGTTTTAGGGCAAAACTTGGTAAGAGTAGGGATAACATTGCGTTGAAAATCGAATCGAAAATTAAACGTCCAGAATCAGTTAAGAATGAACTGACGATTTTAACTAAAGGCGGTAAACGCTTAGACAGTGATGGTGACTTACACCTTCTGGAAGTCGATTTAGATTATTAACATTATTTTATATTCCCTTGCTAGGCTATGTGGAATTGATAAGTTTATTGAACGAAATATAACGCTCAATAAAATAACATATTAACAAGTATTAAACAGGTTGAGATCAGCATGAGTGATGACAATGAAGATTTGGGAATGTGGGATGAGGCTATGGATGAACAAGCTGCCTCTGAAGCTGAAACCGTTGAATTAGATGAGTTAGAGGAAGACGCGCCAATTACGGGAGAAGAAAAACGTAAACTCGATGCTATTTTAGATATACCCGTAACCATTTCTATGGAAGTCGGTCGTAGCCATATTAGTATTCGTAATTTATTACAACTTAATCAAGGCTCTGTAGTTGAGCTGGATCGTGTTGCCGGAGAGTCCTTAGATGTGATGGTTAACGGAACGTTAATTGCTCATGGTGAAGTGGTCGTGGTTAATGATAAATTTGGTATTCGCTTAACTGATGTTATCAGTCAAATTGAAAGAATCAAAAAACTTAAATAATAAGAGATAACATGCGTTCATTGATTGTTTACTATCTGTTGTTTTTTCCTCTGCGTCTTTTTGCTCAAGAGGATACTGTGCAAGTAGGCAAGCATGTTACCGCAACAACAGACTCTACAACGATGATTCTTTCGTTGTTAATGGTCGTGGTACTTATTATTGCTTGTGCTATGGTGTTAAAAAAATTTCAAGTAACACAGCAAAATGTTTCTGGTCTGAAAATTATCACCAGTTTATCATTAGGCACAAAAGAGCGACTCGTGGTGGTACAAGTTGCGGATAAACAATTATTACTTGGTGTTACTTCGCAACAAATTACAGTTCTAGACAATATAGAACAACCGTTAGATAGTGTTAGTACAGGTCCTGTAGAATTAGGTAAATCATTTAAATCTTTACTTAAAAATAAAACCATAAATAAACAAGCATAATCAAATGCATAATCAAACGAAAAATAAACTAAGAACTAATAAATTAGCATTATTAGTTCTATTAATAATATCACTATTAACCATTAGCGGTTTTACATATGCGGCTGAAGACTTGGGGATGTCAGCCCTTAAATTAACAACCAACCCTGACGGCAGCCAAGAATACTCAATTACCCTGCAGATATTAATTTTTATGACTGCACTGAGTTTTATCCCCGCTGCAGTTATTATGATGACTTCATTTACTCGTATTATCGTTATTATGGCAATATTACGACAAGCAATGGGGTTGCAACAGTCACCGTCAAACCAAGTGATTGTTGGTCTAACGCTATTTATGACCTTATTTATTATGACACCAGTTTATAATGAAATAAATGCTCGAGCCATTCAACCTTATATACAAGACCAATTGACGTCGGTTGAAGCGATAGATAAAGCAAAAGTACCACTACGCGCTTTTATGCTTGAACAAACTCGTATTAAGGATCTTGATACTTTGGCTAGCATGGCAGGAATTGAAGCTGTTGATCAACCTACAGATCTTCCTATGACAGTTATTATTCCAGCGTTTGTAATAAGTGAGTTAAAAACGGCCTTCCAAATCGGTTTTATGTTGTTTATTCCCTTCCTTATTATCGATTTAGTAGTGGCCAGTATCTTGATGGCAATGGGGATGATGATGTTGTCACCCATGATCGTTTCATTACCCTTTAAATTAATGTTGTTTGTACTGGTCGATGGTTGGAATTTAGTGATTGGTACAATAGCGAATAGTTATGGTATGGGAGCTGGCTAATGGGTCCTGAAGTATTTATTGATATATTAAGTGACGCTTTATTTTTAGTTATACTTCTTGTCTCTGCTATTATTGTTCCTGGTTTGTGTATGGGGTTAATTGTTGCTGTATTTCAAGCTGCGACATCAATAAATGAACAAACGTTAAGTTTTCTTCCCCGTTTGATCGTTACTTTATTTGCCCTTATTTTTGGTGGTCATTGGCTATTGCAAAAAATAATGGATTTTACCATTCGTTTAATTAGTAGTATTCCCAGTGTGGTGAGCTAATGGAGTTCTCAGAATCAGTTATTAATCAATATATGGCTGATTTTATTTTACCTTTTACTCGCGTTTCAGCTTTGATAATGACGATGATCGGTTTTAGCTCTAGAACTATTCCTGCTAATATTAAATTAGGTTTATGTGTTCTATTTACCATCGCTATTATGCCGGCCATTCCGCCAACACAAGTCGATAGCTTATTTTCACTTATTATGCCTTTGCTGTTATTCGAACAAATGATAATTGGCCTTATGGTTGGTTTTGTCACCATTATGGTAGTGAATACTTTTACCTTAGCTGGCCAAGTTGTTGCTATGCAAACGGGATTGGGTTTTGCATCATTAGTTGATCCCGCTAGTGGTATGAATGTGCCTGCGGTTGGTCAATTTTTTCTTATATTATCAACGCTACTATTTTGGACAATGGATGGTCATTTAACGTATTTACAATTTATTGTCGCTAGTTTTGATGTTATCCCAATCCCTTCAACAGGTTTGGATAGTTCAATATATAAAGAGATTGTAGAGTGGGGCGGCTGGATGTTTGCGACAGCATTGTCACTGGCTTTAGCTCCTGTTACAGCAATGTTACTGATTAATTTTTCTTTTGGTGTAATGACGCGTGCAGCGCCACAACTGAATATATTTTCGATAGGCTTTCCTATTACTATGTGCACGGGGCTTTTGATCATGTGGCTTACTTTAGGGAATTTTTATACGCACTTTCAGCTTCAGTGGGATAGAGCGTTAAGTTTTACCTGTCATGTTATTGGCTGCGGAGGACCGTAAATGGCGGACTCTGATAGTGGTGAAAAAACCGAAGAACCTACGGCAAAAAAGCTTTCCGATGCCAGAAAAAAAGGACAAATTGCACGTTCTAAAGATCTAGGTACTATGTTTGTTCTGGTAGGTAGTGCTTTGGCTATGATGTTGATGGGTAATGATCTTGTTGATTCATTAAAACAAGTAATGGCTCGCTTATTCACCTTATCACGAGAAGAAACCCGAGATGTTCATGCCCTATATAATGTTTTAAATGGGACTGTTGCTGGTTTAGTGACGCCATTAATGTGGATTTTTGCGATAATCATGTTGGCTGCTTTTGTGGGGAATACCTTGCTTGGAGGAATGAGTTTTTCTTGGGAAGCGATGGCACCTAAAGCAAGCAAATTATCCCCTATGGCAGGTTTTAAACGAATGTTTGGTGTTAAAGCTTTTGTTGAATTAATTAAGTCTATTTTAAAGTTTTTTGTGGTTTTTATTGTTGCTTACTTATTATTAACTAGCTTATTTTCAGAGATTTTAAGTTTAAGTCAAGAAGCCATCCCTATCAATTTCGAACATGCAGTGAGTTTATTATTGTGGATGTTTTTAGCATTGGGGATGTCTATAGGTATTATTGTTGCCATTGATGCACCTTATCAGGTTTGGGATCATACTCGTCAGTTAAAGATGAGCAAACAAGAAATCAAAGATGAAATGAAAAATAGCGAAGGGAGTCCGGAAATTAAAGGGCGTATTCGTCAAGCACAATATGACATGTCACAACGGCGTATGATGCAAGATGTGCCTGAATCTGATGTTATAATTACCAATCCTACGCATTTTTCTGTGGCATTAAAATATGATACTACTCAGGGGGGCGCACCAATGATGGTGGCAAAGGGCATCGATGAAATGGCTTTGCATATTCGCACTATTGCTAAAGAGCATGGTGTTGAGATTGTGCAATCTCCTGCCTTATCTCGTTCACTTTATTACACCGCAGAAGTTAATGAAGAAATACCTGAAGAACTTTTTGCAGCCGTTGCACAAGTACTCGCTTTTATATTTCAGCTTAATGAGCACAAAAAAGGCCGAGCTAAGCGTCCAATTCCCATCGCTAAAAACTTACCAATACCAGAAGATTTTAAGTATTAGATAACATAGTGAAATTGTTTCTTTTGCAAATTCTACAATCGGCGGCATGTTAAATTTTATAGTGCTTGGCTAATTAAAGAGCAATCAATATTTTATTAGTTATTTTGGTCTGTTTATTGCTGTAGTCACATCATGTGTCAAAAAATTATCGTAGTAAACTAGATGTCTGTAGCAGTTCTTGATCAAATTAAACAAGTAAAATTAAGTCATTTTAAAGGTGTCGGAACTCCCTTTTTAGTCATGGCTGCACTGGGTATGGTGATATTACCTATGCCTGCCTTACTACTCGATATTCTATTTTCATTTAATATTGCTCTTTCACTCGTTGTTTTACTTATTACCGTTTATACCTTAAAGCCATTAGAATTTGGTTCTTTTCCTGCCGTTTTACTTATTGCGACTATTTTACGTTTAGCACTTAACGTAGCAAGTACCCGTGTGGTCTTACTTGAAGGGCATGAAGGTGCAGATGCAGCAGGTAAAGTTATTGAAGCCTTTGGCTCAGTTGTTATTGGTGGTAATTATGCCGTTGGTTTAGTGGTATTTCTCATTTTAATCATTATTAACTTTGTTGTTATCACAAAAGGTGCTGGACGTATTTCAGAAGTTACTGCGCGCTTTACCTTGGATGCGATGCCAGGCAAGCAAATGGCGATTGATGCTGATCTGAACGCAGGTTTTATTACTGCAGATGAGGCAAGAGACAGACGTTTTGAAGTTACTAGTGAAGCTGATTTTTATGGTTCAATGGATGGTGCTAGTAAATTTGTAAAAGGTGATGCTGTTGCAGGGATCTTAATCTTATTTATCAATATAATTGGTGGTTTGATTATAGGTATGGTGCAACATGATTTAACTTTTGACAACGCAGTAGAGATTTATACGCTGTTAACTATTGGTGATGGTTTAGTTGCTCAGATACCAGGACTATTATTATCTGTTGGTACCGCCATTGTTGTTACTCGTCAAAATACATCACAAGATATGGGTGAACAGGTAAGTAGTCAGCTTGGTCAAGGTAAATCACTGTATATCGCTGCTGCCGTGATGTTTGTGATGGGTATCGTTCCGGGGATGCCACATTTTGCTTTTCTTACTTTTGCCGTACTTATTGGTGGTGGAGCTTATTTTAGTAGTAAATATAAAGCTGCTAGGGCTACACAAATAGCGGAACAAGAGCAAGTAGAACAAGTCGAACATCAACAACAAGAAGCCGAAGTTAAAGATTTGGGTTGGGATGATGTTAATCATGTAGATATCATTGGTTTAGAAATAGGGTATCGCTTAATACCATTGGTTGATAAAACGCAAGGAGGCGAATTACTTAACCGTATTAAAGGCGTGCGTAAGAAACTATCTCAAGAATTTGGCTTTTTGGTTCCCGCTGTACATATCCGAGATAATTTAGATTTGGAGCCTAATACTTATCAAATATCTTTGATGGGCGTGACTGTTGGTGAAGCCGAGATTCGTCATGATCATGAACTTGCCATTAACCCTGGACAGGTATTTGGGAAGTTAGATGGGATTGAAACGAAAGATCCAGCCTTTGGATTAGATGCTATTTGGATTAATCAAAGTCAACGTGAACATGCTCAATCTTTAGGTTACACGGTGGTTGATAGTGCTACGGTGTTAGCGACTCACTTAAGTCAAGTTTTAACTAATAATGCCTCGCAATTATTAGGTCATGAAGAAGTACAGAGTTTACTAGATATACTCGCTAAAACGTATCCCAAACTTGTTGAAGGATTAATTCCTGACACCATAACTCTCGGTTGTATGGTGAAAGTCCTACAAAACCTTATGAATGAGGGAGTACCTGTTCGTGACATGCGTAGTATTGTACAAACTTTGGTTGAATATGGACCAAAGAGTCAAGACCCTGAGATATTAACTGCTGCCGTTCGCATTACATTACGTAAATTTATTGTCCAAGAGCTTGTTGGCTCCGCTCAAGAAGTACCTGTCATAACTTTGTCACCTGAATTGGAACAAATGTTGCATCAGTCAATGCAGATGGCAGGTGATGATGGTGCAGGAATTGAACCCGGTTTAGCAGAACGGTTACAGGGGTCTTTAACTGATGGTGCTCAACAGCAAGAATTGACGGGTGATACGCCTGTTTTACTGACGTCGGGTATATTGCGTTCAGTATTAGCTAAGTTTGTTAAATACACTATTCCAAGCCTACGAGTTATTTCTTATCAAGAAATACCCGACGATAAACAGATTAAAATAGTTAGCGCCATAGGGCAGTAAATGTCCGTAAACACTATATTGTTTCAATGAGAAATATATAGACTTAAATGCAACGGCAGATGTACTAACACTGAAAATGATAAGGGGTTGTCCGTGAAAATTAGACGCTTTGTAGCAAAAGATATGAAAAATGCACTTGTTCAAATTAAAGAAGAGCTAGGTGCTGACGCAGTGATTATGTCTAATAAAAAAATCCCAGAAGGTGTTGAGATTATGGCGGCTATTGATTATAGCCAAGCAACTTCAAACTCTGAATCAGAAGTAACCTTAAATGATAACGCTATTCATCCTAAAAAACTCTCAGAAAATGATGTCGATGCTCTGCAAAATCGAAAAATAGAAAATGACATAGTAAAGTTAGGGCGACAACCAACCATTACGGAACAAGTCAATGGGAAACCGGTCGCACCAACAGACAGTTTAGCGGCATTATTAAATCGTCAAATTCAACATGACCCTATCAAAGCTGGTCAAGTCGTTGAGAAACCGAACCAGGTAGAGACTCAGGCATCTGAAAATATTGAGCAACAATTTAAGAACTTTACTGACCGCCTATTAAATCCATCAACTGATACAATGCCTCTTGAACAATCAATTTCTGAAGCTGTAAAAAACGACGTACAATCTGAATCGCACAGTAATATGGGTGATACAAAACAACACGCAGTAAGCTCTGCTGTAAATCAAGGAGCTGTATCATCCGTTGAATTCGACAGAATGCAAAAAGAAATGAATTCAATTCGTCAACTGTTAGAGCATCAAATGTCTGGTTTAATGTGGCAAGATATGGCTCAAAAAGATCCTCAAAAAGCAGTGTTGATTAATCGTTTGATGGCCTTAGGCCTGACTGAACAAATTGCAGATCAAATTGCAGGCTATATTCCAGCACAACTTAATGAAGCAGATGCTTGGTTGCAAGCCAAGCAGTTTATTAGCCAACAAATTAATACGACTAATAATGATATTATTCATCGTGGTGGCGTTGTAGCTCTGGTTGGTCCAACGGGCGTAGGAAAAACTACTACTATCGCTAAATTAGCCGCTAGGTTTGCACAAATTCATGGCGCAGACCAAGTTGCTTTAATATCAACAGATAGTTTTAGAATTGCGGGTTTTGAACAGTTATCAACATATGGCCGTATTATTGGCTGCCAAGTTAAACTAGCAAATGATGCACAGGCGTTAGACGCTTTAATTCAACAATATTCACAAAAGAAGCTTATTTTGATAGACACTGCAGGCATGGGACAACGTGATATGCGTCTTGCAAAACATTTAACTACACTCATATCAAATGCTCGGGTAAGAATTAGAAGCTATTTGGTCTTATCTGCTAATACTCAACAACGAGTAATGCAAGAAAATGTAGAACGTTTCAAAAAGATCCCGTTGGCTGGTTGTATCTATACAAAACTGGATGAAAGTTTAAGTATTGGTGAAATACTATCAACATCAATTCAAAATGGTTTACCTATTGGATATCTAACCGATGGACAAAGGGTTCCTGAAGATATAAAAGTTGCAAATGCTGAAAAATTAGTAATGCTAGCTGATAAAATGGTGGAAAAAACAAGTCATATAAACCCCACATCATGGCGGCCGATGCCGGTTAATTCAGCGTCAGTAGTTTAAGATTTGTTAATATTCCTGTTTAGTCTTTGTTAGGCTGGTTTTAAGATAATCAGCTGGAATGATGCTAAATAATCATTATTCTCTCTTGTTTAACACAGGAAATAGACATTGTTGTTGCTTACATGGTTACAAAGGCTAGACGTGAATAGGAATATTAGTGGTGTTTAATCGTATTTTTAAATAACAAACATTACGGTATCATCAAAAAGTAGTGTCTTGATTATCATGTTTTTCAGGCGTAAAAGAATACTAATCTGGAAGATAATTAGGCCTTAGTTTTTGAATTTTGTCATTAGATGAATGAGCGTATTGGTTTTGCAATTCATTAGTTTTTTTACATTTTATTATTTTAGATCCATTTTTCTGTAAAACTAACTGATTGTATTGATAAAAATAGCTTATAATAAAATCAGACCTATATCTGGTGAATTTTTGCTGGAAAATGAGAACAATATAAATGATAGATCAAGCGAGTGGCTTAAGAAAAATGCAGAGTTCACAACAAATAAAAGTCATAGCGGTCTCTGGTGGTAAAGGTGGAGTTGGTAAAACCAATGTTTCTTTAAATACATCAATCGCTTTAGCACAATTGGGAAAAAGTGTTTTAGTGCTAGATGCTGATTTAGGTTTAGCAAATGTTGATGTTATGTTAGGACTGAGGGTTCAACGTAATTTATCCCATGTTCTATCTGGCGAATGTGAACTTGACGATATAATTATTGAGGGTCCAGCCGGAATTAAAATAATACCAGCTACATCTGGTACTCAATCTATGGTTGATTTAACTCCCGCAGAGCATGCAGGCTTAATACGTGCGTTTAGTGATATGCAAACGAAATTTGATGTCTTAGTTGTTGATACCGCTGCTGGTATTTCTGATATGGTGCTGAGTTTTTGTAGAGCTGCTCAGGATGTAATGTTAGTAGTTTGTGATGAACCCACTTCAATTACTGATTGTTACGCATTAATGAAATTATTAAGTCGTGATCACGGAATTTTTAAATTCAAAGTTATTGCGAATATGGTACGTAGTCCAGGTGAAGGGCAACAACTATTTGGTAAGTTATCTAAAGTCAGCGATCGATTTTTAGATGTCGCATTAGACCTAGTTGCTGTGGTGCCTTATGATGAAAATATTCGAAAGTCTGTTCGCAAACAAAAAGCTATCGTTGAAGCATTTCCTGATTCTCCAGCCTCCAAAGCCTTTAAAAATTTAGCTCAAAGAATAATAAAGTGGCCAATTCCTCACCGAGCATCGGGTCATTTAGAATTTTTCATCGAACAGTTGTTAGATAATTAACAATTTAACACAGCAAAGAGTGAGCGAGAGTGGTAAAAAAAAACGCTTATAGTGTTCATAATGATAAATCAGCTTTACTAGAACATCATACTGTTTTAGTTAAACGTATTGCTTATCATTTACTGGCAAGATTACCAGCAAGTGTGCTGGTAGATGATCTTATTCAGTCCGGTATGATAGGTCTTTTAGAAGCATCAAATAATTTTGATAGCACTAAAGGTGCAAGCTTTGAAACATTTGCAGGAATCCGTATTCGTGGTGCGATGCTCGATGAAATTCGTCGTGGGGATTGGACTCCTCGCTCAGTACATAAAAATAGCCGAATGGTCAGTGACGCAATAAAAACGTTGGAAGCAGAGCTTGGCAGAGATGTTACTGACATAGAAGTAGCAGATAAACTTGATATTCCTTTAAATGAATACCATCATATACTTAATGAAGTGAGCGCAGGTAAAATAATAGGTATTGAAGATCTCGGTATTAGTGAAGATTCTATTAGTAGCTATGAAGATACAAATAGTAATGATCCATATCAAAATATTGAGGAAATAGTATTTAAAAAGTCGCTAAGTGAGTGTATTTCTACTTTACCAGAGCGTGAAGGTTTAGTACTGTCCTTGTATTACGATGAAGAATTAAATTTGCGAGAAATTGGTCAAGTACTTGATGTAAGTGAATCAAGAGTTAGTCAAATACATAGTCAGGCAATGCATCGCTTAAAAGCACGTATGCAATCCTGGAAAAGTTAAGTAGAATATAGATATATAAAATTATTTTTGAATGTTTCACTGGAGGGTGCCTTGGATAAAAATATAAAAGTTCTTGTTGTTGATGATTTCTCAACTATGAGACGTATAGTGAAAAATTTACTGCGTGACTTAGGGTTTACTAATATTTCTGAAGCAGATGATGGTAGTACCGCTTTACCTATGCTTCAAGGTGGTGACTTTGAGTTTGTTGTAACAGACTGGAACATGCCTGGAATGCAAGGTATTGATTTGTTAAAAGCAATACGTGCAGATTCAAGTTTATCTCATATACCCGTTTTGATGGTAACAGCTGAAGCGAAAAAAGAGCAAATTGTGATGGCTGCTCAGGCTGGTGTAAATGGTTATATTGTTAAGCCATTTACAGCGGCAACACTTAAAACAAAACTTGATAAAATCTTTGAGCGTTTAGGCTAATCATAAATTATAGTTTAGCTATAGATGTGGGAATTATTGCATGAGTAATACGTCTAGTGTGCATGTTTCGCTGGAACAAGCAAAGTTGTTAGTGAAATATATAGAATCAGATCAACAAGAAAAAGCTGATGAGCTAATCGCTAAAATTCAAAATCCAATTAATACTGAATTATTTGCTGAAATCGGTAAATTGACCCGTCAACTACATGACTCGTTAATGAATTTCCAAGTTGATTCGCGATTAAATGATCTAGCAACGGCAGATATTCCAGATGCAAAAGAACGCTTAAACTATGTAATTAGTCGTACAGAAGAAGCTGCAAATAAAACTATGGATGCCGTAGAGGCCATTTTTCCTGTAGTTGACAAGATTCAAAGCCAAGTTAAAGAAGTTAATCCATTGTGGTCAAAGCTTATGCATAATGAGCTCAATATGGATGAGTTTAAAGCGTTATGTATTGATATAGATGCATTGTTAACTACAACAAATGTTGAAACAGATCAAATGAAAACGCTGATGACAGATGTTTTAATGGCACAAGATTTTCAAGATTTAACTGGACAAGTTATTCGTAAGGTTATCGATCTTGTAGTTGAGGTTGAAGAAGGGTTAATTAACATGCTTACTGCATTTGGTATCACATCAAGTGCAGAAGCCGAAAAGTCACTGCCTAAGGTTGGTGAAAATCTTGTTGAAGGACCCATAGTTAATGCTGATGAAAGAACGGATGTCGTAGAAAACCAAGACGACGTTGATGACCTTTTATCAAGTTTAGGATTTTAATAGGAGTTGTTGGATGTCATTTGAGCAAGATGAAGAAATTCTTCAGGATTTTCTAATTGAAGCAGGTGAAATACTTGAATCATTGTCAGAGCAGCTCGTCGAACTTGAAAACGATCCTGATAATGCCGAATTACTTAACTCGATATTTAGAGGTTTTCATACGGTAAAAGGTGGAGCAGGTTTTCTTGCTTTAACCGAACTTGTAGACGTTTGTCACGGCGCTGAAAATATTTTTGATTTATTAAGAAATAACCAACGTACCATAACTTCAACTCTAATGGATGTTATTTTACAAGCAACCGACTCAATTAATGAAATGTTTGCTTTGGTGCAAGCTGGAGAACCGCTACAAGCAGCCGAGCCAGAGTTATTAGCTGAGTTACATCGCCTAAGTGTACCAGAAGATAAAGATGCACCAGTGGCGGATGTTGCGCCAATAGCAGAGGTTACAGCTCCTTCTGAGGTTCAAAGCACTTCATCAAATGATGAAATGAGTGAAGATGAATTTGAGGCATTATTGGATGAATTGCATGGTAGTGGTGGGGCAACAACTTCGTCAGCAGAAGTGCAAGAAAAATCAGTAGCGGCAGATAGTAATGATATATCAGATGAAGAATTTGAATCATTATTGGATGAGTTACATGGCCAAGGAGCATTCTCTCCTGAAGTGAATAATGACTCTACATCCAGTAGTAAAGTTGATTCCGATGAAATTAACGACGAAGAATTTGAAAGTTTACTTGATGAAATTCATGGTCGAGGTAAAGCACCACAAGCCCAAATTGTACAAACAGAAATACCTAAAGTAGCTAAACCAGTTGCTGCACCTGTTGCCGCTGCCAAGAAATCAACACCTAAACCTGCTCCTGCAGCTCCAGCTAAACCTGCTACAGCGGATAAAAAATCAGCTCCTGCTGCTTCACAAGGTGAAACTACAGTACGTGTTGATACCAAGCGACTTGATCAAATAATGAATATGGTAGGCGAGTTAGTGCTTGTTCGAAACCGCTTAACAAGCTTGGGGATGACAAAAGATGACGAGGACTTAACCAAAGCAGTATCTAACCTTGATGCAGTCACAACTGATTTGCAAGGCGCCGTAATGAAAACGCGCATGCAACCCATTAAAAAGGTATTTGGTCGTTTCCCACGGGTAGTACGAGATTTAGCTCGCAGTTTAAAGAAAGAAATTAAATTAGTGCTTGAAGGCGAAGAAACCGACTTAGACAAAAACTTAGTTGAAGCGCTTGCTGATCCTTTAGTGCATTTAGTGAGAAACTCAGTTGATCATGGGGTTGAGGAACCTGATGCTCGTGAAGCTGCTGGAAAATCAAGAGAAGGAACGGTTGTTCTTTCTGCTTCACAAGAAGGCGATCATATTTTACTGACCATCCGAGATGATGGTGCAGGCATGAATGCTGAAAAATTAAAAGAAATTGCTATTAGTCGAGGAGTACTAGATGCTGATGCTGCTGCTCGCATGTCTGATCGCGAAGCTTTTAGCTTAATATTCGCACCTGGATTCTCCACAAAAACGGAAATATCTGAAGTTTCTGGTCGTGGCGTTGGTATGGATGTAGTTAAAACAAAAATTACACAGCTCAATGGTACAGTCAATATTGACTCTGAACTAGGCGTCGGTACGGTTTTAGAAATTAAGGTGCCATTAACGTTAGCAATACTACCCACTCTAATGGTCGTTGTTGGCGAGCAAACTTTCGCATTGCCATTGGCGGGCGTAAATGAAATATTCCACCTAGATCTAACCAATACTAATATTGTTGATGGCCAACTAACAATTATTGTTCGTGAAAAAGCAATTCCTCTTTTTTATCTTGACCAATGGCTAGTCAGAAATTATGTTGAAAAACCAAGAAACTCTGGTCATGTAGTTATTGTACAAGTCGGTACTCAACAAATAGGTTTTGTTGTCGATAGTTTAATTGGACAAGAAGAAGTTGTTATTAAACCGCTTGACCGTTTATTGCATGGCACACCAGGAATGGCTGGTGCAACAATAACAAGTGATGGTGGTATAGCATTGATTATTGATGTGCCTAACATGCTGAAGTATTACGCAAAAAAAGCAGCTGTAAATAAGAAGCTACGCTCAAAATAAAGAGAGAGTAAATGGCCTATAAGGTACTGGTTGTTGATGATTCAAGTTTTTTTCGACGACGTGTAACGGACATTCTAAATAATGATCCTAATTTAACCGTTATTGATGTTGCCGTAAATGGCATTGATGCTGTTGAGAAAGCGAAAACCTTAAAGCCTGATGTTATCACTATGGATATTGAAATGCCGCTTCTTAATGGTATCGAAGCGGTAAAGCAGATCATGGCAAACTCACCAACAGCAATATTGATGTTTTCATCATTAACACATCAAGGTGCAAGGTCCACATTGGAAGCACTTGATGCAGGTGCTTTAGATTTTCTTCCTAAAAAATTTAATGAAATAGCTAAAACGACAGAAGATGCCGGTTCATTATTACGACAACGTGTATTACAATTAGCACGTAAACGTAGTACAGGTACACGTAAAGCTTTAAGTAGAAGTAATCAAAGTAGTAGTGTCTCAACATCTCCTCTAATACAGAAAAAGCGGGTCCTTGGTACTGCGCCAATATTGAGAAAACCGTTATCGTCAGAAAATAAAAGTACTTCAATACCATCACAACAACTTAAATCCAGTTCTGGAAAGAAATATAAATTATTAGCTATCGGTACATCTACCGGAGGCCCCGTTGCCTTACAAAAAATACTGACTCAACTTCCCAATAACTTTCCTTTGCCAATAATACTTGTACAACATATGCCAGCTACATTCACCCATGCTTTTGCAAATAGATTAAACTCTTTGTGTAAAATAGCTGTAAAAGAAGCGAGTCATGGTGACGTATTAAAACCGGGGTGTGCCTATTTAGCTCCAGGAGGCCGACAAATGATACTTGACGGCACTGAGGGGAATAGCAAATTAAAAGTACTAGAAGATAATTCAGCACGTATCGCTTTTAAACCCAGTGTCGATGTTAGTTTTGGCTCTGCGGCTAAAATTTATAAAGGATCGGTATTAGGCATAATATTAACAGGCATGGGTTCTGATGGTAAAGAGGGGTCTAGGATGTTGAAAAATACTGGTGCAACCATTTGGGCACAGGATGAAGAGTCATGTGTAGTCTACGGAATGCCACAAGCTGTTGCGAAAGCTGGGATTTCTGAATTGTCATTATCAATTGATGATATAGCACCTTCTATATTAAAGGAGATAGCACATGGATAAATTAAGTGTTATTGGTATTGTAATTGCGATACTGGCCATTTATGTGGGTTTCAGTTTAGACGGCGGTGCTGTGTCTGCATTACTCGAGTTGCCTGCATTTCTTATTGTGTTTGGCGGGACACTAGGCGCAGTAATGTTACAATCATCTCAAGAACAATTTCTCCATGCGATCTCTTTACTTAAGTGGATACTCTATCCTCCAAAATATGATGTTGATGAAGGCATCGAATCTATGACTTCTTGGGCCGAGCAAGCTCGTGAATCTGGCTATTTAGTCTTAGAGAATATAGCGATTGAAGAAAGTGAACCTTATGTAAATAAAGCGTTAAATTCTCTTGTTGATGGTATTGATATTAATGAATTTCGAGCTTCTCTTGAATTAGATTTAGATATTTACCGTGAGCATAACTTACGATCTGCGCATATATTTGAGTCTATGGGGGGATATAGTCCAACTATTGGTATTTTAGGTGCTGTACTTGGGCTTATTCATGCTATGACAAACTTAAGTGATCCTACGATGTTAGGTCAAGGGATAGCTACCGCTTTTGTTGCAACTATCTATGGTGTTGGCTTTGCTAATTTATTTTATTTACCTATTGCAAACAAGATTAAAGCGATTGTCCATAAACAAACAATGTATAGAGAGATGATAGCCGAAGGGCTTGTAGGTATCGCTAATGCTGAAAATCCCTATGCGATTAGAAATAGGTTATCTGCATTTAGGTTAGAACAATGAGACGAGTTCGTAGTCGTCGGCATCATGTAGAGCATGATGACGTAAATCGTTGGTTAGTCTCTTATGCTGATTATATGACGTTATTATTTGCATTGTTTGTTGTTTTATATGCAATGGCGATGATTAACGAAAAACAATTTGAATCAGTTACCGACTCGATTGGACGTGTATTTCAGGCAGACAAAGACCAAACTAAGAATCTTGGGCATGGTGATGACATATTATCGGTCAATACTTCAAATACTAGTGAGATACTTTATGGCAATAAAGTACTGGATGCAGCAGGTCCCGAATTAGTTGATAGTGATATTGATTTGTCAAATGTATCCGATAGTGAAATAGGAACAAATTTAGCTTCCATTCAAACAGAGTTACATACTGCATTATATGATCTTGTAGAGTCAGGTTTTGCACGATTACAAATTGATGGTGATTGGCTAGAAATTGAATTAAGCAGTGGTTTATTATTTCCTAGTGGTTCTTCATCGGCAACAAATACTGCTAAAGAGTTGATGAGTGTTATATATGAGGTTGTTGGCAAGACGAGTAACTTTATTCGTATAAGGGGCTATACTGATAACCAACCAATAAGTAATGAATTTTTCACTTCAAATTGGGAATTATCCGTCTTTCGGGCGACTGCTATTTTACGAATTTTGGAAACTCTAAATACATCTCCTGCAAGAATGGCGATTGAAGCTTATGGCGAATATTATCCTATTGCAGACAATAGCACTATAGAAGGAAGAGCAAAGAATCGCCGTGTTGTAATTGCTATTTCAAAATATGGATTAGAAAACGAAAATTTATTGAGTATTTCTGAAGCTGAGAAGCTTAAAGAGAAATTAGATAAAAGTAATTAATTACATGTATTAAAATGTCACTCCGTACTTTGGCGTGATTTTTTAAACATAAATGGGATTATCTCTTGGTAGTTTGGACAGTTGCAAATCAAAAAGGTGGTGTTGGAAAAACAACAACTACTATTTCCTTAGGTGGCTTATTAGCTGAACAGGGCTTTAGAGTATTACTTGTCGATACCGATCCTCATGCATCATTAAGTTATTATTTTGGTATTGAGTCTGAGGATCTTGAGCTTAGTGTTTATAATTTATTTGTTGAGGTGTCGACAAAAGAACAAATACTGCAAAGTTTGTGTCCAACACAATATGAAAATATTGACATCTTACCGGCAACAATGGGCTTGGCTACATTAGACCGTTCATTGGGAAGTAAAGGTGGTATGGGGCTAGTTTTGAAAAAAGCGATGAACTTATTAGTTGATGAATATGACTATGTGGTAATGGATTGCCCTCCAGTACTTGGTGTCTTAATGGTTAACGCCTTAGCAGCTTCTGATCGTATCATTGTGCCAATGCAAACAGAGTTTCTCGCTCTGAAAGGTTTAGATCGTATGATGAAAACAATGGAAATCATGCAAACAGAACAAGAAAAACCTTTTAATTATACCATAGTGCCAACAATGTTTGATAAACGAACTAAGGCCTCATTGTTAACGTATCGTAAATTACAAGACTTGTATTCTGATAAAGTATGGCCGGGTGTTGTTCCCGTGGATACAAACTTTAGAAATGCAAGTGAAGCAAGTAAAGTTCCATCTGATTATGCCGCATCATCTCGTGGAGTCTTTGCATATAAGAGGTTATTAGAGTTTCTTCAAGAAACTCAGGTAAAGAGTAAATAAAACGATGACTAAATCTTTGCCCGCCAGTAAAAAATTAATGCAAAATTATCTGTCTGAATTATTAACAGAGGAAGCAGTTGATCCACAATTGACGCCTCAAGGTGAAACGAAAGAGAAGCAGGAATTAGAAAAGCTTTTACAAAAAGTAAATGTTACGGAGCACCATGATGAAAAAGCCGCTGACGTCATTGTCTCACGTAAATCCTTACAAAAAACAACTGAGCCGGTAACATCAAAACAAACAACTAGTAAAATAACGACTAAGCAAACTGAAGTTGTTGAACCTAAGTTAGAGACAAGAAAAAGCCAAGGCGAAATATTAGTTAAGGTGGAAAAAGATTATAGAAAATCGAGCTTTCAAGCAATGTTCTTCGATGTCGCTGGTTTAGTTATTGCTGTGCCTCTTGTTGAGCTCGGTGGTATTCATAACGTTGACTCAACAACTAGCTTGTTGGGAAAACCTCCATGGTTTAAAGGTGTTATGGTACATAGGGAAGATAATATTAATGTTGTTGATACTGCTCAATGGGTAATGCCGGAAAAGTGTAATGATTCACTAATGGAAGCTCTGGATTATCAATACGTTATTATGTTAAGTGATAGCTCATGGGGGCTTATGGCTGAACATCTCGTCGATACTGTTACTTTGGAGCCTGAAGATGTGAAATGGCTTGATACACCTTCAAAAAGACCGTGGCTTGCTGGGTTAGTGAAAGAGCGAATGTGTGCATTACTTGATGTTGAACAACTTATTCGGTTATTAAATGATGGTATGAGTATTGAGCAAAACTAACGTTTAAATTAACTAACATATTTTTAAAATGATTTATTAAGGGGCGAGCAGTATGTCTGATGAAAGACGCAATGTAAGTGAAAATGTAGATAAAAATGAAGAGGTACTACAATGGGTTACTTTCAAACTAGATAGCGAAACGTATGGCATTAATGTCATGCAAGTTCAAGAAGTTCTACGTTATAGTGAAATAGCACCAGTACCTGGCGCACCAATGTATGTAATGGGCATCATTAATCTGCGTGGTAACGTTGTAACTGTTATTGATACCCGAACCCGTTTTGGACTTGAAACCTCTGAAATTACTGATAATACACGAGTAGTGATTATTGAGTCTGAAAAACAAGTTATTGGTATATTAGTTGACAGTGTTGCCGAGGTTGTTTATTTACGAGCATCTGAAATTGATGTTGCACCGAATGTTGGTAATGATGAAAGTGCTAAATTTATCCAAGGTGTATCTAATAGGGAAGGAGAACTATTGATCTTAGTCGATTTAAACATGTTACTTTCTGATGATGAATGGGATGAGTTAAAACAATTTTGATTTGTTTCATTGAATAATATATTTTAGAAGTTATTAAATAATAAGCCTGCATTGCAGGCTTTCTATTGTAAGGGTGTTTATGTCATTGATGATTGTTACTTGGATAATAGGCGCTTTATTTTTATTTACATTGGTTGCTACCACTGTTCTTTTTCGTCAAAATCAAAAACTACAAATCAAGATGGTATCTTTTGATAATAATATTCAAGAAAATGATATTGTAGTCGCACAGTTACAGAGTTCACTGGCAAATTTATCGGCAGTCACTGAACAACAAAAAGTGACTCTAAACGAACAACAAAATGATGCTATTCAAGTGAGTAAGCAATTAGAATATCGCATTAAAACGCTGCAAAAAGAATTAGCCCAGCAAGAAGACGTATTTGATCAATTTCGGAATCAACAACCTGAAGACAAATTATATAGCCGCGCATTTAAACTTGCTGAACTTGGTGCCGATATTGAAGAAATTATGCGAGAGTGTGATATCCCAAGGGCTGAAGCTGATATGCTAATGTCAGTTCATCAACAACGAATAAGGCATCTCAAACCGTAAATATTGACTGTGTTTTGGTAAAATCATTTAAATAAACACCCTAGATATCTTACACTTTATTACACTTATCTTTTTTATTACGTGTTAAACTTCGCCGCCTACAATCAATAATAAGTTTGTATCTCAATTTATAAAATACAGGGATCATTTTTTGTGAAAATCAATCATTATAGAGTAGCTAATCTAAGTAAATACTTACTTGTAGGCTTTTTTTCTCTATTGCTATCAGCATGTTCAACAACATCGTCTATGGAAGAAAGTGTAGGCGACCCCAAAGATCCCCTTGAAGTCATTAACCGTCCATTTTGGACATTTACTTGGGATTACGCCGATAAATATGTATATAAACCAACAGCACAAGCATATGCCGAACATATGCCATCGGGTGCTCGTTCGGGGTTGCATAATGTCGCTTTGAACTTAAATGAACCTTCAGCAATCGTGAACAGTTTATTACAAGCAGAATTTACAGATGCGGCTAAAAGTACAGGACGCTTTCTATTAAATTCTACTATTGGTTTATTAGGGATTTTCGACCCAGCTAGTGACTTCGGTCTCAACAGAAAGCATGAAGAATTTGGTGAAACACTTGGAAAGTACGGTGTTGGTGATGGTCCATATCTCGTTGTACCAGGTTTAGGGCCAAGCTCTGTACGAGAAGAAGTTGGCGATTATGTCGATAAATACTATTGGCCACTGGCAATTATAGACTTTTGGCCAAACTTACTTCGTGTTGCAATTCTTGGATTAGAAACACGTGTTGCATTAGTTGAGCAAGAAATGTTGATTAAAAATTCAATAGATCCATATGAGTTTGTTAAAAATGCTTATTTTCAAAATATGAATTATAAAGTTCATGATGGCAATCCACCAATAGAAATTAATGAAAATGACGAAGAAGAGTTAGAGTTTTTTCTTGATGAAATCGACGATGACATTGATGAAGAGTTAGAATAATAGCCAATTAGGTCCGTAATCGACTTGTATTAGGGAAGTATTCGATGAAAGTGACGAGTATAGAACCTTGACATCTAAAGTGCTAAACTTCACGCACAAAAAGTCACGTTGTGGTTATCGGATTAATTATCACCGCTAAGTTGATAATTAATCTTTGTTTTTATAGGGAATACCGTTTTAAATGAAAAAATTTATTGTTCAAATTGTCGCAGCATTTGGTTTTATAGGTTTGAGCCTCAATATAGATGCTGCTCAACTTCCAAGTAATATCTCTCCACAACAATTAGAGCAATTTAAAAAGCTAGCACCTGCTCAACAAAAATCACTAGCGCAAAGTATGGGGGTTGATATTCGAACCATACAAGCTCAACTTAACAAATCAAAATCTAAAGGGGGAAATGAAGAAGAACAGTTGCAACAATATTACCCTCGAGGTACCGAATTTGATGAGCTAGGTAACCCAATGTTACCTGAAAACTCTTTGGAAGAAGAGGACGATGATGGCGAACCAAAACCTTTTGGTTATGACGTCTTCGCCAATGCACCAATGACATTTGCACCTTCTCTTGACATCGCCATACCTGATAACTATGTAGTGGGCTCTGGTGATACGTTAAATATTCAGATATTTGGTAAAGAAAATCTAGATTACGAGCTTTCGGTATCCCGTGAAGGGCAAGTATTGATCCCTGAGTTAGGTCCATTTTCAGTTTCTGGCTTAACTTTTATTGAAATGAAAAAATCTTTAAGTAATGCAATTAAAAATAAGGTATTGGGAATTGATGTTGTCATAACACTTTCCAAATTACGCTCAATGCGAGTTTTTGTTTTAGGAGATGCTTTTAAGCCTGGCTCTTATGTTCTGAGTGCTTTATCAAGTATTACACATGCTATTTTTTCTGCTGGTGGTATTAATGATATTGGTTCCTTACGAAATATTCAATTAAAGCGTGCAGGTAAGCTCGTTACAACATTAGATTTATATGACTTACTAATCCATGGTGATTCATCGAACGATCTTATGCTTAAATCTGGTGATGTTATTTTTATTGCACCTGTTGGTGAGAGAATTACCATTGCTGGTGAAGTAAGACGACCGGCAATTTACGAATTAGGTGAAAACGAAAATTTTAAATCAGTTATTAAGATGGCTGGAGGTTTATTGCCTTCGTCATACCCGTCATCTACTGTTGTAGAACGTTATAACCAGCAAAATTTAAGGTCATTACTTAATATCGATTTATCAAAAGCAGAATATTTAAATAAACCCGTTAAAAATGGTGACTTTGTTCGCGTAATGAAAACATCTGAACTATTTGATCAATCAGTTACTGTTATTGGTGCGGTCTCACGTCCAGGAAAATATCAATGGCAAGAAGGACAAAGAGTTACCGATTTGTTACCTGATATTAATGCTTATCTTTTGAATAATGCTGATTTATCTTACAGCATTATTGTAAGGCAAAAAGATATTGGTCGTAATATTGAAGTATTACAGTTTGGACTTTTCAGTGCAATTTCAGATAAAAATTCAAACGATAATTTATATCTTAAGCCAAATGATAAAGTTTTAGTTTTCTCTAATGTTGAAATATCTAGTATAGATGTTACAACGCTTGATAGTTTGGCATGGACTCGAGACGAACTGCTTGATAAGGAAAGAGAAAAAGCTGAAAGTGATTATGAAGATAAATTATTTTGGGATAAATATGGTAAAGAAGGTGATAAACATCGAAACCAAAGCGAAGCAGCTGAAACGTTAAAGTTGGCTGCGCAATCTCTTGTAGAGTTAACCAATACGGAAGGATCAGATCTTACAATTGATGGGCTAGGGTTATTTTCTCGGAAAAGATTGCTAATACCTGTTATTCAACAATTAACCCGACAAGCTACATTTGGTCAACCATTAGAGGTTGTCGAAGTGGCAGGTGCGGTTAAGTATCCAGGTATATATCCACTAACTGCAAATAGTCATGTGAAAAATCTTGTAATTGCAGCTGGTGGTCTATTAGAGTCGGCTTATTTAAGTAAGGCCGAAGTCACACGTTCGGGTGTTGACCAATTTAAGGCAAAGCAGTTGTTAGTTAATGTTAATTTACAGCAGGCGCTTAGCGATAATGATTCAGAGAACATTGCTTTACAAAGTAAAGACAGACTTAATATTCATCATATCCCTGCATGGCAAGAAAACCACATAATTGAACTGCGTGGCGAGTTCCTATTTCCAGGTAAGTATACAATACAACGTGGTGAAACGTTGGCACAGCTTGTTGAGCGTGTAGGTGGCTTTACTGAATTTGCGTATACAGACTCTTCTTTCTTTACAAGAGAGGGCCTAAAAAAATTAGAATTAGAAAATATCATTAAGGTATCTGAGAATTTACGTAGTGAAATTGCTTCCAAAAGTCTGACGCAAGATGGTAGTTCGCAAGGTATTGATTATCAACAAGCTAAAATTTTACTTGCTGATTTAACCAAGGTAACACCGGTTGGTCGCTTAGTGGTAGACATTCCTCGGGTAATGTCTGATGTAAACTTTGATGTTATTTTGGAAGATGGTGATATGCTGTATATCCCTGCGAAACAAAATTCAGTCAATGTGATCGGACAAGTACAAGTTGCGACTTCTCATATCTATCAATCTGGCTTGTCTGCTAATGATTATGTCAATTTAAGTGGTGGCGCTAAAAAACAAGCTGATGATAGTCGTATGTATATTATTAAGGCTAATGGCGCAGTAGAAATTCCAAATAATGGTAATTGGTTCTCACAAAGTAATAGTGTATTAGAACCAGGAGATACTGTAGTGGTACCGCTTGATTCTTATTACATGAATGATTTAAATTTATGGCAATCGGTTACACAAATCGTTTATAACGCCGCCATTGCACTGAAAGCCGTCGGGATTTTCAATTAAAGTTATCTTTATTGCTTTATGTTGTATAAATTCAGAAGTTTTAGCCAGTATATATTGTTTTATACTGGCTAAGTTGCAAATAGCCGTTTATAATAAGCGCGCTTACAAAGTTGAATAAGACAAGTTTATTAACTACAAATTAGTCAAGGGCTTATCAACTTTCATTTTAAATTTTTTGTTGATTGGTATCTTTTGAATGGTTTTTCTTATACCTGCTTTATTTGTTGCATTCTTTGCTTCTATTTTTACGATAAAGGTATTGTTACCTTTAGCTCCCCAGATTGGCCTTATTGATCTTCC
>Ga0209395_1000402_pt1 | contig 64021 bp, 60 predicted proteins | sample GOMGulsemesocosm_3_FD_184635 | JGI IMG/M metagenome (GOLD analysis project Ga0209395, IMG submission 184635) | Methane-oxidizing microbial communities from mesocosms in the Gulf of Mexico - GOM9D Gulf of Mexico (SPAdes) (version 2) | ecosystem: Environmental > Aquatic > Marine > Cold seeps...
GCTTGGGCTAGATGCTAGGTTTATTGTTTATTGTTTATTGTTTATTGTCGGCGATAATTCTAAGGTACAGCAGTTAGATAATCAGCCCCAAAAAACACGCTTTAAATATGTAATCCTCTGATTAATCAAATCAAGAACACAATTTTCGGTGTGTACACCAGCCCATCCACCTGCGGCGCCAGTGCTATCGCCTTCAAATTCGCAGTATGTCTTGGTGTATTTTAGCCAAGCACGTTGCGACTTGCTAAAGCTATGTTGCAAATTTCTATTTAGAAATTGATCTTCTTGTTTAACTCTCGCCATAGCTGCATGGTAAGCGTTCTGTAGTTCTGTGTCCGCCAATTCAAGCTTGTTACTGACGCAAAGCCCTTGGTGCATCGCACTAGGGCCTAAACAAGGATCTTGTTGCTGCAATGCCAAAACAGTCATCGGCTGTAGTAACACAGCGAGGTATAGGGTAAATATAATTAGGTTGTTCATAGGATCACCTACATCGGACTAATTAGCATCAGTCGTGAAAATTAAGCTCAATAATGTTCTAGGCTTAATAACTCATGTAAAAATGTACGGGTTAGCTGATATTAGCTAGTTGGCCGTAGTTGGTAACCGTGCCATTTTATTCGCAACAACAGCGGTCTCATTATAGGTTGTCTTAAATTCTGAGATAATCTCGAAGCCATGTTTTTTATACAAGCGTATCGCTGGATAATTTGACGCTGCGACATACAGTGATGCAGTGCCTGTGATGTTGAAAAGCATAAACTCTAAGAGTTTAATACCAATACCTTGGCCGCGAGCTTTAGGGTGGACAAATAGCGCTCTTATTTCACTGCCGTGATAAGCACAGAATGCGGTGACTTCTTGACGACCATAAACGTATATTTTGGACTGACAGATTTGAGATAAACGTCGCTGATCTTTTTCTAATGGTAAGAGTTCAAATTTAGCCGTTTCATATTTCAATTCATCTAATTTAGAGTTTGAATAAACATTCAAAAGTCCAGAGTAGTCCCTTGTTGAATATTTTCTAATGCTCATTGATTACACCTAAAGCTGGTAATATATTATCCGAATTTCTCAATGATATTGTCAAAGACTAATGTTATCAACTGTTTGGTATGTTTTGATTTATTGTCTGATTAAAGCCCAATTATCGAGAATAAAGACAAGCTTGCAAGCACGCTTGTTAAATAACCATACATTTAAAAATAACCATACATTTCAAAATAACAATGAGTTCTAAAATAAAGAGTTCTAAAATAAAAATCCCCCAAACAATCACATTGCGTGGGGGATTTTAACGAGTCTACTTAACTAATGTTAAGTGTACTAGGCAGTTTAGCTGTAGCTGTCGTTATGTACTGCAGCGATAGCACGACCTGATGGTTCGTTCATGTTTTGGAAGCTAGCATCCCATGCTAAAGCTTCAGGTGTAGAACAGGCAACAGATTTACCACCTGGTATACACTTAGCAGCAACATCAAGTGGGAAGTGCGCTTCAAAAATGGTTCTGAACAAGTAACCTTCTTTGCTGTCAGGGGTGTTATGCGGGAACTTAAAGCGCGCATTGTCTAACTGGCCATCAGTTACTTGGCTATCAGCGTATTCTTTTAGTTGGTCAATCCACGAGTAACCTACGCCGTCAGAGAACTGCTCTTTTTGACGCCATACAATGCTGTCTGGCAACATGTCTTCGCAGGCTTCACGCAGAATGTTTTTCTCAATGCGGCCATCTTTGATCATTTTGTCGTCAGGGTTTAATCTCATCGCCGTGTCGATAAACTCTTTGTCTAAGAATGGTACGCGTGCTTCAACACCCCAAGCGGCCATGGCTTTGTTAGCACGGGCACAATCGAACATGTGAAGCTTGTCTAACTTACGTACGGTCTCTTCGTGGAAGTCACGCGCACTTGGTGCTTTATGGAAGTATAAGTAGCCACCCAATAATTCATCGGCGCCTTCACCTGACAACACCATTTTTATGCCCATTGCTTTAATCTTTCTGGCCATTAGGTACATTGGCGTTGAAGCACGAATAGTCGTGACATCGTAAGTTTCAAGATGATAGATAACATCTTTTAGCGCATCAAGGCCTTCTTGAATGGTGAAAAGTACTGGGTGATGCACAGTTCCAAGATGGTCGGCTACTTTTTGAGCTGCGATTAAGTCTGGAGAACCTTCAAGGCCAACGGAAAATGAATGTAGCTGCGGCCACCATGCTTGGCTTTGATCGCCATCTTCAACACGACGTTCGGCAAATTGTTTCGTGATAGCAGAAATTACTGAGCTGTCTAAGCCACCAGACAATAATACACCGTACGGCACATCAGTCATTAATTGACGTTTTACTGAGCTTTCTAGTGCAGCACGTAACGCTTCTTTTGAACTGGTGTTGTCTTTAACTGCATCAAAATCGCGCCACTCACGTTGGTAATACTTAACCATTTTTCCTTCTTTGCTATCAAAGAAGTGACCAGGAGGGAATTCTTCCACCGTTTTACACACTGGAACCAGTGCTTTCATTTCTGAAGCAACATAAAAGTTACCATGCTCATCACGGCCAGTGTACATTGGGATAATGCCCATGTGATCACGACCTAGCAAGTAACGATCTTGGGTTTCATCATATAAAACAAAAGCAAACATGCCGTTAAGCTTGTCTAAAAAGTCAACACCGTCACGTTGGTACAGGGCCAAAATGATTTCACAATCAGATTTTGTCTGGAATGGGTAGTCTGGCATTTCTGCGCCAAGCTCTTTGTGGTTATATATTTCGCCGTTGACTGCAAGAATGTTAGTTTTTTGGACGTTGTATAGTGGTTGAGCGCCGGTGTTAACGTCGACAATTGACAAACGTTCATGGGCTAAAATTGCCTTTTCACCGGCGTATATTCCTGACCAATCTGGGCCACGGTGGCGCATAAGTTTTGACATTTCTAATGCAATGCCGCGCAGCTTGGTAACGTCAGACTTAATATCTAAAATTGAAAAAATTGAACACATGAATTTATCTCTCCACTATAACTCATCACCTTAACTGAAATGAGTTTTAAAAATGTTAATCACTCTTGGCTTAAGAGTGTATAAATAGAAGCTTATTGCTCGCTATTTGGCGGTATCGCCTAAATGACGATACCAGCCGTCGATTTAATGTATTAGTTAATTAAAACCAGTAAACTGGTGCAGTTAACTATTTGACAACATTTATAGCTAATGCCTTAGTGTTTGTCAATTTAAAGTTGGTGTTTACTTGTTATTCTTCACTTGGGGTGGGTTTTTGATGGATAAAAGCTTGGTCAATGGTACGTTTTGGTTGTTAATCGTTACATTTTTAAGTTTTAAGGTGTATGGCGACGAATTACGGGTAGTGCGAGCAAATCAAGCCGAACAGGCGTGTTATGAGTTAAGTCAGGAGTATTTACTGGAAATTGGGCTTAGTTTAAGTCGTTGGCGGGTTGAAACCGTGCATCATAGCAGAGGTTTTTCGGTCGAAGGATTATGGCATTCAAGCAATGGCCGCTATTGGGTCGAGTGCAATATCGGCTTTAATAGTAAGGTTGAGCACATTGAACTGACTATTAGTAAAGAATAACTGACTAAAATCAGCTATTACGCGTGAGTTTTAGCACATAAAAAAGGCAATTCGATGTCGAATTGCCTTTTTGGCGAAATAGCGAAGAGTAAATTCGCTATCTAGTCGCTAGCATAACCTTGAGATGGTAATGGCTGGTCGTCTAAATAGGCGACAAAATCATTACCTTGCTGCTGCATAGACAAACGGTCACTACAAAACCACTGCGCGACCAACGGGAAAATCCGGTGTTCGTGCTGGTGGACACGTTGCGCTAAATCGTCAGCATTATCTTCTGGAAATACCGGTACTTTAGCTTGAAGCACGACTGGGCCGCCATCGAGCTCTTCGGTGACAAAGTGCACGCTGACGCCATGTTCAGTATCGCCGGCATCAATTGCGCGTTGGTGTGTATTAAGACCTTGATACTTCGGTAATAATGACGGATGAACGTTAAGCATTTTACCTTGGTAATGTTGAACCAACTCAGGGGTTAAAATCCGCATAAAACCAGCCAAAATAATAAGATCTGGTTTGAACTGGTCGATAACGGCCATTAGTGCCTGATCATACTCATTTCTACTGGCAAATGCTTTATGGTCTAGCACTTCGCAAGGAATATTCGCCTTGGCGGCACGCTCGATCCCATAAACAGCTGCTTTGTTTGATACCACAGCAACGACTTCACCGCTGATGTGCTTGTCGTTACAGTTATCGATAATGGCTTGTAGATTGCTGCCGTTACCTGAAATGAGTACTACGATTCGTTTAGTCATGACTTATACAATCTCAACTTGCTCTTCGTTACCGTTACGCTGAGCGATGTTACCGATGTGCCAAGCATTTTCACCCAACTCGTTCAATTGAGTTAACGCGCTCGCTAAATCTGATTGTGGCACAACCATGATGATGCCGACACCACAGTTAAAGGTGCGGTACATTTCGTAAGTATCGATATTACCTTGCTCTTGTAACCAGTTGAAGATACTTGGCCATTGCCAGCTTTTACCGTCGATAACTGCTTTGCTATTTTCTGGTAAAACGCGAGGAATGTTCTCCCAAAAACCACCACCAGTAATGTGCGACAATGCATGCACGTCATGCTTTGCGATTACTTCTAAGGCGTTTTTAACGTAAATGCGAGTCGGTTCCATTAGGTGATCAGCAATTGATTTGCCGTCAAGTAGTTGATCCGTTGATTGACCACTTACTTCCAACACTTTACGGATTAACGAGAAACCATTTGAGTGAGGACCAGAAGAAGCTAATGCGATTAACGCATCGCCGTCGGCAACTTTAGTGCCATCAATGATGTCTGCTTTTTCAACAACGCCGACACAAAAGCCAGCCATGTCATAGTCATCGCCGTGATACATGCCAGGCATTTCAGCGGTTTCACCACCGATTAATGCACAACCTGCTAACTCACAGCCTTTACCAATGCCGGTAACGACTTGGGTTGCCACTTCAACATCAAGCTTTGCTGTTGCAAAATAATCGAGGAAAAATAGCGGCTCGCCACCTTGAACGATTAAATCGTTTACACACATTGCAACTAAATCGATCCCAACATCTTGGTGACGTTTAAGGTCAATAGCTAAACGAAGTTTAGTACCTACACCGTCTGTGCCCGATACCAATACTGGTTCTTTATATTTAGTGGGTAATTGACATAACGCGCCAAAGCCTCCCAAATTACCCATAACTTCTGGGCGGTGAGTACGTTTGACTACGCTTTTTATATTCTCGACTAGGGCATTACCCGCATCAATGTCTACACCAGCGTCTTTATAACTAAGAGATTTAGAATTACTCACGTGAACCTTCTACCTGATTGGCTGTAAATTTTGCGCGTATTTTAGCGTATTGTTGCGCCAGAAAACATCGAAAAGTGAGATTTATTTCACTATTTTTATTGGTTCATGGTAGAAAAGCTTGATCTGGCGCACGGTTGAGGCACGGTTTCTGCCTTTGGCAACCAAGGCAGTGCAGAAATTTAAATCAAAAAAATGTAATGCTAAACAGTTGTGATACAATTTATTCATCCATATTTAATAAAGCCTAATTACGTGAAATCATTCTTTATATTCGCTCTTTTCACCTTGCAACTTACCTGGTCGGTTGCTGCTGCGCAGACAGTTCAAGGGCTCTATAGTGCAAATTTAGCCGTTTCAAGCCAAAGTGCCAGCGTACGCAATAAGATGTTATCGAGATTATTGGGTCGGGTATTAATAAAAGTATCGGGCCAGACAGATGTGTTAAACAATGCCACTATCAAGCAAGGCCTGGCCGATGCTTTGGCTTATACTGCTGAATTTAATTTTAGTGATAACGGTGGTTTACGCTTAAGCGCCAGATTTAATGAGCAATTAGTGGATGATTTGTTACAGTCGGCAGCGATGCCTATTTGGGGCAATAGCCGACCAACAGTCGCTATTTGGGTCGCTTATGAAAGCGCCAGTAACAAACGGCAAGTCGTCACAGAGCAAATGAGTAATAGCTACGCAAGTGTGCTAACCCGCCGAGCTCGCGGACGCGGACTGCCCGTTATTTTACCCTTATGGGATCTGGACGACCGGTTAAAAGTGGGTATGACAGATGTGTGGGGACTTTTCTCTGATAAGATTGGCCTTGCTAGTCAACGTTACCGCGCTGATTTTGTTATTATTGCAAAAGTATCTCGCCAAAATGGCGCTACGATCAAATGGGTTGTCCATCGGGTTCCAACTAGCAGTAACGCTTTTAATTCGCAATTCTCTAAAGTTATCAGCAGTGGCCGTGGTCAGTATCCGAGCACTAAGCAGGCGTTAGTTGCGTTGGTTGAGCAAAGCAGTAATTTCTTTGGTCATCAATACAGCGTTAATACGCAAGCAAAAACCAGTAGCTTTTCTTTTAGCGTCTCAGCGATTGATTCTATCGAAACCTATGCCGCGGTGACTAATTATTTGCTCTCACTTAAAGCTGTCGACTCATTGCAGGTCTCGCAAGTAAACAACCAAATATTTACATTTAATCTCAATATCTTTGGTCGTTCAGACTCATTAATTGATGTCATTACTTTAGATAAAAAATTATTGAACAATCCTCCGTTATTAGGTCAAACCGAGCGAATGTTCCACTGGGCATTGTAAAATATCAAGCTAAGCCAGTTTATTGGCAGAAATTAGGCTGTTATTTACTCTAACAGCCAGCTTGTAAAGGCATTTAGTTGCGTGTCTATTCTTGCCAATGTTATTATTGGCGTGTTTTGAAATAGTATAGAGAAAAAGCTTGTCTAATCCTCGACAATTGTCGTTACCAGTTTATTTACCTGATGATGAAACTTTTAATAGTTTTTATCCTGGTAACAACGAAGAAATATTAGCATTGCTCGCTGGTTTGTCCCAAGACGACGACAGGTCGTTCGTTTATCTGTGGGGCGCGCCTAAGTCAGGAAAAACCCACCTATTACATGCCTGTTGTGCCGCCGCGCAAAATCAAAATTTAAGTACTTTTTATATTCCTTTTGAGCTTTATCCGAGCATGAGCGTTGCCATTCTTGAAAATTTGCATCAGGTGTCGCTAATTTGTCTTGATAATATTGAGAAAGTTGCTGGTAATCCGATGTGGGAAGAAGCGCTTTTTGATCTGTATAACCGCGTGCGTGAAACGGGCGGTAAATTGATCGTTAGCGCCGACAATGCGCCAGGTCAAAGCAATTTTAATTTACCTGATTTAGCATCACGCTTAAGTTGGGGCTTGAGTTATCATGTTAACTCGATGTCTGATGAAGACAAGCTAACCGCCATGCAGCGCCGTGCTGAGTCACGGGGTCTGATGATGACCGATGATGTCGCACGATTCCTGTTTAATCGCCTTGACCGTGATTTGCGTACTTTATTCGACACCCTCGATCGGTTGGACAAAGCCTCATTACAGGCTCAGCGTAAGTTAACCATTCCATTTATTAAAGAAACGCTAAAGTTTTAATCACTCAGTGCATTTGCAATAGCAGAACAGAGGTTAACTCAGACTATTATTAATCCATTCACTAAGCACAACATGGGTTTTTACTTTAGTAATGTCGGGTTCAATGTCTAATTGTTCGCGGATCTTGTGGATCCGTTGCATTGAGTCAGCTTTAACTAATACGAGTAAATCCATATCGCCAGTAATGCTACTACAGCTAACTACTTCGGGGATCGCGCGAAAAATTTCAACGATTTCGTTACAATGCCGGCGCCGATGCTGGATCTCGAAATATATCGATATCGCCGATTTTTCTGATTCACTGAGCATTACCTGATACCCTCGAATTACCCCTGTTTTTTCCAATTTATTGATCCGCTCAGATACTGCAGAGCGCGACAGGTTCACTTCCTGTGCGATAGTCGACACACTGATCCGCGCATTTTTTCGTAATTGGGCAATGATCGCTTGATTAAATTTATCCACGGTATCCTCTAAAATAGCTACAAATGATAATTGTTGGTCAACAGTCATGATAGCAACTCTTGACCGACAATTTACCTGAATGAAAGCACTAAACCGACAATAAGTCGGTTATTACAGACTCTTACTTGGCCAATAGCGACAATTTGATTACTGAGTTGAGGGTATAATAACCAAAATATCATATAATTAGGAAAAGTAATGACGCATAAATCCTCAAAAATTGGCCGCTGGCAAGGTGCTGGTTTGATGGCGACAACGCTCTTGGGCACAGGGGTGTTTATTTTACCGCAAATGACTATCGCTATTGCTGGCCAGGGGGCTTTTGTCGCGTGGTTACTGCTGACGCTTGCCATCATACCTATTACCTTAGTGTTTGGTCGTTTGGCGGCGACATTTCCTCATGCTGCAGGACCGGCGTATTTTGTCGAGCAAGCCTTTGGTCCGATTGCTGGTCGCACGATTGGGCTGATATTTTTATTGGTGGTGCCACTGGGTGCATCGGCCGCTATTTTGCTGACATTCCAGTTTGTTGAGCCGCTAGTAACACTGAGTCCATTGGCTAAACTAGCCTGTGAACTAGCGGTATTAGCAGGTTTGTTCGTGGTTAACTATCGTGGTATTAAAACATCGGCGACGCTGCAATTTGTCTTAACGCTGACCATAGTCGCGGTTATTATACTGCTGTTCGGCGCTAGCGCTATTCAACCTGAGTTAGTCAATTCAGACCCGTTAGAACAAGCTGCAGATCTAGCCAAATTTAGCTTAATCATGTCAGCGGCCAGCATCGCATTTTGGAGTTTTCTTGGGGTTGAAGCGATGACGCATTTAGCCAGTGACTTTCGTAAACCCAAACAAGATTTACTGCCCGCGATGATGATTGGTACTTTATTGGTGGGTTTAGTTTATTTGGCGTGTACTTGGCTGCTGTTGGCGATACCCAGTGTTACTGAGTTGGCAATGATCGGGGTTTTTGACCGTTTGCTTGGGGGGTATGGCGCACAGGTTATCGGTATCTTGGGTATTGCCGCTGGACTTGGCGCTGTTAATGTTTATGCCGCCAGTGTATCGCGGTTAGTTTGGAGTTTTAGCAATGACGGGGTCTTACCACGGTATTTTTCTAAGCTCAATCAACATGACGAACCGGCATGGGCATTAGGCACCGTGCTGCTGGTAATGGCGATTATTCTGTCAGTAACTTATCTCAGCGGACAAGACCTTGAAGTGTTGATAGCTTGGTGCAATGGCGTTTTTGTGGTGATTTATTTGGCCACGATGCTGGCGGCGTTTAAGTTGCTTAGTTATAAAAACCGACCTTTGATTATTTGTGGCAGTGTATTTTGTGTCGCATTAATCTGGAGCTTGGGCGAACGGATGGGGTATGTGTTGCTGCTTATTTCAGTGGTGATGCCGCTATTATGGTGGCAACTTAACCGCCAACGTTCACTACTTAAGCCGAGCATTTAGGCAATGGCGCGACGGTAATTGCTGCTGCATTGCTCAAGATGTTGTGACATCGATGTCACAACATCTTGAGCAAGCTTACTTTTTCAAACTTAGTTTATCAAACCTACGTTATCAAACCTACGTTATCAAACACCATACCAACACCTATGCTGGTTAAAAGTTAGGTATTACAGTAACACCCTTGTGTCTCACTTAAGATCAATTTTGTGCTACGTCCGATTTTATAATTGTTTAAAGCCGTTTCAATAAAACCATTTGATTGAGAACATGCCAGCCCTTGGGAATACGGGCCGAAATATAATAGCTGGCCTAGCTTGTCAACCAACAAAACCGCAGGGGTTGATGGAATAATCGTGTTTAAATCTGCGGGATCGAGCTGCACATTGACAATATTAAAACCTTGTAACGTTGCGGATGCATTGATTGCTTTTTTATGCACTTCACCAAACTGAGTACAATGACAATTTGGTGCCGTGAAGTGAATAACAGTATTCGAAAATTTAGCATTATCTAAACGAGTAAAACGCTTAATTTCAGTAATAAATTGCTCACTTTTGATCCCTTGTAGCTTTTGGCCGGGATCAAAAGGTACTAGCCGTAACCGGATAAAATACACTGCGGCTAATGCAACCAGTATTAACCAAGCCCCCAATACAAGATAATGAAAAGGCAGGGGGCCTTTAGACGAAGCTGGCAATACTATGCTCCATCGAGGTTGACGCCGCTTTTATGTTTTCAGTTTCTTGAGACAAAACCTTCGCTTTATGAATATCTTCTTGTACTGTTTGTCTTAATTTCTCTGAACTGTGAGCGATGCCAGTGGTTGTAACGTCTTGTTGTTCCATTGCGGTGGCCACACTCATCGCAATCTCATTTGATTGAGCAACCAACTCAGATGCACGGTTTATTTGCTCGTTGGCCGCATCGGCAACTTTAATGATATCTTCAACAATGTTGCTGCAGTTATCTATAGAATCGGTTGAGTTTTTAGAATAGGAGACCAGCATTTTTAATGTCACACTTATTTTATCGGTACTTTGCTTAGTCCGGTTGGCTAAAGTTCTCACCTCATCAGCTACTACTGAAAATCCTCGCCCTTGCTCTCCGGCTCTGGCCGCTTCAATGGCTGCATTTAAAGCGAGTAAATTGGTTTGGTCGGCGATGCTGGTTATTTCTGATAGTACGGTATTGATTACGGAACTCGAATTAGACAATTCATTGATATCATTATTTGTTTTACGCAATGCTTGAGTTAACTCATTATTTTTATCGTTGATACTTCCAACATGCTTTGCGGTTTCTTGGGTAAAGTTAGTGGCATTGTTCATGTGAGAAGTAAGTTGGACTGTGTCTCTTGCTATCGATGTAATAGTCGCGGCCATTTCTTCTGCTGAGGTTGCGATAACATTTGTTTCTTGTTGTTTTAAATCAGAAGAGTGTTCAAGGTCTTGATTCGCGTTGATCAAATTAACCGCGTTAGTCGATAAATGGCTGGTTTGTGTTTTGACATCGCTAACTACATTGTCCAGCAGTGTGAGCAGGTTGTTAAAGTTATTAAGTACTTTATTCTCATTTGCTTCCACTCTAAGCGTTAAGTCGATTGCATTGACATTAGAAGTCAATTCTTTGGTTATTTGCGCTAATTGCCGGCCAACGCTGTCATCAGCAATTATCTTGGCAATATAGCCTGCAATTACCGCTTCAATAACGGCATATACAGCATGAATAATAACGGTAGAAAAAGCTAAACGGCCGTCATCGAAAATGGCGACATTGAACCCATTGCTCTGCATAAAGTAAAACGATAAGTGGTGTACGGCAATTAAGCCGACGGCAGAAATAAAAACGGTCCAATCATTAAAAACGATTAAAACCGCCATTAAAATAAATAGTTCAAAGTGTATTTCAATTAAACCGTTCATTTGATGGATATGTAAGCAAGCAAAAACGATAACGGCTAAAGCAGTTGTGTGTTTGGCTATCACACTGTTGGGTACCGACTTAAGCATAAAAATAGCAACGCCAAGCGTCGGTAACCCAACAACAAATGCTTCAACAAAGGTATTATAAACGGTAGCTAAGGCTAGTGTTTCAGCAAAAAGCGCAAGTAAGATATAAACAAATAATTGATTCGTTTTATGCATGAAATTCATCCTTGAAATATCAACAGTTAAAAACTCATTGTGTGAGAGCCTAAGTTGACTCTACGAATGTTAAAATTTAATCATACTCTCAAGGCTAAATCCACGAAATAAACTTTCTAAATTGTACTCTTTAGGAATGTTTACTAAGGCGTCAAATACTAGCCCCCGTTGGGGCTGTTTAATGACGATACTTTTTTGTTACTAAATTAGTCACTTAAGTAACTTATCTTAGCTTAGCTTAGCTTAGTTTAGCGTTTAAATTTAGTTTCAAGAATAACCGACGAGTTGGTTCGTTCAACGGCGTCTAAATTACCAATATCATCAAGGGTATGACTCAGCTGATCTAGCGATTGTGCTTGCACAATCGCGATTAAATCAAACTCGCCACTAATGGCGTAAAGCTCGATTATTTGGCTAATTTTTTTGAGTTCTAGATTAGTCTTCGAGGTTAATTTCTGTTTCACCTTTATAGAAACATGAGCTGACACTAAATCCTTAATATATTCGCTGCCGTACTCAACGGCGTAACCATTGATGACACCTGAGTTTTCAAGTTTGGTAATTCGGTTTTGTACCGTCGAACGCGATAAATTTAACGCTCGTGCGAGATCTGAAACACTAGTTCTGGCATTTTGACGCAGTATACAAAGTAAGCTTTCGTCTTGTTTGCTTATCATTTTGGTAACTACCTTGGTTAAATTGTAAAATAATATCGCCAAATTTAACAAAACTACACTGCTATTTGAATTAAAACTTACACATAATGACACAATTATAGGATTTGACGATGTTAGCATCAGCTGACATCGGATCAATTACCCAAATAACCACATCATTAAGAATGTGTAGGAGCGCCCGATGCAAGTAACAAGAGAATTATTTAATCAAGTGATGGTACCTAATTATGCGCCATCAGCAGTGATCCCTGTTAAAGGGCAAGGTTCTCGGGTGTGGGATCAAACCGGTCAAGAGTTTATTGATTTTGCCGGCGGCATTGCGGTGAACTGTCTTGGTCACTGTCACCCCGTTTTGGTCAATGCACTGAAAGAGCAAAGCGAAAAAATTTGGCATCTATCAAATGTGATGACTAATGAACCTGCATTGCGTTTGGCAAAAAAATTAGTTGATGCAACCTTTGCCGACAAAGTTTATTTTGCCAACTCTGGCGCCGAATCGAATGAAGCGGCGTTAAAATTAGCCCGTCGAGTTGCGTTAGACAAATTTGGGCCGCAAAAAGATCAAATTATTGCCTTTAACAAAGCATTTCATGGCCGCACTTTCTTTACCGTGACTGTGGGTGGCCAAGCGGCTTATTCTGATGGCTTTGGGCCAAAACCCGGCGCGATTGATCACGTTGATTATAATGATCTTGAAGCCTTTGCTGCTTTAATCTCTGACAAAACCTGTGCGGTGATGATCGAACCGCTGCAAGGAGAGGGCGGCATTATCTCGCCGACCAATGATTTTATGGTGGGTGTTCGAGCCTTATGTGATAAACATAACGCGTTATTAATCTTTGATGAAGTACAAACCGGTGTTGGCCGTACTGGCGATTTATATGCCTACCAAGGGCTTAAAGTAGTCCCTGATATTTTAACGACTGCCAAAGCACTCGGCGGTGGTTTTCCGATTGCGGCAATGTTAACAACGACGTCAATTGCAACGCACTTAAAACCAGGTACTCATGGCTCAACGTATGGCGGTAACCCACTGGCTTGTGCTGTCGCCGAAGCCGTTTTTGACACGGTTAATACCACTGAGGTTTTGGCAGGCGTTAAAGCGCGTGAACAATTGTTTCGTGACCACTTAACCGCTATTAACGAAAAATATCACATTTTTAGTGAAATTCGCGGCCAGGGTTTATTGCTTGGCGCGGTGTTAAATAAAGAGTATGCCGGGCGCGCCCGTGACTTTTTGATGGCGTCAAGCAACCGTGGTTTACTTAATTTGGTTGCCGGGATGGATGTTATCCGTTTCACGCCGTCATTAGTTATTCCAGTTGCCGATATCGACGAAGGTTTTGCTCGCTTTGAGCAAGCGGTAGCCGATGTTGTTGCTGGTTAATAGTTAGCATCAAACCCGCTGCACTACTTGGCTGCATCAGCAGCCAAATTTAATTTTAATGCCCTAAAAAGTACCCAGATATTATGCAAATTATTCGCCCAATTAAAGCCACTGATTTTGACGCCTTAAAACAAATTGCGATTGAATCAGGCCACGGTTTTACCTCGTTGCCTGTTAATGATCAGTTGTTGGCTGATAAAATTAAACGCTCACAATCGAGTGTCGGCAAAGCCGTGTTAGCACCAGCCGATGAAGGTTATTTGTTCGTGTTGGAAGACACCGAAACCGGTGCCATCATCGGTACCACCGCGATTGAAGCGGCTGTTGGTTTAAGTGTGCCAATTTATCATTACCATAAAGGTAAATCAGTCCATCATTCACAAGCGCTCGATGTTTACAATACGGTTGAGTTTTTAACCATGTGCAATGAATATACTGGCGCGAGCGAGATTTGTACCTTGTTTTTACGCCAAGATTATCGCCATGGGTTTGCCGGTAAATTATTGTCACGAATTCGGTTTTTGTTTATGGCCGAGCATCCTGAGCGATTTTCTGACCGAGTTATTGCTGAAATGCGTGGGGTGTCAGATGACGAAGGCCATTCTCCTTTTTGGGAGTGGTTGCAAGAACACTTCTTCAGTATTGATTTTCCAACCGCCGATCATCTCATTGGTATTGGCGACAAAGTCTTTATTTCTGAATTAATGCCAAAGCATCCTATTTATACCAATCTGCTGAGTACGCAAGCGCAGGCCGTGATTGGCAAGGTTCATAAAAAAACCCAGCCAGCATTAAATATGTTAGAAAAAGAAGGTTTTGAATTTAGAGGCTACGTCGATTTGTTTGATGCCGGACCAACGGTTGAGTCACGACTCGATAAAATCAACAGTGTCCGAGACAGCCACCGTTGCCCGGTTAGCATTGTTGATAATGAAGCGCTTAATAGCGATGGCACTGTGTATGCGGTCTGTAACCAAGCGATTGCAGGGTTTAAAGCGACGGCCACTGCGGCACTTTTTCATGATAAAGACAACAGCCGTGTTTTACTGAGCGCTGAAGTTGCATCTGCCCTTAACGTTGCTAATGGCGATCAAGTGAGATTTATCAACTTATCTTAACGCCAATTATGCGTTCAGCTTTACTCGCTGAGCGGATTTGCTATTAATTATATCTCTTTAATTTACCTATTTCGGCTGTTACATTAGCGCCGAATAATTTAATAACTGGAAAAAACCATGCATAACAATGTCGATGTTCTTTTTAACAATTTATGGAAAAATTACCTAGCAGTAACGCCATCTGCTCAGAAAGTACATGAGCTATTAGGTTCAACTCAGGCTGACGATTTAATTAATGATCATATTGCATTGCGAACCTTTAATATTGAAAAGGTCGGTTTAGAAAAACTGGCAGCACATTTTTTAGCGGTGGGTTATCGCGAATGTGGCGATTATGAGTTTGTTGAGAAAAAGCTGCGAGCTAAGCATTATGAGCATAGCGATCCAACCAAGCCAAAGGTCTTTATCTCTGAATTACTGGTTGAACTCTTTTCACCTGAACTACAACAAGTGATTTATGACTTAGTTGATCAAGTGGAAGAATCAGCGGTATTAAGCGATGACTTTTTATATTCGGGTAAACATTGGTCAATCGATTATCCAACGTATCAAAAGCTGTTGGCTGAGAGTGAATATGCCGCGTGGACCGCTGCTTGGGGATATTGTGCCAATCACTTTACCGTTAGCATTAATTATCTCACTAATTTTAATTCGATAGCCGTGGTCAATAACACGTTAAAAGAGGCTGGATTCGCGCTTAATGGTACCGGCGGTGAGATTAAAGGCTCAAGCGCGGTATTGTTAGAGCAATCGTCAACGCTGGCTGACAATGTTGAGGTTGAGTTTAGCGATGGCGTTATGTCAATTCCTAGCTGCTTTTATGAATTTGCATTACGTTACAACAAAGCAAACGGTGAAATATTTACCGGTTTTGTTGCTGCATCTGCCGATAAAATTTTTGAAAGCACTAACTCAAGAACCCAAGCTGTTGCTTAGCAACTAGTTTAGTCAACGGCTAACGCGAACGTTAGCCGTTGGATCTCACTGCAAGCATATTCAATCTAGACATTGGCACGTATTACGTAAACACGCCGTGAAAACATCCATGTTGGCTCAATTTTTCGTCCATGAAAAATATGGTTTTCCCCACATGCCGCAATATCTCTGGAGTTATGTCTATTTATTTAAAACGTGCTTGGCGTGAGTTGTAGCTTTAAGCCGCGCATTATTTTTCTCAATCCGAACCTGACTCAGAGTCAGAGTCAGTTTTCTTTTTACGAATGCTCAAACCAAGCTCTTGGCCACGATATTTAGCAAAATACATACAGCCAATTGACATCATCGATGCCAAAATCAATTCAATAATCACCCACAGACGTTCGTCTGGGCGATCCCAAATGAGTGTCAAACCGTGCAGTAAATAAAACAGCACAATGAAATTTGCCCAAGCAAAGGTATATGGGTTGCGTTTGATCATGCCGTGTAACGGTAACAGCAGAGGACCAACGGTTAACAATAACACGGTCCATTTACCCATCACTGATGGCACAATAACGATATGCCACAAAGGTAAAAACATCAGCAGGCCAAAATAGCCAAAGAGCGCCAAGTTCATGAACAATTTAGTTTTAGCTTGCATCTACAATATTTCCAATACTTGCTCTGGCGGACGGCCAATGGCGGCTTTGCCGTTTGCTAACACGATTGGGCGCTCGATTAACTTGGGCGTTGTGGTCATTGCTAAAATAAGCTCACTGGTGCTTAAGTTTTCGTTGTCTAAACCGAGAGCTTTATATTCAGCTTCTTTAGTGCGCATCAGCTGACGTGGTGTCAGGTTCAACAAAGACAATATCAGCTCAAGTTGTTGCACGCTTGGCGGTTGCTTTAAATATTCGACAATGGTTATTTGTGCACTATTTTCTTGCAATAGCTGCAATGTTTGCCGACTTTTTGAGCATCTTGGGTTGTGAAAGATGGTTATTTGGGTCATTAGCTGTCTCTACGATTAGTTTGGGGCGAATTCTTGCCTAAATCTTTAATTTTTTCAAGTCATCTCTTGCTTGGCGTAGCTGAACTATGCGCGCTTGCAGCCGTGCTTTGGTTATTTCGTCTTGTGGTTTGACTAAATTGTAGCCTGAATATAGATGTTTTAATGCCTGCTCAAAGTTGCCGTACAGTGCGGCTATTTCGGCCATTGCGGTATAACGGCCGATGGCATTGTGAGCCGCGATGTGTGCATCTTTCAACAGACCCCAAGCGGTAACATTCGCTGGCTGACTAGCTAATAGGTGTTCGAGCTCAGCGACGGCTTGCTGGGGCTGCGATGCTTTAATTAACGCATTGGCTAAATTTAATCCGACCACGGCGTTGTTGGGCATTATTTGATTATATTGCTTAAGCATCGCGACGGCTTTGTTTGCTTGGTGTTGTGCAATATAGATATCGGTTAAGGCATCGACGTAAAATAGGTTATTGGGATCGCTCTGTCGCAACGATTTAATTAATGCTTGAGCTTGCTGTGGCTGTTTCGTATCGAGCATTAATAACGCCTGCCCATAACGTAAGGCAATGGCTTGCACCGGATCTTGGGACTTAAATTTTTTGTTCAACATCGCCTCAATTGCTACGGGCTCTAAGTCACTAAAGCGAACGATCACTCGGGCTTTGGCGAGTTGAAAATTTAATTGGCTTGGTATAGCGACCGGTGCATATTCAGCGGCTCGGATTCGGGTGTCTGAAATTCTAGCTTCGGTCACGGGATGAGACATTAGCATTTGCGGTAATTTTTCACCATAACGCGACTGTTGTGCCATCTTTTCAAAAAATGATGGCGCGCCTTGCGGGTCAAATTGACTGCGTGCGATTAAATCGATGCCAATGCGATCGGCTTCTTTTTCATGGCTGCGGGTATAGTTAATCGCCATTTGCTGACTCAATGCCAACGAGGTATGAAACCCTGCCATGCCCGCTTCTGGAGCTCCTGCCATAACTAGCACTATTGAACCTAACATCGCCGCGACAGTCGCAGGATTGGTTTGAGCATTCGCTTCTATTGAACGGGCGAGGTGACGTTGAGTTACATGGGTAATTTCGTGGCCAATGACTGAGGCCAATTCACTTTCAGTGTCAGCGAGCTGCAAAAGTGAGGTGTGAATGCCAACATGGCCACCGAAAAAGGCAAAGGCGTTAATAACATTGTTGTCGACTAAGAAAAAGTTAAAGTTAGTTTTGACATCATCGGCATTGGCTACCAGTCGATGACCGAGATCTTGAATATACTCTTCAAGCAACGGATCGCCAACCACGGGCAGTTGACCACGTAACTTCATCATATAGGCTTTGCCTATACGTTGTTCTTTTTCTATCGATAAGGTCGCCGCTGCTGCGGAGCCTAAGTCTGGTAATTGATTTGCAGTGTTGCCATAACTCGACTGGCTTATTATCGATAAGGCCAGGGCCAGTGCGGTGAATCTCTTTTTCAAAGGTAACAAAATAATCTGATCCTAAAGGTTACTGAAAACATCGACAAATTTGAGCTTTAGCCCATAACAATACATAATAAGCGGTTCCAAGCAAAGAAGCAGGTTTAGTTAGTTGATTGTATTAGATTTTAGACACAAATGTTGTCCAGTTCCTTTAGTCATGACTAAACTGCATATAAAAAAAGCTCAAATCAATGATATTTTTGAGCTTATATTGTCAGACCCCGGTTCCATTCAAGATGTTCCCTTGTTGATAAAAAAATTAGGTCATAGCATTAGCTTGCTTGAACAAACCAGCGACAATGTTTGTAAATATCAAGTAAAGATAAATTAATTTAAGGAAATGTTACATGATTGAAATGCTAAGCCTGTGGTACCGCCAACGCTTTTCTGATCCCCATGCTGTTACCCTCGTTGTGATATTGCTTGCGCTAAGTTTGTTACTTTATTTCTTTTCTGGCATTTTAATGCCGTTATTGGTTGCCATTGTTACGGCCTATTTACTGGAATGGCCCGTGGCGGCGTTAGAACGGCTGAAAGTGCCAAGAACGCTGGCGTTAATCGGCGTTTTAATGGTCTCGGCAGGCATAATGATGTTATTGGTGTTCGGTATTTTGCCCAACCTTTGGCAGCAAACGCTAACCTTTACTACCGAATTACCACAAATGCTAAGTCATTCTCAGGCTTATTTAATGGCGCTGCCAGATCAATACCCGCAGTACATTAGCGTGACTCAAATAGATCTATTTACCACCGAAGTTAAAGACTATTTAATTGCCGCGGGCCAAGATATTGTCTCATTATCATTTAAGTCATTGATTAATCTGGTTGCTTTGATGATTTATGTGGTGTTAGTGCCGCTGTTAGTATTCTTTTTCCTCAAAGACAAAACACTTTTAGTGACTGCAGCTAAACGCTTTATTCCAAAGAACCGCCGCTTGGCAACCCAAGTGTGGCAAGAAATGAATGTTCAAATTCTTAACTATATCCGTGGCAAGTTAATCGAAATAGTCATTGTGGGTGGAGTGAGCTACATTGCCTTTAGCATCTTGGACTTACGTTATTCGATTTTACTTTCGGTGTTGGTTGGTTTGTCGGTGTTAATCCCGTTTATTGGCGCAGCTATTGTGACCATTCCAGTATTAATTGTCGGACTATTTCAATGGGGCTTAGCGCCTGAATTTGGCTATTTAGTGATTTGTTACGGCATTATTCAAGCGCTCGATGGTAATTTGTTAGTGCCGCTGTTATTTAGTGAAGCGGTTAACTTGCACCCAACCTCGATTATTGTCGCTGTGTTGTTATTTGGTGGTTTGTGGGGGTTCTGGGGGGTGTTTTTCGCGATTCCGCTGGCAACCTTAGTTAAAGCTGTGCTTAATGCGATGTCTAAATCAGCAGTGGCGGCAGAAACGACTGATACGGGGGCTTAGGCCAATGATTTAGGCCGAGCACTTATCAACCTAGTACTTATTGCCCAGCACTTATAAGCCTAGTAGTTATCAACCTAATAGTTAAGCCTAGTAGTTAAGCACAGTACTAAATTTAGTACGGTGCTTAACGTTAGAACTAGAACTAGAACTAGAACTAGTATTAGTGCTGTTGCCAACGCACCGTTAAGTCGGGCTTAGTCACCACTAGTTTGCTTAATTCTTGTGGCGATTCAACCAAGGTTAGCTCTGTTGTTAGTAACTGACCTTGACGGATAAAATCGACCGCAAAAGACTGGCCTAGGCTTAAATTGGCGACCACGGTCGCTAGGTTAGTGCTCGATAAAACTAATTTATCAAAGGCAATAAGCTGGTCTTGAGCGTTGATCCCAGCTTGCTCTGCTGGTGAGTCTTGCGCGACAGTCGTCACGACAACACCAGTGTCTGATGCTTTAATGCTGATCCCCAAATAAGGGTTGTGCTCGCAAGTTGACGGGATTAAAGGTGATTGCACTTTTGATGCCTGTGACTCTAGTGCCACCCCAACATTGTCTAATAACTTCTGCAGCGGGATAGTCGTTTTACCATGAAGTAATTCGAGTAACTCTTGCGTTAAATCTTGCTTAATCAGCGCGCTGGCAATATCAATTATATCGTTCAGTTTAGTACCGATGTTGGGCTTGCCAAAATCTTGCCAGAGTTTTCTCATCACGTCATCTAAACTGTACTGGTAGTGACTGCGCTCTCTTATGGTTAGGTCTAACCATAAAGCAACTAATGATCCCTTGGTATAGTAACTAACAATGTTATTTTGGGCGTCAGCGCCTTGTTGGTAAAACTTTGTCCACGTATAAAAACTCGACTCAATAACACTTTGTTTACTTTGACCTTGGCCACGATTAACCCGGCTGATAGTTTTTGACAATAAGCTCAAATACTTTTCAAACGAAATAATGCCACTGCGATAAAGCGAAAAATCGTCATAGTATGAAGTGATGCCTTCATAAGCCCATAATTGCTGGGTATAACACTCTTGATCGAGCGGGTAGGGGATAAACTCCTGCGGTTTAATCCGGCATATATTCCAGGCGTGAAAATATTCATGCGAGGCCAAACTCAAAAAGCTTTGGTATGAGTCATTAACCTCAATCGGCGAATTTTTGTTAGCAAAATCAAAAGTAGAGCATAACAATGCCGTTGAATTTTTGTGTTCAAGACCACCAAAACCATTGGGTAAAATATTGGTTAAAAACCAATATTCACTAAAGGGCGGCGTTTGCTCAATATCACGTTCAAACAAATCAATATGATGTTGGCACAGCTTGGTTAAATCGCTGGCGATACGGGGCAGGTCACCGTAGTGGCGGCCACTAAGGATCAAGTGGTGACAAACTCCTGCGACTTCAAATTCAACGTGGTCAAAAGGGGCTACCTCAAATGGGCAATCGATTAGCTGGGCATAATCGGCGGCAACGTAGTGACCAAAGTGATATTTAGCGGTGTTATTGGCACGGGGTAAGCCGGTTGCCACTTGCCATTGATTACTAAACTGCGGCGCTTTAACCTCCAGTAAATGTTCAATATCGCTCATTTCTACCACGGCTAGAAAGACACTGCTGCCATTAAAAAATGCGCGCTGGCGATCTAAAAATGCGGTGCGCACTGAATGATCTAATGCGTAGACTTGATAACGAATAATGCAAGCTTTACCGCCAGTATTCACTTGCCAAGATTGTTTATCAATTGCTGTTATCTCGACCTGATCTGTTGCCGACAAGTTGATGATGTTTTTAGCAAAGTCTCTGATCATATAAGAGCCCGGCAGCCAACTGGGTAAGCTTAGGGTGAGTTGCTGATGCTGATGACTTGGAATGTGCAACTCAAGGTTGAACAGGTGCTGATCGGCACTAGAAAAGTCGACTGTGTAGCGTAACTGGAGGCTCATGGCTAATCCGTTTAAGGGAGTGATTGACAATAAATAGTATTTTACTGATTTATTTGCCCAGTACTAGCAAACTGCTATGATAGGGCAATATTTAGTAAGAATTTAACAAGTTAGGAATACAGTGATGAGCGAACAAACACTATTTAGTAAAATCGTTGGCAAGGAAATTCCGGCCGATATTTTATATCAAGATGATCTGGTCACGGCTTTTCGTGATATTACCCCGAAAGCACCAACCCATATTTTGATCGTCACCAACAAAATCATTCCAACGGTCGATGATGTGGTCGCCGAAGATGAAGCCGCTTTGGGCCGAATGATCACCGTAGCAGCAAAACTCGCCAAAGCAGAGGGCATTAGCGAAGACGGTTATCGTTTACTTATTAATTGCAAAGAGCACGGTGGTCAGGAAGTTTACCATATTCATATGCACCTGATTGGTGGTCGTCATTTGGGTCAAATGCTAGGGAATTAACCAATGGATGTTGTAGAATTTTTATTAAATCGTCACTCAAGCAGTAAATTAGCGGCGCCAGGCCCTTCTGATCAGCAGATAGATAAACTATTGCAAATTGCATTGCGCGCACCAGATCATGGTGGGTTGCAACCTTGGCACTTTATTGTGATGACAGGCAACGGCCGTAACAAGTTCGGCGACTTACTGGCCGATGCCGCTACCGCGAACGATGTGGCGCCTGTTTTGGTTGAAAATGCTCGCAAGGCACCACTGCGCGCCCCTGTCGTCATTGCAGTAGTGGCTAAATATACCGAACATGACAAAGTGCCATGGGTAGAACAAGTTGGCTCGGCGGCCTGTGCGTTATTCTCAATGCAGCAAGCGGCGCTGGCGATGGGTTTTGGCGGTATTTGGCGCACGGGTTATTTCGCGACGCACGATGTGGTGCGACAAGGATTAGACCTAGCCGATCAAGATGAAATAGTGGGCTTTTTATATTTAGGCACCGACCAGTGTGAAACGCATCCGCATAAAACAGTCAACGTCGAAGATAAAGTCAGTTATTGGCGTTAGAGTGTAGCGAGCCATTGTACTAATTTGATTGGCTCTGTTGTACTAATGTATTGCGAAGCTAGCTACATTTAATGTGAACAGAACCAATTTGATTAATAGCTTACCTAAATGGCAAAGCTATATAAGCTTCAAGCAATAAAAAAGGCGCCCTAAGGCGCCTTTTTAGTAACTAACATACTATTTAGAAGTTAGCACTGCGTGGTGCACGAGGGAATGGGATCACGTCACGGATGTTTTGCACGCCCGTTACATAAGAAACCAAACGCTCAAAACCAAGTCCGAAACCGGCATGAGGTACTGTGCCGTAACGACGAAGGTCGCGGTACCACCACATTTCTTCTGGTTCAATACCCATTTCTTTCATACGAGCATCAAGTACGTCTAAACGTTCTTCACGCTGCGCGCCACCGATTATTTCACCGATACCTGGTGCTAATACGTCCATTGCAGCAACTGTCTTGCCGTCATCATTTAAACGCATGTAGAATGCTTTGATGTCTTTCGGGTAGTTTTGCAAAATAACTGGACCGCCAACATGAACTTCCGCTAAGTAACGCTCGTGTTCAGATTGTAAATCAACACCCCATTCAACAGGGAATTCAAATTTCTTGCCACAGTTTTTCAAGATTTCAATCGCGTCGGTGTAATCCATCCGCACGAAATCACGATCAACCATGTTTTCCAAGCGGCTAATACATTCTTTATCAACGCGCTGAGAGAAGAAAGCCATGTCATCAGGACATTCAGCTAATACAGCCTTGAACACATACTTAAGCATTTGCTCTGCTAGGTTCGCTGCATCGCTTAAGTCGGCAAAGGCTAACTCAGGCTCAACCATCCAAAATTCAGCTAGATGACGAGTAGTGTGCGAATTCTCTGCACGGAAAGTCGGACCAAAGGTGTAAACCTTGCTTAGTGCACAAGCATAAGCTTCAGCATTAAGTTGACCTGAAACCGTTAAAAAAGTCTCTTTACCGAAGAAATCTTCGTTAAAGTCTACTTTACCTTCATCGGTGCGTGGAATGTTTTCTAGGTCTAGGGTGCTGACACGGAACATTTCACCAGCGCCTTCGGCATCACTGGCGGTTAGGATTGGTGTGCTTACCCAAAAGTAACCTTGCTCATGATAAAAACGATGAATTGCTTGTGAAAGAGTGTTTCTTACACGTGCAACCGCGCCAATGATGTTGGTGCGTGGGCGCAAATGCGCTACTTCACGTAAAAATTCAATGCTGTGACGTTTAGCAGACATTGGATAGGTATCAGGATCTTCAACAAAACCATAAACTTCAACTTTAGTAGCTTGCAGTTCAAAGGATTGACCTTTACCCATCGATTCAACGACCTTACCAGTGACTTTAACCGAGCAACCGGCAGTCAATGATAAAACATCATTATCATAATTCTCTAGAGTATTCTCGATAACAGCTTGAACGGGATCAAAACAAGATCCGTCATAAATAGCTAGAAAAGAAATACCAGCTTTTGAATCACGGCGGGTTCGAACCCAACCGTTCACAGATGCTATTTCGCCAACGGGAACAGATCCCTTAATTATATCGGCAACAGTCGCCAAACTCATCGATAAATACTCCAAAATTAAATTAACCCTGCAATCTTACTTACCTAACACGAATAAACAAGGCTCTGATGCTAAATAAACGCTAAAGACTGAAATATATATTGATGGCGCGCAAAAAAACATCACTCAGTAGCTACTGACTCGCATTATCTGAACTATTGTTAAAGGGTAATGGAAGTTTTATCTATTGTTGGCGTCATGATGACAGGGCATTTGATTTAAGGAGAGCATTATCAAAACTGCTGACTTTTTTCATTTAATCGTAAGTGCATTAACCCTTGTTGGATGGGCAGTGCTGTTTTGGGCGCTATTAGTCTTTGCTGATGCTAAGCCGGAAATGAGCACTATTTTAACCCGGATCTATCAAATTGAAGTACGCCAATATTGGTTGGTTTTAGTTTACGAGCGGTTAATGGTGTTATTGTGGTTTTGTGCTGGCATTAGTTTTTTGTGCTTAGGTGTCAATTGGTATTTAAGCTATAAAGAGCAGCATAATTCGTGGTTTGCTCAAATGTTATTATTGTTGGTGTCTGGCGTAGCGATATTAGTGCTAACGATTTGGAAACCATTAATGCAATAAGCGTTTTAATTGTTCCAAAATCGCGGCGGTTATTCCCCATATTGGTCGGCCATGCGTTGGTTTGAAATAAACGGGATACTGGAGGGCATTTCGGGTAATTTTTAGCGCAAAATGTGTGTTGTTGACTAACACTTCCCGTAAAGGTAATTCAAACAATTCGGCCACTTCTGAGGCATTAATATTGGCTTGGTAATTATTATCGACAAACGCGATAAAAGGCGTGACATGAAATCCTGTTATGGTGTGATGCGAGGGCAACTGACCAAAGACACTTATTTGGGTGGCGCCAATCCCTATTTCTTCACAGGTTTCCCGTAGTGCCGTGGCTTGCAAGTCGCGATCAAAGAGTTCTGACTTACCACCAGGGAAACTAATTTGACTTGGGTGGTGCCTTAGAAAAGAGGAACGTTTTGTGAGCATGACATAAACGTTGCCATGGCGCTCAACCAAAGGGATTAAGACGGCACTCGGGATCAAGTTATTGCCCAAATTTATTTGATTGTGGGTCTGCTCAATCTGTTTCAAATTGAATGACGATAATAATTGGTCTTTGGTCATATTCCCTCTATAGCTTAGCAAACTCGCTTATCTGGTATTGAGGTTCGCTAATACTGGTAATATTTTTGCCACCTTGTCGAAGCATTCTTGATATTCGTCGTTAACATCCGAGTCAGCGACAATACCGCCACCGGCCCAACAGTACATAATATTATTTAAACACAATAAGGTGCGGATAGTAATATTGCTATCCATTTTATTATCTGCGCTGATATAACCAATGGAGCCGCAGTATATTGCGCGTCGGTGCGGTTCTAGTTCATCAATGATGTTCATTGCGCGAATTTTTGGGGCGCCGGTAATTGAGCCTCCGGGAAATGCGCCACGTAATAAATCGATCACGGTGCGATCGTCAGCCAATTGTGCCTGCACCGTGCTGACTAGATGATGAACACCGGGAAAACTTTCGATATTAAATAAGTCAGGTACCCTCACACTGCCAGGTTTGGCACATTTACCAATGTCGTTACGCAATAAATCGACAATCATTAAATTTTCCGCTTGGTCTTTTTCACTGCAACGCAATTGTTCAATTAATTGTTGATCGGCTTGTTCATTGGCACCACGTGGACGAGTGCCTTTAATTGGTTTAGCTTCGATATTGCCATCGGCACAGCGGATGAATCGTTCGGGAGAAATGCTTAAAATTGCGCCTTGTTCTAATTTTAAGTAACCACTAAAGGGCATTTCATTATGCTGGCATAAAGCGAGATAGGCCTCATATTCATCACCTTGATAATCCGAGTCGAAACGTTGGGTGTAGTTTATTTGATAACAATCACCACTTTTCAAATACTGTTGAATTTTATCAAAATTGGTTTGGTATTGGCTTTTGTTTATCTGGTGGCGCCATGGCGTAGTTAACTTAAATACACCCTGTTGTTTCAAATTCACCGGTTGCTGTATTTGTGTCAGTTTTTCTTGATGACTATGGGCATTAGTTCGACTTACCAGTGAGATACTGTTGTTAAGGCGGTCAAAGATCAATGCATGACAATAAATGCCGATAGCCATTTCGGGCAAATCGATATCGCGGGTCGCAAGCGGGGCAAGTTGTTCAAATTGGCGTCCCAAGTCATAACTGAAATAACCTAAGGCGCCACCGCTAAACGGTAATTCACATGGCGAATCATGGCCAATAACTTCAGCCAGCAATGCTTCAACTAAGGACAGCGGGTCGTCGTTACTGTGTTTTACTGTCCCGGTGCCAGTATAGGTAATAGTTGAAAGCGAATCTCTGGTTGTGACGGTCGCTACCGGCTCACTAACAATAATGTCATATCGGCTGTCTACATGATTACTGTTGCCTGAGTCCAATAACATGGCCCACGGAGTTTGAGCTAGAGCGGCGAAATATTGGCGCGCGGTTTGGCTTAGTTTTACTGAGCTAACATATAAATTTGTAGACATTTTGACCTTTTAATGACGTTGTGCCTTTTGCTAGTGGCTTGGAACAAATAACAGGGGTATTATAGCCTTAAGAGAATAAGACTGAAACAACCAAAATAGTTTCGCACCATACAGGGGATTTTCAATGACCGTTATCAAAAAGGCCGACTTCGTCGATAGTATCGAAGACGCGCTACAATATATTTCTTATTACCATCCAAAAGACTTTATCGATGCGATGGAAAAAGCGTACAACAGCGAGCAAAGTGAAGCAGCAAAAGATGCTATCGCGCAAATTTTAATTAATTCTAGAATGTCGGCTGAAGGCCACCGCCCACTTTGTCAAGATACTGGCATAGTGACCTGTTTTGTAAAAATAGGCATGAATGTGCGCTGGGATTCTGATTTAACCGTTCAAGAAATGGTTGATGAAGGCGTTCGTCGTGCTTATTGCAATCCGGATAATCCGTTACGTGCCTCTATTGTTGCTGATCCTGCCGGTTCTCGTCGCAATACTAAAGACAATACACCTGCTGTTGTTCATATCGACTTAGTTGCTGGTGATGAAGTAGAAGTAATGATTGCGGCTAAGGGTGGCGGTAGCGAAAACAAATCTAAAATGGTGATGCTAAACCCGAGTGATTCAATTGTTGATTGGGTGCTTAAGACCGTGCCAACGATGGGTGCTGGCTGGTGTCCGCCAGGCATGTTAGGCATAGGCATTGGTGGTACAGCTGAAAAAGCGGCAGTAATGGCTAAAGAGTCATTAATGGGCAGTGTTGATATTCAAGATATCATCGACAATGGACCGCAGTCGGGTGAAGAAGAGATGCGACTTGAGCTGTTCGAAAAAGTGAACAAGCTTGGCATTGGCGCGCAAGGTCTTGGTGGTATGAACACCGTGCTCGACATTAAAATTATGTCGGCACCAACGCATGCAGCATCGAAGCCTGTTGTGATGATCCCTAATTGTGCGGCAACTCGACATATCCATTTCCATCTTAATGGCACCGGACCCGCAGAATTAGTGCCACCAAAACTAGAAGACTGGCCAGAAATTACCTGGGAAGTTGGCGAAAATGTGCGTCGTGTTAATGTTGATGAAATTGGTAAGGCTGATATCGCCCAGTGGAAAACCGGTGAAACTGTATTGCTAAGCGGTAAAATATTAACCGGTCGTGATGCAGCTCATAAGAAGATTCAAGAGTTGTTGGCTAGCGGTGAAGGTTTGCCAGCTAATGTCGACTTTAACGGTAAATTCATCTATTACGTTGGCCCAGTTGATGCGGTTGGTGATGAAGTTGTTGGTCCTGCTGGCCCTACTACCGCCACTCGAATGGATAAATTCACCAAAATGATGCTCGAAGAAACGGGTCTGCTTGGCACCATAGGTAAAGCAGAACGTGGCCCTGAAACCGTTCAAGTAATAAAAGACAATAAGTCGGTTTACTTAATGGCTGTGGGTGGTGCGGCTTATTTGGTGTCTAAAGCGATTAAAAAATCTCGTGTTGTCGCCTTCCCTGAATTGGGAATGGAAGCAATTTATGAATTTGAAGTCGAAGATATGCCAGTAACCGTCGCCGTTGATTCAACGGGTGAAAGTGCGCATGTAACAGGTCCAGATACTTGGCGGGTAAAACTGCAAGATCCTGAGTAAATTGTTCGTTAAATAGCAATTTTATTATTTGCTGCCTATTTTAATAGGTGGCAAATACCTTCCCCCAATGTTTACGAACTATTAACAACCCCTCTGTTTTTACCTGCTCCATACCTCGGCTATAATTAAACCTTACTCCTTAATTCTGTTCAACTTTAGTCGTATTTACATCGCTCATAAAAGCCACTATCTTGATTTGTTCTTTTGTTAAATAACATGTAGCCTGCTATGTGTACCACATTCGATAATTTAGTGATTGGTTTATTTGTGCGAAAAACACAAGATAACTAGGCTCATTGTTTCAAAGTGAGCCCCAGTACCTATCCCTATGTAGGCTCGACATCTATTTTTAGTTTAGTGATTCTAAATTGAAAATAAATAATGTTGTTACTTACTGGATGTAGGCGATGGGGATGAGCAGGGCAGCCTTACTATATGTTTTAACCACTAATAACAGTCAATTAATATCGTAATTGGTATAAGTATGGCATCAATCGTGACTTTATTTGGGCGACGTATACTCAAATCTAGTTTGCACAACTTTTAGGAGATCCAAATGCAGTTGAAAACAATAATTAAAAATATCGCACTAGGAGCCACGTTGGTAAGCACTCTTGCTTTGCCGATGTTGGTTAATGCCGCACCAGCAGAATTTAAATGGAAAATGGTCACTACTTGGCCGAAAAACTTCCCTGGTTTAGGGACCGGAGCCAACGAGCTCGCTCAGTTGATTAATGAGATGAGTAATGGCCGTATTGCAGTAAAAGTTTATGGTGCTAAAGAACTTGTTGGCGCACTAGAGACGTTTGATGCGGTATCTCGCGGTACAGCAGAAATGGGCCACGGCGCGGGTTATTACTGGAAAGGTAAAGTTGCTGCAGGTCAGTTCTTTGCGGCTGTGCCTTTTGGCTTAACAGCACAAGAAATGAATGGCTGGATCTACAGCGGCGGCGGACTTAAATTATGGCAACAAGCGTATGAACCTTTCGGTATAATCCCAATGCCAGCGGGTAATACCGGTGTGCAAATGGGCGGTTGGTTTAATAAACAAATTAATAGTGTTGAGGATCTTAAAGGGTTGAAAATGCGGATGCCAGGTTTAGGCGGCGAAGTATTAAAGCGTTTAGGTGGCACGCCAGTATTACTACCAGGCAGTGAAATTTTCCCTGCGTTACAATCTGGTACTATTGACGCGACAGAATGGGTAGGTCCTTATAATGATATGGCGTTTGGTCTGCATAAAGCGGCGAAATTCTACTACTATCCAGGATGGCATGAAACAGGTACTACTTTAGAAGCGCTAATTAATAAAAAAGCCTTTGAAAAATTACCTAAAGATTTGCAGTCGATTGTATTAAATGCGACTAAGGTTGCCAACGCTAACATGCTGGCTGAATTCACTAGTCGTAATAATTCAGCATTAGAACGTTTGGTTAACGATCACGGTGTTAAATTATTGCCGTATCCAAAAGAAGTTTTGGCTAAAATTCAAACGATATCAGCGGATGTTGTAGCACAAGAAGCTGCAAAAGATCCAATGAGTCAAAAAGTTTATGAATCATATAAAGCATATAAAGATCAAGCCATTAAATGGCACGCTGTGTCAGAGCAGGCTTATTTAAATGCGAGAAACCCGCAGTAGCATTAAGCTTTAAATAAATTATATTCATTAAGTCCCATTATGACCTTGTTCAATAATGGGCATTTTAAAATGTAGAACCATCGATCGATGGTTCTACCCTAAGAAAAAGATAGAGATTTATCTATGGATGTTCCTTCTCCCCAATTAATGGCCTTGATTAAAGCCATTAATCGTTTTAGTGACCTCGTTGGTCGCTTCATATCTTGGTTTGTGCTCGCTATCGTTTTAATTACCTTCGTGGTAGTAGTGATGCGTTATGCTTTCAATACTGGTTCAGTATTTATGCAAGAATCAATCACTTATTTCCATAATTACGTCATCATGCTCGGGGCCGGTTATGCCTTGCTAAAAGGGGCCCATGTCCGAGTTGACATCTTTTATCGTCCGGCCAGCGCCCGTAAAAAAGCCATTATCGATTTATGTGGTTATTGGCTATTGTTATTACCAACTTGTGTGTTTATTTTTTACATCTCATGGCCTTATGTTGCAATGTCATGGAGTATCTTGGAGGGTTCACAAGAGGCTGGCGGGGTTGATGCCCGTTATATTTTCAAATCATCAATATTGTTAATGCCAGCGTTGATGATTATGCAAGGGTTTGCCCAAATGTTGAGTGCGATATTAATACTCGCTGGTTTTGAGAAAGAGGTTGCAGCATTAACTGAGCCTGCAGAGGAGCTTGGATTATGATTGAACTGTTACCACTATTTTTATTTGGTTTTGTCTTTATTATTTTGCTTATTGGCTATCCAGTTGCTTTTGCATTGGCAGGTTCAGCGTTATTTTTCGCTTTAATTGGTTATGTTACCGGTACTTTTGACTCGGTATTTTTAGAGGCTATTCCTAATAGAATTCAAGGAATTTTAGCCAATGAATTGTTAATTGCTATCCCGCTGTTTGTTTTTATGGGCGTGATGTTAGAAAAATCTAAGATTGCCGAAGAACTGCTTGATACCATGGGACAAATCTTTGGTTCTAAACCTGGCGGTTTGGGCTTTTCGGTGTTGATAGTTGGCATGTTATTAGCGGCCAGTACCGGTATTGTTGGCGCGACGGTTGTGACCATGGGATTATTGGCGTTGCCAACTATGTTACGCCGAGGTTATTCGCCTGAAGTGGCAACCGGGGTTATTTGTGCGTCGGGAACCTTAGGTCAAATTATTCCGCCATCAATCGTTTTAGTCTTGCTTGGCGATGTTATTTCATCGGCTTACCAACAAGCGCAGTTAGATCAGGGGATTTTTGCGCCAGAGAGTGTCACCGTTGGTGATCTATTTTTAGGAGCCTTAATTCCTGGGATGTTATTGGTTAGTCTCTATGCGCTTTATATTGGTATTATAGCCGTTATTTCGCCACATAAAGTACCACCAATTCCTGACGATGAACGGATGGTTAACAAGGAATTATTGACGCAAGTGATGAAGGTGTTAGTTCCACCTATTGCATTGATTATATTAGTTTTGGGCTCAATTCTTGGTGGTATTGCAACGCCGACCGAAGCAGCGTCTGTCGGTTCGATTGGCGCAATCATTTTGGCGAAATTCAAAAAAACGCTTAACCTTAACGTGTTACGCTCGGTGATGCAAAGCACGACCGAAGTAACAGCGATGGTCTTTATGATCTTAATTGGCGCATCAATATTCTCGCTGGTATTTCGTGGTTTTGGTGGTGATGATCTCATCAGAGATTTCTTGATGAACTTGCCCGGTGGCGTTTTTGGCGCAGTATTATTAGTCATGGTCGTGATGTTTCTGCTTGGTTTCTTCCTTGATTTTATTGAGATTACTTTTGTCGTTATTCCAATCGTAGCACCGATATTATTAACCATGGGCTTAGACCCTGTATGGCTTGGCATAATGATTGCGCTTAATCTTCAGACGTCATTTTTAACGCCGCCGTTTGGTTTCTCCTTATTTTATTTACGGGGAGTGGCGCCAGACTCCGTCTCAACCATGCAAATATATAAAGGAGTTATCCCCTTTATTGGTATTCAGTTATTGGTGATTAGCATGTTGGCTTACTGGCCGGCCATGGCGACATGGTTACCGCAGTTGGTTTATGGTTAAACATTAACTGTCACACATGAAAATATTAGGCCCGTTTCGCTAGAAACGGGCCTTTTTGTTGCGCTAAATCCAAACATTAACTTGTGGTTCATCTTAAGTGGCTAAACTCTAACATCTTAATTTAATTCGGTTGACGGAGCTAACGATGAAAAAAATAGCATTGATATTATTAGGGATAAGTGTTTTGGCCGCTTGTGGCAATGAACCAGCGCAAGAGGTGGCAAAACCAACGGCATCAGAAGCAGAGCAACAAGTAAAGCAAGCAACTGATAAGAAAATTACGGCTAATCTCGAACAAGCCAAAGCAAGTGCGAGCGAGTCGATGGCTGCGGCTAAAGACGCTGCCATTAAGTCCGCAGAGGCGGCTAAATTAAAATCACAGCAGGTATACGACGATGCTAAAAAACAAGCGGCTGATTTATTAGAGCAGACCAAAGGGCAGGCAGCAGCCAAAAAAGACAGTTTGATCGATCAAGCAACGCAAAAGCTCGCTCAATAATAGCAATTTGATTGGCTCTGTTCACCTTACATGTAGTTATGTGCCTAGTAGATTGAAAGTGTTGGTGTTAGAGAAAGCAAGCTTGAGCAGCATGGATGCTGATCCAGAGCCCCCACGGATGGGTTTACGGCGACTTGCTGTTCTAATGGCAACAACTTTAGTACAACAGAGCCAATTTGATTAGACATTGATTTTTAGGGGCCGTTGAAACAAAAAGTGATCTAGGGCGATAGCGCCACTAGATCATTTAATTTAATTTTAATTTAATTTTAATTTAAGTTTGGTTTAGCTTAGTTTAGCTTAGCTATCCGCTACTCAAGTTAGCTAAATGATAGTCTATCGATTAATCATCAATTGCAAATCGTTGGCTCTACTTGAAGAGTTGTCACTGACACCTTGCGCCATTGCAACCACCTCATTAATGCTTTCGCCAATTTTCATCGATACTGACGACGCTTGGTCGGTATTACCAGCAATTTCATCGGTAACCACCGATTGTTGTTTCGATGTCGTTGCGATAGTTTCGACCTTAATTGCAACATCTTTTGCCCGTTCAATAATCTGGTTTAATATATCTGATACTTTATTAGAAATATCAATGCCTTCAGCTACTTTCTCGCGACCAACTCCCATGCTATTAACTGCAACTGCAGTATCGTTTCGCATCGATTCAATCGCTTTTTCGACATCTGTTGTGGCTTCAGTCGTTCTGCTGGCTAACTGTCGCACTTCATCGGCAACAACCGCAAAACCACGACCTTGTTCGCCAGCACGTGCTGCCTCAATTGCAGCATTTAGCGCTAATAAGTTCGTCTGTTCGGCAATGCCACGAATAACACCTAAAATATCTTCAATTTGTTTGCTTTGTTGGCTTAAAGATTCTATTGAATTGGCGCTGGTATTAAAGGCTTCACTGATTTCTGACATTTGACCTAATGAATTGTGGACTAGCTGGCCACCTTGTTCGGCAATATCTACTGAATTCTTAGCGCTGCCACTAGCATCAACACTGTAGTTTGATACTTCAGAAGCAGACGCAGAAAGCTCTTCTATCGCTGAAGCTATTAAATTAATTTGCTCGTTCTGCATGGTAATATTGGTCGACATATCAGAGTTTGCGGTATAAATATTATTGGCTTCGACAGATACATCTTTCATCGAACTAGCGGTCGAACTCAGTGTTTCACGTAATGATTGGCTCATGCTATTGACAGCAATGGTTAACTCAGCGAGTTCATCTTGGCCTTTTACGTCCAGTTGCGGGCTCGATAAATTATTGGCCGCAATATCTTGTGATTTCTTCAAAATAGGCTGCAGGCGTTGTAATAAGTCGTTACTAAAACCAAATGCCATTAAAAATGAAATAACCAATGAAGCCAATGCGCTAATAACTAGGATTGAAATCTGATTTTGGGTCGCGTTATTTAATGTATCTACGTCGTTTGCCAGTAAGTTCGATTGAGATGCCGCCATTTGTGATAAATAAGATAAAGCCGCTTTAGCACGAGGTGCCGCCGCTGTACCTAACAAGTAATTAGCTTTATTCCAGTCGTCAGCTGCACGTAAATCAAACATTTCTTTGGGTAAGTTGGCAAATTCGCTACGTACCGATTGATAGTCTGTCCACTGTTGACGTTGCGACGGTGAAAATAAGTGCTTAAAGTTGTCGTTAATCGTGGTTAATCGTTGCTGGTTTAACTGCCATTTGTCATTGAAGTTATTTTTAAATTGAGCATCCCCAGAAAGTAGATAAGCACGGATGTTGGCTAACGCAATCGCAAATGAACCACGTGAATCTGCTAATAACTTTAACAAAGTTTTTCGTTCAACCGTTGCTGCTAAGTTTGATTCGGCATTTATTATGTTGGTTAATGCAGCCAAAATTTTACCAGCGCGCGGCGCTGCATCAGATAATAACAGCTGATATGATGGGATATTATCAGGCGCTTGCGCGATGTTTTCAACTTGTTGTTGCGCCAGTTTAAAAGCGGTGAGCTCCTGTTTTAAGCTGGCTAATATTTCAATGTTCTTTGGCACGGTCCAGTTGGCAGATACCTGATCAAACGTTTCAATACTTTTGTCGATGCTTATCCATGCATCGTTACGTTGTTTTTTTAGCGTTTGGGCTTTGGTAGGATCGGCGCCTAAAATCATATAACCACGTAAGGCAGCCAATGAATAATTAATACCATTATTGATATCTTTACCAGCATTAACGGTTTTTGCGCGTACATTGAGCACCCGATTTTGGACTTGTTCTGCTTGGGATAGGTAGTAGTAATTGGTGGCGCTACCGATGATTAACACTAAAAATATAGTGCCAAATGCAATAGCCAGCTTTCCTCGAATGGACTTAGTCATAAACATTCCCTGTTCATTAGCTTTAGATTGTAAATTTGTTGCAATAGACCTTACCCATAACAACAAAAAAGTACTGATTACGAAAATATGGAGATTTACTGATATTTAGTAATAAAATACTACTACGCTTTGCTGTAAAAACAAGCATTTTTATTAGAATTAACAGATTGGGATAAGAAGCCTACTGCTGAAAAACTTTAATTTTGACCAGCAGTAAAGGCTTAGAGATATGCTACAGGACTAGCGCAGCAATGGTACCAAAAATAATTAGCGGGATATTATAATGAACAAACGTCGGCACAACTGAATCCCAAATGTGATCATGTTGGCCATCGGCATTAAGCCCTGAAGTTGGACCTAACGTCGAATCTGACGCCGGAGAACCTGCATCACCAAGCGCTGCTGCAGTACCGACTAATGCGGCAGTTGCTAGAGGCGAAAAACCAAAACTCAGCGCCATTGGCACGAAGATTGAGGCGATAATTGGAATGGTCGAAAAAGACGAACCAATGCCCATGGTGATTAACAGACCGGTCGTTAACATTAATAATGCCGCCACGAGTTTATTATCGCCAATGCCACCTGATACGCTATTGACTAAAGACTCAATCGCATTAGTTGCTTTCATGACTTCGGCAAAACCAGCGGCAGAAATCATAATAAAACCAATAGTGCCCATCATTAAGACACCACGAGTAAAGATGTCTTGTGATTCGGATACTTTAAATACCCCACCTAGCGCAAAGATACTAATACCTAGGATTGAACCAATAATGATAGAACCTGAGTATAACTGGGCTGCTAGTGCAGTAACGATAGCAACTAAGGCAACAAATAAATAGCGGGTCTCTAAACCATCAACCAATAACTTGTGAGATGAACTCTCTTTAGTTTCTTGATAAATCCGTGGTTTTCTATAACTGACGAAAATAGCGAACAGCAAACCCAAAAACATGCCACCAACAGGGATAGACATCACCATTGGCAAGTCAGACGGGTTAATGGTCAAACCGTTACTCGTGAGGTTTTTAAGTAACAAGTCGTTGAGAAAGACATGACCAAAACCGACGGGCAGTAACATATAGGTTGCGGTCAGACCAAAGGTCAAAACGCAAGCGATTAAACGGCGGTCAAGTTTTAACTGATTGGTTGCTTTTAGCAACGGCGGGATCAAAATAGGAATAAAAGCGATATGCACTGGTACTAAATTCTGCGAGCTGATGGCTGCAAATAGTACTGCACTAAGCAAAATCGACTTTAGAAAAATCACATTATGCTGGCCATTATTATTATCAACTTTGGCGATGATTTTACTGGCCAGTAAATCAGTAATGCCCGAGCGAGATATCGCAACAGCAAAGGCGCCAAGCAGCGCATAGTTAAGGGCGATAGATGCGCCACCACCAAGACCATTGTTGAAAACACTAATGGTCTCCAATACAGTCATACCACCAACAACACCACCAACGAGTGCGCTAATGATTAATGAGAAAACCACGTTAACACGGGATAATGATAAAACTAACATCAATATAACCGCAACGACTACAGCGTTCATTTAAAAACCTTTTGTTAAAGCTATGGAATAAGGCCGCGCATGATATATTTATTTGCTGTTGTTAGCGAGCCTAAAGCCCGGGATTTGTTAACTGGCGGTGTTTTTTGTGGTTGGTTGTTTTATTAATATACACCTATCAAGCTGCTACTTTTAAATAGTGCATTATGCAATACTGTTTTAGGTAACAAACGGCTTGTTTGTCGCTTTCTTTTAGCCGTGTCTGTAGTGGGTGACAATGATAGAACAATACAACTTTAACCTTGATATTTGTGATCGTGATAATGAGATCGCAATCTCACCTGTGCCGCCAATAAAAATAATTCGAAATTACCTTAATCCAGCGCAACAACAAGTGTTAATGCTCGAGGCATTGATGTATCCCTTTGAGCGACCAAGCATCGTTGTTTTTGGCAAATCGGTGACCATTCCTCGCAGCCAAGTATGGTTTGGCGATGCTGGCTGTGATTATTGTTTTTCTTCTTTATTAATTACAGCGCAGTCATGGCCACATTATGCCAATAAATTACGCTTTAAATTAGCCCGTGACTTTGGCGAACTGGCCAATGGCGTGTTAGTTAATCACTATGACAATGGTCAGCAAAGTGTCGGTTGGCATAGCGATAATGAACCTGAGATTGTCGCCAACTCATTGATAATGTCTGTTAGTATCGGCGTTAGCCGAGACTTTGTATTACGTCATAATAAAACGCAACATAAGGTGACAATTGCGCTTAACAGTGGCGACTTGCTGGTCATGAACCCACCAATGCAACAGCAATGGCAACACTGCCTGCCAAAACGTGCCCAAGTATCGCAGCCACGTTTTAATTTTACGTTTAGGCATTTAATCAAAGACTTTCATAAATAGCTGACTAATCAGTATTAACAATTACTCGTAATCGGTTAGGATAGCTCAGTCTTTTATTTGTTGGTGCCCGAACATGTTTGTAACGCTCGTTGTGACGTTGTCAGTTTTATGTATAACCGCCTTATGTGGCCGTTTTTTTGTTAAATTGCCCAAAAATGTTTGGTTATTATTTGTGGCGCAACCCTTAGCGATGTCAGCATCCTCAATGATGGTATTAGCCGGTGGTTTATTAGCCACTAAGATCGCGCCAAGCCCAGATCTGGCCACTTTACCTTTAACAATATTAATTGCGGGCATTGCATTGGCGGTTTTTCCTGCCGCTGCCTTAATGAAACGTTTAGGTCGCCGGCTCGGCACCATGATTGGCCTGAGTTTAGGCGTGCTTGGCGCTTTACTGGCAATGCAGGCGGCGATTGATAGCATATTTTTACTGCTGAACATCGGCGCTGGTTTGCTCGGCGCTAGTATTGCCTTTGTTGCGCAAATGCGTTTTGCTGCGATCGAAAGTTTAAATAATCCTGACGATTCGCCCAAGGCTATTTCAGTCTTAATGGTTGCCGGTATTTTTGCGGCAATCCTCGGGCCTGAAGTCGCTGTTTATGGCAAGTCATTGATTGAATCACCGCATGGATATGCGGGTTCATTTTTAGGCTTAGCTTGCTTATTTATCGTATCAATTGTAATGATTTCACAGCTCGACCCAATTGAAGTCGTCAGTAATAGTAAGCTAACAGCGGCCCGCTCAACGGCCAAAATTATTCGCCAGCCTATTTTCATCATTGCGGTATCGGCAGCTGCGCTTGGTTTTTCGGTGATGAGTTATGTCATGACCGCGACACCGCTTAGTATGAATGTTATTGATCAACTGTCACTAGAGTCGACCAAATGGGTGATCCAAAGCCATATTGCTGCAATGTATCTGCCGTCGTTTTTATCGGTGTTTTTGATTAGAATATTGGGCATTGGTAAATTAATGTTATGCGGCGGTTTACTGTATTTAGCGGTATTTGTGGTTGCGTTATCTGGTCAGCAGATCATGCATTATTGGTGGGCCATGGTATTGTTGGGTATTGGCTGGAATTTTCTTTATACCAGCGGCACCTTGTTATTACCACAAACTTACACCGCTGGTGAACGCTTTAAGGCGCAAGCAATCAACGATTTCACGATCTTTTTCTGCCAAGCTGCCGGTTCATTATTAGCTGGCGTTATCTTATTTAATTTTGGTTGGCATCCGTTAATCTGGTTAACCGTGCCGATGATGGTCGCTATTTTTGTCATTAGTGGCTATTACCTCAAACTTGCCCCGGTAATTGATTCCGTGCAGGACGTCGTTAGCGAGTAAGGTAGTTAGGTATTTAGCCAGTAAAGAGCCCTGATAAGAGTGCAGTAACGGGCTCAGGGTAAAAACCCAATCCAAGTACTAGGGTGATAATTAACCCATATAATAGCGCAGAACTCAGGTCGATGTTGCTATTGGCTCGGTGTGTTAAGTGTGTGTCAGCGCTTGTTTTTGTGCTTTTTTTGCTCAGGCTGATAATAATATTAAAGTAATAAAACAAACTGATGATACTGCCTAAGCAAAGAGTGGCTAGCAAATACCATTGCTGATTGTTTATGCTGGCTAATACCAAATACAATTTTGCGACAAAACCAAAGGTTAATGGCATGCCTGCCAGCGATAAGATCAGGACAATTAAAGTCATCGCTCGACACGGCTGTTGCCATAACAACCCCTGTAATCTCAGTAAGGTATCTTGCTCAGGGTTTTGGATTAAAACAGTGAAAACAGCGGTTAACGCTAGCAGATAAGCACTAAGGTAGATAATCATTATTTGTTGTGGTGGTAACAGCATAGTAATACTGCTATTTGATATTAAGTTAATTAAAATCAATAAGTAACCGAAATGTGAAATTGATGAATAAGCGAGCAGTCTAAAAATGTTTTGCTGTTTTAAGGCCAATATATTGCCGATTAACATTGAGGCCATCGCAACTAACAACATGATATCGCTGAACGCTGAGATTTCTAACCATTGGTTAGCCACAAATAATCGCAGCAATACCACAAACATCGCTAACTTAGGCAAGGTGCTGATTAAAGCAGCCACTGGTGGTGGGGCGCCTTGTACTAAATCAGCAAACCACAAATGGCAAGGTACTACCGATAACTTAAATAAAGCGCCGACTAAAATAAAAATTATCGCCAGATTAACTAACCACGGATTAAGCAAGCCCGTGTTGTTGGCTGTTAAGTTGCTAGCACTTAAGCTGGCCAAATTTAAACTGCCGCGGTCGACATACAACAGCGCAAAGCCAAGCAGAATTGTCGCCGAGGCTATCGCTGATAAAATAAGATATTTTATTGCCGCCTCAGTCACCAAATGCTGCCGCTCGCTAACCGTTGGTTGAAAGGCAATTAACCCAATTAGTGACAGACTCAGCAGCTCTAGACCCAGCAATAATATTGCAAAATGATTTGCGGCAATCATTACTAGGCACCCAATAGTTAACCAAATAAGCAACAGATAAAATACCGCGGGCGAGCGGCTGTGTAAATTGAGCCAAGGTTTCAGAGCAAGCCAGATCATAAACACGATCAGCAGGGCCAATTGTGATAGCGCAATGGTTAGGCCATCAAAAGTTAATAAGCCTACCTCAATCCTTGGCGTTCGCCATGCTTGGCTCTGCACAATAAATGCGGTGATTAAGGCGCTACCCGTCAACCAATGGCTCCACATTTGAGCAAATCGGGTGGTCGCGAGCACAACCAGCAGCACTGAAGCAATGATAAGAATTGTTATTGCAGCGAGTTCAATCGTCATAGCTAAGACCTACCCTCATCATAACCCCACTCGCGCTAACGTTATCGTTATCGCACTAACTTGCTGAATAAGGTCCAAAACCGGTTGTGGATGCAGTCCAAGCAATAACAGCAAAACGATCAGGCACAGCAAGGTCAGTTGCTCAAGCCGATTAACATCCGCAACGTTACGCGCAGGGCTGCTTGCTTGACTATTGGTTTGGCGACTTAAATAAACAGGGCCCCAAAATGTCCGGTGAATAATCACCAGCGCGTAACAGGCCGAAAAAATAAGCCCTGTGGCGGCCACAATACTGGCAACTTTAAAGGATTCAAAACTGCCCACTAACACTAAAAACTCACCGATAAAGTTACCTAAACCGGGCATGCCTAAGGTCGCCATCACCAAGACCATCGCCATACCGCTTAGTTTGGGTACTTGCTGAGCTAAGCCACCTAATTGGGCCAAATCTCGGGTGTGGTAACGGCGCTGGATCATGCCTGCGATCGCAAACAAGCCTGCCGAGGTTAAGCCATGTGCGATCATCTGCACTACTGCACCCTGCAGCGCAATGTGGCTTAAGCTAAAACAGCCAAGCAACACAAATCCCATATGACTAATGCTTGAATAAGCCACCAAACGTTTAAGGTCGGTTTGGGCAAACGCCAACAGTGCGCCGTAAATAATCCCCACCACCGCAAGGGTATTAATCAATGGCGCAAATTGCAGTGTAAAATCAGGGAATAACACTAATACAAAACGAATTAACCCATAACCTGATGTTTTTAATAGTATCGCGGCTAAAATAATACTGGCCGCCGTTGGTGCCTCGGTATGCGCGTCGGGTAACCAGCTGTGAATGGGCACCGCCGGTAGCTTGACTAAAAAAGCCAGCATAAAACCCAGTCCTAACCAAAATTGGCTGGTTGGGCTCAGGTGCAGTTGCTGTAATTGGAGGTAATTAAAACTGAATTGGCCAGTCGCTTGCTGATGTAATAAGGCCAGAGCACAAATGCTAATCAACATTAACAGGCCACCAAACTGGGTGAAAATTAAGAATTTTAGTGCCGCATAATGACGGTTTTGATGACCCCAAATGTTAATAAGAAAGAACATTGGCACCAACATGACTTCCCAAAAAACAAAAAACATCAATAAATCTAGCGCAATAAAGACCCCAATAATGCCAGCGATAGTTAATAACAGGTTGCAATAAAACAAACCTGATCGTGAGGTTATCTCGTGCCATGCTGAGGCCAGCGCCACCAATGAGATTAAAATAGTCAACGTGACCATCACTAAACTTAAACCGTCCAGTGCAAAAAATAGCCTGATGTTAAGGTCGGGGAGCCAGGCACTGTCAAATTGGGCGAGCCACCGCGAGTCGCTATCGCCGTGTTGTAGCAGTACACTCACCACAGGTATTGCTGTGGCCAGTAAAGTGAGCAAGGCGACATAACGTGGGCTGTTGCAATGGTAGCGTTGTGATAATAACGCGATGATAGCGCCAGCTACTGGCAATAGGATCAGCATCAGTAACATCATAAGCTGGGCCCATGGGCGATTAACATCCAGCCAATCGCCACCACAGCAAACAAGATTAACACGCCATTATATAGCCGTAACGAGCCAGTTTGAGTACGGCTTAATTGGCGATGGCAAGCCAGCATGGCAGCTTCAATGGTGCGATATATTTGATCGAACAAATCTTTTTTATTGAGTTTGGTCAGGGCAAAAAAAGGCTTAATCAATAATCGTTGATATATCAAATCAAAATACCAGCCATTGGCGAGAAAATTATGCAGCCGTTGTTGCCAAGGCAACCTTAAAGCGGTGCCAAATACACCACGTTTAAAGCAGTAATAGGCCAGAATAATTGCAGTAAATGGGGTGATAATCGCGATTGCTTCGGCCAATGAATGTACCCACAAAGCAATGGGTTGTGATAAAGGCGAGGCAGCAGGCAATAGCAGTTCAATACTCGCTGGCATCAAGCCACCGACAATACTTAGCACGCTCAGGACCAATAAAACAACGGCCATTAAGCGGGGTAATTGGCTACTCGGTGCCTGCTGTAAGCGGCCAAAAAACACCAATAAAATTAACCTAGCGCTGTAAAACGCAGTCATAAAGGCGCCGACAATTGCGCCAAGCCATAACCATGGATGACCATTGACTAATACCTGATTTAAGATCAGTTCCTTACTGAAAAAACCTGACAATAAAGGCAATGACGATAACGCCGCGCCGCCAACCACAAAGCTGATAAAAACCACTGGCATTGAACGGCGCAGCCCACCCATTTTAAAAATATTGTGCTGACGATTTAAGCCATGGATTAAAGCGCCAGCGCTGAGAAAAAGCAGTGCCTTGAAAAATGCGTGGGTCATTAAATGAAAACTCGCGGCGGCGGTGGCACCAACGCCCAGTGCCAAAAACATATATCCCAGCTGGCTAATGGTTGAATAGGCTAAAATGCGTTTGAGATCGCTTTGCACCATCGCGGCACTGGCGCCAAGCAGCAAGGTGAGGGTGCCGACAACCGCAATCAATTGCAAGGTGGCACTGGCTTGCTGAAACAGCGCAAAATGCCGCACTACTAAATAAATTCCGGCGGTCACCATAGTCGCTGCGTGGATCAAAGCGCTGACTGGGGTCGGGCCAGCCATGGCATCGGGCAACCAATTTTGCAGCGGTAATTGGGCCGACTTACCAGCCGCGCCAATAAAGAGCAACAAGGTGCAAAGATTGGCGACATTACTATGAGCAGAATCGAGTGGCCACACCGCGGCTGCATTTTGATTGATTTGGGCGATATTAAGGCTGCCAAACTGCCAAAATATCATTAACAGGCCAATTAATAGCGCGGTATCACCAATTCTTGTGGTGATAAACGCCTTGTTGGCCGCTCGGTTATTGGCGCGATCTTTCGACCAAAAGCCAATTAATAAATAACTGCACAAACCAACCCCTTCCCAGCCGAGATACAGTAATAACAGGTTATCGGCTAACACCAGCAGCAGCATCGCGCCAACAAATAAATTTAAATAGGCGAAATAGCGTTGCACCCCCGGATCTTTGGCCATAAAGGCCACCGAATAAAGATGAATTAAGCTGCCGACGCCAGTAATGATGCTAATCATCATCAGGGATAGGGCATCGAGATATAAACCGAAATTCAAACTTAAATTAAAACTAGGTTGCCCAAGGTTAAACCACGTCGCAGGTATGGCAATAACAACGGCAAAATCTGAGGGGGTAACAAGTTGAATCATTGCTACGCCGAGCGCAGATCCTGTGACACTTAGTGTCGCTAACACCGCTGCTACTCGTGGTCCTAAGGGAATTAACAGCAGTAATGCGGCGCATAAGATTGGCAGCGCGACGATTAATGGCAGTAAAAACTGGATCATTGATTGGAACATCACTTAACCCCTCATTTTAGCCAGCAGATCGACATCAAGGCTGCGAAAACGTCGATACATCGTGATAACCAAGGCTAAGCCAATCGCGACCTCAGCCGCTGCAAGCAGCAGATCGACATCAAGGCTGCGAAAACGTCGATACATCGTGATAACCAAGGCTAAGCCAATCGCGACCTCAGCCGCTGCAAGCGCTAAGATCAGTAAATAAATAATATAACCATCGACGCCAGGATGGAGCGTCGCGCCGGTGATAAACAATAATGCGACCGCATTTAACATGATCTCAAGCGACATTAAGATAAACAGTAAATTACGCCGTGCGATCACGCCAAAAATACCAATTGAAAAAAGCACCAGACTAACAATAATTAACCAGTTAAGTGGGATCATGACTTGTTCGCTCCTGACTTGGCCGATTGTGAGATATGAATGGCGCTAATTAACGCCGACAATAACATCAGCGCAGTCAAAATTATCAGTTGATAGTAGCGGCCAAATAACGCGAGCCCAATTTCTTTGGTGGTGGCAATACTGCTGGCGCTTGAAACAGCGCTAGAGCTTGCACCTGATTCCGTGTTTACTGGATTAGATGCGGCATCAACTACGATGATCGTTTGGTTTAACTCTGGTGGCGACGCCACTACCGCAGATGAAATAATTACCGCAACCTCAACCAACAAAACAGTCACCAGCAGCAACGGCAACCAAGCGGTTGAACGATTAAAAAGTTGCTGCTCTTGCTCGATGCTTTGCGAGCCCTGATGCAGCATCATGGTGACAAAGACAAACAACACCATAATCGCCCCAGCGTAAATAATCACTTGCAGCGCTGCGGCAAACGACGCGCCGAGCAAAAAGAATAGCAGGGCGATGGCCAACATCAATATCACCATAAATAACAAGGCATGCACCACATGGTGACTTGTGACAGTAATCAGGGCGCAGACAATCGCGACCGTGGCTGTTATCACAAATATTGTTTCAATCATGAGTTATCCTTGCGCTGTGGTTCATGGCAGTAAACTTTTGATATCGATGGGCTTAGCCTCGTCTACTGCCGCGCCTTTGTCTTTGCCAGCGACGGCTTTACCGCACACATGATAAAAATTGTAATCATGGTATTTACCCGGACCGTCGATCAACAGGTGTTCTTTTTCATAGACCAGATTTTGGCGGTCATATTCTGCCATTTCAAAATCCGGTGTTAGCTGAATAGCATGGGTTGGGCAAGCTTCCTCGCAAAAACCACACATGATGCAGCGAGAGAAATTAATTCGAAATGTTTCGGCCATCCAGCGGCCGTCTGGTGTTTCAGTTTTTTGCAACGCGATGCAATCAACGGGGCAGGCAACCGCACATAAGTTGCAGGCGACACAGCGCTCGAGGCCGTCGGGATCACGAGTTAAGACGATGCGCCCACGGTAACGAGGAGCCAGATAGGGTTTAACCTCGGGGTATTGTCGAGTATCACTTTTTATTAGGCTGTGCTTTAACACTTCAAACAAGGTTTTTAACTGACTAATCATGGTCGTTCCTTATCTTGCTTGGATCTTTTATGCTTTATGGTTAATGGTTATTGAGTCAGCAATTTAAAACCGCCGGTTAGTAACAGGTTAACTAAGGCAAGCGGCAGTAAAATTTGCCAGCCTAAACTCATTAATTGATCATATCTGGGGCGCGGAATGGCGGCGCGTAATAAAATAAATAGACAAACAAACAGCGTGGTTTTAAGTACAAACCACAGTAAAGGCGGTAACCAAGGACCTTGCCACCCACCGAAATATACCGTGGTAATCACCGCCGAGATCAAAATAACCCCGAGATATTCACCAATAAAAAACATCCCAAATTTCATTGAGGAATATTCGGTATGAAAACCGGCGACAATTTCTGTTTCTGCTTCCGGTAAATCAAAGGGCGCGCGATGGCTTTCGGCGACGCCTGCAATAAAAAATAGCAAAAAACCTAAGGGCTGCGACAAAATAAACCAGCTTTGCGATTGGGCTAACACAATTTGGCGCAAACTAAATGAATCGGCCATAATGACCACTCCCATCAGGGCTAGCCCCATAAATACCTCGTAACTGAGCATCTGCGCTGCGGTGCGCATTGCCCCTAACAAAGCGTATTTACTGTTCGATGAAAACCCGGCCAGCATAATGCTGTAAACGGCCAATGAGCTAAGAGCAAGAAAAAACAGCAGGCCATGATCAAAGGTTGCAATTTGGATATCTGGGGCAAAGGGAATGATCGAAAACCCTAATAACATCATCACCATTACCACCATAGGTGCAATCACAAAAATCGGTTTATCAGCAAATGGTGGGATCCAGTCTTGTTTGGTGAAAATTTTAATCATGTCAGCAACAACTTGACCTAAACCAAAAGGTCCGACTCGATTGGGGCCTAGCCTGTCTTGCCACAAGGCCAGCAATCGACGCTCGAGCCAAGTTGACCAAGCCCCAGCAAGCAATAACAATACGACAATCACTAAGGGCACCAACACGGCGCTAGCCAAACTACTGTTCATGAGCGGCTCCTTGTAATAGCGCGATGCTCACCAGAGCCCTCTCTGGGCTTAGTCCTAATAAGCGATACGCCGTTGCCGACAATAATAAGCTGTGATGTGGGCAGTGCTCACTAATGTGACACTGCGCGCTGACTTGCTGATTATTTAGTAATAGTTGATAGCGGTTGTTGGCTTGCCAACCCAATAATGTTGCGGTGGCAGCGGTAAGAATGATCACCGTGTCGCTCATTAATGATCCTAACGACGGGCAATATAAACTGAGCTCGTTATTATTGTAAAAGTCGGCCAATGGCAAGATAGTTAAGTTATCGTCAATGCGCTCAGTACAGGCAGTATTGCCAGTTAGATTAGTATTGTCATTTGGGTTAGTGATGTCAGCCAACGGTTGGTGATGATCCTTAGCGGTTTTTGACGCGCTTTCGCCTGTTTGCACAGCCGATGTTAACGGCGCAATACTTGGACTTGGGCTTGGAGTTGGGCTTGAAAATATTGAGCAGCTGATTTTGGAGCTTTGACTGTTTAAGTCGGTTCTGTCTGAGCCGTTATTACCTGATGCGCAGCGGGCGCTATCTTTATTACTCGCTTGACTTGAATTCCATTTTGGCTGCCACAAATAGGTCGTGCTAATGCCGCGATCATCGCAATGTTGCTGTCTAAATGATGCAACACCTTCCATCGAAAATTGATAGTTTGACCATAAATCCACCGGTGGCGGGTATTCTTTAACATCAATATCGGCATTAATGGCGGTACGTCCCGATGCGCGAAATGACTGGCGTGCCACTTTAAAGTGACAATCTTGCTGGTGCTGACAAGCGACGATCGATGACAATAATGGTGATTTATCACTACACCACTGTAATAACTCAAGATAGTCACCCGGATGATTGCTGCTGCACCATAACCAACTGGGCCGGCGTTGCTGATTGGGCGCTAAAGTAGCGGTTGATAATTGCAGCTTTGCTTGTGAATTAATCCAGCAACCTTGTTGCTCTGAAGTTGCGGCTCCGGGCAGAACTAAATCGGCCAGTTCGGCGGTCGCTGTCATTAGGTGATCGATCACCACAATGTGTGGAATTGATTCAAAGTATTGCTCAACAATATCTTTAAATTGTTGCTGACTATAGAGCCAGTGTAAATCGGCCTCGAGTATTATCAGTAATTTTGGCGGTTGTGAGCGTAAACGCTTAAGCAGGGCGTCGAGCCCTTGGCCTTGGTTGGTTAAAATAGCCAGCGCCATTGAATTGGCTTGTGGCAGTACATAATGAAATAAGCTGTGGTGATTGTGCGTCGCGACAATTAAATAGATCTCGTTAAGCAGTTGATGAATTGGCCACGAACTAACGCTGTTGCCACCGATAATAACCGGACATTGCGCGGCTAATAACGCTGTTGCTATGACCGACGCTTGGCTGGTTTTATCAGCCTTGTTATTGTCACTAGTTTGCAGTAATAATTGCTGTTTTATTTGTTGTAACAGTGTCAGTTGCTGAGCTAGTGGCAAGTAGTGATGAACCTGAGCGATATCGTCAAGGTCCGAGCCACCATGGCTAATGATAAAAAGCGGTGATTTAAGTTGTTGGGTGATATTGCGCAGCGCTTGATCTTGCCAAGGTGCAATTGCCATCGCTTGTGCTTTAAGCTTGCCGGCATTGCGAGTCATTTGGCGTAAACTTAAGGCTAATCGCGGTGCACTGACACTAAGATCTTCACCAACGACTAAGGCACAATCAGCCGCTGCTAGCTCGGATAAACTGCAGGGTGAAAAATTATGTTGCTGATAATAAGTTAACTGTTGCTGGCTAAGTGCAAGTGGTAGATCATGACTGTCGGCGTAAAAGTCACCATCAGTGGCGCCGCTGCGCCTAAGCAGCCTAATTAGCGCACTGTTATTTTCAATGCTGGTACGCGAAGATCCTAAGGCCACGATATTGCCCTGAGCAACATCAAGGTAACGATTAAACTGCTCAGTCGCTTGTTGATCACTTAACAGATCGGTTTGTTGCAACAGTTGATTACGCAAGAGCGGGGCAGTTAGGCGTTGCTCACTGTTGGCATATTGATAGGAAAATCGGCCCTTGTCACATAAGAAGTCACCATTAATGTCACGGTTAAATCTGTTACTGATTTTACGCACTTTATGATGGTATGAGCCAGTGTAAGTATGACAACCGACCGCGCAATGTTCGCAAATACTCGGGCTAGATTGCAGATCCCATTTACGGCAATAATGTTCGCTAAAGGTTTTATCGGTAAATACCCCAGTAGGACAAACTTCAGCCAAATTACCACTAAAGTGACTGGTTAATATGCCTGGCTCGGCACGACCAAAGTAGATCTGATTTTTTGAACCAAAGACATTAAGATCATCACCGGCGCAATAGTCACGATAAAATCTAACACAACGGTAACAGCCAATACAGCGGTTCATTTCATGATTGATTAATGGCCCGAGAAACTGATTGTAGTGGGTCCGCTTTTGGCCGGGATAGCGCCGCGTAACATGGCCCGACATTAAGGTCATGTCTTGCAAATGACAGTCGCCGCCTTCCTCACAGACCGGACAATCGTGGGGGTGGTTCGTCATTAAGGCTTCAATATTAGTGGCTCTAAATTCGCTCGCTTGCGCGGCGTTTAATGACACAATCATTTGATCAGTGACTGGCGTAGTACAGGCCATATTAAGACGGCCGCGGGTATCCGCGTTATCTTGATATAACATGACGGCACATTGACGGCAGGATCCGACCGAACCCAGTGCTGGGTGCCAGCAAAAATAGCTTAAATCTAAGCCTAAACCAAGGCAGGTTTCGAGTAAGTTTTTGTCATCGCTGACCTGATAGTCACAACCGTCGATGGTGATTGTTATCAGCTTACTCATGGCGGGCAACTCCATTAACAAACTGATGTTCGTAAGGGCAGCAACGCTCGGTGATGTGCTGGTTAAAATCATCTAAAAAGAAGTTTAAGGCGCTTTGCAATGGCTCGACTGCGCCCGGGGCCAGCGCGCAAAAAGTATTGCCCGGCGCGGCAAAACGGCAAATGGTCTTTAACTGTTCAAGGTCGCTGGCCTCGCCGTCACCGCGCTCAATTTTTTGCAGCAGCGCTTGCGCCCAGGGTAAACCATCACGACATGGCGTGCACCAACCGCAAGATTCTTGGGCGAAAAAAGCGATTAAGTTTAGCACTAATTTAATCGGACAAAATTTATCATCAAGCACCGTTATAGTGCCCGTGCCCATGCGGCTGCGTATTTTTCCTATTTCATCGTAATCCATTGGTGTATCGAGGTGGTGGGGCAATAAAAAATCGGTCGATCCACCACCGGGCAAGACGGCTTTTAGCTGGTAACCCGGTGCCATACCGTTAGCATGTTGTTCAATGATTTCTCTTAGCGGGGTGCCCATTGGTAGCTCCCATAATCCGGGGTTGTTAACCCGACCACTGACTCCAAATAACTTGGTTCCAGTATCTTGATGGCGGCCTAGTTGCTGGTACCATTGGCTACCAAAATACAAAATATGCGGCAGATTACAGATAGTTTCGACATTGTTAACGATGGTGGGTTTGCCCCACAAGCCTGCTACCTGTGGAAAGGGCGGTTTGGCCCGTGGAATAGCGCGCTTACCTTCAAGTGAATTAATCAGCGCTGTTTCTTCACCACAAATATAACGTCCGGCGCTGGTATGTAGCTCAAGTTCAAAGCTAAAATCACTGCCGTTAATATTGGGGCCAAGCAAGTGGTTAGCTTGGCATTGCTCGATTGCCTGTTGTAACCGTGAAATTGCTAAATAGTAATCACCACGGATGAAGATATATCCCTTGGTTGCATTAACAGCTTTGGCCGCAATTAGCAGTCCTTCGATAATCTGATGTGGGGTGTTTTCCAGTAAATAGCGATCTTTAAAAGCGCCGGGTTCCATTTCGTCGGCATTAACAATCACGTATTTTGGGGTTGGTGTTTGTGGCCCCTGTGGCATAAAGCTCCACTTTAATCCCGTGGGGAAACCAGCACCACCACGACCACGCAAGCCTGAGCTTTTTACCTGCTCTAACACCCCACTCGCGCTTAATGATAAAGCGTTTAGCAGTCCTTGATAGCCGCCGTGCGCTTGATAGTTGGTTAAAGACCAGCAATCTAACGTGCCGTCGATAAAGCGTGTCATTGGTTTAGCTGGTGGCTTAACTGTGGTGGTGTTTTTAGTCATGGTGGCTGAGGCTTTATTAGTCATCAGCGGCCCCAGTATCAGATTCAGTAATGTTAGATTTAGTGGTATTAGATTCAGCTGTATTAGGTCCAGCAGTATTAGCGTTAGTGCCGTTTGGGATCTTAGTTTGGTCGCTTAGTTCGATTAAAATAGCGCTTATGTGCTCGGGTCTGATAAGTTCGAATAATTGCTTAGCTGCAATCATCACCGGCGCTTTATCACAGGCGCCCAAACATGGCAGTGGGATCAGGGTAAATAAATTGTCTTTGTCACTTTGACCGGGATTAATGCCCAAGCATTGACTTATTTTGTCGGTAACAGCGACCCCGCCCATTAGCTGGCAGACCATGCCATTGCATGGATGAAGCACAATTTTTGCCACTGGCAAGCGGAAAATCAGATTATAAAAAGTCGCGACGCTGTCGAGTTCGGCGCTAGTAACCGCAATAAATTGGGCGATGGCGATCAGCGTTTGATCACTAATCCAGCCTCGATAACGTTGAATAACCAGTAAAGCATCAATGACGATAGCCTGAGGTTGGACACAATGAGCCAGTAGCGCGGTTAAATCGCGTTGTTCTTCATGAGTAAGCGTGGCGCTTTGACTAACCGTTATGGTTAATGCTGGATCATCAAAGTTGCTATTCGGGTCATTCATATCCCACCTGTTTAGTTCGCGACTGTTAATGTGTTTAATTTACTGGCTTAACTTTCATTGAGTTAACTTGCACTGTTTAAATCGAGTTTTAGCGCGGGCCAAATCTGGTCAGCGGTCAACATCGGCCATGACAAAATCAATGCTGGCGATAATCGCAATTAAATCGGCGATCATCACGCCTTTGGCCAACAATGGGATCATCTGTAAATGGGCAAACGAGGGAGTTCTTATGCGGGTGCGATAACTGCTGCTGGCCCCATCGCTGATTAAGGTATAACTGTTGATACCTTTAGTGGCTTCAACGGCAAAGGTTGTTTCTCCGACAGGCATAATCGCGCCCCAACTGGCATTTAAAAAGTGTTGAATTAGCGTTTCAATATCGTGATGACTACTAATAGTTTCTGGTGGCGTGGTGATTGGGTGATCTGTTTTATAACTGCCTTGTGGCATAAAGTTAATGCATTGCTCAATGATCTTAATGCTTTGGCGCATTTCCTCGACCCGCATTAAACAGCGCTCATAACAGTCTCCATTCTGGCCGCTGATCACATCAAAATCGTAATTTTCATAACCACTGTAGGGTTTTGATTTCCGCAAATCCCAGTCGCTGCCAGTGGCACGTAATCCGGGACCCGTTACTCCCCACTCAATTGCCTGTGCAGTGGAATAGCAGCCAATGCCGACCGAGCGTGCTTTAATGATGCTGTTGTCTAATACCAGTGATTGGTAATGGTCGAGTCGTGCTGGAAAATAGTCGACAAATTCTTGCAACATTTTGTCCCAGCCCGTCGGTAAGTCTTGGGCTAAACCGCCAATGCGAAACCAGCTGGGATGCATGCGTGCGCCGGTAATGGCTTCGATAATCGCGAACAACTTTTCGCGGTCGATAAACAAGTAAAAAATCGGTGATAGTTGGCCAAGATCTTGGGCATAGGTGCCAAAAAATAACATGTGACTAAGAATACGAAAGCATTCAGCCAACATCACGCGAATACACTTAACCCGCTCCGACACATCAATCTGGGCTAGCTGTTCTAAGGCCATCACATAAGGCAGGTTGTTCATGACCCCGCCGAGATAGTCAATGCGATCGGTATATGGAATAAAGCCATGCCATGATTGACGTTCGGCAATTTTTTCAGCGCCCCGATGATGAAAACCAATATCGGGCACCGCCTCAACGATATGCTCGCCGTCAAGTTGCAGCGCAATTCTAAAAACGCCATGAACGCTGGGATGATTAGGGCCCAGGTTCAGAAACATATAATCAGTATCATCGCTGTGCTGGGCCATGCCCCAACTTTGCGGGCTAAACTGTAACGCTTGTTGCGCCCGCTGGAGTTTTTGTTGATCGAGACTATAGGGTTCACGCTCGGTCGCTCGACAGGGAAATTCTTTGCGCAGTGGGTGGCCTTGATAGTCTGGTGGCAGCAGCAGCCGGGTCAAGTGAGGATGGTCGCTAAAATTAATCCCGAACAAATCCCATATCTCGCGTTCGTACCAGTTGGCATTAGGCCATCGTTGGCAAATGCTCGGCAAGGATAGTTGTTGGATCGGCAAAGCAACTTTAAATCGAATATCTAACTTTTTTGCCAAGGAACTTAAATGATAAATCACGGTGAAATCGGCCAAAGGCAAATTTTCGCTGTTATTTCTCAGTCGCTCATCGACCGCAAATAAATCAAATAACAAATCAAAACTAAGAGTTTTGGCATATTCAAGCATCGGCACTAGCGATTGTTGCGCGATCCACAAGGTTAAGATGCGATCGGGCGTTGCTTGTACCGTTAAAGAGTCGGCGCCAAATTGTTGTTGAAATTGACTAAAGAGATCCGCTGCGTCGCACTGGCCTGAACTGGTCATGGTTATACCGTGTCCGGTGGTTTAAGTTTGGTGGTCGCGCAGCGCTGGGCTTGTTTTTGGTCGCGAAGATTGGGTGGGGTGAATGCGGCTATTTCTTGCGGGCTTACCACTTTGTTTAATGGTCGTGCCTGTGGCGGGTAACCTGCTTTAATGGCTTGCTGAAGTAAATTAAGGCCATAAATAAGTGCTTCGGGGCGGGGCGGGCAGCCCGGCACATAAACATCAACCGGTAAAAAGCGATCGGCCCCTTGCACGACGGAGTAAACATCGTACATGCCACCGGAGTTCGCACAAGATCCCATGCTGATCACCCATTTGGGTTCGAGCATCTGATCATATAAATGTTGGATCACTGGCGCCATTTTTAAGAACACCGTGCCCGAAATAACCATTAAGTCAGCTTGTCGTGGGGTTGCGCGAATAACTTCAGAGCCAAAACGGGCAATATCATGGCGGCTGGTAAAGGCGGTCGCCATCTCGACATAACAGCATGACAGGCCAAAGTTGTATGGCCATATTGAGTTACTGCGCCCCCAGTTGACCAAGTCGCTCAGTTTAGCCATCAAGATATTATCACTGATATCTGCTTGGCCAGCTGGTGGCTGAGTAGGCTCAACCTTAATCGGTATTTGATCAGCTTTTGTCAGTTTCCAACGCATCTTTTCCCCTTAAGCCCCAGCCAAACGCCTGTTGCCTTATTTCATAGATTAGACCAATTAATAGCGTCAAGATGAAAAAACTGGTACTAAAAAAACCGAGCCAGCCCGCTTCGAGCACGACAATAGCCCACAGATAGATAAAAACAGCTTCGATGTCGAAGATCACAAAGGAGATTGCAACTATGAAATAGTCAACGTGCCAGCGCAAATGGGTATCACCGCTAGGAATAATGCCAGACTCAAAAGGTAACAGGTTGTTAGAGTGCTTACTTTTAGGGTTGAGCAGTGCTGAAATGACTAACATGGTGCTAGTCAGTAAAATAACGGCCAGTAAGTACACTAAAAAACTAATCGATAGCATAAATCACCTGCTTATTTTATTACGTACGACATTAAGCTTAGTCTATTAATGGCTCTCAGTTTAGTACATAAAACGAACAAGCATGCTTTGGGATGAATATATTATACTTTTTACGATTATTTTATTTGGATCGAATTGGCGTAATAACTTTGGGTTAACACTTCATGACAATTAAAAGGCAGTTTATTAGCGCACATATATTGAGGTGTAATGGCAATGTAAAGGCGTAGACTATGTTAATCGGTTAAAAAGAGTACCAACTCACTTGTTAATACATCGCAAGCGATAAAACTTGACCAAGTTGATCATCATTAAGTAGAGTTAATTAAATGCTAAGGACGGCATGGTAAACCATTTCAAGTTACTTCTAACAATATTGAGCTATCAGTCCTGTAATACTTACCTTTATTTTCTACTGGCGGAGTTATGTATGTTTGACAGAAAAACTAAAATATTGGTTGTGGATGATTTTGAGACGATGCGAAAAATCACTAAGCATATTTTGAAAGATTTAGGTTATGATAATATTGATCAGGCTGACAATGGCCGCAGCGCTTTAAAAATGTTGAAGAACGGCGGGTACGGATTAATTATTTCAGATTGGAATATGCCGGATATCGACGGTTTAAGATTGCTAAAAGCGATTCGTTCTAATAATTTCTATCGCGACATTCCTGTGTTAATGATCACCGCAGAAATGAAACGTGAACAAGTAATTTCGGCTGCTCAAGCAGGGGTAGATGGTTATATTGGAAAACCGTTCTCAGCACAAGACCTCAAAGACAAACTACAATTGGTTTATAATAAACGGGTAAAAAATAACACACCCGCTTAGTTTATTTCTGTTAAAAAATTACCCAATAATAAATATAACTAATGTGCCTAGGTTAAGCGTGCCAATAGTCGGAAACTATTAGCACAACAATAACGGATAATAAAGGCTATACCATTCGGGCGTGACCTTTGGCATAACCAGCGTTTAAATGGATATCTATCGCTTTTAAGACATCGCGGCGGGTAATAATGCCCAACAGAATATTATTTGAATCAACCACCGGATATATTTTAGGTTTTTGGCCAGTCATGGTTTTGGCTATTTCTAGAATCGAATCTTCGGGGCTCACGGTTAACACCTCATCGCGCATTTTGTCGGCGACTATGGTGTGAGATTCACCAAAATAGGTTGCTTCTAACATAGTCGATAAGCAGTCTTGCTCGGATAAAAAACCAATCACGTGCTTATTGTCGTCTAATACGGGGCCACCGATTTGGCTTTTGGTAAGAAATAACTCAACGGCTTCGGCAATCGGCATATCTTTTTTAAAAGTAGCAGGTTGGTAGGTCATATATTCGGAAACTTTTAGTGACTTCATCAGGTAATCTCCTTGGACTATTAATTTAGCTTAGACTGTTTTTAATCAAAAAGCTCCAAATAAAATCAGCAAGTTTCTAGTGCCATCATTTGACTTATACACTGGGTTCTTTAACGCTAAGTTTGTCGGACTAACATAGCGTTAAAGAAAGCACATCAATGCTATTATTACTTGTTTTCGTTTATTTCACGTTCGGCTAAAGCTAAGTCTAATGTTGCTTTTAATAATTTGTATAATCTGATTGACGCATCAATCTCTGTTTTACGGTTAGTCAAACTTTCAATGTTAAGGCCAAGCGGAATATTAAGCGGCATGCAGGCTTCAATAATTTGTTCAAGGTTCGAGCGACAAACTTTGATCGACTCGGCCAGTGGGTTGGTTGATTCTAAAATACGCCAGCGTGTGGCATCTGGCACAGAGATGCCAAGCCAGGTCATGAAATCAAGCGTACTTTCGCTGCCACAAGGAGTAAATGTTAATATTATGCGGCGCGGCGCAATGCCTAATGCACGGCACTCTCGAGCATAATTTGCCAGCATGTCTATGGTCGCGGGCGCATTGTAAACGGCTTGCGAAATAAAATACTGACAACCCATGCTATCTTTTTCTATTAAGCGCAGGTGCTCGTTACCTTTTGCTGCATGGCGCTCTGCAATGGTAACACCACCGAGATAAAAGTCGTTACGGTGCTGTTGTTGCACTTCGTAAGCTTGCTTAAGCGTTAATAATTGTTGGCCTTTTGAAGATGGGCTGCCAACTAAAACAATGTCCCTTACGCCATAAAGTTGCCAACTGTTGTCGAGCCAGGTCGAAAACTCGGCTTCGTCACGTTGCGAGACACTTTTGTAGGTAATGACAGGTTTTGATGATTTGTTATTGAGAATTTGCGAGTAATGACAAGGCTCAAAAGTTTTGGCAAACGGAAATGGTCGCTTAACATCGGTGCGACTTGCTTCGTCTTGAATGTCGTACACAATCAGCCCATCGAATTCAACTTTACCGAGGCGAGCCAATAATTTGTCAGCAACTTGCTCAACCTGCTCTAGCGCGGTAGTGGCCCGAGGTGGCGTAGTACCAATGAAATAAACACCAAAATTGGCATCTGAAGATTTTGCGTGTAATACAGAGTCCATCTAAATATTATCGTCTTGAATTAAATAATTAATCATAATATACCATTTTACTTGGCTTTTTATTAGTTTTGGTCTGGCATTGTCACTAAAACTTTAGTCGAAAGAGTGCGCTATTTGTTATCATATTCTGTTCTATCGATAGAGCGTTTGGTAACTTTGGAAAATTAATGAACAAGACTGCACTGTTTAATCTAGTAATAAACGAGTTGGAACAAGCATATGATGGTGCAGTCGCTGCTGCAGCCCGCGCGCACGCAAGTGCAACTAATGGTGAAAGTGTTGCGGAGAATAAGTACGATACGTTTGGCTTAGAAGCCTCTTATTTGGCGCAGGGACAATCGATTCGGGTTGAGCAATGTCGCACAGAGCTTGAACAGTTCAAGACCATGACAAAAACACTTAATGCTAAGCCAGACAGTGAGTTGGTGGAAAAAGTTGAATTAGGCAGTTTGGTTACGGTGATTAATGAAGATGATAAGCGCCGGATCTTTTTATTGGGCCCATCGGCCGCTGGACTGACCTTGAATTACGAGCAACTCGAGATTACCTGCATTACGTCACAATCCCCAATTGGTCAGGTCTTACTTGGCAAAGAAGTTGATCAAGAATTTGAATTGAAAATTGGGCCTACTATTCAGACTTTTGAAGTGATTGCTTTAACTTAAACCGTGACCATTAAATCAAGGGGTAATAGCGCAGTATTGATGAATAGGTTTGAATTAAAAATGCCGCCGTTAGGTCAATCGACTTAACGGCGGCATTTTCTTTTAAACCTCAGCTATAGAAGGTTAGTTTAGAACTGGTGGTTGTATTGCAGACCATAAAGCAGGGCGTTTGCTCGGGTAGTCGCATTAACTTGCGCTACCACTAGCTCTGCGTTGTTTGGATGGAATTGCTGTTCTTCGACTTGGGTATCTTTACCCATTAGGTAGGTTAAACCAAAATCAATAGTGCTGTTTGCGTCCATAGTGTAGCTAAAGCCAGCCGAAAACCACTGACGGTCAGAGTCTGGAATGGCAATAGATTTTATTTGATCAACAGCGCCCATGTCGTACATGTAACCAGTACGAATGGTCCACTGCTTGTTTAATTGATGGGTTGCACCGACTGATAAATGCCAAGTATTACGCCAGTCATATTGCTTAAACACACCACCTGTGCCGCTATACTTATCGGTAGCTAAGACATCAAAGCTGCTCCACTGAATAAACTGAGCTGAATAGTGGACAGCCGTTTGCGGCGTTAATTGATGATAACCAGAAAACTCAGCCATTGACGGCAACGGGATATCTAAGGTGTCATTATCTAAATTTTCAACTCCGATGGTGAAGTCACCCTTGGTAGCGATTGTAGGGCTATAACGGTAACTCAAGCCAAAACGGTTATTGGCATCAAGCTCGTAAACCATCCCAACATGCCAGCCAAGAGCTGTACCATCGGCTTCGATATCAAGTGCGACAGTTGAATTCGACTCTCGGTACAGTTCGCCCGACGCTAAAATAACGTCTAAGCCTGCGCCTATGCTCACTTGTTCATTAATCCGGTAGGCAACACTGCTTTGCAAGTTAACGCTGCGAACCTTGGTGGTGCCACCGAAAATACTGGCGGTAAAATCGCTGTCATACTTAGTCGTGGTGGCAAAATTTGAATAAGCACCGAAACCAACCGTCCATTGTCCATCAATTGGATGAACGATAAAGATGTTTGGCGCAATACTAGTACCACTAATATCGCTCACATCAGGTACGTCTACTGTAGCGAAGTCGTTAGCACCTAATCCTATACGCTGTTTATATTGAGCATCTTTAAGTGTGACATCAGTATCTAAAACCATTGCACCAAGGCTTAATTCGGTCGTTTTAAATAACGCCATCGATGCTGGGTTACGTGCCATTGCTGACGCGTTATCGGCAATCACAGCATCACCTGCATATGCACGACCTAAACCAGTTGCTGATTGACTATTAAGTTGAAAACCTGCGGCAAGCGTTTGAGTGCTAATTAATGCAAGAGAAAGGGTAGTTAGTGATTTATTGAACGATTTCATTTTTATCTTCTTAGGAGATTTTTGCAGCATACTAGGGACTCTTAATTACACAAACAACTCCGACCAGATCGTTTGGCTAACACTTGTACGTTAAAAGTATGTTAAACAAGCAAGGGTTGCTCGCTAGGCTAGTTAAACCGAACTGATTAACTATTGCGCTGACTTACTTTTATTAAGTGTCATAGGCTAGTTATTGTTGTTGTTTTGTTAATGAGAGTATTTGCTCTTTAAATCTGAGTGGGTAAAAAACAGCCACTTCTGATGGGTTGTAATCGTTTTAATAAGCACAATCTATTTGTATGTGTATTTTTGGTCTAATCTTAATTTTCCTTATTTGTATAAAGGAAATAAGATGAAAACTATTTTATATGTAATACCTTGGTCGGGAGCACTAATAGGATGTTACACCACTGAAATTATTAAACCGAAAATCAGCCAGGTTGACGGCGCGGTTGAGTGTAAGGTCTGCTCAAGTGAAATGAGTGAAACTTATCAAGCAATAGATTTATCCACATTAAAATCAACCATCACCAATGCCAATTCTAATGATCTAATTTATCGAGATAATGACGTTACAAATGTGCCTGATGCGCAGCGGTTGGAAATGGGAGAAAAAAATATTCTGTTAGATGTAAAGGTACAGGACCGATACTCAATTGAAATAGATCAGACTAACAGCGTCCGAACAGATTAATGATGCAAGACCAGCACAATCTAGATTGCTTAAGCACGCACCATAGCTATTCCCAATTGAAACACTCGATAAAAGTCAAAAACAAGCGAGTAATGTAGTTGGGAGGTTAGTTATGTCGTTTTAACGAGGCGCGCAAGTTCACCATTTCACTCGAAAAACAAGCTGTAACAATAAAATGGATTAGGATAAGTGCTAATTCGCTTTTTGTATTGGTTAAGTTATGCGTTTGTGACATTATGAGATGCCTGAAAATGACCACCATTAATCATTGTTAATTAAATATCTTATTAGGTGCCTATGACTAATGGCTAGGGGGACGTTGCTGTAAATTAATTGTTACGCGCTTGTATCTAAAACTTTAGTCTTATGTTTTTAACTTATTAACGGATTTTTGAGCATTTAACTCTAAAATCGGGAATATATATAGACATTGGTCTAGGCTCTATTTAAGATAGCGCCGTTATTTTGCCTTTACGCAACAATAATAAAATTGAAATTGAAATTATTAGAATAATAATCAAAGGAAATTAATATGAAAAGAATACGGGAATTTATGTCTGTATTTCTATTGGCCTTTAGCACTAGTGCTTTTGCAGAAGAAACCAGTGCGTTTGGGCAAACTGTTGCTGATCTCAGCAAAGCTGTCGATGGATTTTTTAATGACTATACTGGCTGGTTCGTTGGTTTAATCTTTAAAAGTGTACCTGTTGGCGATGCTAACTTTCCAATTATCGTTGGTTGGTTATTATTAGCTGCTTTAATCTTTACTGTTTATTTTGGTTTCGTGCAGTTTAGACGTGCTGGAATGGCGATTGATATCGTTAAGGGTAAATACACAGATCCTAACTCTAAAGACGAAGGTGAGGTTTCTCACTTCCAAGCATTAACTACTGCGCTTTCAGGTACTGTCGGTCTTGGTAACATTGCCGGTGTTGGTGCTGCGTTAGCTATCGGTGGTCCTGGTGCAACTTTCTGGATGATTATGTGTGGCCTATTAGGCATGGCATCAAAATTCTGTGAATGTACTTTAGGTGTTAAATACCGCACAATTTTACCATCAGGTGTTGTATCAGGTGGCCCAATGTATTATTTGAGCCAAGGACTAAGCGAAAAAGGTCTTGGCGGTTTAGGTAAAGCACTGGCAATTGGTTTTGCATTAATGTGTATTTTGGGTGCTTTGGGCGGCGGTAACATGTTCCAGGCTAACCAAGCACATGCAATGTTGACTTACGCTTTTGATGTACCAAGCGAATACGGTGTTATTACTGGTGTTGTACTAGCTGCATTAGTATTTTCGGTTATCGTTGGTGGCATGCCTTCAATTGCTTCTGTTACAGAACGTGTTGTTCCGTGGATGGCAGTATTGTATGTTGGTATGGCGATCATTGTAATTGTTGTTAATATTGACCAAGTTGGTGCTGCATTTAGCGCAATCATTGACGGTGCGTTCACCGGTGCTGGTGTTGCTGGTGGTGTTGTTGGTGCATTAATTCAAGGCTTAAAACGTGCAACGTTCTCTAACGAAGCCGGTGTTGGTTCTGCTGCAATCGCTCACTCAGCGGTTAAGACTAAAGAGCCAGTTACTGAAGGTCTTGTATCACTACTAGAACCATTCATTGATACTGTTGTTATTTGTACTATGACTGCATTGGTTATCACTATCGCTGGTTTAAACGCTGCTCCATATAATGGTGAAGGTTTAACAGGTGTTACTTTAACTGCTGCATCATTTACAGCGACAGCGGGTGTATTTAAATACTTCTTAGCATTAGCCGTTGTTATGTTTGCTTTCTCAACGATGATCTCTTGGTCATACTACGGATTAAAAGCATGGACTTACCTATTTGGTGAAGGCAAAACGACAGAATTGATTTTCAAAATTATTTTCTGTGTGTTTGTTGTTATCGGTGCGACGATTCAGTTTGGTGCAGTAATTGACTTCTCTGATGCAGCTATCTTTGCAATGTCTATCTTCAACATCATTGGTCTATACTTCTTAATGCCTGTAGTAAAGAGAGAGTTAAAATCTTTCATTACACGTGTTGAGTCAGGTGAGATTAAAAGATTCGATTAATTTAAGAATCTTTGGTTAAAAAACCCGCTTTGGCGGGTTTTTTTAGTTTATGTTATACAATTGATTTATATAAATGATAAAGGTCAAAGATGAGCGAATTAGACCATTTACACATTGATTTAAAGCGGACGTTGATGAAAGACGGCCCGAATTTTCTATCGCATACATTAATTGTCAAAGGCAATATGGCATTTTTGAGGCCAACGATCAGTTCGATGATGTTCTGTGTGATTTATATTGTCGTGGGTAGCTTTTTAATTGGTCTAGCGGCTTACCTTTTAATTTCATCTAGCAAGTATGATCTCGCGATCTTTGTTGGCGGCTTCGGCATTGCAATTGCGACTTTTGGGATATCATTAATCCAGCCATTTTTAAGTCATGTCAGTTTTAATAGAGCAGATGGGGTCTTCTGCAACCGTAAAGACCGAGACGTCAAATTGCGTCATATTATTTCTTTGCAAATTAACAATAAAATGATTCAGCGTAAACATGCGTTAAGCTACCCGTGTTTTGAATTGAATTTACTGACTCAACATGGTCGCCGCATTAATATTTTAAATCATAATGATCAGCATCAGCTTTTAAATGATGCACAACTGTTAGCAGACTTTTTGCAGGTTGAAGTCAATGATTGCCGTCGAGAAATTATTTTATAAAGCGATTATGGTGGCTCTATCAGCACCTTTTCTGCTTAAGGTTCCCTTGTGAAATGCTAACACTTTCAATTGATTATGAGGGCAACAACAGTTAAGGTTAACATAGCAGATTATGTTAATGAGCTAGTATAGATACATACTGATAGCATCATAAATAACGATTTATCAATATTAATTTCCTTTCACTGAATTTCAAAAATGGCCCTGTGCGCAATAGATGGCCCTTCATTTTATTCACTAGCTATGCCTGCCATTGAGTTTAGCTGCGTCGTTTACTCAGCGGTGCTTTCAGTTGCTATTACTTGTAACGAACACTGGCTAAACCTATCGTTACAAATACAATTATCGGCAATCTTTCTGATGCTGTATAACGTCTATCTATGACTAAACGGCTAAGTTCAATCGCCACATATTGATGACTTGAGCGTCTTGTTTAAGCTGCATGGACTACTACTACAAGATTATAGCTTTAAGACTATAAACTCCGTTGGCGTTATTGCTGCGATAGCTAGTTGTGATAGTTGCCTAAAATATTAATTTCGCTCGCCACTAATATTAGTGGTCAACCAATAGAATATACAATATGACAATAAAACATGAGTTAGAACAATTTTATAACCGAGTTGGCTTTGGTCAAACACTTGGCAAGCGGCCACTAACGGTTAGCGTATATACGGGCTGCTTGCTGGTGCCATTACCCAATATTGAAGCCAGACATAAATATCTGAAATATCATGATATTCATCATTTAGTTAACGATTATAGTGTCGGCCGGATTGGCGAAGGCGAGGTTAGTGCATGGGAATTGGGAACGGGCTCATTTTTAAACAGCCCTTTATTAGGCATTATGAACCTTATTGCGCTCTCGACGGGCTTAGTGCTGCAGCCAAAGCGGATGTGGTTGGCGTATGTACGAGGCTGCTTAAGTAAAAACCTATATAGCGCCAAAATCAGAAAAGCCGTGGACGCTGAGCAATGGTTAAGTATTGATGAAATAAAAAATGATATTGTCGAAATCAAAGGTACTAAATTACCAACGATGTTACGAACGCTAGAATTCGCAACTTATTGCGTAGCTGCTATGCTGATTCATGCAGCGATCGCAATTCCTGCGCTGATATTACGTATTGGCACTGATATGGTGTTAAAAAAAGACATTATCAAAGCATTTAAACCGGTAATACGAACCGATCTCTATTAAGCGTCGTATGAACTTGAGAGGAAGCAATGGGCAAATACAATTATCTACCCTTGTTTCGAATGGCTAACACGCCAATTCGAATGCATTGGTCTTTGTGCGGCGCATTAGTCTTTGCCGGTATTGCTTCAGTCAATGATATCGCTATTTTATTAGGCGCCGTATCATTTTTCTCAATCATGTTAATTCACGAATTAGGCCATATGGTTGTAGCGAGCAAACTTGGGCTTAAAACCTATCGAATTGACTTGGCTTTAATTCATGGCTTATGTGTTTACGAGCACGCGCCAACGGATTATCAGAATTACCTCGTTGCGTGGGGAGGCGTGTTAGCACAAGCCGTATTCTTTGTGCCTTGTATTATTATCTACCTATTATTTAGCCAGTACTTACCGTGGTTTATTACCATTCCCATCTTATTTTTAGGTTTTTATAGCGCTTTAATTGCCATGTTTAACCTACTGCCCGTGAAGTTTCTTGATGGCGGAACGTGCTGGAAAGCCATTCCTTTATATTTTAAATACAAGACAACCCCCGTTAACGTTAAAACAAAGAAATCGAAATCACATATCAGACTGGTTAAGTGAGCTGGATATTTTTTGTATTTAAGAGCCCAATTAACCCTGGCTATCAGAGTCATTTTTAAAGTCCGCTAATATAGTACCGATTATAGCCCTGATTATAGCCCTGATTATAGCCCTGATTATAGCACTGCGTTAGTGTTGGTAAAGTCATACGAAGAGACGCTATGAATGAAGATACTTTAACGATTGAAACACGGATAGCCCTATGGTCAGCCCTAGCCGATTTATGGCTTGATACCCAATTACAAGATTACAAGATTACAAGATTACAAGATTACAAGATTACAACTATGCATATATTGCTCGGGTAATTATTGATGCAAAAATTTCACTAAAAGAGGCTAGGCTTATCCATCGATACGAAATGGTACCTGC
>Ga0209395_1000403_pt1 | contig 63827 bp, 51 predicted proteins | sample GOMGulsemesocosm_3_FD_184635 | JGI IMG/M metagenome (GOLD analysis project Ga0209395, IMG submission 184635) | Methane-oxidizing microbial communities from mesocosms in the Gulf of Mexico - GOM9D Gulf of Mexico (SPAdes) (version 2) | ecosystem: Environmental > Aquatic > Marine > Cold seeps...
CCATTGCCAACGCAGCATGCGAGGGCGCGCCAATGCCAGCATCAACAATTACTGGCACATTGGCCTGTTCAATGATTATTTCCAGAAAATCGCGACTAACTAGCCCTTTATTGCTGCCAATTGGCGCACCTAATGGCATGACCGCGGCGCAGCCTACTTGCTCTAAGCGCTTGGCTAACACAGGATCGGCGTGAATATAAGGTAAAACGATAAACCCTTCGTTACACAGTACCTCTGCCGCTTTTAATGTTTCGATTGCGTCGGGCATTAAATACTTAGGATCTGGATGGATCTCTAGTTTTAACCAGTTAGTGCCCAACGCTTCGCGGGTTAACCGAGCGGCAAAAATCGCGTCTTCAGCTGTTTTTGCGCCAGAAGTGTTCGGCAGTAATTTCATATTGTTAGCCATTAACGGCGCCAAAATATCATCGGACTGACCGTTTGTGTCAATTCGCTTAAGGGCCATGGTGACCAACTGTGACTTTGAAGCCACTAATGCTGCCATCATGGTGGCTTTGTCACAAAATTTACCCGTACCAGTAAACAACCGAGAATCAAATTGGTGACCGGCTATCGTTAATAAATCACTCATTGTTTTATCCCCCGGCGATTGCGCCAAATATGTTTATTTTGTCATTGTAATTAAGCACTTGTGTCGGCCAGTTATCTTTAGTGACCACTTGATTGTTAATCGCCACCGCAACACCGTCATTAAGACAGTCGAGGTGAATTAGCAATTGTTCGAGCTTGCTTAGCTGTTCGCTAAGTTCAATCCAATTTTCTTGGTTGACCAACACCGAATTTTGCGGGTTATTATTGTTCATTATGATGCTCCTACGGCTTATTCTCAGGCTCAGGTTTGGACTTTGGCTTTGAATTTTGTGTAGCACAGACTAAACACTGGCTATCACGGACCCGGCCAAACGACTGCACGGCTAAACTTTCACCATTAATACAAACCAACTTACTGGCTAAATCACTTGGGGCGTCGATCAAATAGCGCAATGCTTGGCTTGCCTGAAACGACGCTAGCACGCCGACCATCGGACCAGCTACGCCGAGCGTTTGGCAACTAGTAGCCTCTTTGGCATTGCTGCTTTGGGGAAACAAACAGTGATAGCACCCCCACTGCGGCTGCTTGGGATCGACCAACAGTAATTGCCCGTGCCAACCGGCGACTGAGGCACTCAGTAAGGGTAATTTTTGCTCAACACAGTGGCGATTAACCAAATGTCGAGTCACGGTATTATCAGTACAATCGAGCACTAAATCACAGTCACGAACGAGCTGGCCAATATTGGCAGGGTCGAGGTACTGATGAAAACTGATGATCTCTATTTGATCATTTTGCTCACGCAAGCGGTTAGCCAGCTCGTATACCTTGGAATTTTCGATTGAATCAAGATCAAAAGCGATTTGACGTGGCAAATTTGATAACTCAACCTCGTCGTCATCAATGACTGATAAGCGGCCAATGCCAGCGCCGGCTAAATAACTGGCCGCGATATTGGCCAAACCGCCAGCGCCAACGATCACAACATGGGCTTGGCCGAGTTTCAATTGCTTGGCTTCACCCCATTGATCTAACATGATCTGACGCGAATAACGGATAAACTCATGTGATGACAAGCCCGATGGCTCTTGTGATGACAAGCTAGACGGCTCTTGTGAAGACAAGCGAGATTGATCGTCACAAGATAAACCAGTGTCAGCTGTCGCTTGAGAGTTACTCATTAATCACCTCGCACCGTTGCGTCGGTATTAAATTGACTGCAACTTGCCCAGCGCCTACTTGTGCCAACAACGACTCGGTTACTTGCGTGACATCGTCTGCTTGGGTAATAGCGGTCACTAAGGCGATACTGCCAATGCCTGTGGCTACCACGTCTGCAACCCGCGCGCGGGTAATGCCACCAATGGCAACCAAAGGCCGCTGCGATTTAAATAACTCAACCTGAATTTTCAACTTATCAATACCTTGGGGGGTTGATGGCATATCTTTAGTTTGGGTTGCATAAATATGGCCAAGCGCGATATAGCTTGGTTGCAGTTGATTGGCCATGACAGCTTCATATAAACCGTGGGTGCTTAAGCCCAATCGTAATCCCGCTGCTTTTATTTGCGCCAGATCAGCCAGTGCTAAATCTTCTTGCCCAAGGTGCACGCCATAAGCTTGGTGTTCAATGGCGAGCTGCCAATAATCGTTAATAAATAACCGCGCTTGATACTTTCGACCTAAGGCAATTGCCGCGATTATTTGTGGCTCTATCTCGTCGGCGCAAAAGTCTTTAGCCCGTAGTTGAATGGTTTTAACCCCGAGCTGTAACAGTCGTTCAAGCCAATCGAGTGTATCGACCACCGGATACAAACCGAGCTGTTGCTGGGTTGGTGCAAATGGCGTATCGTCATGCTCAGTGGTATCTTGCTGGGCTAAAAAACAATTTAGATCACTAACTTTTGGTAAGTGTTTGGCTTGAGTTGGCACCGTTAAGTTATTTAAGCTGCCCTGAGTATTACTAAGTAGCACTGCGTGTTCGGCTGTTTGGTTAATGGTGGTTCTTGCCAGTACCAGTGCGTCGCACATAGTATAATCTTGCGCTAATAAAGCCGCGATTAAACTGGCGAAGGTACTGCTGTCTGAATTACTATCAAAAGTACGTTCATTGGCTAACCACGGCGATGTCATCACAAAACCACGTGACGGCTCACGCGCTTCAACGGCGTGTAAGCCTGCTACATAACAGTCATATACCCACTCACCAGCCGATGAATCACTAGATAATGAATGGTCACGTGCCAACTGGCCACTTTTAAGTAACACACTGAGCTCAAACTCAATGGATAAAGTTCGGGCTAACGCCACTAAATCGCTTACCGCTTGATTATCATCGATGGTAACTTGGCACAGCCGCTGCGCCTGCTGTAAGTTTGGTGTTAACAAATCAACTGCGGGCAACAAGTATTGCCTTATCGCGGCTAACATCGACTCGTTAAATCCAAAATCAGCACTCGTGCCGGCCAATACCGGATCATAAATGACCCGTGTAACCTGTGCACTTTCGCTTTGTTGCATTTGACAATGCCGTAGTTCGGCTAACTTACCGCCAAGCCAAATAACTTGATCAACATTGGCCAGCAAACCAATTTTTATCACCTGCGGCACTTTCTGTTCTATTAATGTTTGTTCAATTAATGTTTGCTCTGTTAATGCTAACCACTGTGCTTCAAGCAGATCAACCGGCGTTGCGGTCAGCGCAGTAACAAGCAGACTATTTTTCGCCGTGATGCAACTGGCCATGGTCGCGCAATGCACATCATAATGCATTGCGGCGCGGGCATCAGTCATGATGCCCGCGCCATCTAAGCAATCAACACCAATAGTCCAGATAACTGGGATCGTATCAGCTCGTTCTGTCATTACTTTGCCTCAGCTGCCAGCTTGTAAATTTCACTGCCTTGGTCTTTAAACTCTTGGGATTTTTGCGCCATAGCAGCATCAATCGTAATAGTTTCATCGAGTAACTTTATTTCGATTGTTTCTTGCTTGGCCGCGTAATCACGGACTTCTTGTGAAATTTTCATTGAACAGAACTTAGGCCCACACATTGAACAAAAATGCGCTACTTTACCTGAGTCTTGCGGCAAGGTTTCATCGTGAAACGCCAACGCACGTTCAGGATCAAGCCCAATGTTAAATTGATCATGCCATCTGAATTCAAAACGCGCCTTTGACATCGCATTATCACGAATTTGCGCGCCCGGGTGCCCTTTGGCTAAATCACCGGCGTGAGCGGCAATTTTGTAGGTGATCAAACCTTCTTTAACATCTTCTTTATTTGGTAAACCCAAATGCTCTTTTGGGGTGACATAACATAACATTGAGCAGCCAAACCAGCCGATCATTGCCGCGCCAATGCCTGAGGTAAAGTGATCATAACCTGGTGCGATATCTGTCGTTAAAGGCCCCAACGTATAAAACGGTGCTTCATCACAGATTTCCAACTGCTTGTCCATGTTCTCTTTGATCATGTGCAGTGGAATATGACCTGGGCCTTCGATAATAACTTGCACATCGTATTCCCAAGCAACTTGAGTTAGTTCGCCTAAGGTTTCTAATTCGGCAAATTGTGCTTCATCATTGGCGTCGGCAATTGATCCAGGGCGCATGCCATCACCCAATGATAACGCGACATCGTATTGCGCACACAACTCACAAATTTCTCGAAAGTGGGTGTATAAAAAGCTCTCTAAGTGGTGTGACAAACACCATTTAGCCATGATTGAACCACCACGGCTAACAATGCCCGTTACGCGTTTAGCAGTCATTGGCACATAGCGTAATAAGACGCCGGCGTGAATAGTAAAGTAATCAACACCTTGCTCGGCCTGTTCAATCAGGGTATCGCGGAACACTTCCCACGTTAGATTTTCTGCAACGCCATTTACTTTTTCAAGCGCCTGATAAATTGGCACAGTGCCAATCGGCACAGGTGAGTTACGGACAATCCACTCACGAGTTTCATGAATATAACGGCCAGTTGACAGATCCATCACGGTATCGGCGCCCCAGCGCGTTGACCATACCAGCTTTTCAACTTCTTCTTCAATCGACGATGTGACTGATGAATTACCAATATTAGCGTTAATTTTGATTAAGAAGTTACGGCCAATGATCATTGGCTCTGATTCTGGATGGTTGATATTATTTGGGATAATCGCGCGACCACGGGCAACTTCTTCACGCACAAACTCAGCAGTAATTTGCTCAGGTAAACTTGCGCCATAGCTAAAACCCGGGTGTTGTTGCGTTAATTCTTTGTCGCGAACTTCTTCACGTTTAAGGTTTTCACGGATCGCAATATATTCCATTTCTGGCGTGATAATACCCTGCATTGCATAGTGCTTTTGGGTCACACACTTGCCTTTAAGCGCTTTACGGGGCTTTGGCAGTGACTCAAAACGTAAATGATCTAGCCCTTCATCGGCCATGCGCTGTTGGGTAAAGTTTGAAGAAACCTCAGCCAATTCGTAGGTATCTTGACGCTCAAGGATCCATTCGCTACGCATCGCTGCGAGGCCTTTACGTAAATCGATTGTTTCAGCAGCGTCGCTGTATGGGCCCGATGTATCATAAACATGCAAAGGTTGGTTCGGCACATATACCGGGTTGTCTTTGCTGCCGCTAAGCAAGGTATCGCTTAAAGCAATTTCGCGCATCGGGACTTTTATGTCAGGGCGTGAGCCTTCGACATAGATTTTTTTTGAGTTGGGGAAAGGTTGACCACAGATTTCATCAATAAATTTCTGGGCTTTTTCTCTATCTATTCTAGCCATGCAAACATCACCATATAATAATTATGTTGGAGTAATGAATGTCAGGAGAAGTGGCAAGAGTAGGAATTGATCAAAATTTGGCTGCAAGCAGACAAGCAAACACAGCACATTTGTGAAATATCAATATCCCTCTTGTTTCCCTTCGCAGGTATTAGCCTGATCAGGTTCTACGGATCCCGCAATGCGGTCTCAGCCAGTGGCACTCCGACAAGATCTTCCAAAGACTTGCGAATTAGCGCAAGCAGTCCTTTGGAACAGAGGCAGTATAGGGCTAATGGCTCAATTATTTCAAGCAACAAATTGAAAACGCCTGTCTTAATATTCCTGTTCAGCCCGTATTCCGGTGCTAAGGCTAATCCTAAGGCCACAATATAGTTAGGGGTTTATATCGCGCAAGTCCGCTGTAGCAATGACTTTATCTGCTGTTAAACAAAAATAAATCATCAATATCGCTCATGATCTTGCGACACTGGACCAACCTCAAAAAAAATCTAATCAAATACTAACCTTAACTCTATTTTCAGACTAAATTAGGGTTTCTATTGGTGTTTAACTTAAGGAATGTACGATGCTAAAAATAAAAAAATACATTGTTTTATCATTATGGACAGTGACGTTGGCCGCCTCTGCTGCTAACACGCCAGCCCAACTTGCTATTGATAGCAAATTCGCACTGCACCATCCGGTGTGGGCAAATTCAGGCATGGTCGCAACTCAAGAAGCCTTGGCCAGTCAAATTGGGGTTGATATTTTAGCCGCAGGTGGCAACGCTGTTGATGCGGCTGTCGCCATTGGTTATGCCTTAGCGGTAACACTGCCCCGCGCTGGCAACCTTGGCGGTGGTGGTTTTATGATGATTTATTTGGCCAAAGAACAGAAAACTATTGCACTTGATTATCGTGAAATTGCACCAGCGCAGGCGGCTCGTGACATGTTTTTAGATCAAGACGGCAATGCCGACAGCAAATTATCGCGCTTTCATGGCCTAGCTGTCGGAACGCCCGGCACGGTCATGGGCATGGAGGTAGCACTGAATAAATACGGCACCATGACACGTAGCCAAGTAATGCAACCCGCGATTGATTTAGCCACGAACGGCATTGTGGTTACCGCGGATTTAGCCAGTTCACTGAAGAAAATGGCCAAACGTTTAGGCAAATGGCCCAGTTCAAAAGCGATCTTTTATAAAGCCGACGGTAGCTTTTACCAGCCCGGCGAGCGGTTGGTGCAACGTGATTTAGCGACAAGCCTTAAATTGATTGCTGACCAAGGTGCGGCTGGTTTTTACGCAGGTGCTGTGGCTAACAGCATTAGCAATACCGTTCAACAAGCTGGCGGTGTGCTCACCACCAAAGATTTGGCAAACTATCGAGTCATAGAGCGCCAGCCAGTGCTCGGCAACTACCGTGGTTACCAAGTGGCTTCAATGCCTCCCCCCTCTTCAGGCGGCATTCATCTGGTGCAAATGTTAAATATGCTAGAGCAATTTCCAATCAACGAAATGGGTCATAATAGCAGCGCGACTATTCACACGATGGCTGAATCAATGCGCCGTGCGTATGCCGATCGCAGTAAGTATTTAGGCGATCCTGATTTTGTGAAAGTACCGGTTGCAGCATTAACCAATAAAAAATATGCTAAAGATCTCGCCGCGCAAATCCAGCCAGACAAAGTCACCTTAAGTACCGATGTCGCGCCGGGTAAACTCGCCCCTTACGAAAGCAATGAAACCACTCATTATAGTATTATCGACCAATACGGTAACGCAGTATCTAATACCTATACCCTCAATTTTAGCTATGGCTCAGGCTTGGTCGCTGCTGGCACCGGCATTTTACTGAACAATGAAATGGACGATTTTTCGGCCAAACCTGGCACGCCCAATGCGTATGGTTTAATTGGTGGCGAAGCCAATGCTGTTGCGCCGTTGAAACGCCCGCTCAGTTCAATGACCCCGACCATCGTATTAAAAGACGGCGCACCGTTCTTAGTTACTGGCAGCCCTGGCGGCTCGCGCATTATTACCACTACCTTGCAAGTGATCCTCAATGTCATTGACCATCAAATGAATATTGCAGAAGCAAGTGCAGCGCCGCGCATTCATCACCAGTGGTTGCCTGACTACTTACGGATTGAACGGGGAATAAGCCCAGACACCGTTAAATTGCTGACGCAAAAAGGTCATCAAATAAAAGTTAAGCAAGCGATGGGCAGCACCCAAACGATTATGCTTAACCAGCAAGGTTATTTTGGGGCATCGGACCCCCGCAGGCCTTCGGCACTGAGCAAGGGAGTTATGACTAAAGCGCTGATCGCTAAATAGGGTAGTAAAAGCGGGTCGGCGCAGTTTGTTACCCAACTGCGCCACTCAATTCAATTAATCAGCTCATGGATTTAAGCTGATTTTCCTAAGCTCATTTAATCTAATCTCAATGGCCTTGATTGGCGCTGGCTAGTTTTGATTCTAGCCGTTCAACCAATTGGCTAACGTCTTCTCGTTTGGCTAATCGATCAGCAGAAATAAGGACTCGTGGCACAATAGCCGAACTAAAAGTATAACGTTCAATACTGCGGGAAATTTTGGCGGCTAGTAACTTAGCGCCATTACTGGTTGTTTCAGGGCAAATAATCAGTAATTGCTCGGCTTTCCACCGTCCTGCTGTATCAGACAATCTGATTTCACAATTTACAATATTGGCAAGCGATAATAACATTTCGTCTAATGCCTGTTCGCCTTCTTTGGTGCGTACTAACTCTATGCCTGAAAAATTTAACAAAATGACCGAAAACGGCAAATTAGTGCGGCTAGATCTGTTGTATTCGTACTTTAACAGTTGTTCAATTTTAAAGCGGTTAAATAAGCCAGTTGTTGGATCAATTACAGCTGCCTGTTCAATCCGTTTTTTGTCACTAATATCATATTCAATTGACGAATATCCTAACAAATAGTCATTTTTCACAATAGGTTCTAACTGCGCGCGATGCCAATATAAATCACCACGTTTGTTTTTATACATAATCTCACCGCTCCAACTCAAGTGTGACAAAATGCTTTTGCTGATTTTTATTGCTGCCGATGAAGGATACTCAGGATGGTAATAAGCCGACCTCGGTTGTCCAATCAACTCATGTTCTAAATAACCAATTTTTGCACAAAATGCGGGCGAAACAAAAACAAAACAATCGTTTTTATCGGTGCGATAACTAAGAATGTTCTGATCTATTTGGTGCTGATATTGAGCTTCTAATAAAGCCGTTTTTGAGAACAACGCACTGATTTTATTTAGGCCGGCCGTTATTTTACGCCGCAGCCTGAATAACAGGCTCATAAGCACGGTGAACATTAGCAAGCTTAATGCAACAATGCGCCAATCAACCAAAGAGGGTTTAGTTTGTACCATTAACTGGAATCCCTTTAAACGACTTTGATTAGGAACCATGTTTAAGTCACGGTACAGCTGAGCTGACTGTTGCAATCGTTGCTGTGGGATTTGACCAAGCTTGGTTAAGTCTTGGTCGAAAAAACGCCGGCTCATGCGTGCTTCATTTTGCAACGCACCGAGCGATCGCTGCGCGCGATAAACATGAATAATCCAGTCGATAACCTGTTCTGGATTGGTAAGTGCATATTGCCAACCTTTAATGGTGGCTTGTTTGAACTCAGCAACTTCAGTGCTATTTAACGCCAAATAGGCTTCGGTGGTAAAAACAAAATCACCAATAAAATCGATACCATAATTTGAGGGGTTGATGATGTTAACGGCCAAACCGGATTCTTGGTGCAAATAGGGTTGATTGGTGATGTAACCTGCATAGGCGTCTATTTCATTATTCTCTAATGCGCTACGTGGATCGGCTACTTTTACAAATTGATAATCTTCGATGGTCAGATCAAACTGTTTGAACAAGGCCAATAGCGTACTGTCGTCAGAATTTAATCCATACATTACCCGTTTGTTTTTCAATTGGATCGGGTTAAGAATATTGTCTTTGGCGCGAGTGATTAATACCAACGGCGAATACTGATAACTGGCCAGTAATGCCACCACAGGCAGCCCTTTTAAGCGGTGTAACACTAGGGTTGAGTCGGCTACCCCATATTGGGCCTGACCACTTAAAACTTGGTCCAATACTGTGTGTTTGACATCACGTTCTTTAATCGTTACATCTAGGCCAACATCTTGATAATAGCCAAGTTCTTTCGCGGCATAAAAACCTGCAAATTGGAATTGATGATGCCATTTTATTTGCACAACAACAGGCTTTAACGGCTCACTTACTGCACCGCTATAACGAGTTAGCAGAGTTAAAGTAAGCAGTAAGCAAAGCCGTAGTAATATCATACTATTTTTATCTATTCCTTCACTGGATCGAGCCCTAAATTTAGCCGGTTTTTATTGAGTCTTACTTTACGTTGGTTAACCAATTCAACTAACGCTAAAAACTGAAAGTTATCCGCCACCGACTTAAAATTAGGATTAAATTCCAAATTTGCAAGGTCATATCGGTTATCAGGCAACCAACCGGTGCTGATAACACGGGACAATTCCTCAATCGCTTTAGCTGTATTTCCCAGTAGCGCATAGGCTTGCGCTAAATGGGTTGAATAAAACGATGGCGCTATTGGTTCGTTGCTAAAAAAGTCAACTAAAGCAAGCAACAATGAGCGGGCCTTTTTTTGGTGCCCTGTTAATTGCAATATCCGAGCATAATGTACCAAGTACAAAGCTTGATTGCTAACAAGCGCTATATCATTGACTGGTAACGACGTCATTTTATGCTCTGCGACAAAAGCTAATGCTTGTTCTAATTGATCATTGGCGCTAAGCAACACCACATAACGCCACTTTGCTGGAAGATTAACCACAGTATGTTGGCCACTTATACCAAGCGCCTCTATAGGATGATCAAGTGGGAGTGAATCGTTTGCCAATGATTGCTCCACTGCCTTAATTAACTTTGGATCGGCGATTGCTAGACCAGCGCTGTCTAATGCTGCCAAGCTGTCATAATTAAGATGAGTAAAACGCAATTTCTCTATTACATTATCACTAAAATTAACTTGTTGCTTCGCTAGTTGATAAGCACGGGCGAAATAACCCAACTGCACCAAATCGCGTGCTTGCCAATAGATTAGCTCTTTATTGGCAGGAGCCACGCGTTGTGCAGCGTGGATCACGCGTAAACTTAATTGATATTGACCTTGCTGGCGATAGAGCTGCGCTAAGGCAGTAAAATTGTCGACTTGCGAATGATTTAGTTCAATAACCCGCTCGTATTGTTCAATTGCGCGAGCGATATCTCCTTGGCGTAACGACCACTGTGCAGCGGCCTGATAGCCTAAACTATCAGTTGGAAACTTTTGTTTAAGCGCGCTAATAAGCTGACTGAACGATTGTTCAACTTCTGATTCAACTGGTGGTTCAACCTGGAGTTCAACCGTTTGTGCCACGCTTGCTAGTTGTTCATTTAACAACAACAGCTGTTGCTGATAGCTTATCAGGCAGCCTGATTCTAACTGTGGTTTACGTTCGTTGGTGCCAACAAACTGGCTAAATTCACAATGTTCTTGCGCTAAGTTCAACGTAACAGTAGGTGCTAGTATTCTGCTGAGTCCAATGTTTATTGGCTGGCTGGCCCAACTACCACGGTAATTTAACGGCAGTGTCGCGTACTTAATCGCAGCGCTATTGGCGCTGTCATAATACGTTAGCTTAATTTGTACGCCATCTTGTGCATAAAATACTGCCGTGTCCAAACGTGGATATTGGTCCCGTTGTTGATCTTCAACCACGGTTCTCGATCCAATGTGTTGTACTTTATGCTTTAACCACCAGCCAATGTTTTGAGTCACTTGTGGCAAAACATCTGGGCTTAACCTCGCCGGTAAATTGTCGGCGGTAACCTCAAAGGTAACAGGCGTAAGGTAAACAAGATCGGAGCTCGTTGGTTGGCTGACTTTAAGCGCATTATCGCTAAACCACCAGCGGGCACTAATAAACGCCAACATGCTGATTATAATCAGCAACGGCACTAACAATGCGCGTTTGCTAACACGAGGTTCTGGTGTTGGCTGCTCTAATTTTTCATTGGTATTAATTTGGATATTAGCATTGGGATCAGCACTTGCATTAGTGCTGGAATTAGTGCTGGTATTAGTACTGTCGGCTCTACATTCGGTGTGTAGCTGTTGATTAAGCAATTTGTCAGTAGGCGACTCTACAACTGACTTATCTTCATCTGACTTATCTTCAACTAATTGTTCTTCAACTAATTGGCCTTCAACATGAAATTCTTGTTCAGGTACAAGTTCAGGTACAAGTTCAGGTTCAGGTTCAGGCTCTAATGCTGAAGCTTTAGTCGCTGGCTGAGCGGCTTTAATCGCCGCTTGGGCAGCAGCAGTAATAAAGCTTAAATCATCAAGCACATTTACTGATGTTAAGCCTGTTTCAGGATTTTGTAATTGCTCAGTGCTTGACTCAACAGCAACAGGCCGTTGAGTCGACGATGCCACACGTTGCGGCTCCATGACTAAGCAGTAGCCTCGTTTTGGGATGGTGCCAATAAAATGAGCGCGATGCACTGAATCGTTAAAGATACGGCGTAACCGAGCAATACCTTGGTATAGTTTATTACGCGTGAGCTCAGCGCCCACGTGTTCTATTAACTGCTCACTGGCCACAGGTTCAGGGTAATGTTCAACTAATAGCAATAAAATTGCGCTATGGACTGGGGTTAACTCAATGAGCTGTTCTGCTGACTTTAACTGTCGGCGTTGGCTGCAAAACACCCACGAGCCTAACTGATAATCATCAGACGTTTTTGGATCGACCAAACTTACTTCCTAAAAAATTATAATTACAAAGACAAAGTCCTATTATAACCAGTTAGCAGTAAGCGCAAAACAAATATTGATTTTGGCCACCAGCCAGCCGATAAAACAATCGATTTAACGCTAGGCTACGCCTTGGTGGCAAGGCGAGCGCATTATCATTCAGATCTCGGCGTTTTATTTCAACCGCTGTTGTCGTTGCTTTAATGACACGGCATAGCTATTGATGCTGAGATCCTCTCACTTAAAGCTTCTCACTCAACTCTTGTCGCTCAGCTCTTGTCGCTTAGTAGTGCGAATGCTTTGGTGATAAATTTCTCTGACTGTTGCATGCCTGAGCTTAATTTTTGTTGATCATGGGGATCTGAAATTTGCGACCAATGTTGGCGAACACTTTCTGGCGATTGGTCTGCAGCTGACAGCATCAAGCCTTGGGTTTCATGCATGGCTGCGCTGGCATATCCACCAGCTCCCGCACATAAAATAAACTGATTAGGCGCGTCGTCATCACACAACACTAATGCGCCGGCGGTTACAGCAAAAGGCGTCAGTAACGGCAATATTTGTTCGGGCATTAAATCTTGGGTCATTCGGGTATTGGCAATAGGTGCTAACGCATTAATTCGAATATCATATTTAGCCCCTTCCAGTACCAAGGTATTCATTAAACCTAACACTGCCATTTTAGCGGCGCCATAATTGGTTTGGCCAAAGTTACCGTACATGCCACTAGACGATGTTGTCATCATAATACGGCCATAATTTTGGTCACGCATAATATCCCACACCGCTTTACAGCAATTAACCGTGCCCATGACGTGCACATCGAACACCGATTTAAAATCATCAAGTGCCATTTTGGTAAAAGATTTATCGCGTAAAATTCCGGCGTTGTTCATTAAAATATCAATTCGGCCCCAAGTAGCCATCGTTTGGTCGACCATCGCTTGCACTTCGTCAAAATTGGCGACATTAGCGCCATTGGCAATCGCCTCACCGCCAGCCGCAATAATTTCTGCTACTACTGCTTGTGCCGCCGCACTAGACTGACCGCTGCCATCTTTGGCCCCGCCCAAATCATTAATCACTACTTTGGCCCCGCGTGCTGCGAGCTCTAATGCGTGACTGCGGCCTAGACCATTGCCTGCGCCAGTAACGATTGCTACTTTACCGCTAAAATCTATTGTCATTATTAACCTCTTAACCTGATGTTTCATTTGAAATTAAGCACTACATTGGATATTAGTGCTAACACAACATTCTTTAAACCCATGGTAGTTTTTCGCGCAATAAGCAGCAACTACTTATTTACATTTTCACCAGTTTTTAATTCTATCATTGTGACTAATTCGTGATAAAGACGTGATTTTGCCGTGACACCGCTGCCCTATTGTTGATGTGCAAGCCAGTGGCAACCTAACTGGGCATACCTAAAAAATCAGGAGTAGCGCAATGAAGTTTAATCATAAAGTATTAATTTTAGCCGCAGCAGTTTCATTAAGTTTTCAAGCCAGTGCTAATTACAATCACCCCGGCCGTACTTATCAAGTAACGGTAACCAACATTACCAAGGGCATAAATTTCACTCCATTATTGGCGGCCAGCCATTTGAAGTCTTTCTCGTTATTCTCGGTTGGCAGTGCTGCCAGTCAAAACATTATCAATATTGCGGAAGGTGGTGATATTTCAGGCTTAAATCAAGCACTAGACACTGCTGATGAAGTCTTTAATACCGCAGCCACCGCAGGACTGCTGATGCCCGGCATGTCCGTTCAATTAGAGGTAACGGCGTCGGGGCGTTATCGCCAGCTAAGTTTGATCGGTATGGCATTGCCGACCAATGATACCCTAGTCGCGATGCTGGGCATGAGCTTGCCAAAAAAACGTAATATACCGGTGACTTATTACATGAAAGCTTATGATGGTGGCAGTGAAACCAATGATGAATTGTGTGCCAATATTCCGGGCCCGCATTGCGCGGGAGTGCCCTTTTCGCCTGAAGATGAAGGTGAAGGATATATTTACCCCAGCCCAGCTATTCATGGGGAAGCCGATCTAAGCCGGGCCGCTTACAACTGGCATGGCCCAGTTGCAATGGTCACTATTGTTAGAAAATGAGTTCTGCGGCTAACAAAGCCGGTTCAGTACTTAGGTATACATAGCTAAGGCATACATGGCTCAGGGCATACATGGCTAAGGGTTACATGGCTAAGCGACGCATGGTCCGAATTAAGTTGCTGCGATCTATTTGCAACAGTCGGGCCGCAGCGGCTAAGTTTCCATGTGTCTGGCTTAGCGCCGTATCAATCAACTGACGTTGATATTGATCGGTCGCTTGGCGCAGTCCTAGCTGGCTAACATCGCCGATTACTTCACTGACCGATGAAATACTATTGGCTGCAACACTCTGGGCAGCAGCACTCTGGGCAGCAGCACTGTCAAAATCACCAATATTACTCGCTAAACTCACCCCTTGCTGAGCCGTCGTTGGTGTCAGTTGTAAATTAAGATGCAGATCGCTAATGCTAACAATGCTCGCGTGCCGCCCCTGTTCACTAATGGCTTTAAGCGCTGCGCGGCTCAACAGGTGTTCTAATTCTCGAACATTACCCGGCCAGTCATAACGCGCCAGTTGCTCGATAGCACAAGCTTGTAAGCGTAATTTAGCAACACCTAACTGTTGCTGGCTTTTTTCAAGAAAATAACCCGCTAATAACAAATAATCTTGCTCACGTTGACGCAGCGGCGGCACTAACAACGGATAAACACTTAATCTGTGGTAAAGATCGGCTCTAAATCGGCCTTCTTTAACTTCAAGCTGCAAGTCACGATTAGTCGCCGCGACAATTCTGACATCAACCACCGTGGTTTTGTCGCTACCGACCCGTTGAATTTCACCACTTTGCAGGGCGCGTAATAACTTGGCTTGGGCTGGCAATGGCAACTCCCCGACTTCATCAAGAAATAGGGTACCACCATCGGCCAATTCAAACCGCCCACTACGTTGGTTTATCGCGCCAGAAAACGCCCCTTTGACATGACCAAACAATTCACTTTCAATAATATTTTCAGGTAACGCGGCACAATTTATTTGTACTAATGGCTGATTTTTTCGATGTGATTTATGATGCAGACTTTTGGCAACGAGCTCTTTGCCAACTCCTGTTTCGCCAGTTATTAGCACAGATAAATTACTTGATGCAACTGTGTTTATCTCGCGCTGCATCGCTTTAATGGCGGCACTGCGACCGATAATGTCACCCGAATTAACCGTTGCGATTAAATGCTGAGTGACTTGTTGGTTATGTTCAACTTTACTCTCTAATGCTTCGATATGCTGACTGGTTTTAATAACGGCTGCAACAGCGGCAATATAAGCACGGGTTTCGACCGGATCTAATGCCGAAAAGCTCCCGGCTTGCATGGCATCAAGGGTTAATACTCCCCACGGTTTGCCATCAATCAAAATAGTGCAGCCCATACAATCGTGCACTTGTAATTGCTCACCACAGCCCTGTACTAAGCCATCATAAGGATCGGCTAAGACACAGTCGCTATCAAACCGCGTAATTTGCGGATTGCTCAAAATATGCTGTAAACGGGGGTGCTGGTCAATCACAAATTGGCGTGCTAGTGCTTGTTCCACTAAGCCGACTGTTGCAACAGGCACTAAACAACCATCGTGTAATTTGAGTAATGCCACGACATCGCAAGGGATCGCACGCTCAATGGCCAATACTAGCCGTTGATAACGTTGGGCTTGCGTTAATTGTCGATTTAAGTCTTCAACAATATCAATAAACGGAGAAATATTCATAAAGGTCATAATAACCTAATGTAGGTCTAATTGACATATTTATTGATCTAGGTCAATTTGACTCACCCATGTTAAAAACCTCACACAACCATTACTAATCAACCATTTATTAAGTTGGCACGGTTTGTGATAAGTAGTTAGTGATCTCAATTATTTTTCCATAGGAAGCGCCAATGTTAGACAGCAACACAGTAAAAATTATTAAAGCCACGGTGCCCGTATTAAAAATTCACGCCAATGACATTACCCGAACGTTTTATCCGTTACTTTTTAGTCAACATCCCGATGTTGTACCTTATTTCAATCAAACCAACCAAGGTAAAGGCAGCCAGCCTAAAGCATTAGCCAGTGCAGTAATCGCCTATGGTGCTAATATTGACGCCTTGGGTAATTTAAGCGACGCGGTCAGTAAAATAGTTCAAAAACATGTGTCGCTGGGCATAATGCCTGATCAATATGACGCGGTCGGCAGTTGCTTATTGCAAGCGATAAAAATTGTGCTTGGCGACGGCGCAACTGATGAAGTCATCGATGCGTGGGGCAAAGCTTATGCTCAATTAGCCAGTATTCTAATTGATGCAGAAGAGACGGCATGCGCACAAAACGAGCAGCAAGTAGGCGGCTGGCGTGGCCAGCGTCAATTTAAGTTGGTTAAACGCATTGATGAAAGCTCGGTTATTACCTCTTTTTATTTTGAACCGACCGATGGCAAGCCCCTGCCTTTGTTTAAGCCCGGCCAATTTTTAACGATTATCGTTACCACGCAAGCGGGTGAAAAAATACGCCGTAACTACAGTTTGTCTGATGCGCCCGGCATGAGCTATTTACGCATCAGTGTTAAACGCGAACCAGAGGGCGTTGTGTCAAACTTGCTGCATGACACGCTCAAGCTTGATGATTGTGTTGAACTGTTACACCCTGCTGGTGATTTTACCTTACGTGAAAATACCAAGCCGTTAATATTATTAACCGCGGGGGTTGGCATTACACCGGCGATTAGCATGCTTAATAGTGAAGCTGGTTCAGGTCGAGATATCCGTTTTATTCATGCCGCTCTCGACAGTAAGGTTCATGCATTTAAGGATCATGTTGCGCAATTAACAACAACCCATGATCATATTTCACCTTTTTACATTTATAGCAATCCACAAGCATCGTGCCAGCCAGATGCCACGGGCTTTATTACCGAACACCTCATTGCCCAGCAATTGCCAGAGGATCGCGATGTTGAATTTTATTTACTCGGTCCTAAGCCATTTATGCAAAGCGCATTAGCCATTGCACACAAACTTGGCATAGCACCTGCGCAAATTCATTATGAGTTTTTTGGCCCAACGCAAAGCTTAATCAATTAAACAGGACGTTAACGAAAGATAGGTCTGGTTGAGGTTCATGCCATAGGGCGAAATGAACCTCAACTTTCAAGATTATTTAATGTGATAACCGCGAATAAACATTGCCACGGTGTTCTCAATGTACTGATTGATTTGGTCAGGGCTATTGGTTGTTTCGACGTTAAATTCGAGCTGAATGCAAATCTCCCCTTTTATCGCGCACAAGAATTGCACGGCGGCATGACGGGTATTGTCGATATCAAGCAAGCGGCGTTTAACAAACTCGCTCATTACCTTGTCGAGCTCATTAATCATCCGCTCTGGGCCCGCTTCATAAAACAAGCGCGAGACATGAGGATAAGTGACAGACTCGGCCACACAGGTTCGATGCATTTCTACCGCAGCTTGCGACGTCATCAGCGCAATAAAATTAGTCGCAATCTCAGTTAATGCTTGCTGCGGGTTATCGAGCTTATCATTTACTAAATCAACGATATTATGCGCAATGCACTTACAGCTAATGGCATCGGTAAATAATTCGTCCTTGCTACCAAAGTGGCTATAAACCGTTTGCTTTGATACTCCGGCTTGCTTAGCAACTTGCTCCATACTGGTCGCCGCGAAACCTTTTTCACAAAACAACTCGGTGGCTGCGTGTTGAATTAACGCCCGTTTTTCTTCACTTTTGGTTCTAAGTTTACTCATATCTCTCGCTCTTAACAAAACTAGACAGTCCAGTATGATTGTTAGTGGGTTGTCTATTGCCATAGGTTACGTTATTACATTGGATATTGCCATGCAGACCGCGTTTTTTCAAAACGTATCTATGCTGCCTGCAACACCCTGTAATTAATGACGCTTTACTATAAGTTTATACGCTAAATGATTGCTCGTAATCTTGTCTGACAATGTTTTAACGGTCACTAATACTTTGATTTTTATCACCACGGACAAATATTGCTCACGTTTCGCTCAAATTAACTAAACTAAACACGATTAAAGTCAGGACAATCGGTTGGTTAAATTATCTAAATCCCTTAAATAACCACTCAGCTCCAGCCAACGATTTGATCATCGACAGCTAACAATTTTTCGCCTAGAGAAATATGGCTTATAGCGCACAAGCATCGCTAACTCAACCACCAACCAGCTGGTCGATCTTTACTAATATTTCAAATAATTGATGACTATAAGGAATATAATAATGAACAGAACTAATATTTTAGCTATTGCAGCTTTACCTCTGAGTTTAGTTTCAGTAACAGCCAGTGCAGTAAGCCCGGGTAATTACGTTGCGATCTCAGGGTTTTCAAAAACACTCTCTGTTACTGAAACAGAACAATTAGGCTATTTTCGCGTAATTTTGATCAACAACGACCCGGTAATAAAAAGAAAGCGTCATGTCGAAATTAAAGGTGTAATAAAAGGGTTATTAAATCCTGATTACAGCTTAAATCATACGTTTGTCGATAAGAAACGTAACGGTGTGATCTATACCGCTGGCGATTCAATCACCCAAATTTACGCCGGTGACCCATATTGTTCAGATAATGTAACGCCTTTTGAAGTTCAACAAACATTAACCATTGTTGCAGGCACAGGTAAATTCTCAAACGTGCAGCCAGGCAGCACAATTGTGGTCACTGGCACCATCAATAATTGCCCTAATCTAAGTAAATATGGTCATAATAATTTTGTAGTTACTGGCGGCGCAGTGATATTTCAATAAGTGAAGATGTTATATCTTGCTATCAAAACCCCATGTTCGCTGTAATGCGGGTCAGTTTAAAGCTGATCCGCATTTTATTTTAAAGAGAACGTTTCGATCTAAATTTACCCAAGTTTGCACCGCGTTCCCTTTAAAGCCCTTCAAGGTTATAAATGTAATGCTGTAGTAATTTTGGCCACATCGCCACTACCAAATCAAACTAGACAGTCCAGTTTGATTGATTTAGAATGGAATAATTAGTTTAATAGATTACGATATTACTTAGGATATTGCCATGCAGACCGCGTTTTTTTCAAAAGTAGGTAGTGCGAACCGGCGCAAGCTGTCATTAATTGCGGTTCTGCTAGGGACCAGCTTTATTGTCACTGGCTGTGGCGATTCACAGGCCCAAGCGCCGAGTAAAATTCCTTATGCTCACCAAGCAAGCAGCGATATATTAAGCCAACAGTCACAATATTTGGTTAATCGTAAATTTATAGGCAAAGTCCAAGCCAAGCAAAATGCGCATCTTGGTTTTGAACAAGCAGGTAAAGTAACCGCCATTTTTGTCGATGACGGTACGTTAGTTAAGCAAGGTGATATTCTTGCACAGCAAGACACCAAATTATTATTAATTGAGCGCAAAGATCTGCAAGTTCAGCTCAGTCAAAACCAAGCAGATCAAAAATTACTTGCCACTAATCTGCGCCGAGTAACAACCCTCAACAAAAAGAATTATTCGTCGGCTCAAAGTCTTGATGAATTGCAAACCAAACAGCAAGTGCTTACTTTATCGGCCCAACGGATCAAAACGAATTTAAGCGCCAACCAAATAAAAATAGCCAAGTCTAGCCTGCTCGCCCCTTTTGATGCCGTGATCAGTAAACGTTTTATTTCGATCGGTGAAGTTGTCGCCGCTGGCACGCCTGCGATCAATATATTGCAAACGTCTAAACCCGAAATTAAGGTCGGCGTGCCTGTTGCTTTAACCCAGCAGCTCGCTTTAAATCAAGTGGTGACAGTGACTATTGCTCAGCAAGAGTATCAGGCGACGTTATTAACCAAAGGCTCAGATGTCGATCCACAAACCAGAACCGTGCAACTGCGATTTAAATTAAACAACAATCCGTCTTTAATTAACGGCCAATTGGCTTACCTAGATTTAGCGCAAGCTAATAATACTGTCGGTTATTGGGTGCCGATCTCCGCGCTTACTGATGGCGTACGAGGATTGTGGAATCTCTATATTTTGCAACCACAGCAACAATCTTCATTATTTACCTTACAAAGTCGCAATGTTGAAGTTTTGTACCTAACCCAAGACAAAGCCTATATTAGTGGCGCAATAAATGATGGCGAACGTTACCTGACTGCCGGACTGCACCGCCTAGTACCCGGTCAGTTAGTCACGAGTGATGATGTGTTAGAAAATAGTCTCGCGCTGGCGGAGCAACACTAATGTTAAAAGCCTTTATTGAAAATGGTCGATTATTGGCATTAATGATAATTGTGTTAATTGTTGCTGGTTTGGGCGCGTTATCAACCTTACCACGCACTGAAGATCCGCGGATAACCAACAGAATGGCCAGCGTTTTTACCGCCTTGCCAGGTGCCAGTGCCGAGCGAGTTGAAACCCTTGTCACCGAGCTGATTGAAAGTAAGTTAAGTAAGTTATCGCAAATAAAAAACATTACTTCGACGTCGCGATCAGGTGTATCACTGATAAAAATTGAGCTAAAAGACAGCATCACCGACACTGTACCAATTTGGTCACGGGCGCGCGATCTGCTTAATGATGTTACGCCATCATTACCCAGCGCCGCGTCAGTACCACGACTCGATGACGACCGAGGTTACGCGTTTACCATGCTAATTGGCTTAACGTGGGCTGGCAGCGGCGATGCCAACTTAGCCATTATAGGCCGTTATGCTAAAGAGTTAAAAAACATATTGCGCTCGATTGGCGGCACCGATTTTGTTGACGTTTATGGCGAACCTGAAGAAGAGATTTTATTGGAGATAGATCCACAGCGCATAGCCAGCATGGGATTGTCGGTTGCCGATATTGCTCAGCACCTTGCAGCGGCCGATGCAAAGGTCAGTGCAGGTAAACTTGTTAATCCATACAACCAATTACAGGTTGAATTAGCGGGTGATTTCGACTCGGTTGACCGGATCCGCCAAGTACCCTTAGTCAATGACCAGCAAGGTTATATTACCCACGTCGCTGATATTGCCACCGTCAGTCGCCACATAAAATCTCCCGCCACCGAGTTGGTCAATATTGCAGACCAACCAGCTGTCGTGGTTGGCACCCGAATGCTGCCAAAACTGCGGATAGATCAATGGAGCGCTACGGTTGAACAACGACTTGAACAATTTAGCCAAAATTTACCCAGTAATATTGAACTTAAGATCTTGTTTAACCAAAACAGCTACACCGATACCCGGTTACAAGAGTTGGTCGAGAATATTCTGGTCGGGTTTGGCTTAATCGCCGTGGTGTTATTACTGTCGTTAGGCTGGCGATCGGCGCTTGTCGTGACGTTGTCCTTGCCATTGACGGTATTATTTACCCTAAGTGTAATGAAATATTACGGCCTGCCAATTCACCAAATGTCAGTCACCGGACTGGTAGTAGCCTTGGGCATTATGGTTGACAACGCTATTGTAATGGTCGACACCATTCAACAACGCTTGCAACAAGGCGCCAAGGCAACGGCTGCTGTAATTGCAACCTTAAAACATCTGTGGCTGCCTTTGTTAGGATCAACCCTGACAACTATATTGGCCTTTATGCCGATCGTTTTAATGCCCGGCCCAGCGGGTGAATTTGTCGGCGGCATTGCGCTAAGCGTGATATTTTCGTTGATTGGCTCTTATATTATTTCCCATGTCATTGTCTCGACGCTGGCCGGACGTTTTGTGCGAGTTACGGACCAAAGTCAGCCGCGCTGGTATCACAACGGCGTGCGGTTAAAGCGTCTTAGTAAGCTATTTAGACACTCGTTGGCGCTGGTACTTCGCGCGCCACGCACCGCAATTGCCTTAGTGTTTATTTTACCTTTGACAGGATTTATGTTGGCGGGACAGCTACAAGAGCAGTTTTTCCCAGCCTCTGATCGTGACATGTTTCATATTGAGCTCAACTTGCCGTCACAAAGCAGTATTTTACAAACCGAAACGGTGACTAAGCAAATTAGCAGCGTTTTAAACCAGCAAACTGGGATTAAGGATGTACGTTGGTTTATTGGCAACAACGCGCCCTCTTTCTATTACAACATGGTGCCACGCAATGAAGGCGCCGCTAATTTTGCTCAGGCGATGATTACCGCACACGACTATCAGGCAGCCAACAGGTTAATTCCTCAGCTGCAACAGCAGCTCGACCAGCAATTTCCATTTGCTCAAATTTTAGTGAGAAAACTCGAACAAGGCCCTCCGTTTAATGCGCCGGTTGAAATGAGACTTTATGGGGCTAATCTCAATACCTTAAAAACATTAGGGCTTGAACTGCGCCGTATATTGTCGACCACCGAAGACGTAATCCATAGCCGCGCGACTTTGCAGCCCGGCACGCCTAAGGTTCGGCTGCAAATAAATGAAGACGCGGCTCAATTGTCTGGTCTGCCACTAAACGTGATAGCTGCGCAGTTGCAATCGGCATTACAGGGGCAAACTGGCGGCTCTGTTATCGAGGCGACCGAATCAATTCCAGTACGAGTACGCTTAGGCAGTGATAACCGCCAAGATATTGAAGATTTGTATAACCTAAACCTTATCTCTGGTGATGGTCAGACCAACATTGCGTTATCTGCGTTGTCGAGCTTAAGCATAAAACCTAGCCTTGGCGCTATTCCTCATCGCAACAATAGTCGGGTTAATGTGATTGAAGGCTATATTCGCGCGGGGGTTTTACCTTCAACCGTGGTGAAACGGCTGCAACTGCAACTAGAACAGCAACAGTTTAGCCTGCCAGCAGGTTACCGTTTGGAATTTGGTGGTGAAGCTGCCAAACGTAACAATGCGATTGGTAATTTAATGGCCAGCATTGGGGTTATTATGACCCTGCTTATTACCATTATTGTGTTGCTGTTTAATTCATTTAGACTCGGTGGTTTAATTTTACTCTCGGCTTTCCAATCAATTGGCCTAGGATTACTCAGCGTATATTTGTTTAATTATCCGTTTGGTTTTACCGTGATTATTGGCTTATTAGGCTTGATGGGGTTAGCTATCAATGCTGCGATTGTGATTGTCGCGGAGCTAAAAACAAACCCGCAAGCAATGGCAGGTGATAGCGATGCGATTATCGATGCCGTGTTAAGTTGTACCCGCCATATTAGCTCAACAACTATTACCACCGTGGGTGGGTTTTTACCGCTGATCTTAGCTGGCGGTGGCTTTTGGCCACCTTTTGCCGTGGCTATTGCTGGCGGCACCGTATTAACCACGTTATTATCATTTTACTTTGTGCCAGCGGCCTTCAAACTGCTAATGCGTAATAAATCGGTGAATGTCGCGGCTTCGTTAGCCTAATAGGTAAGGTGCCGAGTGAGTATATCGTCGGCATTGAACTAAGGTTATGTTGTTTTACGCGTGGCATTACTGCAAAAGGCCATCGAATATTAACTGTTACTGTAATGCGCTAACGCTATTAGTTAGGGCATTACATGACGTATTGCTGCAATAGTTGCACTAACGAATATACGTTAGCAGATGCCTATTGCTGTTTGCCGCTATGTTATTGTTCCACTTTCGCTAACACAACGCCCATTCCAATAAACAAAGAACCAAACACTTTATTCTGTAATTTTATAAAGTTAGATTTCACAAGATAGGGCTTCATTAACGTAGCGAGGAATGCATACACACACATTACGGCCAAATCGACCATCAGCACGGTAGTGCCTAGTACGGTATATTGAGCAGCTAAATCCAATTGCAGATTAATAAATTGCGGTAAAAAAGCAGCTAAGAATACAATGGATTTTGGGTTCATCATGTTTACAACAAACCCTTGCCATATGATATTTTTACTTGAGGTGTCGGTCGCTATTTCGTGCTCATCTGCGGTGCCTCTTTGCGACTAAAGAATTTAGTAAAACCTAAATACAGTAAATAAGCGGCACCAACATATTTTAAGATGGTAAAGGCTAATGCCGACGTTGCTAACAGAGCGCCAAGCCCTAATGACACAATAATAATATGAGTCAATAATGCTAACTGTAATCCCAGTATATTTTTAATTGCCATCTTAACGCCACCAGCAATAGAGTTACTGATAGTTGCAATCATGCCAGCACCAGGAGCGATACTAAAAATCACACAAGCTACTACAAATGTTAGCCATAATTCTAATTCCATATTATTTTCCTGCCTATATTTAGTAAATTTAGATACCCAAACATCGAAATACTACTTGAAAAACCTATTTGTCATACTATTAAACAGTACATTTTCCGAGTGATTTAATGCAATTAATTGTTTTATTATTTTGACGCCACTACTTTTAAGCAATCTTGTTACCAGTCTTACATGGCGGGATATCTGCACAACTTATTGCATGTAAAGACTGTACCACTGCAGACTTTGTTCCCTCTGATCCCGCACTTGCCCGCATTATTTATTATATTATTTTTCTTATTATCAATAATGATAAATTCTGCTTTTTTCTACTAGAATTAGACATAGGTACTTGTAGTGTTAGTGATGTCGTGAATTTGGGGTTAACTAAGGTTATAACCATGGCTGATTCGTCCTTTTTTGAAAATAGTAATTTTATGCCCCATGGTATGTGCTACTTATGGCAACCCGATATTCTCTGGACATCGGTGATCTCTGATGTATTGACTGCACTTGCCTATTTCTCGATTACCATCGCTGTTGTTATATTTGTTAGAAAACGCGAAGACTTACCTTATCCTTGGTTTTTTATCTTAGTTGGATCCATTATATTTCTGGCTTGCGGTTCATCACACCTCGTTAGCGCTATTGTCATCTGGAAGCCCATTTATGGCATTTCAGCAATCATCAAAGCCATAACCGCATTCACTTCGGTTATGGCTGGAATTATCATTTGGTTTGTGATCCCAATATTCCTTAAATTACCCAGCCCCTCGATGCTCGAAAAAAAGAATCAAGAGCTGCAAGAGTCTCTAAATAAATTAAAAATTGCACAATTATCCTTAATCGAGTCGGAGAAAATGGCCTCTTTGGGGGGGCTTGTAGCGGGCATAGCACATGAAATTAACACGCCTATCGGCATTGCTATAACAGCGTCATCTCACCTAAGCGATACAACTAAGACACTTTCTAATCAATTTAAACTCAACAAGGTTACCCGCGAAAATTTTGATCATTACATCGAGGATACAACCAGCTGTGCCGAGATCTTAAATACTAATTTAAGACGTTCGGCAGAGTTAGTGAATAGCTTCAAACTGGTGGCTGTTGATCAATCAAACAAAAATTTACGTTTATATAATGTTAAAGAATATACCGAGAAGATCCTAGCTAGCTTAAAGCCAGCACTTAAGAAGATTGATTGCCAAATAACCTTACACTGTAGTAGCAAAATATCTCTTTGGGGAGATCCCAGCGACCTCACTCAAATTATCACCAACTTAGTTATGAACTCATTAACCCATGGGTTTGAACATGTTACATCTGGTAATATCGGGCTGAATTTTTCAATTTCGGATCAGTACCTTAATTTTACCTATAATGACTCTGGCAGTGGTATTAGTGCCGAAAATATTGAAAAAATATTTGACCCGTTTTTTACCACTAAACGTGGAAAAGGAAGTAGTGGTTTAGGCATGAACATTGTCTACAATGTAGTTACCCAATCCTTAAATGGTACAATTACTTGTACCAATAGACCTGAAGGTGGCATTGAGTTTTCTTTAAAACTGCCACTTACAGAGCTGCCGCCATAAAAAAGATTATTTAAACTACGGTTCAAATCTTGCGCGGCTGTATTGCTAGAGTGAATTAAAAAAATTTATCTGTGCGGCATTTATCAAGGTAATTGTCGTCTAAACATCCAGACATTTAGATACAAATGTGTATTGTTTGTGTTTTTACTCCGACCAATATTACTTATCGAATGACTTGTTATAACCTCTATGAAATTTACCTTTATAGAGAGGATCCCAATGAAAACAAAAGCTATTTTGTTGTTAGTTACCCAACTAAGTCTGGTTACAGGTCTTGCTTCGTGTGGCGCAAGTGATGAACAAACATCCACCAACGAAGGCGTAACAACCACTGACAGCAGTAATGAGAGTTCCGACGTTAGCAATTCTGATGACGCAGCCAATGATCAAAGCGCTGGCTCTAGTTCAAATGACAATACCGAAACCTCTGATTCTGAGCAGCAAACGGTATTTGCAACTGATTACTTTATCACGCCAGCTGGCCATGAGCAGGCCACTGATTACCAATGGGATAGTAATAACGAAGTGCTAGTCGCGTTCACGGGTGATTCAATGAGCATTGACGGCACCGGTGCCACGGCCAATGGCAGCATTTTGGAGATAACCGCTGCGGGTACCTACCGCTTAACGGGTTCTTTATACAACGGCCAAGTTATTGTCGATACCGACGATGAAGACGTTGTTCGGCTGATTCTAGACAATGCTGATATTACCAACGAGTCAAATGCCCCGATTTATGTCAAAAACGCCGAAAAAGCGATTATTATTCTCAGTGCAGGCACTTATAACACGCTAACGGATGTGAGCGACTATATCTTTGAGGGTGATGACGATGAGCCTAATGCCGCATTGTTTAGTAAAGATGATTTAACCATTACCGGAACTGGCTCTTTAACCGTTTACGCCAACTACAATGATGGTATCACCAGTAAAGATGGCTTAATTATCAACAACGGCAACATCAGAGTCGTTGCTAAAGACGATGCTATTCGTGGCAAAGACTACCTGATTATCAATAAGGGTAATATCACCGTTGATGCCCAAGGTGATGGTTTTAAATCTGACAATGAAAATGCTGGTAAAGGTTATATTTCTATTGCAGCAGGTACCTTTGATTTAACCTCGGCGGCTGACGCAATTCAAGCTAAGTCCAATATTCAAATCAGCAATGGTAGTTTTATGCTGACATCTGGTGGCGGCAGCAATGCTGATCTCGCGAGTGATGCTTCAGCAAAAGGGTTAAAAGCGACCGTTAATATCTTTATCGACGATGGTAGCTTTACCATCAATTGTGCAGACGATGCCATCCACTCCAATAACGGTATTACGATCGATGGCGGCAGTTTTACAATCGCCGCGGGTGATGACGCAATTCACGCCGATGCCAAGATCATAATCAACGACGGCGATATTAATATTTCCAAATCTTATGAGGGCATAGAAAGTGGAGTAGTGGTTATTAATGGTGGTCTGATCCGTTTAATCGCCAGCGATGATGGTATAAATATCGCCGGTGGTGCCGATGCTTCTGGTTTCGCTCCGGGTCGACAAAGCAGTGGAAATAGCGATTATTATCTGCAAATAAATGATGGTTATACCGTCGTGAACGCCAGTGGTGATGGCTTAGACTCAAATGGAAATATCGAGATGACAGGCGGTACTGTGATAGTCAATGGCCCAACCGAGAACATGAATGGCTCGCTAGATTACGATGGCACATTTGATATTTCTGGTGGTCTGCTCGTTGCTGTTGGCAGCTCTGGCATGGTTCAGGCGCCTAGCTCAGACTCAAGCCAACGCTGGCTTGGTGTTACGTTTGGCACCCAGTCGGCTGGCCAGCTGGTTTCGATTATCGATAATGATGGCGCTGAACTATTGACCTTTGCACCAGAGAAAAATTACCAATCGCTGGTGTTCTCATCGCCACAGTTAACTAACGAAGATAGCTATGACCTATACTTTGGCGGCAGCGCTACAGGCCCCCAAGAAGACGGTTTATATCAATCGGGTACCTACAGTGGCGGCACGCTGACCTATACATTTACTGATTAAGCGAGCAGTCACCATTAAAAAATCGGCAGGTTTTTCACTCATTTGGAGTTGAAAACCTGCCTTTTATGTTTAATCCTCACTATTTATATCAACGACTCTCAACATCAATCTTCTCTTTTAATTAATTGCCCCCATATAGATCATTAGGAAAACGGCCAAATTGGCTAAAAAATCAAAAGATAATCAGGTAGACTGAATCGGCGTAATACCATTTCATTAATTATGTGATCTTGTTGTGTCTGAGTAAAATATATTAGAACAAGGCGCTCGATTGACTAATAGCTAGCTATTGGGATTGAGAGCAACGCCGTTGCTTACAGGACGTAGGTAAGGAGCGCGAGCAGGACGCGTTAGCTTTATTGTTTATTTTAATTGGCACAAGTGGGCAATTATTTAATGCAAATGGTTTAACACGACACCCACAAGGAAATAAAATGGACAATCAATATGTACCCCCTAAAGTTTGGACCATGGATAGCGAAAATGGCGGTGAATGGGCAAGTATTAACCGCCCTGATTCTGGCGCGAGGCATCAACAAGATCTGAGCGTTGGTACTCATCCATTGCAGCTTTATTCTCTGGCGACCCCTAACGGCCAAAAAGTAACCATCATGTTAGAAGAGCTGCTAGCCCTTGGTGTTAGTGACGCTGAGTATGATGCTTATTTAATTAAAATTGGTGATGGTGATCAGTTCTCTTCTGGCTTTGTTGGGGTCAACCCAAACTCTAAAATTCCGGCCTTGGTCGATCGTTCAACAGACACCCCGATTAATGTGTTCGAGTCTGGGGCTATTTTGCTTTATTTGGCCGAGAAATTTGGTCATTTTTTACCGCAAGATCTCAACGCTCGCACCCAAGTGATGAATTGGTTGTTTTGGCTGCAAGGCGCTGCACCTTACCTTGGCGGTGGGTTTGGTCACTTCTATGCCTACGCACCTGAAAAGTTTGAATACCCCATCAATCGTTTTTCAATGGAAGCAAAACGCCAACTTGATGTGTTAGACAAACAGCTGGCCAACAACCCATTTATTGCTGGCGACCAATACACAATTGCTGACATGGCCATTTGGCCGTGGTATGGCAATTTGGTGCTTGGTAAACTCTATGAAGCAAGTGAGTTTCTTGATGTCGCCAGTTACCCTAATTTACTTCGCTGGGCCACTGAAATGTCACAACGTAATGCGGTAAAACGCGGCATTGTGGTTAACCGTGCATGGGGCGAAGAGTCTGAACAATTACTTGAACGCCACAGTGCCGCCGACATCGATAACGTTCTAAAATAACCCGCTAACACAGGCTATTAAATACATCTGCCCGGTTCGATATTATATCGAACCGGGCAGACTGATTAAAAGCCAGTTAATGCTATTTGTGATGGTGGCCAAAGCCCTGGGATCGAAACCAATCACTGTCGTTGAAGCGACGATACCATTTCTCTTGAGCCAAGATTTTTCAACCGGCCTAACAAGGTACTCCCTTTGGTCCATATCAGTCGTTTTCATCATCTTTAAGATCAAAATGAGAGTGGAAAAGATTAATGACAAAACGTCGAACAGCATTATGTTTTTTTAAACCAACCTAATTCCTTCTAAACATTTAGCATATTGATCACCGATTGAGCGGACATCTTCAAAATGTCCTACTGCATAGCCGCTACTTTCACTTGCACAATAAAACACCTTAATAATTGTTATATAACGAGTTTTAACCCCTTCAATCTTTCATTAAAACTCCGAGCCAATTAAGACGGGTTAGTCGAGTTAACGTTGGGAAAAAAGTCCGTTCCTGTATACCTTGTTACAAATTCCGATCCCATTATGTAATGATGCGGCACTACAACGAGTTTAACAAACACCGATAAAACCGCATCATACGTTTGTGCTCGCTATATTTTTGCTTCCAAGATCATGTTAATCGGCGTTTCGGTGGCGCGGCGCACTTTGCTAAATCCACCATTGGTTAAGACCTCGGTAATGCGCCTTTGCCCCGCCTGTGCCCCAAGGGCAAGGCCAACTTCCTGCGCTTTTGACGCAGGAACACACATAGTAGTCGAAAAGCCGTAAAAAATGGCCCCAAGCAGATGTAAATTATCTTCCAGATTATCAGCAGCTATTGGCTCAACCACCATAAAAGACCCATCGGACGTTAGGCTTTGACGAATATGGCGCACGGCACCAACGGGATCCCCCATGTCATGCAGCGCATCAAATATGCAAACAAAATCGAAGTTTTTACCCGGATATTCCTTGGCCGTATTGAGCTGGAACTCGACATTGGTAATGCCCGCTTTTTGCGCCTTTTCCTGTGCCCCCTTGATCGACTGCGCGTGAAAATCAAACCCAATAAATCTGGAGTTGGGGTAATGCTGCGCCATTAAAATGGTTGATGAACCATAACCACAACCGATATCGGCCACTTTTGCACCAGCCTTTAACTTCTCATCGACACCATCAAGTGATGGGATCCAGTGACCAATGAGATTGGCCGCATAACCCGCACGAAAAAAACGATCTGTGCCGCAAAAACAACAATTTTGGTGCTCACTCCATGGTCGGGCACGCCCTGTTTTGAACACCTCTAGTGCGCTATCAAGCCCTTTATATTGCGAGACCAGTACCTCAAAAAATCCTTGCATATTGGTCGGTTCACCTTCGTGCGAGAAAATAGCCGCTTGCTCTGGAGACAAGCTAAACTGATCATTGATAGCATCAAACGTTACATACCCAGCCGCCGCGTTTGCCGATAGCCATTCACGTAAATAGCGCTCATCTATCCCGGTTTTTGTTGCCAGTGTTACATGGCTGCAAGGACCTATGTCCTCCAGTGCCTTATAAGCCCCGGATTGGTCGCCGATATAGGACATCAAAATTCCTACTGCACCGCCGACATCACCAAAAATCTTGCCCTGAAGTGCGTCGAATTTTTCTTGGTTCATGTCATGTTTCGTCATTATTGTTCCCCGGTTTCTTGTTGAATTCGGTTGCGAATCTAAGGGCAAACATCTCTATTAATCCTCTCTATTTTCCCTCTTTAAGTCGCATTCTGTCGGGGTGCATTATCTCCTACTGCCGTAAATTTACTGTCAAGCCATAGCAGGAAAACGTGGCGCTAGCGTAAAACTATCGTAAAAGTCATCTAATATATGATGATAAATCATATTTATTTGAAGGAAATTGTAATGTTGCACCTTAATTTGTTTGGTGGTTTTAGCATCCGCAATACTGAAGATATTGCTTTTTCTTTAGGGCAAAAATCTCAAAGCCTTGTTTGTTTACTCGCGCTCGGCCAAGGCATGAACGCGACAAGGGAGAAAGCCGCAGGCTTGATTTGGTCAAATAGAACGGATGAACAAGCCCGCGCTAGCCTACGCCAAGAACTTTCACAAATACGTCGCATTTTGGGATCGGATGCCATTGCATCCAACAAACAATCCATCTGGCTTGTCCCCGAAATTGTTACAGTTGACGCGTGCCAGTTTCGTACTGCAATCAGTGAAGCGGCGTCACAACATCACTGCACAAAATATCTTGAAGTTGCGGGGACACTTTATACCGGCCAAATACTGGATGGTCACAATTTTAAGTCAGACAGCTTTGAGGAATGGATATTATCTGAGCGTCGGGTTTTGGACAATGAAGCCCTTGGCGTAATGATCCAGCTGGCGCAATATAATCTTGATCAAGGCCAATACGATAAGGCAAGCCACTGGGCCAGTCGTGCAATTGAGATTGAGCCCCTGCGTGAAACTAGCCACTGCTTGCTATGCGAGGCACTGGCGTTGTCCGGAAATCGCGCGGCGGCGTTAGCCAAGTTTGCACAACTCAAGACTCTTTTAGCAACAGAACTGGGCATTGCTCCGACTGAGCTAACGCTCAGTCTTGGCAAAAAGTTAGCCGCTGGGGAACATGTAATTCCAGTGTCGCGTGCTATAAAAATTAACACGGTCTCATCGGTATCGAAGAAACTTTTCAATGGCCGCGCTGCCGTCGCAATTTTACCCTTTCGTTGTCTAAGTGGTTCAGCCGATGATGTTTATTTTGCCGATGGCATCACTGAAGATGTCGTCAATGGACTCGCTGTATGGCGATGGTTTCCCGTGATTGGCCGCTATTCGACCAATCATTACCGAGACTCCGACAATGCAATAATCGATGTCGCCAATGAAACAGGTGCTCGTTATATAGTCGATGGTTCAGTCCGGCGTAATGGATCCAAATTGCGTGTTACTGCTGAACTTTGCGATGCCTCGTCTGGACAGTTACTGTGGTCTCAAAGGTTCGATGGCAATGCCGGTGAGGTATTTAAAATACAAGATGAAATTAGTGACGAAATTGCGCGTCGGGTTGAACCCGAAATCAGTCGCGCCGAAAGCAGTCGATTATACCGTCAACAGCCCTCCGAATTATCCCTGTGGGAAACCTTACACAAAGCTCGGGTCATCAAATTTCAAAACGGCCATGCCTATGGCTCAAAAGAAGACAATATCACTGCCATGGCGATGTATCGAACAGCGCTGTCACGCGATCCAAATTCAAGCGATGCAGTCAATGGCATAGCAACCTGTCATTGGCACGATGCCATCAACAGCTGGTCTGCGGATCCCGTCGCGTCTGGTGCCAGCGCCATGCAGTGTGCCAACGAAGCCCTTGCTTTGGACAACACCAATTATCGAGCGTTGGCCACAGTATCTATCATTCAAACATTTGGTCAGCATGATACTACTGCCGCCGAAGTAACCGCTCGTAAATCTCTTGATATGAATCCATCAGACATTTTAACCCGCCACTATCTGGTATGCAGTCTTGAATTCGGCGGAAAATTCGACGAAGCGGTTGAGCAATGCAAATACATGATGGAGCTCGATCCGCGTGCCCCCTCAATGTCGGTATTATGCGGTGATTTATCAACCTGTTTGTTGCTGGGGGGAAACCCTGTTGAGGCTGTTGAGTATTCACGTAAATCAATGGCTGCAGATCCTGATTATTCGCGCGGACGACAGCGCCTTATTGCAGCATTGGTCGCCGCAGGCCAATTAACAGAGGCTAAACATGAATTGCAAATTCTACAACAGGCAATGCCGACATTTAGCCTTGAGTATGTCAAACGGACCTATCCATTTCTGCATAAGCGACATTTAAATGCGTACACTAAATATTTCGCTGAAGTTGGGGTTAAGTAAGGTTGTTTGCGGATTTTATGACTTGCTCAAGTGCTTGTATCAGCAAACAAACCTGTTATTGTTTATTTTATGCCCAAGTTGATTCCAGCGGGCCATCGGATAAAGGGACACCAATAATGACCGCCAATGTTGAACGATTTGATTTATGGATCCGCACAGAGTTTGTCCAAATGAATACCGCGTTAGAACAACTGTATATTCAACAGACCGATCGCGCTAATGTCACTGGTGTCGGTGATGAAATAAAGGCCACTTTGCAAATGCAGGGCACAAATTTAATAAAAGCACTGCTCACTGAAGGCAATACCGATGAAGGCTTTGATGCAGGTTTTGATTTATTAGGCAATGTTGGTTTTTATATGGCTGCCTGTCGACGTCACGATATCACCGAGCCAAGCAGAGAAGTCACCTCTCCACTCGTTGAAGCGTCGGCACTGGCTTTGCAATTGGGGGCTTCGCTCGGCGTAACACCACGTTTTGCCACCGCCCATTTAACCACGCATAACCGCGCTATCAACGGCGTGGCAAAAAGTTTTACCTCGCTTAATGACGAATACATTTTCAATGATTATAACAACCGTGCTGTGCTCGCTTATAAAAGAGCGGCTGATGCACTCTTTCGGATTATCCCGTTAGGTATCTCTAACCCCGCGGCAGCAGATTTATTAAGCGCGGCCAGCGACGCGCTCAAAGACGTGCTCTCCTATAATTCAACGCTATTTGGCCAATTAGACGTCGACGCATTTTTCTATCAAATAAGGCCCTATTACAAATCTTATCGGGTTGGGCAACATATCTATCGCGGTGCCAATGCTGGCGATTTCTCTGGGATTAATATTATCGATATGATGCTGGGCTTATGCCGGGCAGATCACCCCTATTACTCGCAGCTATTGGTCGATAAAATGCTCTATATGATGCCAGAAGATCAAACTCGATTAATGGATTGTATGCGCAGAAAAAGTCTGATGGATCATATTATTGAGACACCAACTACATTGCACAGCAGCGCTTGGTATCAACAATTTTGTGGCCTTTTTTTACAAGTATGCAAAATGCATGGCCGTACAGCCAGTCAGCACCACAACCAATTAGTCGATAAGTTTATCACCAGACCGGCTCAGTCACTAAACGAACAACACATGGATAAATTAACGGCCAGTGGTCCACCGTTAGACGTATTACTGCGCTCACTAGAAACACTGCGAGATTTGCGATTAGCCGCGCCACGCGATGATATTCCAACCCGCTACGCCGATGTTCAACAGATTAAAGCCAGTATGAGGTCAACATGAGATCACGCTTTAACGTTACCGAAAATTACTTTTTAAGTCACTCTGTTGGGTTGCAACCCAAAACCACGCAAGCGGCGCTCAACGAAGCAATGCTCACGCCTTGGGCGCAAGCCCCTGAACAAGTTTGGCCGCACTGGTTAACCGCAATAGAAGGCTTTACTTTAGCATTGGCGAAACTACTCAATACCGAGACCGATTTACTCTGCCCGCAGGTTAATTTGTCGAGCGCCTATACTAAGATATTACAGGCATTACCTGTTGATCCGCTGCGATCTGTCATTCTAATGTCTAAGCGTGATTTCCCCAGTATGGGCTTTGTCGCCAAGCAAGCCGAGCGCTTAGGTTATCGGCTGCGTCTGCTCGATGATGATTTTGATGTCCATGATAATGACGCTTGGCAGCGAGTTTTAACCGCTGATGTCGGCTTAGTATTACTGAGCCATGTTTACTCCAATAGCGGTTGTCGGCTTGATATCACGTCAATTTGCAAAATGGCCCGCAGCGCCGGTATTGTCACCATCGTAGATATTGCGCAGTCGGTTGGTGTAATGCCGATTGATTGCCAAGTTTGGGATGCTGACTTTATACTTGGCTCGTGCGTAAAATGGCTTTGCGGCGGCCCCGGCGCAGGTTTTTTATGGCTAAAGCGCGAAAATATAGCGCGTTGTAATCCGATAGATGTCGGGTGGTTTTCCCATCAAAATCCGTTTGAATTTGATATTGAGCACTTTAGTTACCACCCTAGCGCACTGCGATTTTGGGGTGGAACTCCCTCAGTTCTGCCCTATTGTCTTGCTGCCAATAGCATTAACAACAGCTTGGCGATAGGCCTAGATAAAATATATGCGCACAACCGCGATTTAAATGGCCAACTAGGGCAAGCGTTACACGCTGAGCATCTTGTTAGTCCGCGCGATGTAGCGCGCAGCGGTGGTACCACTATTATTGATATGGGTCAGGGGCAAGCGAGTTTTATAAATCGGTTGAAAAAACAAGAGATATTATTTGATCAACGTATTGATGGAGCGCGTTTTTCGCCGCACATATATAACAATCAGCAGGAGCTAGATAGGCTGCTCAACTGCTTATATGTAACATCTTAATCTGATATAAAATTAAGATGAAGGTTGCTTTATAATTTGGCCATCGGGTAAAGCTTACAGCTATGTGCGATGGCTATTGCTCATCGGGTTAAGTAAATCAACGCTGCCGATAAACAGACGTCCAAATCCTGTCATCGCTGCGACTTGCCCATTCATTGCCTGTTTTACTTTGTCCTCGTTATAACGAGCCAGACAAATTATTGAGCAAACTCGAACACAAATATTAACAGCCGACATACCAATTTTTACTCAAGTTTTAATCATTGGTAGCCCTTTTAATCTGAGCCTTTTACCTTGGGTTTTTTAATTTGAATAATTTCTTTTAAATTTGGTAGCGAATAAGTATCGCGCACTTTTTTGTCGTTAGGTCTACTTGCTGAGCAATATGAAAGTGTATATGATTAATAATTCGCATGGAGCGACGATACAATACTAAGGAAGGTTAATGAAATTTTTAAAATCTGTAGTACTCGCTAGTCTATTAGGCACTCTTGTTGTTTCAACGCCGATACAGGCACAAGAAAAAATAACAATTTTGGCTGAAGATGATTGGGCACCCTATGCTCGACCTAATGGCACAGGCATAACGAATAGCTTGGTAAGAGCTGCCTATCGAGAAGTAGGCATTGATGTTGAGTATGAAGTTGTTGGCTTTTTACGGATGCTTAAACAATTAGAGTATGGTAGAAGTCTAGCGGGTTTCAATCTTGCAAAAGCGCCAAGCGTTATTAATGAATTTAATTTTGGCAAGGTTGCGTTGTTTGATACACCTCAGCACTATTTTGTTCTTAAAGACTCGCCACTGCTCAAATACACCGACAGAAGCCAATTACCAGCACAAACGCGCCTGGGCACAATTCATGGTTACATGTACGGTGATTTTCTAGATAACAATACCAATAAACTTTCCATTCAACCCGTACCTCATCACGAGCAGAACTTGAAAAAGTTACTGGCTGACCGTTTAGATATCGTGATCATTTGCGCTGAAGTAGCCAAAGAGTTATTTAAATCAAAAAGGTTTTCAGAGCAATTGGTGCCAATTTTCCCCGGCGACAACGTGCCAACTTATACCGCATTTTCTAAAACCTATCCCAATTCAAAACACTATATGGATCTGCTAGACCAAGGGATCACTAAAATAAAACAAAATGGGCTCCACGCCAAAATTTTAGAAAATTGTGGCGACGTTTCATCCAGCAAGTTGGAAGTTTGTCTATAAAGAATATTTGTATATTGAAAACGAGCACTAGTACTGGCGTTATTCTGGTGCTCTTAGATTAAATATAATGGACTGATTAAGTAATGAATTTATCCCTACATGTTAAAGTATTATGTTCTTCACTGACTATTTTAGTTACCGTGATTTCGATAGTGACGGTATTTAACTATTCGGCTCGAAAAAACGAGATTTTGTTATCTCAAGAACAACAACTTAATACGTTAATTGAAAGAGCACAATTGTTCTTACCTAAGTTAATTTGGGATTTTGAAACCGCTAATATAAAGAAATTGATTACAGCCGAAATCAAAAACCGCTATATCAGTCACTTGATTCTTGCCGATGAAAAAGATATTTTAATTTTTGGTTTAAGTAGCGATGTGCAACAAAAAACCTTAAATGACAGCCCTAACGTTGAAAAACAACAACCTTTAAGCATCAGTGAAATTCCTAACTCTACACAAGCTTATCAGAAAATCGATTTAATTCATGATGAAAAAAAGACAGGTACTTTACTGATCAAACTTGACCAACACACTGTTAATCAAGAACTTTTGGCAGCTTTGTGGCGGCAAGTTATTCAATCCTTTATTTTTTGTGCCGCAATGGCGTTTGGATTAACCGTATTAATTCATTTACTTATAACTACTCCGCTTAATAATATTGGACGCGCGGTCAAAGCCATCTCGCTTGATGGTGGCGACTTAACCCAGCGTATAGCGATTACATCTAAAGATGAAGTTGGCTTGCTTGCCGCGGATATTAATCAGTTTATAGCCAAAATTCAGTCAATTATTGAAGCGGCTACCACTAAAGTTACGAGTCTCGATACCATGGTTAAAACAGTCAGTAATGTCACATCACAAGCATCACAAAGTGTGCACGGCCAACATGATGAAACAGACTTAATCGGCACCTCAGTCAATGAAATGAATGTATCAGTTCAAGAAATTGCCGCTAATGCTTCTGGCGCAGCTGAGCTTGCTGATCTTGCTAATAAAGAGGGCGTAAAAGCGAAAGCTGTGGTTGGTTCCGCCATTGATGAGATGCATCAATTGACTGACAAAATAGACAGTAGTAGCCAAGTTATCGGCGAATTGAAAAACAATGTCACGGATATCGTGTCAGTGCTTGATGTCATTAAAAGCATTGCTGACCAAACGAACTTATTGGCGCTTAACGCGGCAATAGAAGCGGCACGCGCGGGTGAACAAGGCCGAGGGTTTGCGGTTGTCGCTGATGAGGTTCGAACATTAGCACGTCGAACTCAAGACAGTACAACTGAAATAAAAAGTATGATCGACCGACTGCTCAATGGGTCTGAACAGGCAGTAATAACGATGGTGTCCTGTAAAGAAGCCAGTGACGGAACTCAAGAATATATTGTAGGGATCAGTAAGACAATTGATCAAATCACCGATGCGCTGCAACAGATTGATGCAATGAATATGCAAATAGCCTCAAGTACCCAACTGCAGCAAGATGTCACCAATGAAATCAATAATAGGATCTCAAACATCATTTCGATTGGCGCTGCAACAATAGAATCGATGGATATTGCCGGTGAAAGTGCAACTGAAATGGGTGATTTGGCCATGGGCATCACCGCTTCCATGGCGCATTTTAAAACATAATAGCAATGTTAACTAAAGCAGGTTTTACTCTTGGCGTCCTTAGCAGACACTCCACCTTAAAGACGCCGTTCAATGTTGCTCCCTGTTCTCGCTAAAAAGTTACCATGAACTGCTCGACTCAATTGTACGTAAGAATAACGTGGCCTACAGAGTTTGCCCGAGCAGCCGCTAACGCTGAGCATAACGGGCTCACGTACTATCAACTAGCGCGGGCTGTAAACTGGGTAATCTGTTAATCCCTGCTCTGCCCCACCAAACAAGGTGTCAGGATTGTGCGATGCCAGCGGGTAATTATTCTTCATTCGATGAGGTAGATCAGGATTGGCGATAAACGGTCGTCCAAATCCTATCATATCAGCAATGCCCGCTTCGATTGCCTGACTCGCTTTGTCGCCATTGTAACGACCCGCATAAATTATTACGCCTTGGTATACTTCACGCACTACTGATTTAAAGACTTTAGGGGTGTCAGGTGCATCATCCCAATCGACTTCAGCAATATGAATATAAACGACCTTATGGCTGTTCAGTAACGCCGCTGCCGCGGCATAAGTTTCTGCTGGCGTAGCATCGACGGTACCATTAAGTGAGGTAAAGGGTGCCAGACGCACGCCAACACGATCAGCACCAATGGCATCGACCACGCTCGCCACCACTTCGCTCAAAAAACGTAGTCTATTTTCAACCGATCCACCGTATTCATCCGTGCGATCATTGGCCTTAGAATCAATAAACTGATTAATCAAATACCCATTAGCGGCGTGTAACTCAATGCCATCAAATCCTGCAGCAATTGCATTTAATGCCGCTTGGCGATATTGGCCAATAACCGCTTTAATGTCCGCTTTGGTCATGGCTCTGGGTGTAACCACGTCGACAAAACCAGGTTCATCGCTGCCATTATCAATAAAGACTTTTACATTTTCAGCGCTTTTAGCACACGATGAAATAGGCTGTTCGCCGCCTGTGTTATCGGGGTGAGTAACCCGCCCCACATGCCACAGCTGCGCAAAAATAACCCCGTTCTTAGCATGAACAGCAGCCGTTACTTTACGCCAACCATCGATTTGCGCTGGGCTATATATGCCAGGCGTCCATGCGTAGCCTTGACCTAAGGCCGAAATTTGCGTGCCTTCGGCTACAATCAATCCGGCCGATGCGCGCTGCGCGTAATAATCGGCCATCATTTGGTTGGCAACATTGCCCGGCTGACTGGCTCGCGAGCGTGTCATTGGTGGCATCACGATCCGATTTTTTAACGTAATAGTACCCAGCTGTATCGGTTGAAATAGTGTATTGTTCATTGGTAATTCCTGCTGATTAACGAGTCTGGATGAGTTCAATTTGATAGCCGTCTGGGTCGGTGACAAAGGCAATATGGGTTGCACCCCCTTTGACCGGACCAGGTTGACGCGTTATGTTGGCGCCCAGTGCTTTGACCTTGTCACAGGTCGCGTAAATATCATCGACTCCCAAGGCGAGGTGACCAAACGCATTGCCATGTTCGTACTGATTAGTATCCCAATTGTAGGTCAACTCAATTGTGGTACCGTCGACTTGGTCAGCATAACCGACAAATACCAAGGTATAGCGATATTGAACGTTGTCGGTTGTTTCAAGTACCGTCATTCCCAAGATCTTGGTATAGAACTCAATTGATTTATCAAGATCACTGACTCTTAACATCGTGTGTAAAAACTTCATATCTGGCCTTTGCTCCGTAATATCAAACCTCAAGTAAACCGGGTGATTTACTGATGAATTAATGGAGTACAATTTACAGCTAAATAATGTTCAACAAAAATTATCATTAGTTATGATTTTGATAATATTTTATTATGATGTGAATACGAGAAAGTTGAGCAGAACGAGCCATGAATACGGCTCGTCGTTGGCGCTAGGTATAGAGTGTCTTATTTACGTGACTGGCGATAAGAGGTTCTCATTCGTTTGAAAATTCTCAAAAAAGCTCTAACTTTATTCGTATTATCGAGTTGGCGCTGCTGCTGGGACGATAGCAACTGTGGTTGATGTTGGCTAATTAAGCGTGACAAATGGTACTGCGTGACTTTTTTAGCAATAATCCAATCAGGTCGCCATGTTTGGTAACGCAGGGTTGAGCGCTCAAAATCCACTAAACTTAACAGGCCTTGTTCATCAACCAAAATATCACGCACTGGCATTGAATGACGTGCAACCCCCGCCGCTAACATCTGAGTGACAATATTAGTCAGGTCCGATAAATTTGTTTCACTCAGCTCGGTCACACTACGACCCGGCAGACGCGACATAAATAGCGTGGTTTTTTGATCTTCAGACTTAATTAAGCGTGGGACATTATCGACCTGCTCCATTCGTAATAACGCTTCTTTTTCCTGTCGATAGCGACTTTTATAGCCAGAACTTGGCTTAAATAATTTAGTCACAACCTCATCACCAATTTCTAATAACATTTTATTCGTTTCGTAAATATTTCCAATAACTTCTTTGATAACAGCCTCCTCATTGCTATGTCCCACCATAGATCCACTTACATTATCAGCACAACCTTGGCCGCTCAACATTTCGTAAATATAAGTGTTATATATAGTATAATTATACACTTACAGAATATAACAATGCCTTATTTATTGCTAGCCCGTTTTGTTAATCGTCTGCATTTTAAGCTACCTGGCAGTAAGGGCTACAATTTCGCCAATTTTCATAGTAAAACTTGAATACTTCGCTCCGTACTTAATAAATAAGGGCTAATATTTTCGAGCTATTCAGTAACAAGCTTATAGCTTGTTAGCATCGTTTACCTGCTCGAATATTTTATGGTTATTTCGTAAATATCTCGCAGTACAAGCGTAACTCAAAAACCTCGGCGTGCTTTGGCTGTAAGCGACATAGTCTTGCTGATAAAGCTTCAGCAACATCGGCTCTTCAGCTCGAGGAACCAATAAAAACCACCCGATCGCAAGCGGGATCAAAAAACACAAAAAGAACGAGTTTGTTAATAATAAATACCCGATCAGCCAGATGATATCACCCACATATTTTGGATTTCTGGTTAAGCTGTAAATACCGGAATTTTGTAAGCCATCTTCAAATACTCCAAGCGTTTTCATGATCTTAAAAATAAAAAGTCCTTGAATTGCAATATAAAGACCGACGACAATTAAACCTGAGCCGAATAACGGCTATTCCCCCCATAAAAATAACAGTAGGGATCCAGTTGATTAGTAATTTAAATTTAGATTGCACTGGCGGCCAAAAGCTCACCTTACTAGACACTGTAATAATGATTAATACATTGAGCAGCGCTAAACTGCATAACACCATTATAACGATTACATTAAGCATAATTTTTACTCGTCAATAAAATAGAGCGACGTTCGTCGATAAAATATATCAGCGCTGGTAATAAAACTAAATCAATGACCAAAGCCAACATTAAACCAGACGCCACAGTGATACCAAAAAGCATGTTAGGGGTAAAATTACTAAAGGCAAACAAACCAAAGGTCGGATCATACATTATGATACTTGCTGTATGCCTGAGCTGGATTGCTTAGGCGCAGCACAGCGTCTGAAAACAGCCTCACGATCAACTTTAGCTGATAACGACGTCATAAATATCCGTGAAAAAATCCCCATCAAGCCAAATACAGTAATCAAAAATGCCGCGTCATTAACTGACATTCAGTGCTCTACCGCAAAACTTGGCACCAAGGTAATAAAAGGCGCTAAAAATAGACCGGCACAAGCTTGCATTACCATTAATGTGCCGATGTGAGAATTAAACTTCGCTTGGCGAACCACTTTAGCAACGCCAGCCTTAGTTGTTGCCCAATCAAATGAAAACACCACGATTAACATAATAATACTGACGGGAATAACACAAGAAAATGCGGCGCGCCAGCCCCATTGCTGTGCGAGTAAAGGAAAGAATAAACCGCCAAGGTGATAATTTCATGTGCATCTTGCTGAGAAACAATAATCACAGGATGCGGGTTGACTTGATTTAGTGCTTTCATGCCTAAAATTACGTCAGGTTCAAGCGTGTAAACATGGATAATCACAATATCTACCTCGATCTTAGCGAGCAACGAGACCAAATCACCTTGCACTGGTAACCTTGCCAACACGTCGTAGCCGTAATTTTCTAGGGTGCTGTGTAAACGATTATTACACGCCTCACTTGTCTCCACGAATAAAACACTAGAGTGCGATACCGAATCTTTAGTGAAATATCTTTATTAAATTTCTGGCTGCGACGTCTATCTAGTTCCATGTTAAATCCTGTCCAATAATACCAAAGTAACGTTTATCTCATCAAAATCAGGTGTGACACCGATCAATTTTTAGCAGGAAACTAACCACAATCACTGGGTTAAAGTAATTAATCTATTGTTCATAATTACGATGACATATAAGAGTTACCTTGCCACTCTCCATTGCAAACCTCCATTACTAAACCTTCAATCGAAAACTCTAAGACAATAGGAACTTATAGCTACAATACAAAAACTTAAAAGTGTTTTTAGGTTGAAATGTTTAAGATGTAAGTGCAACGAGTACCGCAATTACACCTATTGAGCGCTCTAGAATAATTTAGAAAAGTAAGAGACTACTTTGACAAAATCCAGCCACAATTATTGCAGAAGTATCAACGCTATGTCATAGACAACGAGTTGAATTTTTAATCCATAAATTAACAATTTAAAACCGTGCTGCCAATTTCATACAAAGGGGAATTAAGGATTGATTGAGGCCCACGTATCGAGATCAAGCAACCAATATTGATATATAAAAAAGTGACCTAACGATGCTTAAAATGTTGATTAATCGTAGCAAGTTTAATCTCTTGATCACCAGATTATCTAATTTTGGTGTCACTTAAGTGTTTTATTCGCAGCTATTGCAATGTCCAAGTTCTCGATTTAGCTTACTGCACTAAACTGCCGTAGGCGCTTAGGTTGCCTGACGTTACCTAAGCCAATCCAAAATTTGGCTATGCGTGTTGGACATAATGCAGTGATGGCACGGGCAACGGGTGTTACCACAGTGTAAGAAGAAGTGACCCATTACTTATCGCTAGAGATATGTTTAAAATAAGTCAGTCTTGATTAGTTGATGGCCACCCTAACCAAGGGAGGCCGAGCCGTAACGCGGCGATTAGTTGATCTTGCGAATGACGATGGTAACCGTAAACTCGAATGCCAAAAATATGTAACATGACACTACTAGCCTTTGCTTGGGCTTCACTTGCGGTATTGGTCTTTGACAGTTGCTTGCAGTAAAGCGACTCCACTTTACGAAGGCGCTCAGAAACATAACTTTTAAGTTCGGCTTGATGTTCGCTCAGCTCCAACTGACTTTTAACTAAGAAGCAGCTGCAGTAAGAAGATTGGCACGACTCCTCAATAAAGCTGATTAGTATATGACGAATCGCTTCTTCAATCGTCGCGTGCTCAGTCAGGGTAGATTCTAATTTTGCTAATGATTGCTGGGTATAAAAATTTAGAGACTCTTTGAATAGCCCTTCTTTATTGCCAAATGCCAAATAAATACTACCGGGCTTTAATCCCGTTTGTTCAAACACCGTTTGCATTGACGTGGCGTTATAACCTAAGCGCCAAAAAGCGTTGGCAGCATTTTCCAATACCTGCTCTTTATCAAACTGCGCTCTTGCCATAGCAACTCTTTTACCCTTTGATTATCGTTCAATACATTTCGCTAAAGTATAACGACTTCAGCATTGTTATACCAATCCCATTAATCGGGCATTTATCTCATTGCTAATATCTAGCTATTACTCGGCAATAAGCCTCTTGATAATAAGCTGATCGATAATTGCTCCTGCATTATTCTAATTACGCTTAGCCATGAGCTAATGCATTGCCCTAATGTCGACATTCAGGTCGAAATCAATCGAGCGCCTTGTCTAAATTAATATTATCTGCGTACAACAAGACCATAAATTTTGCGCAATTGATGCTACTGCAACTATTGAAAGAATATTTAAAAAAAGTTGAATGATCATTCAAGTTCTGTTTGAATGAACATTCAAGTTAATTACACCCATTCATTCTTTAAGGTTTTTCTATGTCATTACAAGATCAAATCGTCGATTACAAAGCGGGTTTTGTCAAAAAAGCACCCGCCAATGTGCAAGAGCTAATGAAGTTAGCGACTAAAAATTTAGCAGAGTCAGGCATGGTCGATAAAGCGCCAAAAGTTGCTGAACAGCTGCCAACATTCTCACTGCCTAACCAAAATGGCGTAACGGTAAACCTAAGCGACTTATTGGCCAAAGGCCCTGTTGTGGTGACTTTTTATCGTGGTGGATGGTGTCCGTATTGCAATCTGGAATTAAAGGCTTATCAAGATCAGCTTGCTAATATCACTGCTGAAAATGCAACATTGGTGGCGATCACTCCTGAATTACCCGATGCATCATTGTCTACTACAGAAAAAAATGCCTTAAAGTTTGAAGTACTGTCTGACGTAAATTCACAGTATGCTAAAAGCCTTGGCATCGTTTTTTCTCTGCCTGAAGAGTTACGTTCAATTTACTTATCTTTTGGGATTGAAGTCGAAAAGCACAATGGTGCGGGTCAGTTTGACCTGCCATTGGCAGCAACCTTTGTTATCGCTCAAGACGGCACGATTGCCACTGCGTTTGTAGATGCTGATTACACCGCACGCCAAGAACCTTCAGCTGTTGTTACAGCGCTTAAAAACCTTAAATAATGTCAGCGCTAGTTTAGTTACTTAAGCTGCTATGCACCGCTACAGGCCTAGCATATAAAAAGCGACGCTCAAATGAGCTTCGCTTTTTTATGCTGGTAATCGCACAATATTGTCTCGCGATAACAACGTTTAAAATATAACGCCTGTGTTTGTCAGATATCGGTACATGTGGAGTAAACCGTATTTTTCATGGACGAAAAATTGAGCGTATACGGATATATTCACCGCGAGTTTAGGTAATATGTATCAATATCTGAGTGATAATGCATTAGCCCACTGCTAATAGCACTTCCAATGGATCGTGCTCGGCGACAAAATGCCCGGGGCTGTGTTCAAGCAACTTAGGTTGGTAACCTGTCGCACCAGCTAATTTAGATGGCAAAAATTTGAGTTGCGCCGTCGGATCCATTGGCGAGGGAAGCTCACCCGGAATTTTAATCGACTTGCGAGCACGCTCTATTTTGGGATCTGGAACCGGCACCGCCGAAATTAGCTGTTTGGTATAGGGATGCACGGGATTGGCGTAGATGCTTTTGCTCGGTGCCAGTTCGACTACCCTGCCCAAATAAAGCACCATAATACGGTGTGATACTTCACGTACCACGGCTAAGTCGTGCGAGATAAACAAAATTGATAGTTTAAATTCCTGCTGTAGGTCCATCAGCAATTCAATGATTTGTGCTTGTACTGAAACGTCCAGTGCTGATACCGCCTCGTCGCAAATCACTAACTTAGGTTTCATGATCATGGCGCGAGCAATACCTACCCGCTGATTCTGCCCGCCGGATAATTCGTGGGGATAGCGGTTAATCATATTTCGATCTAAGCCCACTCGATCCATTATCGTCATCACCGTCTCTTTCATTGCAGCGCGTGACATATCACGGGCAAAAGTCAGCAGCGGCTCCATAATGGAATCGGAGATAGTCATGCGGGGATCTAAGCTCGCGAGGGGATCTTGAAACACGATTTGCAAATCTTTGCGTTTGTCTTTTAACTCATGTTTGTTCAAACCACTCAATGGTTTTCCCAACCACGCGACAGTACCGGCTGTCGGCGAAATAAGCTGTAATACAGCACGGGCCAAAGTCGATTTTCCGCAGCCGCTCTCGCCCACTATGCCCAGCGTTTCACCGGGTCGTAATTCGAAACTAACGCCGTCTACAGCCTTTAACGGCAAAGTTTTAGGCCAAAGACCACCGCCAACTTTAATGTTGAAGTGTACTTTAAGATCATCTACTTTTAGAAAGTCTGCACCGCTAACATCGTCAGCGATAGGCTGTAATTTGTGGTGAGACGTTCGCTCGGGATTATCGATGCGCGGCATTGAATCGAGTAACATCTTGGTGTAATCATGCTGCGGTTGGTAGAAAATATCTTCAGCTTGCCCCTCTTCAACGTACTGGCCGTGGCGCATTACGTGCAAACGGTCGCACATCCGGGCGACCACGCCCATGTCATGCGTTATTAACGCAATGGCCGTGCCCTTTTCACGCTTGAGCTCGTCCATTAAGTCGAGAATTTCTGCCTGCACGGTAACATCTAACGCCGTGGTTGGCTCATCGGCAATCAGCAGTGACGGGCTGCACAGCATCGACATTGCGATCATCACCCGTTGGCGCATTCCTCCTGAAAGCTCATGTGGATACTGATTTAACCGACGCTTACCTTCGGCTATTCGCACTCGGTCGATCCACTGAGCACAGATCAGGTCAGTATCAGCCCGACTCAAATCCATATGCAGCGCAGTCACTTCTCGCATTTGTTCTAAAATGGTTAAATGCGGGGTCAGCGATGTCAGCGGATCTTGAAAAATCATCGACATATCTTTACCGCGCACTAGGTTAAGTTGTGCAGTCGTTAGTGCCAGCAAGTTGTGATTTTCAAAAATAATCTTGCCCGTGGCCGAACCATTTCTGGCCAGCAAACCCATCGCGGCCATAAAGGTCTGGCTTTTACCCGAGCCACTTTCGCCGACAATGCCAACACATTCACCGGGATTAATCTTAAAACTAACGCCTTTAACGGCTTCAACATCGCCGTCTGGCGTCGTAAAACTGATTTTTAGGTTTTCGACGCTAAAAATAGGTTTAATGCTCGATGTAATACTGGATGTAATACTGGGTGTAGTACTGGTTTTAGTGATTAGTGTCATGATACTTGTCCTAGCGATCTTTAGGATCGAATGCATCACGCAGTCCATCGCCAATAAAGAAGAAACAAAATAGGCCGGTAATAAAGAAGCCCAACGGAAATGCCAATTGCCAGAGAGTACCGTACTGGATGGTTTTAGCACCATCGCTGATAAGCGCGCCCCATGAGGTCAAAGGCTCCTGAATACCCAGTCCTAGAAAAGAGATAAAGCTCTCTAGCAGGATAAGGTTCGGGATCATTAGCGAGGTATAAACCACCACAATACCGAGTAAATTTGGCACGATATGACGTACTATTATCTTGAAATCCCCGACCCCAGCAGCAACCGCCGCTTCGATAAATTCTTTGTGTTTTAGGGTCAATGTTTGCCCGCGGACAATCCGCGCCATATCCATCCAAGAGAACAGCCCCAACCCAATAAAGAGGATGTAAACTGAACGCCCGAACATTACAAATAAGATAATCAGGATGAACATATAGGGGATCGACATTAAAATATCGACAAAACGCATCATTATATTGTCGATACGACCACCAAAATAGCCAGAAATCGCGCCATAAAGTACCCCAACCAACACCGCTACTACGGTCCCAATAATGCCCACCATCAATGAAATCTGCGTGCCCTGCATGACCCGAGAAAACATGTCTCGACCTAAATCATCGGTCCCAAAAAAGTGGCCGTTTTCAATTTGCGGTGCGCCCATTTCAGCGGCATTGCCGATTAGGCTCCAGTCGATAGTTTCATAGTCCCATTGGCTAAATGTTGGGCCAACAAATGAAATTATAATCATCGCGACTAAGACAAAAACACTGATTAAAGCGGCTTTATTACGTTTGAAGCGGCGCATTGCATCTTGCCACTGCGAGCGCCCTTTAATCGGCATCGGGTGAGAGGTAGCCTCAACCACATCTGACATTTTTTTATTATTTACTAGCATCTTAATCTATCTCTTTGAGTCATATATTTGAGTCTTACGTTAGAATATTAGCGTAGAATATTAGCTTAGAGCCTTATCTTAGGATCGAGCCAAGCGTATGTAATATCGACCAAGGTGTTAAACACAATGGTCATCACGCCAAACACAATAGTGACCCCCATCAGTAGTGAGTAATCGCGGTTAAGTGCAGCATCGACAAAAAACTGCCCCATGCCCCCAGTACTGAAATAAATATCAATGATAACTGAGCCGGTGATCATATAGACGAACGCGGGTCCTAAATAAGAAACAACTGGCAGCAGCGCTGGTTTAAGCGCATGACGTAAGATAATGCTGCGCATTGGCAGCCCCTTAGCTCTGGCGGTGCGAATAAAATTGGCGTGTAATACCTCTAACATCGAAGAACGAGTAATACGGGCAATGCTCGCCATATAGCTGGTTGATAGCGCGATAACAGGCATAATCACATACTGCCATTGGCCGCCGTTCCAGCCGCCACCGGGCAACCAATTAAGCCATAGGGTGAAAATAATCACCAAAATAGGTGCCATTACAAAGTTGGGTAAAACTTGCGCGCCAATTGAAAAACCAACAGCCGCATAATCAAGCTTAGTATTGTGTCGCACTGCGGCGGCGATTCCCAGTGGGATCCCCACGGCTACGGCCACCACAAATGACCAAATCCCGTACGTTAAGGTAACCGGAAAGCCTTGAGCCAAAATATCATTGACTGATCGGTCTTTGTACTTAAAGGAAGGACCAAAATCGAAATCAATTATTATGCCTTTAAGGTAGATAAATAATTGCTCAAACCAAGGTAAATTTAGCCCGTATTTAGCTTCTAAATTGGCCAGAACTTCGGGCGGTAGGCCCCGATCGGTCGAAAATGGACTGCCAGGCGCTAAGCGCATTAAGGCAAATGAAATAACAATTAGAATTAAAATAGTAGGTATCGACGACAGACTGCGTCGGATAATAAAACTAAACATGTGAAATAACCTTCAATATCACTGTAAAACGCGAACTACCTTGTCGCAATAGTTAACATTATTGAGTTGTTGATTTGTCATGTCGCAAGACTAAAACAGAGACAAGATAAGCACCTAGTAAACATAAAAGACTTCGCCCGATGACAGGCGAAGTGTTAAACAATCTCTATTTGGCCGTTTTGTAGAAGGTTCGGCTATAGAAAGTTTGCTGAACGTTTTTGGTCGGCCATCCCTTTAGAGTGTTCTTTATCATGTAAATACCGGTGTAGTGATACAGCGGAATAACCGGCATTTCGTCGGCCATCAACTGCTCTACTTTGGTGTAGTTTACATTAGGCGTAGCACTGGTTTTAGCCGCGCTCATTAAACTGTCGACTTCTTTGTTGAGCCACTTGCCATGGTTGTAGCCCGCTTGAGTAGTCATTAAGTCGAGGAAGGTAGAAGCTTCGTTGTAATCGCCACACCAAGCACCGCGAGCCAGTTGGAACGCTTGCTTTTTACGGGTTTCTAAGAATGTTTTCCATTCTTGGTTGGCCAGTACCGCTTTAACTCCTAATTTCTGTTTCCACATTTGTGAAACAACCGTAGCGACTTTCTTGTGTGCCTCGTCGGTATTGTACAACATATCAAATTCAAGCGGATTTGCTTTGCTGTATCCGGCTGCAGCTAATAACTCTACGGCTTTGGCATCACGCTGTTTCTGGGTCCAAGTTGCATATTCCACTTGTGGTATTTCAAAGCCAGCGGTTGCTCCTGGGGTGAATGTATAGGCGGGGAATTGGCCGCCTTTTAGCACATTTTTAACGATGACATTTCGATCTAGTGCATACGACAGCGCTTGTCTAACTCGCACATCTTTAAACGCTGCTGGGCCAGAGTCTGATAAATTGAAGGTGTAATAGTAATTACATAAACGCGGGAAAGAGTAAGCTTCGTCTGGGTGAGACTTTTTCATGGCCGGGTACTGACCAGCGGGGATCTCGGTTTTATCAATATCACCCGCTTTAAAACGGATAAGCGCCTGGTTTTCATCATTGATCACCAATGCGGTGACTTTATTTAAAATGGTCTGGTCGTTGTTCCAGTAGTTAGTATTGCGCTCGCGCACATTTTTTTCTTTTAAGGTCCATTGCGTTAATACGTAGGCCCCGTTTGAGACGATATTGTCTGGGCGGGTCCAGTCTTTGCCAAATTTTTCAACCGTCGCCTTAGGCGAAGGGAATGTAGTGGTGTGCGTTACCATACTGGGAAAATAAGGCAACGGAGCTTCTAAGCTAACTTTGAACGTGTAATCATCGACAGCCTCAACCCCTAATTCCTTGGGTGACATGCCCTTTTTGATGATCGCGGCACCATTTTTAATCGCCATCATTTCCATATACCACGCATAGGGAGAGGCGGTAGCCGGATCAACAGCACGCTGCCACGCGTAGACAAAGTCGTGCGCGGTGACAGGTTCACCATTTGACCAATTAGATTTTCTTAGATGAAAAGTATAGGTTTTTTTATCATCGGAAACATCGTATCTCAGCGCAACGCCTGGCACATTATTGCCCAGTGCGTCTTGGCTTAATAAACCTTCAAAAAGATCTCTTACAATGTCTGAGCTTTCAACAGCTTCTACTAATTGTGGGTCAAGGCTGGGGATACCATCGAGTAAACGGTAGTTATAACTTTGATCTGCCGCTAACGTTTCACCAGTGACTGGGTGAGTAGCAGCAAACGCAGACACAGTAGTAAAGGAAGTAGCTGCCGCGATTACTGCAACCAGCGCTATGGAGTTTGAATTTTTATTATCACCCATCAAAATATATTCCTTATAAGATTTAAAAGATTTTAAAAAATAATCTGTAACACCATATCAGTGCTTTTAGCTTGACGCAAAAATCGGATTAGGTCGTTGGTGGTTTTACATTAGTTAGTTAAAGCCGAAGCTAGACTTTCATTCCAGCGCTTAACACACACCAATAAATACACTAAAGAACACCCACAAACACACTAAAGAACAACACATTAGCACAGTGGCAGCCAATAATGTCAACTATTATAAATTAGGCTTAAGCTTGAAGTTGATTGAAGTTTGGGCAATATAATAAGCAATAATCAAAAGTAAGGTTGCTCAGTATTGATCGCGCAACTAGGCGACAGTGGTGCTGGTGCTAGTAGTACTGATATAAGTACTGATATTAGTACTTATATTAAAATTAATGGTGCCGCTAAATGATAACGATTGCGGCAAAGTTCACTCTCCAGTCTCTTCACCACAAACATTGCGCGTAGTTATAATCGCTGGCAACTAGTCCAGAGGCAATCGGCTAGATGATTTGAGTTCCCTTAACGAGATGCTGGACCTTATTGCTGAAATACCGCTTAGCTTTCTTAAAACTTGATCAACAAATCGACTGTAATCGTCGAGATCTTTGGCCACCACCTGCAACAAGAAGTCGGCTTCGCCCGTCGTATTGTGGCACGACAAAACATTACCGCAGTTAAGAATAACCTGTTCAAAATTTTTGGTTGTCTCTTCATCATGCTCAATATAAGTGAGCTGAACAAAGGCCATAACACCATAACCTAGTTTACGTCGATCAAGATTAGCCTGATAACTTTCGATATAACCTTGATCTTCTAGTTTTTTTACCCGGCGCCAGCAAGGTGTTTCACTTAAAGACAGCTCGGTGGCAAGCTTGGCATTTGTCAGCCGACCATCTCGTTGCAAACGTTCCAAAATATCAATATCTACCTTGCTTAACTCACTCATAGGCGGTATCTGCTCACTTGTTGTCAAAAATAGGAATTATATTTCAATCTTGTGCGGTTTCAATCGCCAATGCAAGCTCATTTCAAAGTAAGGGGCTACGCCAAATCGAAGACATGCAACTACTGCTCGAGCTTATCTCACCTTGGTTATTGCCTAACCGCAGGAATATTTCATAATTTAGCTAATTTTGAGAGGATTATTTCTGATGCCTGACAATTGCTGTTGAAAATAGCAATGTAATTCCAAGGCACAATAGTACGATATTCGTTAATGTAAATTCATTACTAACATTAAAGGCACTGACATTATGAAAGCTGTAGTTTACGAAAATTTTACCCAAGCACCCAAGATTATGACGGTGGCAGATCCGACCCCACAATCACACGGTGTGGTTATCAAAGTTAAGGCTACCGGTGTTTGTCGCAGCGACTGGCACGGCTGGATGGGCCATGATTCAGGCATTGAGCTTCCGCACGTTCCTGGCCATGAGTTTGCTGGCATTATTGAAGCGGTAGGTAGCGACATTAGCCGTTTTAAAATAGGCGACCGTGTTACCGTTCCTTTTATCAGTGGTTGTGGCGCTTGTTTTGAGTGTAATACTGGTAATCATCAGGTGTGTGGTGACCAAACTCAGCCAGGTTTTACCCATTGGGGATCATTTGCCGAATATGTAGCCATTGATCACGCCGATGTTAACTTAGTTACCCTGCCCCAAAATTTAGATTTTACCACGGCTGCTAGTTTAGGTTGTCGCTTTGTAACCTCGTTTCGCGCAGTGGTTGATCAAGGCAAGGTATCGGCCGGTCAATGGGTAACTATTCATGGTTGTGGTGGGGTTGGTTTGTCTGCCGTGATGATTGCAAATGCAATTGGCGCAAACGTCATTGCGATTGATATTTCAGACGACACACTAGCGCTTGCACGCTCATTAGGGGCTGTCGCGACTATTAATGCTAATAATGTCGCCAGTGTTGCCGAAGCAATCCTTGAAATTACCCGTGGTGGCGCGCATGTATCTTTAGATGCATTAGGCCACCCACAGACCTGTGTCAATTCAATCAACAGCTTAAGGAAGCGAGGCAAGCATATTCAAGTTGGCTTATTATTAGCCGATCATGCCAACCCTCGCATCCCGATGGATAAAGTCATTGGTAACGAGTTAGAAATAATAGGCAGCCACGGCATGCAAGCACATCGTTATGACGCCATGTTAGCCATGATGCTGTCAGGAAAACTACAACCCGAAAAACTGCTTGGCCGTACCATTAGCCTTGAGCAGTCTATCGACGCACTGACCACAATGGATCAACCTGGCATTCCAGGTGTAACCGTTATTACAACATTCTAGTTGGGCATATTATGAATAATTCATTACCGACAGTTGCCTTTATTGGGGGCGGCAACATGGCCAGCGCAATGATTGGTGGGCTGATCGCCAAAGGTCAGACGCCCACCAGCATCATTGTTTCAGATCCATCGATCCAAACGGCCACCCGCCTCAATACTGACTTTGGTGTGTTAACCACCAACAACAGTGCTGAAGCGGTGAAAAAATCAGCCATTGTAATTCTCGCTGTTAAACCACAAGTCATCGATCTCGTTATTAAAGATATTGCTGACCACTGTGATAACCAAGGCAAACTATTTATCTCTATTGCGGCTGGCGTAACAGTCGCTCAACTGGTCAATAAACTCGGTAAAAATTGTGCAGTGGTACGTTTAATGCCAAACATGCCTGCGATGATTAGTTATGGCATGTCGGGGTTATTTGCCAACGATAATACCAGCCCCAAGCAAAAAACTCAGGCAATGGCTGTAGCCCAGTCTTGCGGCGATTGTATTGAAGTAAAGCAAGAAGAAAGCATCAATGCTATTACCGCCATATCGGGTAGCGGCCCAGCTTATTTCTTATTAATGATGGAAGGCATGGTTAACGCGGCAATTGAACTAGGGTTCACTGAAGAAGAGGCGCACCGCCTTACTTGTCAAACGGCGCTGGGCGCTGCACAACTTGCCATTAGCTCAGACAATAATTTGTCACACTTGAGACAGCAGATAACATCGCCAGGAGGCACTACCGAAAGCGCGTTGAACTATTTTTCAGACGCTGGCCTCGTTCCTATGGTCGGTGGCGCGGTCAACGCCGCATTTGTCCGAGCGCAACAATTAGGGGCCCAGTAATTAGGGGGAGCTAATTAGAGGAAAAGTAGTTAACTACTTTTCGTTTAGATTTATACAAAGGAACAGTTTTTATGTCGACATTTGACAACATAACCTTAGTTAAAAAAGCAAACTTCTACTTTGACGGTCAAGTAACTAGCCGCACCGTAACATTTGCAGATTCGAGCATCAAAACATTAGGCATTATGATGCCAGGTAGTTACGAATTTAACACTGTTGAAGCGGAGTTAATGGAAATATTAGCGGGTAAGCTAACCGTTTTGCTACCTGGCGAAGATAAATGGCAGGCGATTGTTGCAGGGCAATCGTTCAATGTCTCCGCTAACGAAAATTTCAAGGTTAATATTGATAGCGTGACAGATTACTGCTGCTCTTACCTTAAATAGTAATCTAGATTGTCAGCGATAAACTTGGCCTAAGCTGCCACTGATTGATGGGATGTAAGGTTATAAGGTCACGATGATTTATAACCTTACATCTCTTACTTTTGGCTGATTATTTTGTGTTCGTCAGTTAAAATATACCGGTCAATAACTCGTTGATATTTCCCCGTTACTTTTAACTTATCAAGGGCTAGTTGCCAATTTGCTATCTCTGCTTGGTCAACGTTACTTGAAAAGGCCAAATACAAAACAGAGTCATATAATTTAATTGAAGTACGTTCTATGCCGCTGATATCTATATCTGCTTTTTCAGCCATTGCTGGCAGCACTAACTCACTGACAGGTATTAGATCAACCCGCCCTCGCAGTAACATCTTAAGCGTTTGCAACTGGTGACTAACTGGGTAAATTGTTTCGAAATTCAACTTGGTTAAATACGCATGGTCGGCATTACTTTTTGCGACACCTATCGTGTATTTGCCGTTAAGTTCAGACAGTGTCGCTTGTGAAATGGCATGCCCCTTGCGTTTGTATAGATATACGCCTGAACTGATTAATGGCCCAACCCATTTTACAGTATCTTCTCTTTCTGGGGTTCTAGCGACAATAAACCCTGCCATATCTGTATGGGTTTGGATCAGGCGCAATACCCGAGGAAAGGGCATCAGCACAAATGATGGTTGGTAATTGTTCTCTTTCATCATTAACCGCACTAGATCAACAGCAACACCAGCTAACTTGCCATTATCTTGATATACAAAGGGGCTTAAAGGGTGAGTAACAAATGAAAGTTCTTTAGCCCAAACCGGCCCTGCAAGGAAAAAGTATAATGACATCACTAGCGGAATTATTTTCATCGCACATCAGACCTTAGGCAGTATTGAATCCTATTAATCATAGTTAAAAATCTTAATAATTCTTACTCAGAACAGATTGAATCGAGCTGATACCGAAGTTGCCAAGCCCGCGTCAAAAAAATTTACAACTGGGATAGCAGCATAAGCTAGGCAATCGTAAACGCCAAGTCTCGAAAATTGTATTTTATGACGGGTTCAGCCGAATCACTCTCTATGTAACCAATCAAGGGAGTTCTTAGTGCGTAGGCTGTGGCCAACAAGGAATAAACAGTGTGTACTAGGTGTGTTGCTTGCCGCTAAACATGATTGGCATGGCACTATTTAATGGCACTATTTAATATTACTGGTTCATAACAAACTCGCAAAAAGTGATTTAATGTAAATACAATTAAACTCATGTCCTGTTATCTATCCGCCAGATAGTGCATGTCAGCTTATTTTACACCTCGTAATTTAACCACCAAAAACACAACGTAACCCATTGATATTTGGTCCGGGCACGATATATGCAGCACTTAAGTTGTACTTGCAATGCTAAAGTTGTATCAGCACTACTTAAGTTGTATTAGCACGGTATCACTGGGCCTATACGTATAATAAGAAGTTACTCGATGAGCCCAACATTTTAATTTTGGGAGAACGACAAATGAATACATCTAAAGCTAAATTTAGGACATTATTAGCAAGCTGCTTATTGTCCATGGCGGCACTACCGTTAGCGGCATCGCCAATAATATCAGTTGACCTTGACCCGTCGACACCAGGAATTCAAAGCACACTTAGTGTCACTACCGGAGCCACATTCACCGTCGAGGTGTTAATAGCTGATGACGGACTGGTGGTCTCACCAGCAACTTTCGATACCTTGCTTATAGAGAGCTTTTATAATCATGCGGGAGCCGTGCTTGGCGCCGGGCCAATTGGCGCTACTTGGCTGCCAACCTTAGCAATCAACAGCCCATTTACTTTCGATTTCTTTACATTGCTAGCACCTTCTTTGATACCTGGCGGCGCAGGAGTCTTCGGACCTACCGTTGCACCCGGTTTTGGTGCCGGTAGCGGCGCTATTGCCTTAGTAGAGCTAATGTCACTGTTCAGTATTTCCCCCGGCTTACCAACAGCCATTTTTTCGCTTGATTTCACCGCACTGATGGCAGGAACCAGTGATGTTTTAGCCTCTGGATCGCCATTTGGCATTGGAGCTACCGCATTCATGGGAGCTCCCCTGCCTGAAACGTTACTGCTAGGAACGGTCACAGTAACCGACCCAACGAGGATCCCAGAGCCGACCATATTCTCCCTATTACTGCTAGGAGTCGCTGGCATTAGCTTAACTCGAACAAGAAAGCAGACTTGAATTAATCTGTGATGTTTATCGTGATTAATGGCAAACATACTTAAGTAATACCTGACAACAATAAGTAGATGAATTAAGAACACTAGGGAATTAATAAAATTACAGCTGTAATGGCTTTAAACCCGAACAAGGTATCGAAATAAAGAGCAACTTAGTTACTTATTAGATACTTAAATATTTAGCGGCTTATTAGCGTCAGGAGAGTTTAATGATGGGGTGTAACAGCCCCTTAGACATAGGAATACGTATAAAATGAAACACTTTAAAAAGCTTATCTCTGCCGCTGCAATTCTTCCGCTTATGTTTTGCTTTAACACTGCCGCAGATCAGGTCATTCTCGACGACCTAATTGTCGATGGCTCTCAGTGCGTGGGCGCTGGTTGTAGCAACGGCGAAGAATTTGGATTTGACACCCTCAAACTAAAATCAGGCACCCCAATGATTCGGTTTGAAGATACCAGTTCAACATCCAACTTTCCCAGTAGCGATTGGACCGCTGGCGTTGAAGACGATGTAAATGATGTCAGTCGCTTTGTGGTTAAGTTTGGTAACGGTGCCACAGTACTTAGTCTGCCTGCGACTGAATCAGGTGGTATTGGGCTAGGCGCAAATTCGGATATTGAGCCTAACGCTGTCTCTGTCGGCGCTTCTGGCAGCGAGCGTAAAATTGTTCACGTAGCAAATGGCACCAACGCCACCGACGCTGTCAACAAGAGCCAATTAGATCAGATGCAGGTCGACTTTCAAACCCAATTAAACCTGCTCGGTACACGCATTGATGATTTAACCACTCGCGTCGATAACTTAATTCCATAATTCTTAGGCATATTCAACTGTAGAGATATTGTCATGAAAAAAAGAATAAACTTGTGGCTGATAATCGGTTTTTTAGCCACGTTCAATAGTAATGCTGATCAGGTGATTTTAGATGACTTGATTTTGGCTGGTACCAGTGATGGCACGGTGCCTGCCTATGACTGTAATGCACCGACATTACAATTTTTCCCACTCGATCCAAGTCAAGCTGTCGGCTTAATTCCCATAGGAGATCCCGTCGTTGTCCCTGCCCCTATTTTTGCTAGCTGTGTTGGTACTGTTTGTGAGTTTACTTGTGATCCGGTAACTGCAAATGCGTGCGTTGGCTTCGACTGTGTTAATGGCGAGGCCTTTAATAACCACAGTCTCAAATTAAAGGAAAATAATACCAGAATTCGATTTACTGATACGACGGTTAGTGATCAGCTTGGACAAAGCTGGAACGTTGCAGCCAATGCATCGGCTAATAATGGGGCTCATTACCTCAGTATTGAAGTGAAATCGACCCTTGATACCGACTTGATTTTCAGTGATGGCACCGCCCCACTTTATGATTGTTCAGGTGCAGGGGTTCCAAATGAAACGCTGCCTTTCCTTTTTGCTGCGGTGCCTGATCCATCAGCAATCGTAGGACTTACCCCCTTTGGTGCCCCTGTACTTTTACCAGCACCCGAGACGAACACCTGCTTGATCGATCCCGTGTTGCCCGATGTATATAATTGTGAGTTTACTTGTCCACAATTGACCGGATTCACTGAAAAACCTGCGTTGCTACTGGGCACTGACTCTGGAAATCCTTCCTTTACCAACGGTGTCGCCTTAGGCCTTCATAGCGCTGCAGAAGATGACATGATTTCACTGGGCCGCGCTGGTTTGTTACGACAGTTACGCCATGTTGCAACGGCTATGGCAAATAACGACGCATTGACTGTCGAGGGGCTCGATCTTAATTTACTCGAACAGGCGATTATTTATTACAACACCCTGCTCGATGGCATCGAAGTTAAGATCGAACAACTGGAAGCCGGAGGTGCTAACCCAGATCCCTATGATGTTAACGGTGATAACGTCGTAGATATGAATGATTTTATGGCTGTCAGAGTATGCTTTAGAAAAAGTATCGCCACTAACCCAAGCTGTGCAAGTGCCGATGTCAACGGCGATGGTGTTATTAATACCCTCGACTTTTCCTTAGTTCTCAGCAATAGGACTCCCTAGGCTGTAAAATCTTAACTAACACCTTATGGGAGATCTCTCGTAAGGTGTTAGTAGCGTAAGGTTTGGTAGCGTATTGCAGCTCGCGAAGGTTCAGAGGTAATCATGGCGGACTTCTGACTTAGGGCTCAGGGTTTAGAACTTAGGACTTTAAATTTCTATCTCGCTTTTCGTAAAGGCGGCCCCCTCATCAGCTTTATTGATTTCATCAATAAATATATTCAATCGAACGTTACTTGCACAGGTGTAATGAAGTACCGTAGGTTTATCACACTTTTCGGCATTATCACGACAGAATAGCTCCTGACAATCCCGAAGCCTATTTTTACTCCATTGAAACTAAACAAGTTAATTTGTCTTTACTGTATATATCAGGCAGAGCGTTCTTAATAAACCCGCTGGCAATTTCTCCACGGGAGTATTATTGAAGTTTTGTTCTGAATTTTTTTTAAATCATTGTTATAATGTGACTTTAGGTTTAAAGTTTATTTAATTTTACGTTTGGATTTCGGGATTATCACTGAATCTGGATAGTATGCTGTTAGGCTTGGACACTTCGAACTAAGGAATGATGATGACAATGATAGTCGGTATAAATTTGGGGGGATATATTATTATTGCCGCCGATCGTCGTGAAGTGTTCATGGAAGATGGGAAAGTAACCTCAATTATTAGTGATGAAATAGATAAATTTGTAAAATGGAATGGCGGCATTATAACTGGATGTGGTTATGTCCCTTTACTACGAGACCTAAAATCTTATTTAGAGACAACTGAAATTACAAATACAGACCAAATAGTAGCATTAACAAAACAAGCAATTTCAGATTTACCTCCACATGCTACCAGTTGGATAAAACAAACACATTGGATGTTTAATTATATTGCGGGAACAGAAAGTGGCACTCAATGTCGCTTAGGCTATATTAAATCAATTAAGCCTGATGAAATAAACATACTCAACGAAATGACTGCAACAATTTGGGCAAAATTACCAGATATAGATATTCAAATGGAAAAGCTAAATAGCTCTCTAAAACCATTACTTTCAGAAAATGAATTTAAAGATAACTTTGATTATCACCTTAATTTATTGAACAAGTTATTTTCGTATGCTGCAACTGTCGATCAAACAGTCAGCAGTAGTTTTAATTATTATATTCAGTTGCGGCATGGCGAAGAGTTCATTAGCTCGCAAGCCTAACAAATCAACAAGGACAAAAAACAGTTACCTTTTGCTCCTTCGTCGCCATTTTAGACAACTACTTTTGGGACGCTATAAGTAATTATTGATTGGAGTATTTGATAAGTGTCGGAAAAAAACAAAATGATTTTAGGGGAGTATTATGACCCTAACGATCTAGAACTTGTACAATTGCGTCTTAAAGCTCGCTTAGCTACTGAAAAACTAAATCTTACGAGTGTGGCTGAATTAAGCAAAAGAGTTCAGATTATAAAGTCACTATTTGGTACAACTGGGAAAAATATTCATATTGAGTCAACATTCAATTGTGACTATGGCGAGAATATTCATGTTGGTGACAATTTTTATGCAAATTTTGGCTGCGTTATTTTAGATGTTGCAGAAGTTCGTATTGGTAAAAACTGCTTTATAGCGCCTCAAGTCGGAATTTATACAGCAACGCACCCAATAAACCCTCAAGACAGAGTGAATGGTTTAGAATATGCGCAATCGATAGAAATAGGTGATAATTGTTGGATTGGTGGGCATGCAACAATAAACCCAGGTGTGAAGCTAGGACATAACGTTGTTGTTGCATCAGGTGCAGTTGTCACAAAAAGTTTTGGTGACAATGTGGTGATAGGTGGTGATCCAGCAAAAGTGATTAAAGTGGTATAAAATAGTAACCACCTTAATAACAATAAGATAAGATATATTATTTACATGATATTATATACAACAAGGAGTTTAGCCGATGTTTGGTTATGAAAAATTGCCTATTTTTAAAAATATAGAACGTCGAGTAATCTATAGAACAATGAATATAGCCACTCGTAGGGCAAAGTTATATGCGAAAAGTTCGGTTTGGCTAAAAGAGCTATTTTTATTGGCTATAATTTCAGGCCTTATTTTTACTGTGGCTCTCGATATAGCAGAGTTACAATTGGCGTTAATTATTGCTTGGTCCATCCTTGCAAGGCTAGTTTTAAAGAAAGAATTCGATAAATTTGTTTTACCTTTATTACCTAAAGCATTGCAAGACGCACAAAAATTTCCAGAGATGGTTAAGTAGCATATAGTAAGGCGTGTGGATGAAACCAGTCATCTTGTATATACCGTGAATCATAGCCATATTACAGTTATATCCTGCTGCCATTATTAATTATACCCATCAGCTAACAAGGCTATAGTCGCGCCTTTGATTGGACTGTCAAAGCGCGAACAGAGAGCTATTCACATTCAAGTTAAGCCCAACTCTAGTAAAGACTAGCCAATTGATGTATTAGCCTTTTTTCTAATTTTAGACACCCACATAATTTGGACGGCCAAATGTCTTGATTCAATTAGTTACTAACTGATCTCATTTGGTTTATGTATTGATGCTTTTACTAGATTTTATTTTTTGTTAGGTGACTCATGTCCGATTTACCCACAATTGTTGAATTGCAGGCATGACAAAGCCAGCATCAGGCTGTTGGATAATGTATTTATCTTGGTGTGTTAACCGACGCCTTTATGCCAACACTGTCCATGGTCGTTCGCGCATTGTCGCAACGCAAATTCGCTGCCAGCAAAGTGACCATATTGTCGTCTAAAGTTCTTAACAACCTCAATCCAATCGTCTGGACTAATCCCTAGCCTATCAATCAGTTTTGGGGTGGTGTCGTCAATCGAACCACTTTTGTTGGGGTGAATCGCTCGTCCACTCCAATCGGCAAGTTCCAAATAGTCGTACAGGGTAAACGCGATAGCATTGTTGTCTTCACTTGAACCAAAGGGCATTAGATAGCGGGGTTGTTCTGGAGGTTTGTCAGTCGGTTTGCTGTTGATAGGTTCTTGTGATGATTCTGTGTGCTTTTGGTATTGTGCAATTCGAGTTTGAATAGAAGTGTAATCGCTATGTTCTAAGTCATCGCACATGCCTGCACGGACAGGGTTTAAATCGACATACATCATGCAACTCAGTAAGGCTTGTTCATCTAATAACGCTTGGGAGTAATACCTTCCTTCCCAGTAACGTCCTTTACACTTATCTTCTTTGTTCGCTTCTCTGGCAATATATTCATTAAGGTTGCGCATAAACCAACTGATGTCATACAGACGCTCTCGCCAGACCGCTGTAAACTCAGCAACCTTGTTGAGGCTCGCTTCATCGTCAATCATGCCTTTACGATACAAATCAACCAAGGCGTTGCCATTATAAAGGCGATACCAACGTTCAATCACTTCATCTTGAGACCATGTTAACCCTTGCTCACGGTCAACGCGTAACACTAAATGATAGTGGTTGCTCATAATCGCATACGCGGCAATATCAATGGAAAAGATGCTAGACAACAGATGAATTTTGTCTAACACCCATTGTCGTCTGTGATTGTAATTTTTACCCGAGTATTTGTCGTCGCCACATAAATATGCACGCCGAACACACCGTGAAACCACGTGATAATAAGGTGTCGCCGATAAATCGATGAGACTTCCTCTCGCTCTAGCCATGATGCTACTCCCACTCTCGTTTAGTAGGACTCTAGCCTAGTACAAAAAACAATTAGCCGTCTAAAAGTTATGGGTGTCTGATATTTTGTTGTTATGTATTGATGCTTTTACTAGATTTTATTTTTTGTTAGGTGACTCATGTCCGATTTACCCACAATTGTTGAATTGCAGGCATGACAAAGCCAGCATCAGGCTGTTGGATAATGTATTTATCTTGGTGTGTTAACCGACGCCTTTATGCCAACACTGTCCATGGTCGTTCGCGCATTGTCGCAACGCAAATTCGCTGCCAGCAAAGTGACCATATTGTCGTCTAAAGTTCTTAACAACCTCAATCCAATCGTCTGGACTAATCCCTAGCCTATCAATCAGTTTTGGGGTGGTGTCGTCAATCGAACCACTTTTGTTGGGGTGAATCGCTCGTCCACTCCAATCGGCAAGTTCCAAATAGTCGTACAGGGTAAACGCGATAGCATTGTTGTCTTCACTTGAACCAAAGGGCATTAGATAGCGGGGTTGTTCTGGAGGTTTGTCAGTCGGTTTGCTGTTGATAGGTTCTTGTGATGATTCTGTGTGCTTTTGGTATTGTGCAATTCGAGTTTGAATAGAAGTGTAATCGCTATGTTCTAAGTCATCGCACATGCCTGCACGGACAGGGTTTAAATCGACATACATCATGCAACTCAGTAAGGCTTGTTCATCTAATAACGCTTGGGAGTAATACCTTCCTTCCCAGTAACGTCCTTTACACTTATCTTCTTTGTTCGCTTCTCTGGCAATATATTCATTAAGGTTGCGCATAAACCAACTGATGTCATACAGACGCTCTCGCCAGACCGCTGTAAACTCAGCAACCTTGTTGAGGCTCGCTTCATCGTCAATCATGCCTTTACGATACAAATCAACCAAGGCGTTGCCATTATAAAGGCGATACCAACGTTCAATCACTTCATCTTGAGACCATGTTAACCCTTGCTCACGGTCAACGCGTAACACTAAATGATAGTGGTTGCTCATAATCGCATACGCGGCAATATCAATGGAAAAGATGCTAGACAACAGATGAATTTTGTCTAACACCCATTGTCGTCTGTGATTGTAATTTTTACCCGAGTATTTGTCGTCGCCACATAAATATGCACGCCGAACACACCGTGAAACCACGTGATAATAAGGTGTCGCCGATAAATCGATGAGACTTCCTCTCGCTCTAGCCATGATGCTACTCCCACTCTCGTTTAGTAGGACTCTAGCCTAGTACAAAAAGCAATTAGCCGTCTAAAAGTTATGGGTGTCTGATATTTT
>Ga0209395_1000404_pt1 | contig 63688 bp, 53 predicted proteins | sample GOMGulsemesocosm_3_FD_184635 | JGI IMG/M metagenome (GOLD analysis project Ga0209395, IMG submission 184635) | Methane-oxidizing microbial communities from mesocosms in the Gulf of Mexico - GOM9D Gulf of Mexico (SPAdes) (version 2) | ecosystem: Environmental > Aquatic > Marine > Cold seeps...
AGTAGCCAAGCACCCAGCGGCTTTTTTATGTACAGGAAGTACGGTATAGCGCGTTGGCAGGGATGCCAAAGAGCGCATATGTACAGGAAGTACGGTATAGCGCGATGGCATGGATGCCAAAGAGCGCATATGTACAGGAAGTACGGTATAGCGCGATGGCATGGACGCCAAAGAGCGCATTGCCAGAGGAGCTTTGCACTGCTTATTTGCCTAAGCTTGAAGCAAATACTTTATCTCGAGACTCTTCTCATCCAGCCCATGATATTCAACCATCAAGCTAGGATGTTACCCAGTAACACTAAAATTGCTTCCGCCAAATATTAAAAATAGCGTATGCTTTGGTGCCGTCTTAAACAGTGACAAAGCAACAGAGTAAAGTCTGTATTTGAAGGTTATTTATCAATGTTAAAAATACAGTGGTTGGGTATTCGCGGTCGCCTTTTGCTGGCCTTCGCAGTGTTGAGCACATTTACCATATTTTCCAGTGTGCTCGGTTGGATGTCGCACAACCGCTTGGAGCAGGAACTCACGCATGTCGTTGAAGGTAACTTAAATACCTTGCAGTTAGTGGCAGACATTAAAGAGCGTGCCGCTAAAATCACGCTCATAGCCCCTACTTTGCTGTTGGCGAAAGATGCATCCTCACAAGCGGATATCTGGCAAACGTTAAATACCAATATTGCGGCAATTGCTGCATTACTGTCTCAAGCGGCGCCTTTAACCGCTGAACGCCGCTTGGCAATGAGCCCGTCAGCCCAACTGGAGCAGCTCAATAAAACCTTGGCAAAACTGAATCACAATGTGCGTTTAAGGCTTCACTCCCTCGGCGAAAAAGAATTGCTAAATCAACGTTTAAGGTGGGCAGCAGGGGCCTTTTTAAATGATATAGAATCTTTAAATCAACAGCTTGAAAATGATCAATATCAGCGTTTTAGTCAACATCTGCCGAGCGCAGAATTGTTTGATAACCGCAATATTCAAAGGTTATATCGAATAAAAGCCGATGTGAATTTGTTGATCAATCTGCTGGAGCGGGCCCAGCATCTGCCCGATATAAACTCGCTGGTGGCAATTCATATTCACAGTGATCAGCTGATAGAGCAAATCAACACTGATTTACCTGAGCTAAATATGTTTCGCACTCAAGGGAAACTAAAACAAACACTGGAGAATATCGTCCTGTTAGCGCAAGGGGAGGGTAATGTTTTTAGTCTCAGGCGTCAGTTGCGCGAAATAGAAGATCAGGGGCAACAATTAGTGAGTAAAACTCACCAAGAGCTGGATAGATTAAATAATCGATTGGTGGAGCTTGCGGGTGATGCGCAGCAAGCGTCTCAGTTGGCGGTTAAAAAAGCGCGCTTATCAATTGGTAGTGACCGGGTCTGGATGGTGTCTTTAGTGGCTGGCAGTTTGCTGTTTTCTCTGTTGTTTGTCTGGTTATACGTAGGTCGTAATATGGTGGCGCGAATCACTGAATTAGACTCCAGTATGCGCGCCATTGCCAAAGGTAATTTATCCCGGGAAGTGCCCGTTAAAGGGAGGGATGAAATTGCGGCAATGGCAAGATCGCTGCTGAGTTTTCGAGATCAGCTAGCGACATTGCAAGAGGACTTAGTACAAGCCGGTAAGCTGGCTGCATTAGGGCAGCTGTCGGCGGGGATTGCCCACGAGATAAACCAACCGCTATCGGCGATTAAACACTATGCGCGCAATGGTACTAAGCTGATTGAATTGGGCCGTACAGAACAGGCGCAACAAAACCTGCAACAAATCTCGAGCTTAACCAAACGAGCGGCGGTGATTATCACGCGTCTTAAGTTTATGGCTCGGGATCAAAAAGCGGTATTGGTTCCGGTTGATTTATCAGGGGCAATCAATAGTGCAGTCAGCATGTTAGTGGGTGATGACATACTCGCGCAGACGCAAATAAGCATTGCTATTGAGGAGCGCGATAACTCAGTACTGGCAGATAAGATTCAATTGGAACAAGTGATACTGAATTTGCTAACCAATGCGTTAGACGCGCTTCGCGATGTTGAGCACAAGCGGATTGTGATCGATTGCCGGCACAGTGCGGAGCAGATTGAAATACGTATCGAGGATAGTGGTCCGGGTATTGCAGAGGACATGCTTGAGCAAATATTCGACCCTTTTTTCAGCACAAAGCGCCGCGGACAGAACTTAGGCTTAGGGTTATCTATCTCCTTTAATATTATTAACAGTTTTCAAGGTAAACTCAGTGTGAAAAATAGCGTAAATTCCGGGGCTATATTTTGTATTCAATTACCCCACAGAGGCAAAGTATGAGCGAGCGGCGCAATATCGAAGTGATGGTGATCGACGACGAGCAAATAGTACGCCAAGCCGTGATGCAAACCCTTGAGCTTGAAGGTTATCTTGTGTCAGGTTACGAGGATCCGCGCGAGGCTATTGCCCGCTGTTCAAGCGCTTGGGATGGGGTGATTATCTGCGATTTGCGCATGGATATTATGGATGGCATCGAAGTGTTGCAGCGGGTGCTTGCCATAGATGCTGATATCCCAGTGATTATGTTCAGTGCGCACGCGGATATCGCCACTGCAATAAAAGCGATCAGGCTCGGTGCCTACGATTTTTTAGAGAAGACCGATGATCCGGAGCAGCAGTTAAATCGAGTGGAGCGCGCTTGGAAAAAAAGGCAGCTAGTACTTGAAAACCGCCGTTTGAAGCAGCAAATTCAAGGGCATCATCAAATTAATGATCGATTAGCAGGTCAGAGCGCCTCGATTAAACAGCTGCGTCAAACTGTACTGCAATTAGCCCAGGTGGATGTCGATATCATCGTCATGGGTGATACAGGTACGGGTAAGGAGGTGGTGGCCAAAAGCTTGCATGATTTTAGTGCGCGGGAAAAGCAGCCTTTTGTCGCCTTAAACTGTGGGGCGCTGGCAGAATCTGTGATGGAAAGTGAGCTTTTTGGGCATGAGGCTGGTGCTTTTACCGGTGCCGTTAAAAAACGTATTGGGAAAATCGAATTTGCCAATGGTGGTACTTTATTTCTCGATGAAATTGAGAGTATGCCAGCCTCTCTACAGGTAAAGTTACTGCGCGTTTTGCAAGAACGTTGCTTGCAGCGGGTCGGTGGGAATACGGATGTTAAAGTGGATATTAGGGTGGTGGCGGCTTCTAAAATTGATTTGTTGCTGGCAGCTCATAGCGGAGAATTTAGAGAGGACCTCTATTACCGCTTGAACGTCGCTAGAATCGATATCCCTAATCTCGCACAGCGCACAGAAGATATCGGGCTACTGTTTAATCACTTTGTCGAACAAAGTGCTGAGCAGTATGATCAAGAAGTGAGGCAAGTGCCATTTACTTTGCTGCAACAGCTCAAATCCCATCCCTGGCCTGGTAATGTCAGAGAACTGCGCAATGCAGCGCAGCGCTGGGCAATAGGTTTACCATTGAATATCCAAGGAGCGAGCTTCCCGCAAGAGGCCATGCCTGCAGATGATTTAGAGACGAATTTAGCCAGCTATGAGCGGGAGTTAATCAGTAAAGCGCTGAGTGAGCATAGAGGACACATAGAGCGCAGTGCCAAGGCGTTAGGTATCCCCCGCAAGAAACTCTATTTAAGAATGAAGAAGCATCAACTGGAGCGCAGGGACTTTAGTGTTGATGGGACTGAGTAAAAAATTGAGGTAATGCTTCTCGCCTCCCTTGGTCACTCCCCCTAAACAGTAAGATATCGAAGTGAAATGCGATTTTGCCAGTCTAGAAACCTGTCGGACTAAACATTAGACTGCTGCGAATAATTATAATTTTGTCTAAAAATACATTGAATGTTATAGAGTAATAAAATTGACAATAACGATATAGTGCAGACCTCTGTATGTCATTTTTGACTCATGCAGGTCAGCAAGTGCGTGTCAAAATTGACCTAGATGTTTTTGTTTGATTTTGTCTTTATTTTAACTTTATGATATATAAGGATAAAATATACACCTCATAATTGGTATAAGCATTGCTATTCTCTTGTTAGCGCTACGCTACATTTATTTTAATGGAGAATAATAATGAAATTTTTTAATGTAAAAAACGCCGCATTTTGCGCCTCAATTATCACCGCGACCACTTTTACTGGGCTCTCTAACTTAAGTGCAGAAACGCGCTGGGATATGCCTACTCCCTACGGTGATGGCACCCACCAGACACAAGTTGCCCGCAGCTTTGCCGAGGAAGTTAATGCCAATGCAAAGGGAAAACTTAACATTAAAGTGCACTCTGGCGGCTCACTGATCAAACACCCTGAAATTCATCGTGCGGTTAAATCTCGCCAAGTACAACTAGGCGAAGTGTTTATTGGTCGCTTAGGGAATAACGATCCTATCTTCAAACTTGATAATATCCCGTTCTTAGCCACGGATTTTGACAGTGCTGAGAAGCTTTACCAAGCATCTAAAGGTGAGTTAGCTAAAGCACTGGCTAAGGATCATCTAACACTGCTCTACACTTCTCCTTGGCCTGCTCAAGACTTGTATTCAAACAAGACGGTTAACAGCTTAGCAGACCTTAAAGGTTTGAAGATGCGCTCGTACAGCCCTACAACTTCGCGTCTCGCTGATTTAATGGGTACAACACCGGTGAACATTCCGTTCTCTGATGTCGCTCAAGCATTCACGACCAATGCTATCGATGCGATGGTGACCTCTCCTAGTACCGGTGTTAACGCACAAAGCTGGGATTATATCTCTCACTTCACCACGATTCATGCTTGGATTCCAAAGAACATGATGTTCGTAAATACCAAAGTATTTAATCGTTTGGATAAGGATGTTCAAGAAGTAATCCTGACAGCAGCGAAGAACGCTGAGATAAAAGGCTGGGCACTGGGTCGTAAATTAGCCGTTGAGCACACTGCAACTTTAGCCAAAGAAGGGATGCAAGTTTCAGCGCCAAGTGAGCAGTTACAAACTGAATTAGAAGCAATAGGCCAGACCATGATCGCTGAGTGGATAAAAGAGTCAGGTGATGCAGGTAAAACAGTTTTACAAAACTTTATGAGTAACTAAATTCGATAGATGATACTGCAGGGAAGCCTTTGCAGTATCGATAAGTAATTAGTAATAAAACACTGTTTTGCACTGAGCTAAGTGAGTACGAAGCAGTGTCTATCGGACCATAATTATGCAAAAAATCAAACATTTTTTTTATCAGTGCTCTTTAGTGTGCTCAGGTGCTTGTCTGGTCATCATGGCTGGATTAATTCTGGCACAAATAGTCGCTAGGTACATGGGGGTTGTGATTCCCTCATCAGAAGATTTCGCCGGTTGGTTGTTATCGGCAACAGTATTTTTTGGACTCGCCTATACCTTTAATAATGGAGGTCATATTCGCGTGACCATATTATTAACCCGCTTAGGTACAAAAAAGCGCCAGCTGATCGAAAAATTTAATTTATTAGCGGCGGTTTTTATAAGCGGCTACCTCGCCTTTTACACACTTTATACACTTTACGATTCATATAGTTATGATGAAGTAACGGATACTTATTTGGTCATGCCGCTGTGGTTAGTGCAATCGCCAATGGCGCTGGGCTCACTGTTTTTATTTATGGCTATTTTAGACAATTGCTTTAGTGCGCTTCGCGGTGATACACCGAATTATATTTCTCATGAAGAATCTATTGGAGCTGGAGAGTAAGTTGTGGATATTATTTTAATTGGTGCGATTTTATTTATCTGTATGCTGCTAATGCTCACGAGTGGGGTATGGGTCGCTTTAACATTAACAGGCGTCTCAATTATCGGCTTAAGCATGATAGGTAATGACAGCATAGGGCTGTTATTGGGAACCTCTTCATGGAGTGCAATGACAAGTTGGTCACTGACTGCACTACCACTGTTTATATGGATGGGCGAAATTTTATTTCGCACACGTTTATCACAAGATTTATTTGAAGGCTTAGCACCACTGCTATCAAAGTTACCCGGGAAATTATTGCACGTCAATATCCTAAGTTGCGGTATATTTGCGGCCGTTTCAGGTTCTTCTGCTGCTACCGCTGCCACTATTGGTCGGATGACGTTGCCTGAGCTTAAAAAGCGCGGTTACGATGATCTTATGGCCATCGGCACGCTGGCAGGTTCCGGCACTTTAGGGTTGTTAATCCCGCCTTCGATCATCCTGATTGTCTATGGGGTCTCTGCTGAGGTCTCCATCGCACGATTATTTCTGGCAGGCGCGCTGCCAGGTTTAGTGCTGATCGTGCTTTTTATGGGCTACACAATTGGCTGGAGTATATTTCAGGGTAAAAAGGCCAAAGGAGCGATAGACAATAAAGAGCAAAGTGCTCAAGAGCCACAGTATAGTTTTAAAGACCAAATACTCGCGCTCAAGAAATTAATCCCAATTATCTTGTTAATTGGTGGAGTGTTAGGTTCGATCTATAAAGGTGTCGCAACGCCGACGGAAGCGGCAGCTATTGGTGTTGCAGGTGCGATATTGTTATCGGCACTACTGGGGAGTTTTAGCTGGCGAGGCTTGATGGATAGCATAGAGGGAGCGGTAAAAAACTCTTGTATGTTAGGGCTTATCTTAGTGGGCGCGCACTTTTTAACACTCGCCATGGGCTTTATTGGGATCCCCAATGCGCTGGCAGAGTGGATCGCTTCACTAGGTTTGTCACCGATTGAGTTAATCATTTATCTGACCGTATTTTTTGTCATAATGGGCTGCTTCCTCGATGGTATTTCAGTGATTGTCCTGACCACTTCAGTAGTGTTGCCAATGGTCACTCAGGCAAATATTGATTTGATTTGGTTTGGAATATTCTTAGTGCTGGTGGTCGAGATGTCGCAAATCACGCCCCCTGTCGGTTTTAACTTGTTTGTTATTCAGGCGCTTACCGGTAAAAATATACTCTATATTGCTAGGGCTGCACTGCCTTTTTTCTTTATTATCGCTAGCGCAATTGTATTGATTACATTGTACCCATCACTGGCATTGTATCTCCCAAGCTTAATGTCTTCGTAAACATCAGGCCTAGCCACACAAGGTAAATCAAGTTACTCTCAGTTTAAAACGCTCAGTGTAACTTTTTACCTTGGATTAGCACGTGATAAAAATAATAATTCGGCTTAGCTTACTGTCTTTTGTATGGCTTTTTATAAACACGGCTACGGCGCAAACTGTCGTTACAGCTGCAGATAAAAAACCTGAAACAATCATCATTAAAGCGGTGGGTACTTGGGGTTATTTTACCAATTATCAAAAACATGAGGGACCGTTTTGGAACCGGCATATTGCTGAAGTCACTCAGCGGCAGATTGTCGGCGAAATAAAGCCTCAAACCAGTTTAGATTTATCAGGCGCTGAAATTATGCGTCTGATTAAAAATGGTGTATTCGATTTTGCCTTTGGCCTACCTGGCTACGTGGCGCCTGAGAGCGCTATTTTTGAAGGAGCGGATCTATCTTCACTCGTGCAAGATATCGCAGTGCAAAGGCAAGTTGCGAGCGCTTATTTTCCAACCCTCGCGCGCGCGTTCGATGAAAAGTACAACGCCAAGTTGATGACACTTTACCCTTTTCCCAGTCAGATGATTTGGTGTAAAAATGAAATCAATTCAATCACCGACTTAAGAGGTAAGAAGGTACGGGTCTATTTATCGACTTTATCAGACTTTGTTGAAAGTGTCGGAGCTATTCCGGTTAACGCACCTTTTAAAGATGTAGTAGAAGGGTTAGAGGCGGGCACGATTGATTGCGCGATCACCGGAACCATGTCTGCCTATACGGGAGGATTGTACAAAGTAGCGAACTATGGTTTTACTTTGCGAGTGGGATGGGGTTTAGCATTTGGCGCGATGAATTTAGCCAAATGGAAATTGCTTAGTGATAGTCAGCAACAGCTGTTGCAAGCGGAGTTTGCCAAGCTCACTGAGCAGATGTGGCTGGAGACCGCCACTGAAGATGCGATTGCGCTATCTTGTCTGGGCAGCGGCCCCTGTGACATAGGCGAGAATGGGAATATGACCTTGGTCGAGCCTTCGGCAGATGATCTTGCTATTCGCGACGCATTAGCACAGCAGGTCATACTGCCGCGCTGGGCCTCTCGGTGCGGCCCTGAATGTGCGGCAAATTGGAATAGAAGTGTTGGAAAATTACTTAAATTGCACGCTGAATCACCTTAGTTTTTCATTTGTTCACTCAGTTCAGGTTTTGAAGCATATTGTAAAAGCGCTTGCCTAAAGTCAAGATTTGGCAAAATTTACCAGCGTATCGCCGCTCATGCGATAGCCTACCCACTCACTCTGCGCCACTGCTCCAATAGACTCGTAGAAATCACGCGAGGGCTGGTTCCAATCTAAACAGCTCCATTCAAAGCGGCCGCAGTCTTTGGCAATCGCTATTTGCGCCATGTGTTGTAGCAGCAACTTACCCGCGCCTATGCCTCGATGCTCGGCTGAAACATAGAGATCTTCTAAATACAGCCCCGGTTTTGAAAGCCAAGTGGAATAATTAAAAAAGTAGATAGCGATACCAATAGCATGGCCTTCTAATTCACAGATAAGGGCATGTACATGGCTAGCTTGATTAAAAATACTGCTATGGATACTATCAATTGTGGCATGTACTTCGTGCTCAGCGTTTTCATATACGGCGAGTTGGTTGATAAATTTTAGGAGCGTCTCAGCGTCATCGCCAGTGGCGGTTCTTATTTGTAAGTTAGTGTGTGACATTGGCTTATATCTTTCCTCTGTGTAGTAAATAGTCATTGTTGACAATTATATTAGCCTGATTTTTCACATGTTGCTAATGCATAGTAGGCATTCAGCTATGTATAATATTCAAATGAAATTACATCAGTTAGATTTGAATTTGTTACTGTTATTTGATGCTTTGTATCGACATCGCTCTGTTTCGCGTGCTGCAAATGAGGTGTGTTTATCACAATCGGCTTTTAGTCATGGTTTGGCCAGGCTTAGAGTTAGATTGCAGGACGAATTATTTATTCGCATCGATAACGTCATGCAGCCCACGCTTAAGGCCAATTTGATTGCCAAGCAGTTAAGTAAAGCGCTGCCGTTAATGCAACAGGCACTAAATGCATCCTCGGTGTTTGATCCTCTGACCAGTACTTTAGATTTAACCTTCACTGCCACCGATTTTACCCAGTTCAGCTTGTTGCCAAAGCTTATCGCTAAAGTGCAAAGCTTAGCGCCTAGCTTGAGGTTAAGCGTGAAACCGGCAGCTCAAGCCAGTGCACAGAGTTTACTGGAAAGCGGTGAGCTAGATTTTGTATTAGGTTTTTCTCACTCAATGCAGCAGTCAAAAACGACCGCTTATCAGACCTGGTCTACAGGTAGTTATTGCACTATTGCTAGGATTAATCATCCCGCGTTAGTAGGTGGGTTGAATGTCGAGCGCTTTATTGAGCTCTCTCACGTGCTGATAGCGCCATGGGGTGAAAAGCAGGGAATAGTCGATGAAAGTTTGGCTAGGCTTGGTTTAAATAGGAATATAACCTTGACGATGCCTAGTGTGATGGTAGCGCCTTTCACGATTGTTAACACCGATCTATTACTAACAGTGCCGAGGGTAGTAGCTGAGCACTGTGCAACGTTAGTGGATATTGAGATTTTTGAGACGCCCATTGAAATTATGGATTATCAGCTGGATATATATTGGCACAAGCTGAATTCAGCGAGTGCAGCACAGCGCTGGATATGTGAGCTCATTAAGGAAATATCAGAGTCTAAATAGCTTAATGAGCTAAGTTACATTGTTTTGTGAAGGCTATGTCTTCTTACTTTCTGCTGTGATCCTGCGGATGCCGCTTCCTAGAGTGATACTTTACTTGCGCCACAAGTCGACAATGTTTTGGTACATACCACTGGCTTGCATCGCTAAAAGCGCAGTCCAGAAACGATCTCTCAGTGCCTTGAATTCAGGGTAATCTGATTTTTTAAAAGCTAAAGGATAGCCTTTGCTAAAGAGCGTGGTGTTTTAAAAAGTGATAGTGCTCTCTCTAACGGTAGTATCACGGTTGTATTTGAGTTTTTTTATTTGAGAGAGGCCAACAGATAAATCTGAAATCGCCACATCTAATCGGCCTTTTGCCAGCACTCTAAAGCATATGTCCGGTTCGCTGACGGGAACAAGTCGTGGGTGGTAATCACGTCTATCTGGCACATATTGCGTCAATGACATGCCTTGTTGTACGCTGGAGTAGGGGAAGGCCTGCCAAAATGAAGGGTGGTATGAAAAGCCATTCACTATGCACGCTGATAACTTGTTATTGAGAACAGATTGCTAATCAGCTGGAATATCTCGTTTATGTGGTAGGTTGGTAAAAAAGACGTAGCGTGAAACCCACAAATCAGTCCCTGGCGAGGGAAGCGTAAATTGGGCTCCCTACCGGTTTTCTAGAGGCGGCAATAAACGCCTCACCTTGACCGCGCTTGATAGAGAGCCAGGCTCTTGTCCAAGGTTGGTGTTTATGCACTATTTTAACATCTAACTTTTTAGCCATCTGATTGAATATATATAAATTGATGCCTTGGATGGTGCCATCCGCCGTTTGAAACTGCCACTGAGGAAAGGGAGCGGATATGATGAACTCTCTTGCGCTGATTGTTTGTAGGGTTAACAGGTATAAAAATAAAATACTAACAGCGGATTTACACATCACCGATCATCTCTAGAGCTAGGAAAGTTTAGTCGCCTGCATCAATATAGTTCATCTAAGCGGTATTGTTGATGATTTAGGGTAGTCCTACTATTGGCAGCGGGAAAACTGCTCTGTTAAGTAAGTCCAAGGTAAATCATAAGAGGGTGCGATGATTGAAATAATCGAGTGGGTCATGTTAGTCGAGGTTGAAAAAAATCAGCGAGTGCGTTGTGACTACCCAGATTGCAAACACAGCGTCTATCGGCGTATTCATGTACTCAGATACCCGGATGCGAGTTATAAGTGCATTGGTTCTGGCTGTTTTAAAAAGCTAAGTGAGGATCGAGCTGTCAGGATTAACAAAGCGCCAAGTGTTGACTATTTTAAGCAGGGGAAAACACTGACTCAGGCACAGCGCCAGCAGTTGCTAGATAACCGGATTCAGTTATTGGATAGGTTGCTAGCAGAAGGCTTACAAGCGCAGCAGCCGATATCCACGTATAAATCTGCAGATATAACAGCAAGTGCAATACAGACAAAGGGTACTTCAGAAACTGAGCAAATAGCAGAAATTATCAATATATCAAAGGCCAGTAGCGCTGAAAATTACCTCTTACTAAAGCAGTATGCCAAATTCAACCCGCAGATAAATTATGCGAGTTTTCCGCAGGGGGAAAAGTATTCACGGGCCCTAGATATGGTACAGCGAAAATATCGAGATTTGGGAACACAGCTGCATACCTCTGACATTCGGTTTCAACGCGAGGTGCAGTTATTGATTGATGATATGGTTGATTATAATAATTGTAAGGAGTGATTCAATTGTGCAGCGAGGTCGGCTCTATAACGACTCAATAGCTTGCGCTATCAAGTCGTTTAAAGTTTGACCTAGTCAGAGATTAGCACAGAGCTACTCATTGCTAATAGATCGGCTCAACAGGCGAATTTTACTGTCAACTTCACCGTGATCAATATAAAAGCCACGTAAGTGTCTATTCCCCGTTGCAGGGTCAAAAGAATTTCTGCCGTGCAATACTCGCTTGTTATCAAATATTATCATTTCACCCGCTTTTAGTTTTAGCGTCTTGGCATATTTCTCTTTTCTGATTTCCACCATCAATCGCTGGTAAGCACGGTAGTATGCAATGCAATCATTGGCTGCTAATGGATAGCTGTCGGCTAAGTGCGCATTAAAAATAAAGCAGCTTATCTTGCCATCTTGCTCGCTGATTAATGGGTGAGAGAAACGTATATCGCACTGCGTGTCATGAAATCTAAAGGGCATTTCTCCGCGGCACAATCGCTCGAAATCCTGCGGGGCGGATCGTTTTAGTTCTTCAGAGATTGCAAAGCCATCTGCGAGGACCGATTCCCCGCCCTGTGCACCATTTTCTATGCAGTGTAGAAATTGATAGCCTGGAGGGCTCTGTTGATTGGATAAATCAGTATGCAGCGGGAGTTCAACAGCGGTATATGCTAAGTTGTTGGGGTCTGCTTTGTTGATGACTTCAAACATAACCCCAAAATTAGTCTCGCGTTTAAAACCTACTAAATCACCGAACTGCTCACCGCCATGTGTACCCTCAAGCCCGGAAATAATAACCAGTCCGTGCTTTTTTAAGCAGAGCAATAAACGCTGTAAATCTGCCGGATTTTGACACTCTTTGCTATCAAAAACCTGAGGAGAGAAATCTTGCTGCCAGCTTTGGTAGGTAACTTGAGCAGGGTCTTGCAACTTGCATTGCGCAGCGTAGTTAGCCAAGTGTTCTAGGCTAAAAACAGAGGATTGTTGTTCGTTCGGCCACTGTAACTCAACCCCCTGATCAGTCAGAGACACGCAGTGTGGTTTTATATCTATATCAATAGATGTTAAATCGAAGAGTCTTTCGTGGGTCTGGGGGTGGAATCCCAGTGGGTCAGTATCTCTGAGCCAAATAAAGGGAAATAGTGAATCAGAGTTATCACTCCAAATAACTTGTAAGGCATTTTCTAAAACATTTACTTTTGTAATCACGGCTAAAATCCTCAGTACAGCAATAGTCTCTAGAACAGGCATTGCTGCAGTGTAATAACAACATTTTTATCTCTGCGAGAAAGTGTGGAAAACGTTACACCAATACTAGCTGTTCCAAACAGCTAGCTACCCGATCAGACAAAACGGTGAGATGAATAACATACTCCTCGAATAGGTAGTGCGAAAATACATAGGTTATAACGCTTAGAAAGCTAGCGTGGAGGAGGCCACCAATCATGGCGTTTGATATAGAGAGGATTCATGAACATACTCAGTTTTTACCTAGCTATTTATTGTTTTGCTGTTATTGAGTACACAGCTGTTTTAAATACCCGCAACCCGCAACCCGCAACCCGCAACCCGCAACCCGCAACCCGCAACCCGCAATGCACTATTGCGAAACCAACACATCTCCCGCCTGAATGTTACTTTGCCCTGCAAAGCCGTTCACTTGTCCTTCAGCGGAGTTGGCCTGTACGTTTTTAACCGTTAATACCAGCGGAGTCTGGCTTAATTCTACCGTGGGGTTTTGCTGATAATCGTAGAAGGTTGATTTGCGGTAGACATCAAACTTATCGCCTTTTTTAACCCCTGAAGCACGTCCTGCCTTAAACCAGATCTGGCTTTCATCGGCGCGGGTAATCTCTGCAGAGAAACTGTTGCAGCGTAGCTCGCTATTAATTTCTTGGGTTATGTTATCAAGCTCACGGCTCACTTGTTGACCGTAATCTAACTGCCAAAAAGGGCTGCTGGCGAAGCCAAATTTTTGTCGATCATCGTTGCCCCAGCGGCCAGCCGTGCGGTAGCTTTTTTGGCTAATCAACGCACCGGTAAAGCCATCGTGTATAAAAAGGTCTACTTCAAACGCTCGCATATAACGACTGCTTAAATAATCTAGCTTGTGGTACTTGTCGATAAAGTAGTTCTTAGACCTAAAGACCGTGGGGGTCAGCATGGATATATCTCGCACTACCCCTGAAATAATGTACTGCACTTTTAACAGCCTAGTCTGTTGTAATACAGTGGTGAGTGACCCCTCGGGAAGTTGTGCTGTCGCGGCTGTGTTTACCTCGCTTTGCAGCATTAAATTTCCGGCGTTTAGCGCTTCAATTTTTGAGTTGTTGCTTAACCTTTTAACCAGCTCTGTGGCTAGATCTGATTCAATGTTACGCAGTCGACCAATGTTAGCTTGGTGTGGTTGCGCAAGTGGGAAGGCGGCAATGGCGACTCTTTTGCGGTAGTGGCTGGCGTTTTGACCATTGCTGCATTTGTTGTGGCTATCGATGTTTACTCTAATTTGCACACTGAGAATGTTACCGCTGATCTTTTCACTGATTACTTGGTGTTGGCCTACACTCGCCAGCGCCTGAACTGAGAGCTGGTCTTTAATGATGACGCCTTGCTCTATTTGTTGCTGGGTACTGATGAACGCATTGGCTTGTAATGCGGCTTGCTCTTTGGCGCGGGTTATCGCTAAATTTCTAGCGCTGGTTAAATCGCCTGAAACGATAAGCGCTTGGCCGTTAGCTTGTACAGTAAGTGCTTGCGCTGGCATGGCCAACATAAGAACCGCCATGAAAAGTAATTTTTGTAGCTGATTAACTGCTATGACTAATTTGCTCAACATCATTCAATAATTACCGATAATATAATAAAGCGTTGATTAAAATCTCATTCTTAAAATAGCGAGCGAAGATTATTCGTGCCAAAAAATGTCGAAATAGCTAGTTTAACAAGTGTAAATAAGCATATTTGGGCTATTTTTAACACCGAAGTATCAAGCGCAGTCGTTGTGCAGAGATTTTTATTTACTAGATAGAGCCTATCTGCCCTTTAATATCGACACTATAATACATTTAAGCAATATAGCGAATAGAGTCGCACTCTGTGTTAGTGTAATATCATTCATTAAACTTGTTAGCGAATAGGCATGACAGCATGAAAAGCGTGTTATTAATCAGTATCTTGTTGTTGAGTGGTTGTGTTACTCAAAGTGTAAAATCTTCATTTTCCAATCAGCTGTCCGCTGCAGAGGCGCGTGCCATTGTTGAACAGGCGATAGAAGTTGATAGTTTGTCTGAGTTTGCAGAGCCTGCGCCCACGGCGATCACCCCGATAGAACCAAATTATTACGATCCAGTCAGTGAAGCTGTCGCGCAAATGGCTGATCAGATGGTGTTGGGCCTAAGACAAAATAGAGTGAAACGCTTGCCGGTCGCAGTCTTACCATTTAAGTCTCTGCGCCGCAGTGTGCACGATGATTTATTTGGAGCGCGTCTGTCTGAGAGTTTTGTCTACCCTATGACGCAACGCGGTTATAACATGGTAGATTATCGCGCTGTCAGTTTAGTGACGACGGATAAAGCGCAGGTAAGTAAAGGTAATTTGCCGACCTTGCAGCAGCAATACAAAATTTATTACATACTCACGGGCACTTATGCAAGGCACGGTGATGGTGTCGTGCTGAATGCACGTATCTTAGATGTAGTAACACGCCAGGTCGTCGCGGCGGGACAATCGCACATTGCCTACAAACGTTTAGAGAGCCAGCTCCCAGGTTACAATCCCATTGATGCCTTAAATCGCGGTTACATTATTGAAAATGGCATCGGCCCACAATAGGAATTTTTGATGAAAACATCTACCTTGGTCAAAAGCTTAGTGCTATTGGCAACTATTTCTTTAGCCGGTTGTGAAACGGTCTCTAAGACGGTGTCTAGTACTGCCAGTGCCATTGGCAGTAAATTCAGTACCAGCAGTGACGATACCCAAGTGTTTCGTGCGACAGGTTATGCGCCGGTGAGTAAACAGCCGGGAGTGACGGTAGGGGAAAAAGTGATTAACGCAATTCGCGCCTCTAAATTACGCGCTTATCAAGAGCTGGCGGCTATGGTGCATGGGCAGTATATAACGAGCACTAGCACAGTGAATGATATGGTACTGGTGAACGATAGTTTTAAAACCGCAGTGGCAGGTATTGTTCGTGGTGCGCGCGTCGTGAAGTCTTACCCTATTCAAGATGACGTCTATGCAACCATTTTAGAAGTCCAAGCCAACCAGCTGCAGCAAGCTTGGATTGTGAATCATTAGCGCTAAGAGCTAAGAGCTAAGAGCTAAGCAGTATAACGGCTTATTTCTTAGCAAAGGCTTTATCAAAAGCGGCTTTTTGCTCGGGAGTCGCTGGAAGTTGGTGTTTTTCCTTCCAGCTGTCATAAGGCTCTTTATAGACCACTTCTCGCGCTTGATCGTAATCGATAGCTTGGCCCTGTTCTTTGGCTGCTGCGCTATACCATTTAGCAAGGCAGTTTCTGCAAAAGCCTGCCAATATCATTAAGTCTATATTCTGCGCGTCTTTACGTGAATCTAAATGGTCAACTAGGCGCCTAAAGGCCGCAGCTTCAATTTCTGTCTGGGTTTGCTTGTCCATAATATTGCTCTTGTAAGAAGTTATTGTGAATTATTGTAAAGTGTCGATGATGTGTTGATCTAACTGTTTGCAAATTTCAGTTTGCAGCAAGTAGATAAATTCTGGGTCTTCTACCAATGCACCGGTACAGTCCGTGATAAAAAACAAATCCACCACCCGCTCTCCAACGATAGAGATTTTTGCTTTGCAGACAATAATGTTGTGCGTGGCAAAGATATCTCCAATAACGGCGAGAAGTCCTGGTCTGTCGGGTGAAATGATTTCAACCAGCGTATAGTTCTTGCTCGGATCAGTGCTGAATTTAACTTTACTAGGTGTGGCAAAAAGTTTCATTTGGCGGCTGATGCGGCGCTTTATGATGGAGGAATAGCGCTCCGGTGATGACAGCTTGCGCACCAGTGTTTGATTGATCTTTTGTAGGCGCTTGGTGTCATCTGGAATAGATTTGTTTTCTTGAGTAAGGATAGTATAGCTACTAAAGCAATAGTCACCTTGTGTTGGATAGATTCGTGCATCTTGGATGCTCAAAGAGAGTTGGTCCATGCTGGCGACGGTTACTGCAAACAGGTTGTCCGCGTTTTTCGTATAGATAAACACTTCAGAAGCCCCTTCGAACAGTCGCAAAGTGGTTTTCTTGATTAACACTAAGGTTTTTTTCAGTGCGTTTTGCTCTAAAATAGATTGGGTGTGCCAGGCAATGTTTTTGGCTGTCTCGTGAATAAAGTATTCGTCACCTAAGCTGGACCATAAATCATCAATGCGCTGTTGATCAAGACTATTTATCGGTAGTAATTCCAGCGCTTCTTGCTGTACTTGTTCAATTAAGTCTGGATGGTTAACCGGGTTTTCTAAGCCGCGTTTCAGGGCGAGTTTTGTCTCTCCATATAACTGGCGCATTAATGAAGCGCGCCAGTTGTTCCACAGGCTGTTATTAGTGGCATTAATATCCGCCACTGTCAGTACATAGAGGTAGTCTAAATGGATAACATCGCCGATGTGCTTGGCAAAATTGTAGATGATTTCAGGATCGGAAATATCTTTGCGCTGCGCAGTCATCGACATCAGCAAGTGGTTACGCACTAACCACGCAACTAACTGTGTATCCCACTTTCCTAGGCGGTGGCGTTTGCAAAACTCGATGACATCGACTGTGCCAAGCTCCGAGTGATCTCCGCCGCGTCCTTTTGCAATATCATGGTAAAGCGCAGCGACATACAGTAGCTCTATTTTAGGCAGTTGGTTGACCACGCGGTGGGCAATCGGGAATTTCTCTTTATGTTCTGGGTGTCTGAACTGGCGACACTTTCGAATCACTTTTACGGTGTGCGCATCAACCGTATAAATGTGGAATAAATCATGCTGCATTTGGCCGACGATACGGCCAAATTCAGGCAAATAACGACCTAAAATTCCGTAGCGGATCATGCGTTTTAACTCTGTTGAAACGCCGTCTTGCTGGCGCAGTAGCTCCATAAACAGTGATATGTTGCGGATATCGGCTCGGAAGTTATCGTCTATCAAATGCCAGTGTTCGCGGATCAAGCGGATAGTAGAGGCGCGTACCCCGGCGATACTGCGGTTTTGTGCGAGCAGTACAAAGAGCTCCATCAAGGCAAATGGTTGGTGCTGAAAGACTTTGTCGTGGGTGACTTCAAGGAAGTTATTGTGCAGCTGAAAGCGATTGTTTATTTCTTTAATGACATTGTCTTCTTCACTGTTTAAACTTTCATCAAAGTACTGCAGTAGTATGTCATTAAAGCCGGACATCTGCATGGCGATACGGTAGTACTGGCCCATGAATTGTTCTACGGCAAGTTTACCCTTTTGATCTTTTAAACCAAAAAAACTGGCTAAGCTACGCTGGTGGTCGAGTAGAAGTCTATCTTCACGCTTGTTGTTAATCATATGCAGGGCATAGCGCAGCTTCCAAAGGTAGCGCTGGCCTTTGTTGAGTATTTTAAGTTCGGACGCTTTGATGAACCCGTAGTCAACTAAATTGTCTATACTGGTCGCTCCAAAATAGCGTTTAGCCACCCAGCCTATCGTGTGGATATCGCGCAAACCACCGGGAGAGTTTTTTATGTTTGGCTCTAAATTGTACTCAGTATTGTTGGTGCGCTGGTGTCGGTTAATTTGCTCGGCTAGTTTGCCGTTGAGGAACCCTTTTGCATCCCAAGCCTCTTCAGAGGTCACACGCTCGTACATTTGCCGACGAAGATGTGGCTCACCGGTAATAGTGCGCGATTCAATTAAATTAGTAGCAACGGTGATGTCGATTTTTGATTGTTGGTAACAGTCTTCAACGGATCTAACGCTTGAGCCTACATCCAATTTAATATCCCACAAGAAAGTCAGAAATTCACTGATACTCTGCTGGTACGGCTCTGGTTCCTGATCGTCAAATAGAATCAATAAATCAATATCTGAGTAAGGGTGTAGCTCACCTCTGCCGTAACCGCCGACGGCAATCAAAGAGACTTTACTGTCGGCGGGCCAGTCGAACATTTTCCAGGCGCTCGATAATAGAAAATCTAATACAATAGAGCGACCGTAAATAAGCTTTTCTATGTCGATGCCTTGAGTGAACTCCCGATCCATATTTTCACGTAAGCTGGCCAGTGCGTCTTTAAAGATTTTAATAGGTTGTTTGCTGCAGGCTAGCGCATTGGAAAATGTTTCTTTGTTGAAAAAAACATCAATGTTTATGTCGTGATGAGGATTGGGCATGCGTGTTCCTGTAGGCAGCAATAGCTTGAGTTGAGTAAGAGGTTGCTGTCGGCAGGGCGACAGCAGTTAGCAGTGCAAGTGGTTAAAAGTTTTCTTCGCTGCGCGCGGTGAGAACATCGTATCCATTTGCAGTGACAAGGATGGTGTGTTCCCACTGTGCAGAGAGACGTCTGTCGCTTGTTTCAACAGTCCAGCCATCGCGTTTGTTGAGTTTAACTTGACGCTTGCCCGCATTAATCATTGGCTCAATAGTGAAAATGTTACCTTCGGCAATGACTTCACCAGTGCCTGCTCGGCCGTAATGTAATACTTGCGGGTCTTCGTGAAATTCTGCGCCTATGCCGTGTCCACAGTATTCGCGAACCACGCTGTAGTGATTTTTCTCTGCATGTTGTTGGATAATATGCCCAAAATCACCTAAGTATGCGCCAGGTTTCACTAGCTCCATTGCCATATAAAGGCATTCTTGGGTGATTTCTACTAAGCGTTGCGCATGGGCTAGCGGTTTGCCGACAAAAAACATTTTGCTGGTATCGCCGTGGTAACCATCCTTGATCACAGTGATATCGACGTTGATGATGTCTCCGCCTTTTAGCTTTTTGTCATTGGGGATGCCGTGGCAAACGACTTGGTTGACCGAAGTGCAAATAGATTTCGGGAAGCCGTGGTAGTTAAGTGGGGCGGGGATGGCTTTTTGTACATCGACAATGTAGTCGTGGCAAATTTTGTCCAGTGCATTAGTAGTAACGCCAGCGACTATGTGGTCCTCGATCATTTCTAGTACGTCGGCCGCAAGTTTGCCTGCGATGCGCATTTTTTCAATCTCGTCTGCCGTTTTTATTAATATTGCCATGTTTTGAGTAACCTAAATCTAAAGTGAATCGTTAGCAATGCCTGTCGTAATGCGATATAAAAAAGCGCTGCAACTAAGGTGGTTTAAGATAAACGACATTGTAACCAAAATCCTGGGGATGTTGGAGGTTTTCCTTCAAATAGACGGTTAATTATGTTATAAAGTGCGCCCGAGAATAGATAGGCTATTGCTCGGTAAAAAAATCACACACACATCGTCACGTCTACTGGGTGCCTTTGAAATTGCTCAATGGTTAGTATATGGGATGTGTGGACGTCAAACCCAAACACATAAGGAAAGTTTACCATGGCACAAGTTACAATGCGTGAGCTGCTAAAAGCAGGCGTACATTTCGGTCACCAAACTCGTTACTGGAACCCTAAGATGAATCAATACATCTTCGGTGCTCGTAACAAGATTCATATCATTGACTTAGAGCATACGCTTCCTGCGTTGAATGATTCTCTAAGCATTGTTAAGAACATGGCGACTAATAAAAACAAGATCTTGTTCGTTGGTACTAAGCGTGCTGCGAGCAAAATCATCAAAGAAGAAGCGCGTCGCGCTGGCATGCCTTATGTTAACCATCGCTGGTTAGGCGGTATGTTGACTAACTACAAGACTATTCGCCAGTCTATTCGTCGTCTTCGTGAGCTTGAAGCTCAAGCTGATGATGGTACGTTCGCCCAGTTAACTAAGAAAGAAGCGTTGATGCGTCAACGTGAAATGGAAAAGCTTGAGCGTTCTATCGGTGGTATCAAAGAAATGGGCGGTCTTCCTGATGCGCTTTTTGTTATCGATGTTGACCACGAGCGTATCGCTATCAACGAAGCTAACAAGCTAGGTATCCCAGTCATCGGTGTTGTTGATACAAACAGCAATCCTGACGGTATCGATTACGTAATTCCTGGTAACGATGACGCACTACGTGCTATCCAGATCTACGTAGGTTCTATGGCTGATGCTTGTACTGAAGGTTCTGAAGCTGCAGCTGGCGAAAAAAGCGAGTTTGTTGAAGTAGAATAAGCGCAGGCTTTTCTAACGATACAGATTTAAGTTATCTGATTAAAAAGGGGAGCCCAGCTCCCCTTTTTTGAATGTTGATTGAAGACAATCAAAGGGGTTAAAAAATGGCTGTTTCAGCTAAGTTAGTAAAAGAATTACGTGACCGTACTGGTTTGGGCATGATGGAGTGCAAAAAAGCACTTGCTGCTGTGGACGGTGATGTTGAGAAAGCAATTGAAGAGTTGCGTAAGTCTTCAGGCATGAAAGCAGCTAAGAAAGCGGGTCGTACTGCTGCAGATGGTGTTGTTCTTGCTAAAATTGCAGAAGACGGATCATACGGCGTATTGGTTGAAGTTAACTCTGAAACTGATTTCGCAGCACGTGAAGAAAACTTCTTGAATTTTGCTCAGAAAATTACTGACGCTGCATTTGCTGCTAAGACAACTGATGTTGCTGCAGTAATGACAGAAGAAATGGTTGCTACGCGTGAAGCGCTAGTACAGAAAATTGGTGAAAACATCAGTCTTCGTCGTATTTCAATCATCGAAGGCGAATGTGTTGGTGCTTACGTTCACTCTAACAAGCGCATTGCTGCGCTAGTTTCTGTGACGGGTGCTAGCCAAGAAGTGGCTAAAGATGTTGCTATGCATATTTCAGCTACTAACCCACGTGTTGTTAACAAAGACGACATGCCGGAAGCGGAAGTTCAGAAAGAAAAAGATATCATTATGGCTCAGCCTGATATGGCGAGTAAGCCGGTTGAGATCGCTGAAAAAATGGTTATCGGTCGTATCAGTAAGTTTCTTGCTGAAAACAGCTTAGTTGAGCAGCCGTTCGTTAAGAACCCTGAACAAAAAGTTGGCGCTATGGTTAAAGCTGCTGGCGGCGCTGTTGTAAGCTTTGCACGTCTTGAAGTAGGCGACGGCATTGTAGTTGAAGAAGTTGACTTCGCATCAGAAGTAGCTGCACAGCTAAAAGGTTAATAATTGCTGTAATTTCAAGCGCATGTGACTATTATAGTGGCATGCGCTTTTTTGTATCTGTCGTTCTTGAAGTTGTGGGTGGCAGAGGAAAAGCCTGATTTAAATTGGAGAAGAAAATGCCTACTGCAGTTAACAAAAAACTTTCTCAGTACAAGAGAATACTGCTTAAATTAAGCGGTGAAGCATTGACAGGTGATGAGAGCTTTGGGATTGATCCTAAAGTTTTGGACCGGCTGTCGTTGGAAATAGGCCAGTTAATTGGAATTGGCGTGCAGGTAGGTATTGTTATTGGTGGTGGTAACTTGTTCCGCGGTGCTGCGCTTAGCGCAAATGGCCTCGATAGAGTGACCGGTGATCATATGGGGATGTTAGCCACGGTGATGAACTCTCTTGCGCTGCGTGATGCACTGGAACGTGCAAATATCACTACCCGTGTTATGTCTTCAATTCCGATGAGTGGTGTTGTTGATCACTATGATCGTCGTCATGCAATGCGTTACTTAGGGCAGGGAGATGTGGTAATCTTCTCGGCTGGCACTGGTAATCCATTTTTCACTACTGATACAGCGGCTTGTTTGAGAAGTATTGAAGTCGATGCCGATGTCGTTTTGAAAGCGACTAAAGTAGATGGAGTATACACAGCTGATCCGATGAAAGATCCGAATGCGAAGCGGTATTTGCATTTAGGTTATGACGAAGTGCTAGAAAAACAATTAGAAGTCATGGATTTAACGGCAATTTGTCTTACGCGTGATCAAAGCATGCCGATTCGAGTGTTTAATATGAACCGCCCGGGTTCATTAGTAAGTGTGGTAATGGGTGGGACAGAAGGCACCTTGATTAACGACGAAGAATATACTGGAGAGAAGTATGCTGAATGAAATAATGCAAGAAGCTGACGAGCGTATGCAAAAAAGCGTGGTAGCCCTTGTCGAAAATTTTAAGAAAATACGTACAGGTCGTGCTCACCCAAGTATTTTAGATACGGTAATGGTTGATTACTACGGCGCTGCAGTGCCTTTGTCTCAAGTTGCGAATATCTCGGTTGAAGATGCCCGTACCTTGGCTATTGTGCCTTGGGAAAAGCCGATGGTTCCGGAAATCGAAAAAGCCATTATGAAATCTTCGTTGGGGTTAAATCCTGCAACTTCTGGTGAGCGAATTCGTGTGCCTATGCCGGCATTAACCCAAGAGACACGTAAAGGTTTTATTAAACAAGCTCGTGGGGAAGCAGAAAACGCTAAAGTGTCAGTGCGTAATGCCCGTCGTGATGCCAATAGCCAGATAAAAGATCTATTAAAAGAGAAAGAAATCTCTGAAGATGAAGATCGTAAAACTCAGGATAAGATTCAACAACTGACCAATAAGTTTGTTGCAGAAGTTGATGGTCTGCTTGAGAAAAAAGAAACGGATTTGATGGAAATATAATGTAATTGCCATCTGGGTGATCAGCTTAGGTGGCGTGCATTTTTAAATTATGACAGTAAAAGCAGAGTTAAAACTGCCAGCGGACGTCGTGTTACCTCGCCATGTGGCAATTATCATGGATGGCAATAACCGCTGGGCAAAAAAACGCTTTTTACCGAGTCTTGCTGGACATAAGGCTGGGGTTAAAAGCGTGCGCAGTGTGATTGAGGGTTGTGTAGAGCTAGGAGTAGAGTCTTTAAGCTTGTTCGCCTTTAGTACTGAAAACTGGAAACGCCCAGCACTGGAAGTTAAAGGATTAATGGAGTTGTTTGGTCTTGCGCTGGATCGCGAAACAAAGAAATTGCATAAAAACAATATCCGCTTGGTGGTTATTGGAGATAAAACACGGTTCAGCAATTCCCTGCAAGCGCGCATTGCAAAAGCAGAATTACTGACCAAAGATAACGATGGGTTGATTTTAAATATCGCGGCCAACTATGGAGGGCAATGGGACATTGTCGAGGCGGCGAAAAGTTTCGCCCGTGATTGCATTAGTGGTAAATGCAATCCGGATCAGCTTGACGAGTCTGTGTTTAACAATTACGTAAGCTTAGCAGATCAGCCAAAGCCTGATTTGTGTATTAGAACAGGTGGCGAAAGTCGCATGAGTAACTTTTTGGTATGGCAGATGGCCTACACCGAATATCATTTTGTCGATTGTTACTGGCCGGACTTTAATAAACAGCATCTTGTTGAAGCAATAACGGATTTTACTTCTAGAGAGAGACGGTTCGGTAGAACAAGTGAGCAGTTAGAGGAAAGTTAGGGTGCTTAAACAAAGAATAATAACCGCCTGTATTTTAGCTCCAATAGTATTAATTGGAATTTTTGTATTGCCCTTAACGGGGGTGGCGATATTTGTCGCTGCGATCATGTCAATTGGCGCCTGGGAGTGGGGGCCGTTTTTAGGTTTTAAAAGTACGAGCAGTAGAGTCGCGTTAGTGGCTGTCAATGCAGCAGTGATGGCTGTAATTTGGTGGGGCTTTTTTGGCCAGGCTATGGCCGTATTTGCGCCGTTAGTACTGGTTGTGTGGCTGGCGGCATTTTACTGGGTGAAAAACTACCCTGAAAAAGGTATCTGGTCTAATCCGTTGGTGGGAGTAAGCCTGTGCTTGGTGTTATTGAATACCACTTGGTGGGGCCTTTTACAACTGAAGTTAATGCCTGCAGAGAACAGCTGGTTGCTGTTGATTCTGTTATTGGTTTGGTCAGCAGATGTTGGTGCATATATTGCGGGTAAAAGTTTTGGTAAGAATAAACTAGCGCCTCGGGTCAGCCCAGGTAAAACCATAGAAGGCTTTGTAGGTGGGGTAATTGCCGCATCTGTAACTGCTGTGGTGTTTAGTCAAATACAAGATATGACCCTTGCGCAAAGCTTTTATTTGTTAGTGTTGGGTGCGGCTATTTCTATGGTGTCTGTATTAGGTGATTTGCTAGAAAGCATGCTCAAAAGAAATGCAAATATTAAAGACAGTGGAGTACTGTTGCCAGGTCATGGTGGTGTGTTGGATAGAATTGATAGTCTACTGGCGGCAGCTCCATTTTTTCTTATTGGCTTACAGTGGCTTCCGGGGGCGTAATTGGACTTTATTCAGACGGTAATTGCTTTTGTTGTCACTTTGGGAGTGCTCGTTACTATCCATGAGTGGGGACATTTTATTGTGGCTCGTGCTTGTGGTGTTAAAGTGCTGCGTTTCTCGGTGGGTTTTGGAAAAGTTCTTTTGTCCAAAACAGATAAACATGGAACGGAGTTTGCCTTGGCGGCTATCCCGCTTGGCGGCTATGTCAAAATGTTGGACGAGCGTGAAACCGATGTGGATAGTGCGCAAAAGCATCTCGCTTTTAACAATAAAAGTGTTTGGCAGCGCATCGCGATAGTAGCGGCCGGTCCCATCGTTAACTTAGTCTTTGCAGTGCTGGTTTACTGGGCATTATTTGTCAGCGGTATCAGTGTCGTAGCGCCCGTCATCGGTGATTTAGTGCAAGGGTCAGTGGCCGAGCAAGCGCAATTGCCACTAGGCGCAGAAATTGTGTCGATGGACGGTCAGCAAATCAGATCTTGGCAAGATGTTAATTTAGCACTGGCAGCGCGTATTGGAGATACCGGTACTGTTAATGTGGGTGTTAAAGGGGGCGAAGGTTCAGAATCTTTTCACCAGGCAAGCTACAACTTAGCGCTGCAAGATTGGTCTGTTGATCTAGAGAGTCAAAGCCCGATCAGAGCTTTGGGATTAGTGCCCTTTAGACCAGTTATGGCACCTGTATTGGCGAATGTGCAAGAAGGTGGGCGAGCAGCAAGTGCTGGCTTTATCGCTGGTGATAGAGTGCAGCAAATTTCCGGGCAGCAAGTTGATACATGGCAGCAGTTGGTCGGTATTGTTCAGCGCTCAGCTGAATCTGAGCTGTTGTTTGTGGTTGAACGCAACCACTCCATCATAGAAATTCCTATAACTCCTGCCCAAAAAAAGCTAGAATCCGGTCAAATTGTTGGCTATATGGGGGTAGGTGTTGCCGCGCCTAGTTGGCCAAAGGAAATGATCCGTACGCAGCAGCTAGGTATGTTTGATGCTTTAGCAGCTGGGGCACAAAGAACTTGGAAAATGGTTACTTTGACGTTGTCTTCTATCAAGAAAATGATAGAAGGTATCATCTCTGTTAAAAATTTGAGTGGCCCAATCACGATCGCCAAAGTGGCCAGTGCCAGTGCTCAATCAGGTTTTGAGGCTTATTTGAGTTTTTTAGCTTATTTAAGTATCAGTTTAGGTGTGTTGAATTTGTTGCCAATCCCAATGTTAGATGGGGGGCATCTTTTTTACTATGCGATTGAAGTAATTAGAAGAAAACCAGTGTCCGAAAGGTTACAGGGAGTTGGGTTAAGAATCGGTATGGCGCTGCTGTTTAGTATGATGGCAATAGCGGTGTTTAACGATTTAATGCGATTGTGATTTACGCCACTTAAGGCTGAACAATGTACTTATTAGAGAAGAAGGGTTTCATGAAAAAACAGTTAGGTTTGTTACTCGGTTTTTTATGTTGGGCTAATATAGCGGGTGCCGCTTTTCCTGCTTTTAAGGTGCAGGATATAAAACTTGAAGGTATCCAACATGTAAAGCCTGGAGTTGTGTTTCACAATTTTCCCATCAATACGGGCAATGTGATTAATCAGCAAGCGCTCAGTGCCGCTGTAAAGAAACTCTATAAATCCGGTTACTTTCAGGATATTGAAGTCGCACGTGATGGCAATGTATTGACGTTAAAGCTTACCGAGCGTCCTGCGATCAGTAAAATTCGCGTAAAAGGCAACAAGGTCATTAAAACTCCCGCGTTACTGGAGGGGCTAGAGCAAGGCGGCCTTAAAGAAGGGGTGGTCTTTAAACGCTCTGCTATTGAGCGGATTAAAGCGGAACTGCAGACAGTATATGCATCTCAAGGGCGCTACAATGCAAAAATTGAGACGCAAATAGAACCGCTGAGTGGCAACCGTGTCGCGGTTAATATTGAGATTAAAGAAGGTAAAATTGCGTTAATTAATCATATCAATATTGTTGGCAATAGTGTGTTTGAAGATGAAGAGTTAATAGACCTTTTCGATTCAAAACTCGCTACATTTTGGTCTTGGTTTAGCAAGGATGATCGCTACTCTCGCGAACGACTTTCCGGCGATGTCGAGCGCTTGCGTTCCCATTACCTGGATCGCGGCTTTTTAGATTTTAAGATTACCTCTACTCAAGTGTCGATATCACCTGATAAACAGAATGTCTTTATCAGCATTAATATAGCGGAAGGCGCCAAATTCAAAATTGGTGAGATCAAGGTGAAGGGCGAGTTGGTTGTCTCTGAAGAGAGTCTCAGAGCGGCGTTAGCCATTAAATCAGGCGATACCTTTTCTCGCCAGTTAGTGAGCGACTCCACCCAGGAGATGCTCAAAGTATTAGGCAACAGCGGCTATATGTTTGCCGATGTACAACCAGCGCCTAATGCGGTAGATGCTGATACGGTCGATGTTACTTACTACTTAAGGCCCGGTAAACAGACCTATGTGCGCCGTATCAACATCAAAGGTAATGAAAGAACCGCTGATTTAGTTATCCGTCGCCAACTTAAACAAATGGAAGCGGCACTAGCTTCTACCGAGAACATTACTAAGTCCAAAGAGCAATTAGATAGATCGGGTTTTTTCTCAAATGTTGATATTGCGACACTACCAGTACCAGGTACAGATGATCAAATTGATGTTGATCTAACAGTTGAAGAGCGCTCATCAGGTAACTTTACGGCGAGCCTTGGCTTTTCTCAAAGTGAAAAGTTAATTCTTGATTTTGGCGTTAGCCAAGATAACTTCTTAGGCTCGGGAAACCGTGTTAGTGCGAATATCACCAAATCAGACGTTAAGAAAGAAATTGGCTTTGATTACACAGATCCATTTTATACAGTTGATGGTGTAAGTCGGGGCTTCGACGTCTATTATCGAAAAGAAGATTTTGATGAGAACTCATCCAGTAAATATAAAATAGATGAGATTGGTACTGGGGTAACGTTTGGTTACCCGATCAATGAATATCAACGCATTTCTTTGCGATTAGGTGCTGAAAACATCAAAGTGACGCCAAATGATGAAACCAGTGAAGAAGTCACCAACTATATTACCGATAACGGTGATCAATTTACCAACCTTAACACCACCTTGTATTGGAGTGAGAACCGCTTAAATAGAGGTATCTTTCCCACCAGAGGACGCAAGCAGAATGTCAGTTTAGAAATTTCAGCACCCGGTAGTGATTTAAGTTACTACCGCATTTCGTATAGTGGTTCTTGGGTGACACCGCTCACGGATAATGAGCAGTGGCTGGTAGGTGCTCGAGGAAGCGTTGGCTATGCAGAAAAGCTAGGAGACAAGGCTTTCCCATTCTTTAAAAATTATTTTGCCGGTGGTATCGGTTCTATGCGCGGGGTCTCGTCGAATTCTCTCGGGCCTAAAGATACTGAAAACGACTCTATAGGGGGTAACGTGCGGGTCGTCGGTGGCGCGGATTTGATTTTCCCTATGCCAGGTATCAACGATGCGCAAAAATATCGTACCTCGCTGTTTTTAGATATAGGTGGCGTGTTCACCACTAAGTGTTTAAAAGTGAATACAGGGACTACGTCGAACTGTAATGAAGGTTTTAATTCAGATGACCTTAAGTACGCTGCAGGATTGGGCTTTACTTGGATTACACCTTTAGGGCCGCTAACATTTTCTTACGCCAAATTGCTAAATAAAGAATCGGGTGACGATGAGAAAAAGTTTGATTTTACCTTGGGCGGTACTTTTTAATTAATGTTTAATATTGCCCAAATAGCCGAGTTTCTCATGGCTACTGTTGAGGGTGATGCCAGCTTGGATGTCGTTCAGCTGGCACCATTGGATGTGGCAGTTTCAGGTGATATTACATTCTGTGCTCAAGCAAAATTTGTCGAAGTATTAGCGGTATGTGAAGCATCAGCGGTGCTGGTGACAAAAGAACATCAGCATTTAGTGAAGCACACTGCGATAGTGGTAGAAGACCCTTATTTGGCTTTTGCTAAAATAAGCCAGTGGTTTGATTGGCGTTCCCCATTACAAGCTGGCAGAGCAAAAAATAGCTGTATAGCAGTGACTGCGACAGTGGACCCGAGTGCGCAAATCTGCTCAGGAGTTGTGATCGGTGAACATTCTAACGTTGGCGCAGATTGCTATATCGGTGCCAATACTGTCATTGGTGACCACTGCTCTATCGCGGTAGGTACGCGGATAGAGCCAAACGTTAGCATTTACCAAAACGTATGTTTGGGCGAGCGCTGTATTGTCCACTCTGGTGCGGTACTGGGTGCTGATGGTTTTGGATTTGCCAAAGAGAGTCTGGGTTGGCAGAAAATTTACCAGCTCGGCGGGGTAAGGATCGGCTGTGACGTGGAAATTGGTGCGGGCACAACCGTGGATCGCGGTGCTTTATCGGATACAATTATCGGTGATGGGGTAAAATTGGATAACCAAGTGCAAATAGCCCACAATGTGCATTTGGGTAACTACACGGCGATTGCTGGTTGCAGCGCTATTGCCGGGAGCACTCATATTGGTGAAAACTGTACTATCGCAGGTCTTAGTGGGGTCACCGGGCACTTAACAATAGCGGCGGGTACGCATGTCACTGCCATGAGCTTGGTGAGCCATTCCATTAAAGAGGCAGGCGTATACTCTTCGGGTACAGGGATCGAGAAACACCAAAGCTGGAAGCGTAATGTGGTGAGATTTCGCAGTTTAGATGACATGGTTAAAAGAATTAAACGTATAGAGAGCGCACTAAAAGCGCTTTCGTCAAAAGGGTAATAGGCACAGAAAGAATGATGGACGTTAATCAAATTAAAGAATACTTACCTCACCGCTACCCATTTTTATTAGTTGATCGGGTGGTAGAGTTAACAGAGGGGGATTCCATTGTTGCCTATAAGAATGTAAGTGTAAACGAGCCGTTTTTTAATGGGCATTTTCCGCAAAAGCCGGTAATGCCGGGCGTATTAATCGTTGAGGCAATGGCACAAGCAGCTGGTATACTGGGTTTTAAAACAATGGGCAAAACGCCGCAAGATGGTTCTATGTACTATTTTGTTGGCTCCGATAAATTGCGTTTTAAAAAGCCGGTAGTTCCCGGCGATAAACTGGATTTGTTTGCCCAAATCATCTCGGAAAAACGCGGCATTTGGAAATTTGAAGTAAGAGCAGAAGTCGATGGTAAAATAGTAAGCTCCGCTACTATCCTCTGTGCAGATCGTTAGGAAAATAGCTTGAAAGAAATCAGTACATTGATCCACCCAAGCGCCATCATTGATCCTTCGGCCACTATCGCTGAAGGGGTTAGTGTGGGGCCTTGGACTATTATCGGACCTGATGTCTCTATTGATGAAGGGACAAGTGTGGCCTCTCATGTAGTGATAAAAGGTCCGTGTAAAATTGGTAAAAACAATCAGATTTTTCAATTCAGCTCAATCGGTGAAGATTGCCAAGATAAGAAGTACGCTGGTGAGAAAACCTATCTGGAAATTGGCGATGACAATATTTTTCGCGAGAGCTGTACCATCCATCGCGGTACTGTACAAGACGGTAGTATCACTAAAATTGGTAGTCGTAATCTCTTTATGGTAAACGTACATATTGCCCATGATTGCATTATTGGCAATGACATTATCATGGCCAATAACAGCGCAGCAGCCGGACATGTGGTGATCGGCGATCGGGCTATTTTAGGCGGTTTTAGCGCTATTCATCAGTTCTGCCATATAGGTGCATCGGTGATGTGCGGCGCAGGGACTGTTATCTTAAAAGATATTCCCGCCTTTGTAATGACTAACGGTAATCCTGCTAAGCCACATGGTATTAATGCAGAGGGGCTAAAACGCTTGGGTTATAGTAGCGAGGCTGTACTCAATATTAAGCGTGCCTATAAAATTGTCTTTCGACAACAGCTAAATGTCGCAGATGCCGTTGAAAAACTGTCAGAAATGACAGAGCAGACTCCTCAAATTCAAATACTGATAGATTCTTTAAAGCAATCGACTAGGGGCATTATTCGCTAGTGGCTAAGCTTCGGGTCGCGATTATCGCCGGAGAGGCCTCGGGAGATATTCTAGGTGCGGGAATCATAGCAGCACTAAAGACTCGCTATAGTGATGTTGAGTTTTATGGAATCGGTGGCGAGTTAATGATCGAGCAAGGGTTGATTTCTAAAGTACCTATGGAGCAGTTGTCGGTAATGGGGCTGGTAGAAGTACTCTCTAGATTGCCTTCACTGCTGAAATTACGCCGGGATTTGATCGCCGAATTTATCTGCAATCCTCCGGATGTTTTTATTGGTATAGATGCGCCGGATTTTAATTTGAACATTGAATTAGCGCTAAAAAAAGCGGGTATATTAACGGTTCATTATGTCAGCCCTTCAGTGTGGGCCTGGAAAAAAAAGCGCATATTCAAGATAAAAGCCGCGGTAGATTTACTGCTTTGTCTGTTTCCATTTGAAGCTAAGCACTATCGCGAAACTCAGCAGAAACTTGCTTTTGTGGGACATCCACTGGCTAAAATAATACCTCATAGCTATGATGCTGTCAGCGTCAAAAAAGGTTTTGGTTACCGTGAAGATGATCTTTTGGTGGCACTGATGCCGGGCAGTCGAGGCTCTGAGATAAAGTATTTACTGCCGGTTTTTCTAGAGACGGCAAAGCGGCTCTATGCTAAATACCCGAAGCTTAAATTTATCCTACCGGCGGCAAATCAGTATCGCTTTGATGAAATACAACAGCAGTTATTGAACTATGCTGATTTACCTATTCAATTAGTTTTAAAGTGCTCAAGAGAAGCTATGTCTGCCTGTGACTCGGTTTTAATTGCCTCGGGCACAGCGACACTTGAAGCGGCCTTATTAAGAAAACCGATGGTGGTGGCCTATAAAATGTCGTCGTTAACTTATGCCATATATTCACGCATGATTAAGGCTAAATTTGTCTCTCTACCCAATTTGCTCGCGGATCAATTGTTGGTTCCCGAACTGTTGCAACAACAAGCAGTACCTGAAGTGTTAATAGAGCAAGTGGAAAAGTCGTTGTTTGATTGCACACATCGCGAGCTACAGCAGCAAAAATTTAAAGAGATTCATCAGCTGCTCGATTTGCCAGCAAGTGAGCTTGCGGCACAAGCGGTAGAAACCTTGCTTAAACGTTCTCCAGAACTCAGCCATTAAAATATTGAGAATTAAATGCAAGATTTAGAACAGTATAATTCAATTGAGAAACTCGCCGGTTGCGATGAAGTCGGTAGAGGTCCGCTAGTGGGAGATGTCGTTGCTGCCGCCGTGATTCTAGATCCAGCCAAGGTGATCTCAGGTCTAGCGGATTCCAAAAAACTCAGTGAAAAAAAGCGTGATTTTTTGTACCAGCAGATTATGGATAATGCACTGTGTGTGAGTGTTGGACGGGCATCCCCCGCTGAGATAGATGACATTAACATATTGCATGCCAGTATGTTGGCAATGAAGCGCGCTATCGATGACTTACAGATAGCGCCTGAATTTGTCTTAGTCGATGGTAATCGATGTCCCGATATCGACTTTCCCTGTGACGCTGTTGTTAAAGGCGATGATAAAGTGGCGGCGATCAGCGCAGCCTCGATTGTGGCAAAGGTGATCCGTGATAATGAGATGAAGCAGCTGCATGAGCTGCATCCAGAATACGGTTTCGATCGACATAAAGGTTATCCAACTAAAGCGCATATGGATGCTTTAAAAGTGCATGGTCCACTATCAGTACACCGTAAAAGTTTTAGACCTGTCAAAGCCCTTCTTTGACCCTAGATTAAACAGTTGAATTTAGCTCAATAAGCACTCCTAGTATATAGCACGGAAATAATATTTTATGTCTCATTCATTTGTCCATCTAAGAACACACACCGAGTATTCAGTGGTTGACGGACTCTGTCGTATTAAAGCATTAGTGGGCGCTGCCAAAGAGGCGCAAATGCCGGCGGTAGCTGTTGCAGATCATATGAATTTGTTTGGCTTAGTAAAGTTTTACAAAGCAGCCACAGGTGCGGGTATAAAGCCAATCTGCGGTGCCGATATTATTGTGCTGGATGAAGCTCATTCCGAAGAGCCTTTTGCTGTGACTCTACTAGCCCAAGATGCGCTTGGCTATCGCAATTTGATGGAATTGATATCCTTAGGCTATGAAAAAGGCCAGAACTTTATTCTAGATAAAGTAGTGGTAAAGAAAGAGTGGCTGTTTGAGAAAACAGCGGGTTTGATTGTGCTCTCCGGTGCGAGAAGAGGTGATGTTGGTAAAGCATTGCTGGCAGATAATGATCAAGCAGAGACACTACTTCGACAGTGGATGAAACACTACCCAGATCGATTTTATATCGAGTTACAACGCACGGGTCGTAGCGGTGAAAATAAACTAGTGGAGAGCAGCGTTGCCCTGGCCGCAGCGGTGGGTTGTCCTGTGGTTGCAACCAATGACGTGATGTTCGTAAAAGCCTCAGATTTTGATGCTCACGAAGCACGTGTATGCATTAATCAATCGCGGGTGCTGGATGATCCGAAACGCCCTAGAGAGTATTCTGATCAACAGTTTTTTCGCAGTTCACAGGAGATGTGTGAGCTCTTTTCTGATATCCCAAGTGCCATAGAAAATACTTTACAAATTGCTAAGCGCTGTAATATTGAATTGGATTTAGGGACGTATTATTTACCTAAATACCCGATTCCTGATGGCATGACCATGGATGAATATTTCAGGGATGTCTCAGAGAAAGGCTTGGAGGAGAGACTCACTGTTATTCTTGACAAAGAAGACCCGCAGTTCGATGAAAAGCGTAAATTATATTACGAAAGATTAGAGTTTGAACTCGAAATTATCATCCAAATGGGTTTTCCCGGCTATTTCTTAATTGTCATGGACTTTATCAAATGGGGCAAAGATAACGATATTCCAGTAGGTCCTGGGCGTGGATCGGGAGCCGGATCGCTGATCGCCTACGCGCAAAAAATCACTGATTTAGATCCATTGGAATACGATTTACTGTTTGAGCGCTTTCTTAATCCAGAGCGTGTTTCAATGCCCGATTTCGATATCGATTTCTGTATGGATAACCGCGATAAAGTGATCGATTATGTCGCACGTACCTATGGTCGAGACGCTGTATCGCAGATAGTGACCTTTGGCACGATGGCGGCAAAAGCGGTGGTGCGCGATGTCGCTCGGGTGCAAGGCAAGGCTTTTGGTTTAGCCGATAAATTATCTAAATTAATTCCTTTTGAAGTGGGGATCACACTCTCTAAGGCATTGGAAATTGAGCCTGCATTAGCCGATTTTATCAAAGGCAGTGAAGAGGCGCAGGAAATCATGGAGATGGCCCTCAAACTTGAGGGTACTGTGCGAGGGACGGGCAAGCACGCCGGTGGCGTCGTTATCGCCCCGACAAAGCTCACCGATTTTGCCGCGACATTGTGTGATGCAGAAGGTCAGGGTCTGGTAACTCAGTTTGATAAAAATGATGTCGAAGAGGCGGGGCTGGTTAAATTTGACTTTTTAGGCCTGCGTACATTAACGATTATCGATTGGGCTCTGCAGACCATTAATGGGCAGCGCAGTAAAGCCGGAGAAGCAGACTTAGACATAGCCTTAATCCATCTAGAGGATCCGGCCACTTTTGACTTGCTGAAATCGGCCGAGACAACCGCGGTCTTCCAGCTAGAATCAAGTGGCATGAAAGATTTAGTCTCTAAGCTGTTACCCAGTCGCTTTGAAGATATCATCGCACTGGTGGCGCTTTTTAGACCAGGGCCATTGCAGTCAGGTATGGTTGATGACTTCATCAACCGTAAGCACGGTCGAGCGGAAATGGCTTGGCCGCACGCCGACTATCAGCTGGATATGCTACAGCCTGTGTTGGAGCCCACCTACGGTATTATATTGTACCAAGAGCAAATCATGCAGATTGCCCAGGTGATGGCTGGTTTTACATTAGGTGGCGCAGACATGCTGCGTCGAGCAATGGGTAAAAAGAAGCCGGAAGAGATGGCTAAGATGCGTGGTGCATTCTTAGATGGGTGTGAAGAGCGGGATATTGATAGAAGTTTAGCAGGTAACATCTTTGATTTAGTCGAAAAGTTTGCCGGATATGGTTTTAACAAATCGCATTCAGCGGCCTATGCGCTAGTCTCTTATCAGACAGCTTGGTTAAAAACACATTACCCAGCGCCATTTATGGCGGCAGTTATGTCAGCAGATATGCAAACCACTGAAAAAGTCGTGGTATTTGTTGAAGAGTGTCGCAAAATGGGGATCGCGCCAGCACTACCCAGCGTGCAAAGTGGCGATTACAAATTCACCGTTGATGAAGCTGGCACTATTATATACGGCTTAGGCGCGATTAAAGGTGTCGGCGAAGGTCCTATTGAAGCGATAATCGCAGCGCGCAATGATGGCGCTGGTAAATTCGTTGATATGTATGAGTTTTGCGAACGTGTCGGTGCTAAAAAGCTCAACAAACGGGTGCTTGAAGGTTTAATTCGCTGTGGCGCTATGGATGAATTGGGGCCTAGCCGCGCGGTGATGAAGGCATCCATCAGTGATGCCTTAAAAGCTGCTGATCAAAGTGCCCACAACCAAAACGCCGGTATGTTTGACCTCTTTGGAAATGATGATCAAGAGCAATCACGTGATCCTTTTGAGGAAAACATGCAGGTTCGCAACTGGACTGATAAAGAGCGGTTGAATGGAGAGTTAGAAACACTAGGCCTTTACTTGACGGGCCATCCTATTGATGAATATGAGAGTGAGCTTAAGAATTTCATCAGTAAGAAAATAAGCGAAGTAGCGCCTGCTCGAGGATCTGTGCAAAAAATTGCGGGTTTGATTGTTGAGCAGCGTGTGATGAAAACCAAAAAAGGTGACAATCTCTGCTTTGTGACTTTAGACGATCGATCTGCCCGTATTGAAGTCACCTTATTTGGTGATGTCTATGAACAGTTCAGAGACATCATCAAAAAAGATACGGTGGTCATTATGGAGGGGGAAATCTCCAATGATGATTACTCAGGCGGCTTGAAAGTGAGGGCAAATCGCCTCATTAGCATCCCGCAAGCACGTGCAATGTATGCGCAATCTATCCAGATACAGTGCGTTGAGAAAGATTTTAAAGGGCGCAAGTTAGCTCAAGTGACAAAATTGTTAAGTCAGTACAAAACTACCGAGGGTTTGTCAATTGCACTCAATTATCAGATGCTGGATGCCTCAGGACTGATTAGTTTGGGTAAACAGTGGAACGTAGAGGCCAGTGATGATTTATTGATTTCGTTGAGTGAGTTGTTTGGTGAAAATGCCATAAAAGTGAAATATCTGTAGTAATGGCAGTGATAGATCGAAAAGCTGAACACTAAAAAGTATTTATAAACAATTATTTGGAGAAGAGTGACCAAGTTAAAGCTGAAAATGACAGCTTGCACTAGTCATCTTTGCAACACAACGGTAAAATTGGCCGTTAATTTGATATTAAAGCGGAAAACAAGCAGATGAATCCTAATTATTTAGAGTTTGAGCAGCCAATTGCAAAACTTGAAACTAAGATTGAAGAGCTAAGACTTGTTGGTGAAAACACTGAAATCAACATAGCTGATGAACTAGCCAAATTAGAAGTTAAAAGCAAAACCCTAACAGAATCGATTTTTAATGATTTATCTGCTTGGCAAGTACAGCAAATAGCGCGTCATCCTCAGCGTCCTTACACGCTTGATTATATCGAATATCTATTTGAAGACTTTGAAGAGATTCACGGTGATCGTCACTATGCGGATGATGCGGCACTCGTTTGCGGGATGGCACGTCTTGAAGGGCGTCCAGTGGTGGTTATTGGCCATCAAAAAGGCCGCGATGTAAAAGAAAAAGTGAAGCGTAATTTTGGTATGCCAAGACCTGAAGGTTATCGTAAAGCGCTACGTGTGATGGAAATGGCAGAGCGTTTTAAAATGCCTATTATCACCTTTATTGATACCCCGGGGGCTTACCCTGGTATCGGTGCTGAAGAGCGCGGCCAATCGGAAGCAATTGCTTTTAATTTAGCTAAAATGTCTAACTTAAAAACGCCTATAATCTCTACTGTGATTGGAGAAGGCGGTTCAGGTGGGGCGCTTGCTATTGGTGTATGTGACAAACTAATGATGCTGCAATACTCAACCTATTCTGTTATCTCTCCAGAAGGCTGTGCTTCAATTTTGTGGAAGAGTGCAGATAAAGCATCGGAAGCGGCTAAAGTAATGGGTATTACGTCGCAGAGATTGCTGGAGCTTGGACTTGTTGATGAAGTGATAAACGAGCCATTGGGTGGCGCTCATCGCGCGCCTTTAGATCTTGCTAAATCGCTAAAGGCAAAGCTGATCAGTACACTTGACTCGTTCTGTGAAATGCCTGAAGAGGCACTGTTAGACAAGAGATACGATCGCTTAATGTCATATGGCTTAAGCGGCGAATAAATACTCCTCTCATGGCTATTGCTCAAGAGTTTCAACAACAGTGCGTGGCCCTGGCGCAAAGTACTGATGTTAAACGTTGGGTGATAGCGCTTAGCGGTGGCTTAGATTCAATGGTGACATTGGAGCTGGCAAGCCGCTTCCTGCCTAATTTTGCTATCGCTGCGCTACATGTCAATCACAACCAACAGCGCAGCGCTGTGCAATGGCTGAAATTTTGCGAGCAGCAGTGTCAGCAACGCAATATAGACTTTCATAGTTTTAGTGTAAAACCCGCGGGTTGCTCTGAGCAGCTGCTTAGAGATGCGCGTTATCAGTGCTTTGAGCAATTTTTAGAAGCGGGCGATTGTCTGCTACTCGGTCATCACGCTAATGATCAAGCTGAAACTATCCTTTTCAGATTGGTGAGAGGTGCTGGTGCAAAAGGTTTATCTGCAATGCCGCGGATTCGAAGCCTTGGCAGTGCGCAATTACTGCGCCCGCTATTATCGCTCAGTCGTCAATCGTTGCAGCAGTTTGCCGAGCAGCACTCGTTGAGCTGGGTAGAAGACCCTAGTAATCAAAGTTTAGTATACGATCGCAACTATATTCGCAAAGAAGTGCTGGCGCCTCTTATAAGTCACTGGCCTACGGCCTGCGAGCAAATGACGACATCAGCGCGCTTGATTGAAGAAGATCAACACCTGCTCAATCAGTATTTAGCCGAGGATATAGTCTCGTTAGTATCAGAAAATAAGTTGGATCTAGAGGCTTGGCACAAGTTGGGAAAGGCAAAAGCGGTTGCGTTATTGCGCTTTTGGCTGATGCAAGAAACCGCTAGTCCTGTGAGCAAAAAAGCGTTAAACAGGATAGTCGAAGAAGTGATTGGGGCAAGGGCAGATAGCCTCGGGTATTGCCCGATAGGTCGGTATCATATCAGGCGATTTAAACAACATCTGTATCTATTGAAGGCGAAGCAAACACTGCAGCCATGGCCCGTGTTAAACATCCAGCAGCTCATCTACCCGCTTTCACAGGGGGTGTTTGAGTTCTCCCGTGCTGATTCGGGTATTGTTTTGAAAACCGGCATGCATTTACAAGTTAGAGTAGACGGTATGTCTCTGGTACCTGCCAACAGAACTCGCAAGAAACTTGTGAAATTGTTTCAGGAGTACTCCGTTCCTCCGTGGTTACGCGATAGTTGGCCGCTATTGATGTATCACGAAGACGTTGTCGCGGTGCCGGGCATTTGCATCTGTGAAGGTTGGTTGGTCAGTGGCGAAAATAAATCACTATTTTGGCCACAATGGCGAGCATTGTGATTGAGCAAGACCGCACTTTTTGATAAAATGCAATGCCATCTAAGCAGTACTTTTTTCCTTCCACATTTAATCAAAACAGGTTCTCCATGACGCGTTATATTTTCGTCACAGGCGGTGTTGTGTCCTCATTGGGCAAAGGCATTGCAGCAGCTTCACTCGCAGCCATTTTAGAAGCACGTGGCCTTACGGTTACCATGCTCAAATTAGACCCGTATATCAACGTTGATCCTGGGACTATGAGCCCTTTTCAACACGGTGAAGTATTTGTTACCGAAGATGGGGCTGAGACCGATTTAGATTTGGGGCATTACGAGCGCTTCATTCGCTCCACAATGAAGAAATCCAACAACTTTACCACCGGTCGTGTCTATCAACATGTGCTTAATAAAGAGCGTCGCGGTGACTATTTAGGTGGCACAGTTCAAGTTATTCCTCATATAACCGACGAAATAAAGCGCCGCGTGATTAAAGGCGCTAAAGGCGTTGATATCGCGTTAGTGGAAGTAGGCGGGACGGTTGGCGATATTGAGTCGCAACCGTTTTTAGAAGCTATTCGCCAAATGCGTGCGGAACTTGGCTACAACAAAACACTGTTTATGCATTTGGCCTTAGTACCATACATCGCTACAGCGGGCGAGTCTAAGACAAAACCGACTCAACACTCAGTTAAAGAGATGCGTTCAATAGGCATCCAGCCAGATATTCTAGTCTGCCGCTCAGATCATGCAATTGCCGATGACTCGCGCCGCAAGTTATCACTCTTTACCAACGTTGAAGAACGTGCCGTTATCGCCTTGCCTGACGCAAATACTATCTACAATATCCCGCAGATCCTCTGGGATCAAAATGTAGATGATCTCGTTGTGGAGCGTTTTGGAATTGAAGCGCCGCAAGCTGATTTAAGTGAGTGGACGCGAGTTGCCGATGCGCATTTGAACCCCCAAGGTGAAGTAAAAATCGCCATGGTTGGTAAATACATGGAATTACTCGATGCCTATAAGTCATTGATTGAAGCAATCTCACACGCGGGCATCAAGTTACGTAAGAAAGTGGTTATTGATTACATCGATTCTGAGCGTATCGAACGCGATGGCGTGGAGGCACTTAAAGGCGCTAGTGCGATACTGGTTCCAGGTGGATTTGGCGAGCGCGGCGTTGAAGGAAAAATCAGAGCGGTGCAATACGCACGTGAAAAGAAAGTCCCCTATTTGGGCATTTGCTTAGGTATGCAAGTGGCAGTGATTGAATTTGCACGTAATGTAGCAGGGCTTGAAGGCGCTAATTCCACTGAGTTTTCAAGCGAATCAGCGCACCCAGTCATTGGTTTAATTACTGAGTGGACCGACAGCGAAGGCAAAGTTGAAATTCGAAATCAAGATACCGATCTTGGTGGCACTATGCGCCTAGGAGCGCAAGAGTGTCATTTAGCAGCGGGATCCAAAATTGCGCAAAGTTATGGCAGCACGGAAATAATTGAGCGCCACAGGCATCGTTTTGAAGTCAATAATAATTATGTGGCTAAATTAGAAGCAGCCGGTTTGAAAATATCGGGACGCTCTAGTGATAATGAATTGGTGGAGTGTATTGAAGTGGCAGATCACCCATGGTTTGTCGCCTGTCAGTTCCACCCGGAGTTCACTTCGGATCCACGTGATGGACACGGACTGTTTACTGGCTTCATTGAAGCGGCTCTGGCAGAGCAGAAGCGACAGAGTGACCAGTAGCCGTTAACAAATATAAAAAGGAGCCTATGGCTCCTTTTTTATGTACAGGATGTACGGTAAACGTAAGTGGCATGGATGCCAAAGAGCGTATCTGTGGTTGTTCAGCTTTAATATTTAGCACCAACGACATGATTGGTAGTCGAAAAGGCTGAGCTGGGGGCAAATGGAAGGACCTTAGGCAAATGGTTATTTATTAACAGCTTCAAGGCGTAGCAACTTTGTTGACAATGTTAGATAATAGCGGGCCATTTGCACTGTGATTGTTTTAGATAAACAATTGTTGTCAATCGGCAAAAGGTGAATGGGTAAATAAGACGCCAAAGAGCTTCTGTTAACAGGATGGACGGTATCAAAGCTGCCGACAACACTTAACACATCTTAGAGAGTAATAAGCTAAGAGTTTAGTTTGTAAAGAGCGAGTGATTTTTAAATTAATGTTTAGTGACATAGTGGTGTTGCTAACTCAGGAGTGAAAAATGGCGCTTATAGCGAAGATTCAAGCAAGAGAAGTTTTAGATTCAAGAGGCAACCCTACTATTGAAGCGGATGTGACCTTGGCAAGTGGTGCTTTTGGTACAGCATGCGCTCCCTCTGGTGCATCTACAGGATCAAGAGAAGCGTTAGAATTACGTGATGGCGATAAATCACGTTATTTAGGTAAAGGCGTATTAAAAGCCGTTGCCGGTGTTAATGGTCCAATATCAGAGGCGTTAATAGGTATGGACGCCCTCGATCAGCGTGCATTAGATAACAAAATGTTAGCGCTTGATGGCACTGAAAACAAAGAGAGTTTAGGGGCTAACGCCATCCTAGCGGTATCTCTGGCGGCTGCCAAAGCAGCAGCAGCGCACAAGCAAGTGCCACTGTACGTGCACATTGCTGATTTAAACAACACCCCTGGTGAGTACTCGCTACCAGTGCCGATGATGAACATCATCAATGGTGGTGAACACGCTGATAACAACGTTGATATTCAAGAGTTTATGGTTCAGCCAGTTAACTTTGATAACTTCCCTGAAGCACTGCGCTGCGGCACAGAAATTTTCCATGCATTAAAGTCAGTTCTCTCAGGTCGTGGTTTAAACACGGCAGTGGGCGATGAAGGTGGTTTTGCACCCAATCTTGCATCCAATGAAGAAGCTTTAGTGGTTATCACTGAAGCAGTAGCCAACGCTGGTTATAAGCTAGGTACTGATGTTACTTTAGCGTTAGATTGCGCTGCTTCAGAATTCTACGCTGATGGTAAGTACAACTTAGGCGGCGACAACAAGTCCTTTGATTCAGAGGGCTTTACTGATTATCTTGCGGATCTTGCAGCAAACTATCCTATTCTTTCAATAGAAGATGGTATGGATGAATCTGATTGGGATGGCTGGGCGAGCCTTACCAAAAAGATTGGTGATAAAGTACAGTTAGTGGGTGATGACTTGTTTGTGACTAACACTAAAATTCTTAAGCGTGGTATCGATCAAAACATCGGTAACTCAATCTTAATCAAGTTTAACCAAATCGGTTCTCTTTCAGAGACTTTAGATGCGATTAAGATGGCAAAAGATGCCGGCTTTACGGTGGTTATTTCACACCGTTCAGGTGAGACAGAAGATACAACAATCGCCGATCTTGCAGTAGGTACAGCCGCTGGTCAAATTAAGACAGGTTCACTGTCTCGCTCTGACCGTGTGGCTAAGTACAACCGTTTACTGCGTATCGCCGAAGAGTTAGGTGACAAAGCGATATACAACGGCATATCTGAGATTAAAGGGCAGTAATTGTCTCTTTAGCAAGGTAAAACAAGGGAGCATTAGCTCCCTTTTTAGTGGTGTTCTGATCTGAAAAGATCACACTGAGCACTCTGAATAATCTAGCGAACTAAGATAAGACAAAGCAACCAGAGTACCCTGTTGCTAACAGCTTTAGCATGCTAATAAAATTAACCAATTAGTGGCGTCAGTGTTCCCGTTTGTTGGGCGTTCTAGGGTGATTGTACCCATTGGGTAAATTTGCGAAGCCATTTTATCGAGTACGGTTGATAGGCTGAGTTCTTTAGTAAACACTGGGTGATTATATTAGGAGATGTTGATTGAGCTTGTAACACTTCTGGCGCATAGCTAAAATTAAAGCTTATTCACAAATTCATTCAATCAGCTGGAATCTAAATGTATAGAATACTGCTATTATCACTGTTGACGCTTTTAGCTGTGTTGCAGTATAGAATGTGGTTTGGTGAGGCTAATATTATTGAATTGTCAGCACTGCGTTTTGCCATAGAGCAACAGAACGCAAAGAATCACAAACTATCATTACGCAACCATCAATTAGAAGCGGAAGTGAAAGATTTACGCAAAGGGTTAGTTGCTATTGAAGAGCGTGCTAGAAGTGAACTCGGTATGGTAAAACCCAATGAGACCTTTTATCAATTGATAGATAGAACTGAGCAATAGTTTATTTATAAGGCATTATTCGATCAATGAACACATATCCTACGAATTACCAATTTCTATACGGCGAACCTGATTGCAGCGCACAGATCCGCTGCGCCAATGAAGATTTTCAAGTGACTGAAATCCCTGCCTTTGAGCCAGATGGTGAAGGCGAACACTTCTACTTTAAGATCAAAAAAAATGGTGAAAACTCCGATTGGGTTGCCAAACAATTGGCACGTTTTTTTGATGTTACTAGTAAAGAAGTGGGGTATGCGGGAAAAAAGGATCGTCATGCAATTACTGTACAGTGGTTCAGTGTTTGTTTACCGGGGGTTAAAACTGTCGCGATTGAAGCGTTTAATACCCCGACAATAGAAATACTCGATGTACAAAAACATAGCCGCAAACTACGTACTGGTGCATTGAAAGGTAATAAGTTTAGCCTAGTGCTGAGAAATGTCAGTGATGATAAAGTGCTCGCTCAGCGTTTAGCTTTTGTCGAAAAGGGTGTGCCTAACTACTTTGGTGAACAGCGTTTTGGCATTAACGGGGCAAACTTACAGCGCGGCATCGCATTGCTAAAAGAAGAATTCAAAGAGCGCAATCGAACTAAAAAAGGTCTCTATATATCGGCAGTCAGATCATGGTTTTTTAATCATATTCTTTCCACGCGTATTGAACAGGATACTTATAATAAAGTTATTGCCGGCGATGTAGTGATGTTAGATGGTAGTAAGTCACATTTTCTAGTTGATGATATAGCTCAAATTAGCGAGCGGATGAACGCTTTTGACCTGCATTTAACCGGTCCTATGCTAGGGCGGGGTCGATCAATCGTGACAGAGGATAGCCAGTGCTGGGAGCAAGATTTACTGGTGCCTTATGCAAGTATTGTTGAACGATTGGCGTATATGGGGCTCTCTCAAGAACGCCGTTCGCTGCGTCTTTTGCCCAAACAGTTAACATCTGTTTGTCGCAGTGCCGGTACTTGGGAAATTTCTTTTGAGTTACCGCCAGGCTCGTTTGCAACAAGCGTGCTTAGGGAGTTGTGTCGGTATTCTCAGGGGAGTACTGCAACATGAAAATACTGGTCGCTAATGATGATGGTGTGAAAGCGCCGGGAATAAAAGCACTTGCTGAGCAACTCAAAGAAATTGCGCAGATACAAGTCATTGCACCGGATCGCAACAAGTCGGCAGCCAGCAATGCCTTAACATTAGATCGACCACTGAGTTCTTATGAACATTACAGCGGCTATATTAGTATTGATGGTACGCCAACAGATTGCGTCAACTTAGGTGTCGCAGGAATTTTTGGAATGATACCTGATGTTGTGGTTTCAGGTATTAATGCCGGTGCAAACTTAGGAGATGATGTACTTTACTCAGGTACTGTTGCCGCTGCTATGGAAGGGCGCACATTGGGTTTGCCGGGGATAGCAATCTCCGTAGCACACCCCCATCCGAGCCATTATGAGAGTGCCGCTATTATCGCCAGAGATCTTATGCTAAAACTGGAGTCTCTGAAAGTTGCCCCGCGTACTGTGCTCAATGTCAATGTACCTGATTTACCGATAGAGCAGATAAAAGGCATTCATGTGACACGTTTAGGGCACAGAGCAGTGTCACAATCACCAATTGCATGTGAAGATCCAAGAGGGACTATTCGCCATTGGATTGCTGGTGTGGGCAGTGCCATTGATAATGGCCCAGGAACAGATTTTTATGCCGTGGAGCATGACTTCGTGTCAATTACGCCGGTACATTTTGACATGACACATTACGCTGTCATGGATAATTTAGAAAACTGGTTGGAGAGTATTTAGTGGCTGAGCAATTTGATTTGCGGGGTTCAGGTATGACATCACAACGAGCCAGGGACAGGTTAATCGTTAGTTTGCAGGAGCAGGGCATTCAATCGGAGGAGGTGTTACACGCTATGCGTAATACCCCGCGACATATATTTATCGATGAAGCGTTAGCACATGGTGCTTATGAGAATAATGCCTTGCCTATAGGCTTCAATCAGACCATTTCTCAACCTTATATCGTGGCGAGAATGACTGAGTTGTTACTCGCTGACAAATCGATTGCCAAGGTACTTGAAGTGGGTACAGGCTCGGGTTATCAAACTGCCATATTAGCGCAGTTAGTGGATAGTGTTTTTTCAATAGAGCGCATAAAACCATTACAAGAGAGAGCAAAACTGCGATTGGAAGCACTACAATTATCTAATGTACGGCTCCAACACAGTGATGGTGGCATGGGATTAAAAGAGCAAGCGCCTTTTGACGCTATTTTAGTCACTGCTGCACCCGATGAAGTTCCACCTGAACTATTAGAGCAGCTAGCGATAGGTGGCACTTTAATTATCCCAGTCGGGGGCAGTCAAAATCAGCAATTAAAACATATCACCAAAAAATCAGCCTCTCATTTTCAAACCCAAATAATTGAGGCCGTTAATTTTGTACCATTACTTTCTGGTGTGGTCAGCTGAGATCGCTGTGGGTCAGTATTATACTGAATCCCTGTTTCAGCTTAGGCGCAGAGCGTAACTTAATGCCTTTTACTATAGAAATCTTTAGATTATTTGCAGTACTGAAACACTCATTGGGCATAGCCTGAATCGCCTTATAATTAACAACGGGTTAAGTAATACATCCAAGTCAGTGATGCTGACTACGATAGAAGAGGTTATTTTGCAGAGAACTACCAGAGAAATGATCGGCTTGTTTATTAAGGGAAGCATGATGGGAGCCGCTGATGCAGTCCCTGGAGTATCAGGGGGAACGGTTGCCTTTATCGCAGGTATATATCAAGAGTTGATTGGCTCTTTATCGAAGCTGGGCCCAGCTGCATTAAAAGTCCTTTTTACTGGAGGTATTGCAGAGTGTTGGGACTATGTGAATGGCCGTTTCTTAATGGTGCTACTAGCAGGGATGTTGACCAGTATCGTACTGTTATCTAATGTGGTGTTGTATTTGCTGAGTACTTATCCACAGCTGCTGTGGGGCTTCTTTTTCGGTTTGATATGCGCATCAAGTATTGTGCTGTCAAAAAACATAGAACAGTGGGATGTGAAATCATCGGCGCTATTTGTGCTCGGTGCTCTCACCTCGTTTGCAATAACCAGTATGAGCTCCGCTGTCATCGAAGTCAGTGTCGTCACTATTTTCTTAGGGGGAATGCTCGCCATTTGCGCGATGATACTGCCTGGGGTTTCAGGGTCATTTATCCTGTTAATGCTAGGTTTATACAGCGAGGTATTGGGAGCCGTTAAAAACTTTGATTTTGTAGTCCTCAGTATTTTTGCAATGGGCTGTATGTCAGGTTTGTTGTGCTTTTCGAAGGTGCTTAACTGGTTGTTCTCACAGTATAGAAATTTTACCATGGCGTTACTAACGGGCTTTTTATTAGGATCTCTCAATAAAGTATGGCCGTGGAAGGAAACTCTGACGACCAGAGTTAATAGCCATGGCGAAGAAGTTGCAGATCTTCAACAAAATGTATCCCCTTTTATCTATCAACATCTGACCAGTTTGGATTCTCAAATACTCTCTGTCACCATACTGGCGGTTTTGGGTGCTGTTGTTGTTTTACTGCTAGAAAGGTTTAACAAAAATTAAAATGCAGTGCTAGGATTGGTATATTAATCATTATTGGCATTGAATGCGGAAATGAAAGTAAATTATGAGTAGTTTGATTTATCGTCACTTTTCAATGCTGTCTGCTATTCTATTATTATCAGCTTGTGCTACAGGTTATGCGCCTGTCACTGATATATCTTCCTATAGCACAGCGAATCCGGTTGCTGCTAAAAACGCTCGAATAAAAATTAAACCCGTTCCTGCAAAATATAAAGTTCGCTCAGGGGATACCCTCTATTCGATCGCCTGGAAGTACGGTTTGGATTTTAAGCGACTGGCAAAAATAAATAATATTAATTCGCGCTATCTTATTCATGTTGGTCAAGTATTGCAGACCAAATCAGCAAAGAGTGCAGAGATACATTTGGCAAAGAAAGAAAAATCAATTAACAAGACTGCCTCAGTGTCTTTAAAAACAAACAAAAACAGCAAAAACAATCTGTCAACAGTCCGCAATTTACCTCAAAAAAAGCAACAAAAGACGGCTGTCATTCAAACAAATTCAAACCAATCTAGTAATCAAAATTATACAACCACGACTTCTTCAAAATTGATTTGGAAGTTACCGGCAAAAGGCCAAGTGATAAGAAAATTCAACCGCGAAAACAAAGGATTAGATTTTTCCGGGAGGCAGGGTGATGCTGTCTATGCCGCGGCATCAGGCAAGGTTGTCTATGCCGGAAATGGCATCATTGGTTATGGTAATCTAATTATAATAAAACACTCGCCTGAGTATTTAAGTGCGTACGCTCATAATAGTGTTATATTAATTACTGAGAATATGCAGGTTAAAGCGGGGGGGAAAATAGCCGAAATAGGTAGTACGGGTACTACCAAAACAATGCTTCATTTTGAAATAAGAAAGGATGGAAAACCCATAGACCCTCTGAAATATTTACCAAAAAAATAAAGAGGGATTGCGTACAATTTTATAAAAAGGGTTATTATCATGGATATCTTGAAAAAGGAAGATCAAGACGTTGCTGCAATAAGCAACATTCAAGCGCAGGTAATGGAACACGGCGGCGTTAAACAACAATCAAATAGTGTAAACATTAAAGTTACGACTCCAATTCAAGCGAAAATTAATAATCGTGGTAGAGGGAGCCAGGCACATAAAGATTTAATGAACGAAAAAAACCTCGATGCAACGCAAATTTACCTCAATGAAATAGGCTTTTCACCGCTGTTATGTGCTGAAGAGGAAGTCTATTTTTCAAGACTGTCGCTGAAGGGCTGCGCAAAATCTCGCAAGCGTATGATTGAAAGTAATTTACGTTTAGTGGTTAAAATCTCTAGGCGCTATATTAATCGAGGGCTGTCGCTACTTGATTTGATCGAAGAGGGTAATCTAGGGTTAATTCGCGCCGTCGAAAAATTCGATCCAGAACGCGGTTTTCGTTTTTCAACTTATGCCACTTGGTGGATCAGACAAACAGTTGAGCGTGCGATTATGAATCAAACGCGCACCATTCGCTTACCCATACATGTGGTTAAAGAATTAAATACCTATTTACGTGCAGCTCGTCAATTAGCACAAGAATTAGATCAAGAGCCTAGTATTGAACAAATAGCCACTCTGGTTGATAAACCGACAGCGAGTGTCGAGAAAATTCTGGCCCTTAACGAAAAAGTAGTCTCAATTGATTTACCGATAGCGGGTTCCGAAAAAACCGTGGTGGAGACAGTGCCTGCCGATGAGAGTTTCGATCCCAGTGTGGCTTTGCAACTAAATGACATGCATGGCAGTTTAGATCATTGGTTAGATGATTTGCCCAGCAAGCACGCTGAAGTTATCGCCAGACGCTTTGGGTTGCGTGGCTATGGGCTTAGTACGCTGGAGGAGGTAGGTTATGAAATTGGCTTAACCCGCGAGCGTGTACGCCAAATTCAAGTAGAAGCGTTACGAAAACTTAAAGTTATCATTGAAAACAATGGTTTGGGTAGTGAAGATTTACTCCAGTAACATCCCTCTATGTGAGTGAGTGCCGTCGTTAAGTAACAATCATAAAGCTAGATGAGTGCATAAAAAGGGGACTTAGTGCGCCTTTGCTATTGACGGCTCATCTGGTTCTCCGCAGGAAAGATAAGGTATTAGTGCTTGGTATTGCAGTGTATTTAGATGTCATTTCAGGCATCGCTTTAGTGTTTTATCAAAACGATGTAACACTAAATGTGTAAGCGTCGTGATCTGTAGTATCTTAAGGGTGGCTTATAATAATTATTCACTGACAAATAATTGCTTATCGAAGATTCGATAAGCCACTTTCGACAAGTGTTGGGTACGACAGGGGCCCATGATGCATTTACCCCGATCAAGGGTAAATAGCGCGTTATGTCTCGCGCAGCGGATAAAATCTAGTCCGTCATCTAAAATGTCCACTGACTTGGTCGCCAGTTGTTTATTTAAATGCGGGCAACTATTCTTATAGACAAATATATTTCCGCTATCTCTGATAACGATAAAATTTTGGTCATTACTTAACAGCGCTGAAGTTTTGTCGCTGGCTGTTAATTGATCGAGAGCACAAAGCTTAAGCACTGTGTGGTGCTTCCTGGCTATTGGCTATATCAATAACCTTGTCTATAAAACTGGCTATTTCTTGATCGTCGTCCGTATTGACCACTATTTGGTGACTTTGTTGTTGCTCACATAAAGGCTGTTGATAAGTTTGTTGATTGGAAAGTCTTTCCAGAGAAAATTCTGAGTCATGTGGACGGGTATTTATACTTCTGACTAACCTGGCTTTCAACAATTTTTCTTCGCAATAACAGCTGACAATGTATAGCGGTACTTGTAATTTATGTGCAATATCAAAATACTTTTGACGAAAATGTTGTTTCAAGAAAGTACCATCGACAATCACATTATAGCCAATATTGAGGGTGTTCTGAGTCAGCGTTAATAAATGTTGCGAAAGCCTCGCGTTGACCTCAGGACTATGTAAGTCTAGTTTTTTACCTTTTTTCAGTAATTCTTTGTGCAGTATTGAACGCTGCGTTTCAGAACGAAGACGGATAAAGTTTGTATTTTCAATGACTTTTCTGGATAAGTAGCTTTTTCCACTGCCCGATAACCCGTGCATCAGGATTAATACGGGCTGTTTCTTTTGCTGATAAAATTGAGTGAGTTTTAAATATTTTGTAAATGTTACATGGCAAGCCTGGGCACCTAATGTCGCAACTTTAGCACGCACCATAGATCGAAAACTCTTATAAAAACTTAGCAGTTGTAAGCATTGGTAATCGCCACTGAGTGCCAAATATCGATTGAGAGTGACATTTGCCCATGAAAATTTATTATTCGCCTCCAAATCCATTAATAAGAAAGCGAGATCAGAACAAGTATCTATCCAGCGAAATTGTAAATTAAATTCGATACAGTCAAACAGGCGTAGCTCATTGTTATAAAATGTAACATTACCTAAATGAAGGTCCCCGTGGCACTCTCTGATAAAACCTAACTTTCTACGCTCACTAAATGTTTGCTCTAGTGCATAAAACTCTTCAGTTGCTTGGCTATAAAGTTTTGTGAGTTGTTCAAGGTCACTTGCTTGAGTGCAAAAGTCTAGCGTGTGCAGGTAATTATCAGAAACTAGCTGCCAGATATTACTAGCTTCACCCCAAGGGCTGTTGGAAGCAACCGTTGGTAGCTTTTGGTGAAATTCACTGAGTTTTTCTGCTAATTGATCAATCCATTTTAGTTCGAATTTATTTTGTGCAAGTAATAAGTCTAGCCCGGCACCAGGATCAAACTGACGCATTCGAACTGCATATTCAACGGCTGCGCCTATCGCGGGAGCTCCATTTTCAGGTATTGTTTGTTTTTCCTGAAGAGTGGGTATATCACAGATTTTTGGGTTGCTGGCACTGCCGCTAATCATCACCACAGCCTGATAGATATCAGGTGCTAAGCGTTGATTCAAACGTAATTCTTCTTCGCAGTAATAGTATCTTTTAGCGAGGGTAGAAAAATCTAAAAAACCGAAATTCAGCTCCTTTTTGATTTTATAAACGAATTCACCCGTTAATAAAACCCATGAGACTTGGGTCTCAATTATTTTAATAGGAACAGTCACACTGTGTGGAAAGCACTCGGGTTCCTGCAGGGCTTTAATTAAACTCGGTAGCATATAGACCTATTTTAATAGAAATGAATTAGGCATGGCTAAATCATTAAAGGGTTAAATCCCCGCCGCTAGCTACGCAGAGTTGATTGAGATCGATTAATAGCAAATCTAACGGGATTAGTGAAGCAATATTGGCGCTTATTATAGTGATACAAAGTTAGCTGCCAGATGAATCTAAGGTTGAACAACAGTTAGTAGTTTTAGATATAGCGAGAAACAAAATGATTTGTAGGCTTTGTTATTTGTTATGCCCTGTGCGCAAATGGCCTCAGATCAGTAACAACAAGGGATTATACTAGAAAAAGTAGCTAGGCTCTATAAAGCAGACACACTCGGCTGTACAATGACTTTCTATTAATGATCGAACGCAGGGAAGTAATGGCCAAAGTCAGTAAAAAAGGTGGCAAAAGTGAAAAAAAAGCCCCTAAAATTAATAAGAAACACGGCGGTGTTTGGCGCTGGTTATTGTTTTTTAGTTTAAAGCTGAGTGTCGTTCTGATGTTATTTTCCTGTATCGGGATGTTTTATTTAGATGCGCAAATCCGTGAAAAATTTGAAGGTAAGCGCTGGTCGCTTCCCGCCAAAGTGTATGCACGGCCACTTGAATTATATGCCGGTTTAGAGTTAACCATTGCCGATTTAAAAGTCGAACTTAAAGGACTTGGTTATCGACCGGTAAAGAAAGTGTCAGGTCCTGGTCAAATAGAAATTGCTAAGAGTCGGGTGAAAGTGTTTACCCGAGGTTTTGACTTTATTGATGGTCGCGAATTCTCATCGCAGCTTACCATCAATTTCAATAATGGATCGATTTCAAAAATCGTCGCTGAAAATGGTTCTCCAGTGGCTATCGCACGCTTAGAACCTATCTTAATTGGCGGGATTTATCCTAAGAATAACGAAGATCGAGATTTGATTAGACTGTCTCAAGCGCCAAAGGGGCTGGTTGATGCGCTAATAACCATTGAAGATAGAAGCTATTACGAGCACTTCGGAGTGTCCCCTGTTGGTATCGCGCGTGCCATGTGGGTAAACCTTAAAGTGGGGCGGTTTGTACAAGGTGGGAGTACCTTAACTCAGCAGTTAATTAAAAACTTTTACCTCACATCTGAACGTACCTTGATACGCAAGCTGATCGAAATGCCGATGGCGATTGTACTCGATTTTCGTTACAGCAAAGATGAAATTCTTGAAGCTTATCTCAACGAAGTATATTTAGGACAAGAGGGCTCAAGAGCGATACACGGTTTCGGGTTAGCTTCTCAGTATTTCTTTGCCAGGCCAATCGGTGAGTTGCAGCTTCATCAAGTGGCGCTGCTTGCAGCGATGGTAAAAGGTCCGTCTTATTATGATCCTAGACGGCGTCCTGAACGCGCCAAACAGCGACGAGACTTAGTCCTTAAAGTAATGGCCCAAAATGATGTTATTAGCGATGCGGCCTACCGTGATGCGATTGCTAAACCGCTCTCTGTGATTAAACACAAAAGTTTACATAAAGGTGCTTATCCGGCTTATCTTGATCTGGTCAGACGTAACTTAAAGAAGAGTTATAACGATGAAGATTTAAGTTCAGAAGGCTTGCGAATATTTACCGCACTTGATCCTATCGCCCAAGCGAAAGCTGAGAGCGCTATGCGTGACAGTATTGCCAAGTTACAAAAACAACACCCCCAAGATAGCCGGAACTTAGAGGCAAGTATGGTGGTGACAGATCCCCAGACCGGTGAAGTTTTATCGGTTATTGGCGGAAGAAGTACGCGCTATCAAGGCTTTAATCGGGCCATTGATGCCGTGCGTTCAGTGGGGTCACTGATCAAACCTGCGGTATATTTAACAGGTTTGCAAAACGGCTTTTCGCTGGCGAGTATACTTCAAGATGAGCCAATCTCAGTGCCGATAAAAGGTGCCAAACCTTGGCAGCCCAGGAATTTTGATCATAAAAGTCACGGTGAAGTACCACTTTATCTAGCATTAGCTAAGTCGTATAACTTATCGACAGCGAGATTAGGGATGGAGCTTGGGTTAAAAAATGTGATTAAAACCGTCAATAATTTGGGGTTTGAGAGGGAGCTTAAAATGTACCCTTCATTATTATTAGGCGCCCAGGGGATGACCCCTTTTGAAGTTGCTTCAATGTATCAGACGATTGCTGCTAATGGCTTTCTAATGCCAATGCGCGCGATACGTTCTGTAACAGACAAAAATGGTCGTGAGTTATCTAGGTATCCTTTTAAAATCAAGCAGGTTGTTGATTCTCAATCGATATACCAACTGCAATACGCAATGCAGCAAGTGATCAAAGTAGGTAGTGGCCGCTATGCGAACTCAAAAATATCCAATAAATTGAAATTGGCTGGAAAGACCGGTACCTCAAACGATCAAAGAGACAGTTGGTTTGCAGGGTTCTCTGGTAATAAACTGGCGGTTGTGTGGCTGGGCAAAGATGATAATACCTCATTGCCATTTACTGGCGCATCGGGTGCTCTACGAGTTTGGGTTGACTATATGAGTAGGGAGCAGTTGCAGCCATTGCAACCTGCTATACCTGAGGGGATTGAGTTTGCTGCTATAGATACACGCACCGGGTTTAGTGTCGATAGTGATTGTGAGAATACTTTAAACATACCTTTTAGAGCAGGAGAGGCGCCGCCATTTAGCTATGATTGTGGTGTGGATAGTGTTGGAGTTAATAATGCAGGGCAAGGTGTGAAAAAAGCGCCATCATGGTTGGAGCGCTTGTTTGGGAATTGATCATTAAATTTGACAAGCGTTGGCAATGACTAAAATTCATTCATATATTGTTAATGAAATAAAGAATACTTAGTGTCACAATTGGCATCGAGCAAATTTAAATACAGGAAAGGATTGTTTATGAGTAGGGTTTTTCGCCTTAAAAAAATGTTGGCTGCTAGTACCATATTGTTTGTCTTAGCTGGCTGTTCGGTCTCAGGTGTGAATAATGTAGCGATTGAAGATCGTACTATTCCTGGCAATGCTAATACACCTTCAAGAGTCATAGAGCAAAGTACAGACGTAGAAGTGATGGCGCTAGATGTGAGACCGTCTTTTAAAACCACGACGAATCCAAGTGCTGTGTTAAATACAGAGGCGAGTGCGCAGAAAAAAGCGCAAGAAGTGGCAACAACGGTACAGATTCCTGCGACTGTTGCGTTGATAAACACAGCTGAATATCAATCTAACAATGGCCGATTAAACGCCGCTCAGTCCAGTCTTGAGCGCGCATTACGTATTTCGCCAAAAGACCCGCAAGTGTACCGCTCACTAGGTGAAGTACATCGGCGTTTAGGTGCATTTGTCCAAGCGGAACAAATGTTATTAAAAGGCATTGCAGTGGCTGCAGGACAGAGTAGTCAGTTGCGTAAACTTTGGAGTGCGTTGGCTAAAGTGCGCTCAGAGTCAGGTGACGCAGCCGGTGCGAATAAAGCGTTTCAAAAATCTCAAAGCTACTAGCCCGAACATAGCGCTCAACAACGCGTAGCCGAGCTAGTGTATGAATGCATGGTATCTCTGAACCATTGAGGTGCCATGCGTTAGCAGCGAATGATAGGTCGTCTTGTTCTCTAGCTGGCTCCAAGACTTTACTATAGGCTTATGTATGCTATCGAGTGCTGTCTATTGTGCTTAAGCGTTTTCCAAAGCATAGACAAACCAAACATAGAGCGGCAGATAGCGAAAAATTGTAGAGGCTTGCCTCTCGTAGACTATCAGTAGCAATATTCAAACTTAGGTTCGGTGATAGCATAATGGTTGCCAGTGCAAAGCTGAGCAGTGCAATCACTGGCACTTTATTCACAATAGAGACTTTGTAAATGAGACCGATAGCGATGCAAACACTACTTAATACAGCAATTGAGATACTGTAATAATCACCGATATCAGCCCTTCTACACAACTCAAACATAGCCAGTAATACCAAGCTCCAACGTCCCCAAGCCGCTTTACTATAATCTTTGCCGATGCCATAGGACATTATAATTGTGCTAATCAGAGGCAGGGCGAGATACAGCTGCAAATTATCAAATATTTGCCGCAGTATTTGACTGTCTTCACTATTGCCATTAACGATCAAAGGTACAATTGCTGAGAGGAAAATTAACAGGCAGCAAGCACTGACAATACTGGCAACTCTTTTGCTCTTTTCAGCTAAGGGGGCGCTCTGGCGATAAGGTAAAAGTGCTGCGATAATGCTGGCCAGGGCCAGCATAAAGTAACTAAATGACAGCATTATAAGGTGGCGAAAACTTTAGCAGCAGCGGCAATTGTCGCCTCAATATCTGCTTGGCTGGTGGCCGCTGACATAAAGCCAGTTTCGTAGGCTGAAGGTGCTAGATAAATACCTTCTTTAAGCATGCCTTGGAAGAATAACGCAAAGCGCTCAGTATCACAGGCGGTCGCTTGCGCAAAGCTAGTGACTTGAGGTTGATCGGTAAAGAATACTCCGAACATACCGCCGATATAATTGGTAGTGATATCAATACCAGCAGTTTGAGCAACAGCTTCAAGCCCTTGTGTTAGAAACTCTGATTTAGCCGAAAGCTGCTCATAAACTTCAGGCGATTGCGCCAGAGCGTTAAGCATAGCAAGTCCCGCTTGCATGGACAGAGGGTTGCCCGACAATGTGCCCGCTTGATAAACAGGGCCTAACGGAGCAATCTGCTGCATGATTTCTTTTTTACCGCCAAAAGCGCCAACGGGTAGTCCACCACCGATTATTTTGCCTAATGTGGTCAAATCTGGGGTGATATTAAATGCCGCTTGTGCACCCCCTAGCGCTACTCTAAAGCCTGTCATCACTTCATCAAAAATCAATACGCTATTATACTGGTCACAGATTTCACGCAATCCCTCTAAAAAGCCTGCTGCGGGCAGTATGCAGTTCATATTACCGGCGACAGGCTCGACAATAATGCAGGCAACTTGCTCTCCAATCTCAGAGAAAGCGGTTTTGACAGAATCCAAATCATTGTAATTAAGGGTTATGGTGTGTTCGGCAAGAGAGGCGGGAACACCGGGTGAGTTGGGTTCACCAAGAGTCAACGCACCAGAACCTGCTTTAACAAGCAGTGAATCAGAGTGCCCGTGGTAACAGCCTTCAAATTTTACAATTTTATCCCGTCCAGTATAACCACGCGCTAAACGAATCGCTGACATGGTCGCCTCTGTGCCTGAATTAACCATGCGTAGCATCTCAATAGAAGGCATGATTTCACACACTTTATCGGCCAGCAGTGTTTCTACCGCAGTAGGAGCGCCAAAGCCTAAACCCATGTCTAAGCTAGCTTTAACGGCATCGATAACAGGTTGGTAAGCGTGCCCTAAAATCATTGGTCCCCAAGAGCCAACATAGTCAATGTAACGCTGATCATCTTCATCAAAAAGATAAGCTCCTTCACCTTTCTTGAAATAGATTGGCGAGCCGCCAACACTCTTAAATGCACGAACTGGCGAGTTGACACCACCGGGGATATGTTTTTGAGCGGCTGCAAAAAGTTGTTCAGAGCGAGACATAGTGATCATCCTTAGACTGTAATATTAAATACTGTAAAGACGCATTAGGCACAGCCTAAGTCATCGAGATTTGTTTTCGCTACGCATAGCGTGCTGAGAAGTTATTATTTGCAGGCATTATCCCTTTAACGACAGGCTTTAACCAGTAAAGTTTGTTCGCAGTTGAATACTTTAAGGCGTACATTTTCCTAGTGTTAAATTCTTGCTAAAAAATAGCTTCTCAAGAGCCTAATGATACTGCTTAGTGTTGTAATAATGTTCAATTTGGGTGCGTGTAAGAATGCCTAATAGACTCCCCATATGATCAAAAACACAAAGTATCTCAATATCATCACTATTCATTTTTTGCAGTGCTTCATGCAGAGTCGCCCGTAAGTTAATGCTGTGAACAGCAAAGCGCTGAGCGGGTATGCGATCGAGGTTTATTAGTTCATCGCTGGCCACTAAATCACGTTCCAGAAAATTATTAAGATTGATTGCTGGAAATAAGCTGGTAATTTTATCGTCATTGTTAACAACGACCCACATGGTTTGCCTGCTAATAATTTGCTGAGCTGTTGCTAAAGGTATATGGCTATCAACGATGTTCAAGTTTTTAGTCATCGCTTTGCTCACTGAGACGCGGGTTAAAATTTGCGCCATCGGTTCAAGTCGGTAATCTAAGCCTTGTGCCTGTAGTGTCGCTAAAAAAGCCGAGGGGGTTTTAAACATATATCGCGTCGTTAAATTAGCGCAGACAATCGCAATCATGGCCGGGAAAATTATGTTAGGCGTGTATGTTAGCTCTAACAACGCGATTAAAGCCGCCAGGGGAGCATTTAATACAGCAGCCATCATTGCGCCCATGCCCAGCATTGCATACATGCCGATATGGTCAGTAGAAATGCCTAGCAGCAAAGCACCGGCAGCACCAAAGGCAGCACCTGCCACAGCCCCAATAAATAGGCTAGGTCCAATTAAGCCTGCGGGAATACCCAAACCTAAAATAACGGGTGTCAGAATAACTTTAGCGACGAGTATGGCCAGCAGCACTTCAAGCTCTGGTTTACCTAAAAAAGTATCGCTAATAGTGTCGTAACCGGTGCCCATGACTTGCGGGTAAAACAGAGCCACTGAACCTGTTAGTAAGCCGGCAATTAACAGTCTAAGGCTCAGAGAAATTGTGACAACTTCTCTAGTGAGCAGCATCAATTTAATAAAGGCGGTAGCGAGCGTGCCAATGATAATCGCCAACACTATAATCAAAGGGATTTCAGAGTAATTAAGGATTTCAAATGTAGGGGCTTGGAATATTGGGTCATCGCCGAAAATTAGCCGCGTCACTAGAGCGCTAGTAACAGAGGCGACAATAATCGGGGTAAACCCGGCAATAGTGTAGTCCAGTAAAATAACTTCCATTGCAAAAACAACCCCTGCAAGCGGGGTGTTAAAAGCAGCTGATATAGCTGCGGCGCAGCCACAGGCAATTAATATACGATGAGAGTTGTCTGGAATGCGCAACAACTGTCCGAGTACACTGGCTAAACTAGCTCCCATATAAATAGCGGGGCCTTCGCGCCCCACTGATTGTCCACTCACTAAAGAGATGACAGCAATGATAAATTGACTGACCAAGTTTTTACCGGGAATTTGGCCTTGATGATAAGCAAGGCGTTCCAATAAGTGTACAACCCCGACTTTATTTTTAATCAACGGCCAATATTTATACAATAGCGCAAGGATTAAGCCACCAATGCAGGGGAACATAAAACGCTCATATACACTTAACCCTTCAAAATTTTCTACGTGTTCTGGTAGTAAAATTTCCAGTGGGGCGTCAATGGCGTATCGAAATAGCGCAATCAGCAATCCACAGCCAATACCGCTTATCAACCCTAGGGCGACTAATTGCGGTAGTGCCTCATAGCTAGATAGCTGGTGGCGAAAGTGTTGCAGTGAAAAGTTAGCTTTAATCATGAATCAGAATTTACCAAAAGATAATTTGCCGCGCTTATGAGTTTAACCTAAAATGGGCAGTTGAAATTTTTTTGAGGCGCAGAAAGTCACACTGTAACTAGGCATGATTTGCAGTAAACAGTTGTCCCTTTAGCAAACAAACATAACAACGTGACAGAGTGATTTAGCAAGTTTGAATGAATTTGTTAAATGCAATAAAGTTAAGAGAGAGCAATAACTTGATTGGCATATTAAACAGTCAACTGCCGAATTTAGGTGTAATGACATCAGTATAGCGCAGGGGAATTTAGACTGCGCGAATAAATCATTGAAAATTCGAGCATTGCTGTGAATCGAAGAGATAAAAACTGAGTGGATGGGGATATGCATTGATCAATAGAGGTTAGAGAAGATACTTGACTAAATCGCTCGGGTAAGGGATAGTCTCGATTCTTAGCATATCCATTACAGAGAAGTTATTTCGTGTCAGAATTTGAATCCCCGCTCAGTTTTAGCAACAGTGCTGTTGCCAAAGTAAAAATTCTTATTGAAGAGGAAGAAAACGAAGAACTGAAGCTTCGCCTTTATATTACAGGTGGCGGCTGTGCCGGGTTCTCTTACGGCTTTAGTTTTGTCGAAGAGATAGCAGAAGATGACACGGTGATCACCAAAGAAGGCGTCAGTTTAGTGGTCGATGCCATGAGTTTGCAGTATTTGACGGGCTCTGAAGTTGATTATAAAGAAGGTTTACAGGGATCGCAGTTCCTTGTTAATAATCCAAATGCCACCACTACTTGTGGTTGCGGCTCTTCATTTTCGCTATAAAAGCTAACTAAACCAGCCTGCTAAGGCTGGTAAATAGCCCCTAAAATTCTTTCTCCTTGCGCACCTGTTACCGTACTCGCATTTGATACCAGCCCTGCTAAGGTTTGTTTAGCGAGCCAGGCAAAAGCTGCTGCCTCAACCCAGTCTGGATCTAAATTCAAATTACTGGTGCTAGTGACAATAGCGGCGTTGGGGAGCAAGGCTACAAGGCGGTCCATTAAATAGTTATTTTTGGCTCCCCCTCCACAAATGTAAACTTCAGCGTTTGCAAATTGCTGTTTGCAGATTTGATCGGCGATGGTGCACGCTGTCAATTCCACTAAACTTGCTTGTACATCACATGCGTTAAATTGGCTATCGCCATTTGTATTTGCAATACACGCATCTAACCAAGTTAAGTTGAACTGTTCACGCCCTGTGCTTTTCGGGAAGCTTTGATTGAAAAAATCCAGCGCTAATAATTGCTCTAAAAGCAACTTATTTACAACGCCTGTGCTGGCCCACTCGCCATTATTATCATAGCCACGGTTTTGTTGATGGCTAATCCATGCGTCCATCAATACGTTGCCAGGCCCTGTATCGAAACCAATGAGAGGTTTTCTGTTATCTTTCGCTAACAACGTAATATTTGCCATGCCACCAATATTGACAATCACCCGATCACTGTGCGGGCACTCAAATAGCGATTGATGGAATGCAGGAACTAAAGGCGCCCCTTGCCCACCTGCTGCCATATCTCGGCGTCGAAAATCAGCAATGGTGGTTAATCCTGTTAGTTCGGCAACGGTATTGGCATCGCCAATTTGTAAGCTAAAGTTATGTCTAGGAGAATTGAATGGCCGGTGTCGAATGGTTTGTCCGTGTAAACCAATGGCTTGCACGGATTCTCTGTTAAAAACATGCTGATGACTATCGAGCAATTGATTACAGCAATCAGCAAAAAGTTGGGCCAACGCTATATCTAAATGACCCAGCTTTTCAATTTCATTATCTCCCGTTGAACAGAGCTCCAAAATGAGCGCTTTGAGAGGCAGCGGCATATCAAAGCTTGCCCGGGCAATTAAACGAAATTCAGGCGTGAAGCTGGTGGCGACAACGTCGACGCCATCTAGGCTAGTGCCCGACATGACGCCTAAGTAGATGCTCTGATCAGATATTTGCGTTTGGATCTTTGCTGGCAATGGTTTGTCCGCTATTAAGATTAAGTTTTGAAAGCACTTTTGCGGCCACTTGTTTAAATTGAGCGAGTTCACTTGAGGGCAGTGACGTCGCTTTTTTAAGCTTCACTGTTAGAGGGTTTTTGTGAATACCATTAACCCTAAACTCATAGTGTAAGTGTGAACCTGTCGCGGCTCCTGTGGAGCCAACGTATCCGATCACTTGACCTTGTTGTACTCTGCTACCCACCTTAAAGTCCTTATTAAACCGAGACATGTGAGCGTATAAGGTGTTTATTTGTGAGCCGTGTTGTATTACAACGGTGTTGCCGTAACCATTTTTGCGGCCGCGGAAAATGATCTTACCATTACCGGAAGCCATAATAGGAGTGCCGCGTTTGGCAGCGTAATCAACACCTTTGTGGGCTCTGATTTTATTTGAAATAGGATGCCTGCGTCGAGGGTTGAACTTTGAACTGATTCGCGCAAATTCGACTGGCATACGTAAAAATGCTTTTCGCATGCTGCGCCCATCAGGTGTATAGAAGCCAACACCACCCTGCGAGTCTCGATAAAAAATACCAATGAGATTTTGGCCACCGGTTTTGAATTGCGCGGCTAATATATTGCCATCTTTTATTTTACTGCCATCTAGAGTGAGTTGCTCGTAAACCACTTGGAATTGATCGCCTGCTTGTAAATCTTGAGAAAAATCAACATCCCAAGAAAATACTTTAGCAAAATTCATAGTCAGGTTACTAGAAAGGCCGGCATTCAGAGCATCAATATACAGCGAATTTTTAATCTGACCTGCGACAACGACTTGCTTGGCAACAGGAGAACGCTCCATTTTTTGGTACTGGTAGGCCGTTTTGTCTAAGCGCGTTATTAACACGCTTTTTAATGGGTTAATTATATATTTAACCTTAATTAACTCACCTGCACGAATAAGGAACGCCAGTTTTTGTCCAATTTGCATCCGTTGAAAAATGCTGTCTTGCGCAGTGGCTTTATCAACATAGTGAACATCAGTATGAGAAAGGCCTGCACGGATAAAAATAGTTGATAGGTTATCGCCGGCTTGGACATTGTAATAAATCCAGTTATCTGCTGTTGTGCTAGCTGAGTTTATTAGTGATTGTATAGCGTTGTCAGTGCTTTTTTTAGCTGTTTCAGAAGCAGTGAGTGAAAAAGCTGAACTAGTATAAAGATCGAGTTGGTTGGCATCGCGGGTAAAGGCTACTTTACTGTCACTGTTAGAGTACTCAAGTTGCAATAGCTGGTTATCAACGATAAGAAAGTTGAAATTATCACCGTTTTGCATTTGCTTGAAATAGTCTTTATCAGTACTAGTGCTAATGATATTCGCCACATCTTTGGCGCTTAATCCAGCTTTTGAGAAAACAGAATCTATTTTGTCAGCTTGAGTGACTTCAATGATGGTGCGCTCAACGGCGCTAAAATCGTTGATGTCAATAAGCTCCCGATGTTCCTTAATGACGCGGGCAGCCTCTATTTCAAGTGAACTTGCCGTTTGTTGATCAATAACGCTAGTTTGCTTGCGCTGGGTGACCTCGAATCCCTCACCTTGTGATGGCTTGATTATATGAATATAAGTACTGGCGCTAATCCAATATTTAATTTCTTGTATCTGCTTGTCGGCGACTAAGAGAGAGAGAGTTTCACCGGGAATCATTCTGACAAAAGTGCGAGTCTCACTAGTGGCATTACTTATTTTTAATACATCTTGGGCACTAAGCCCTGCTCGGGAAAATAAGGTGGATAAATTGTCCCCTTTTCTTACCACTAAATGCTGCCAATCAGTAGATAGCTGCTGTTGCGCATCGGCAGATTGTTGAGCCTGCACAATGCTGCTGGGAAGCAGTAATGAAAGTGACAATTGCAAGCAGGCAATCGCTCTTGCAGTACGTGGGCGTTTAAAATGCTTGGTGTTAAAATTCGAGAAACTCAACAAAAGATGATGCCTTTAATTCTTATATTTAAAACGTACAACCATATACGAATATATCCCTATAATTCTAAATATCCTTTTACCATATGATTAACTAATTATTGTTCATTGGTAGTTGTGCCGCTAGAATAGCTGGACTTGAACTAAATCACAATATAGGCCATCGAGCAATATATGAGTAAGCAAACACTTTTAGACGAACTTAGTAGTCGCGGCTTAATCGCCCAAATGACCAGCGAAGCAGAATTAGCACAACATCTAGAAAATCAAAGTGTCACATTATATTGCGGATTTGACCCTACAGCAGATAGTCTACATATCGGCAGTTTAGTTCCCCTGTTGACCCTAAAACGTTTTCAGCAGCATGGCCATAAGCCATTGGCGCTGGTTGGTGGAGCGACAGGATTAATTGGCGATCCAAGTTTTAAAGCGCAAGAACGTAAACTAAATGACGATTCAACAGTAACTAACTGGGTAGAAAAAATTAAAACCCAAGTCAGTCAATTTGTCGATTTTGATAGTTCTGCAAACAGTGCTGAAGTCGTTAACAATCTTGATTGGACCAAAGACCTAGATGTGCTGACATTTTTACGCGATGTAGGTAAGCACTTTTCAATTAACCAAATGATTGCTAAAGAGTCAGTAAAACAGCGTATAGACAGAGAGGGGGAGGGAATCTCTTTCACAGAGTTTACTTACATGATTCTGCAGTCTTACGATTTCCAGCAACTCAATAAAAGCCATGCATGTACATTACAGATTGGTGGTTCTGATCAGTGGGGAAATATCACTGGCGGTACTGAGTTAACCAGGCGTATGAATGGCAATAAAGCCTATGGCTTAACCTTGCCCTTAATTACTAAATCTGACGGTACCAAATTTGGTAAAACAGAAAGCGGGACTATTTGGTTGTCAGCTAATAAGACTTCTCCTTATGCCTTTTATCAGTTCTGGATCAATTCAGCGGATGCGGATGTCTATAACTTTTTGCGCTACTTTACATTTCTAGACGTAGCAGAAATCAGCGCAATAGAAGAAGAGGATAAGGCTGCACAAGGTCGTCCGCAGGCGCAAGCGATACTTGCTCGGGAAGTTACCGAGCTAGTGCATGGTAAAAAAGGACTAGAAGCTGCAATGCGTATTAGTGAAGCGTTATTCTCTGGTGATCTTGATGAGTTAGATGAAGGTGACTTCAAACAACTAGCGCAAGATGGCTTGCCAACGACACAGCTAACAGAAGAAGCAAAAGCGAATTTAGCTGAAATACCACTGACAACACTATTAGCTAATGAAGGATTGGCCGCATCAGGAAAGCAAGTGAAAGATGCGTTAGGCAGAAAAGCAGTGACAATTAATGGTAAGGTCATTTCGCTAGAAGAGAATATGCAGTGTGAAGCTTTGTTCTCTACTGATAATGCAAAATTTGGCCAATACCTATTAGTGAAAGTCGGCAAGAAAAAGCATCATATCTTTGCTGTTTAGTCCTTTGGATTAATAAAGCTCAGCCAACTTAAATAGTTGGCTTTTTTATGTCCAATAATTTGCAAAACAGCTCAATAAACAATCTAGACAAAAGAACTCAAATTTAATTAGCTATATTCGTTGACACAAATCCTAATCTCTATAAAATGCGCCTCCACAGACAAGGCAGACAGCAAGCAACACGCTGAATACTAAAGCTGGTATTGATTACAAGTTGATTGAGAATGTCGGTTTTTAGTCTTGTTTGAAACGCTTTTTTAAAGCGCCAGACAAAGTTAAAAATAAACAAAAAAATGATTGACTTAACGAGGCGCGAATATATAATACGCACCTCACTTAAACGGAGCCGCAAACATGCAGCTCAGCAAGCATCTAGCTTGACTCAAACGTTTAAGCACTTCTTGT